>R11__coassemble_1757_pt1 | contig 11661 bp, 7 predicted proteins | sample R11__metabat2_low_PE_023 | metagenome-assembled genome bin R11
CACACACGCCCCGCCCACGCCTCGGTCTTGGTGGGCGAGCTCAGCCCCGCCAGCGCCTCGGTCTTGGTGGGCGGGCTCCGCCCCGCCAGCGCCTCGGTCTTGGTGGGCGAGCTCCGTCTCGCCCACATTACGCAGCACCCCTCCCGGCAGCGCGCGCAAGGCGAAGCCCTCCTCGGCGGTCGCGATCTCGACAATCTCGGCATTCAGGTCGAGGCAGGCCGAGCGCGAAAACTCGACCTCCTCGTTGCCCTTCGCGATCTCGAGATAGCGGTTCTCGAGAAACGCGCTCACGTAAACGCTCTCGGGCCGATAGGCGCGATTCGGAAGCGGACGCGGCAAGATTCTGATAAACCTCGCCCCCGGTTTTCTTACGAGCATATCGCGCACCGCGACCTCGGCCTTGCTGATAAAGCCGCTTAAGATTATATAGCCCATATCAACGGCCTTCTCCATTCGCGCGACGAGCGCGGCGATATCTTCAGGGGTCTTTATCTGCATCGAGCCACGCAGCGAAACCATCTTCAGCCCGCTCGCAAGGAGATCTGTGTTGCCGACACCCTTCCAGTAATCGTCGCCGTCGAGCCGCGGCGAAAAGAGCGGCTCGTGTATCGCCATGCTGCCGGGCGTGTTGTGCATCAGCTCCCACTTGGCGACGTTGTAGGCGATATACCGCTCGGTCGAATCGATGAACGACCGCTTCGAGGCGATGTGGTCGTGATAACCCTCCTGCCAGAGTTTGCCGAGACCGAGCGTTTTGCGCGCGACGGTCGTCGTGTAGCTCTTGAAGCGCCGCATCGCCGCGCCGATGACTTCGAGCGGCTTCTCGAAGCCTGGCTTAAGATAAAGGTTGAAGTGAACATGATTCGGCATCACGACACGCCCGAAGATCACAACCCCGGGGTTAAGCCGCCCGATCGCCTCGATCGAGCGCTCTACCTCGCGCCCGAGTTCGGTAAAAGCAATTTCCCCGCCTTTCACCTCGCCGAAATAATGGCCGCGGTCGAAAGTCGAAGCCGTGATGAAAAGATTTACTCCCCGCGAGTAGTCGTAGCCATGGTAGCGCCGGGTGTGTGAGCTGGACGGAGCCCGCTCACCAAGACTTTTAACTGGCTTACTCTCATTCATCGCTCAACCACCCCCCCGGTCTTGGTGGGCGAGCTCTGCCTCGCCCACATGGCAAGCTCGCCCCTCCGCCCGGGCTTGGCGGGCGAGCTCTGCCTCGCCCGCATCACATTCTCCCTTCCTCGAGCATCGCGAGGAACATCGCCTCCTGCTCGGCCTCGATGAACCGGTTGAGTTTTTCGAGACGATAGCGCTGCGAGTCCATGACCGCGCCGGCAAAGACCATAACCCAGATCACCGCGCCGGTGTAGGAGAGCGAGAACATCGTGTACTCGCCCATATTGAGCGCAAGCATCGCGACGAAACAGGCAAGGCCGATATGAACATGTCGCCGCCGTAACGCAAAAAACGCAATCACGACCCAGACGAAAAAGATTATCGACCCGATGACACCGCCTTCCTCCAGGTTCGCATAGACCCAGGTCGACTTTTCGACCGGCATAGTGATGAGCTCCTTGAGCTTGTGAACACTCTTCATGTCTTCGCTTACCTGAAAGCCGTTGCCGATCGCCGGACTCTTCTTCCAGTTTTCGATCGCGCCTTCAAGCTTCGCTTCGCGCGACTCGAGAATCGTTTCCATCGACATGGCGCTCAATGTGATCTGATTGCCGCTGTACTTGGTGATGAAGCCGTAGATACGTTCCCGCACCGGAGTTATCGCGATCGAAGCGAATAGCAGCGCAAAAATACAGCCAAAGCCGATATTCATCACCGCCTGCTTCCATCGCGTGCCCAGTCCGCGCGCCCCCATCAACGTCCAGCCGATGACCGCGAAACCGATCAAGGCGGTGCCCATCGCCGTGCGGCTCGAGCTTTTCCAGACACAGAACATGCAGCTCAGGATGATCGCGTCATAAAGCCAGAAGTGCCGACGCACCGAGAAGATGTAGTCGCCCATGAAGAGAACCGCTCCCATCGCCGCCATCGGACCCATCACCTGCGAGTGCTGACTCATGCCCTTAAAGAGCGAAACCGCACCCTCGGAGAGGTTCGCGAGCAGTTCCGCTTCCGTCATGTCGGCGCGGCTCATGTACGCCATGCTCGGAGCGACGACCAGGAGCACGATCGAATAGATATAAAAATAAATGCCGAAGGCGAGCATCACCGAGCGGAGCCGAGGAATGTACACCCGCTCGTCGGTCATCACCCGGCTAGCGATCGCCGCGAAACCGAAGAATACCGCAATAAACAACGCCAGCTTGAAGAACGAGACGAACGGCGACCACCCGAGCGCCGAGGGTATGGCCATATAGGCGATGTAGGCGAAAATGCCGTAGAAAGGCATCATAAAAAGACCGCGTTTGCGTCCGAACAAGGTGAGCACCATGCATCCGCCCAGCAGCGCAAGAAAGCCGCGGTACGCGCCGAGCGTGAGCGCCGTCTTCATGATGATCTGCTGATTGGTGCAGGTGGCGAGCGGCAGGTAGAACATCGACGCGAAGAGCCAGTCTGACTTCTTCGACATCAACGACCAGAGGATGACGGGAATTATGCCGAGCGCCGCTATGCCGCCGGTGAACTTTGACACAGCGGCCAATACCGTATACAGCGACAGCACCTGCACCATGAATCGGTTGTCGTATAGATCCTGATATTTACTCATACTGTTTTACATTATACCATAAATCGACCGTCACATTCCATGCCAGATTCCACGGCTCACTCCTCGATGCGATCTCGTTTGAATGTGACCAAGAACGACACCGCCATCACCATCGCCGCAAGCACGTATGCGAGCGCGAGAGTCGCAAAGCCGATTTCAAAGCCGCGTACGCCGTAACGCTGCGAGAGCGCGCCCATCACCACGCCGGAGAGTCCGCCGAAAAAGAACGCGAACACCGTGAAGATGCCTACCGCCGTCGACCTGTAGGCGGCGGGAATGACGTCGAAGAGCGAAGCATGGGTGTTTACCTCGAAACCGCCGCGGAAGACGCCGTACATCGCCGTCATCGCCGTCATCATTGCTACGGACGGAGCGAACCCGGTAAAGAGCAGACACGGCGCACCCAGCAGAAGCGAACCTATCTGCAGCGCAAGCCGAAATCTCGGACGGAGCTTCACCATCGCATCCGTCAACAGCGCCCCGAAAAGGATTGCCGCGAACGCAAACAGATGATGATAAAGCATCGTCTTCGTGCCCGCCTCACCCACCGAAACGCCGAACTTCATCGCCATGAACTTCGGTGCCCAGAAAAGATACGCGTTGTTGACGAAAACAATGGCAATGAACCCGACCATCGCAAAGATCGCCGAAGGCGTACGGAAGAAGTACCTAAAGCCGGAAAGGAAGGATGAAGAATTCGTCGATTCGTCGTTTCGCCGCTTCGTCGATTGGGTGTCGCGGAGGACGAAGATGAAGAGAATTCCCAAGAGAAAGCCCGCCGCGCCGAAAGCCATGAACACGCGCCGCCAGGTGCCGAACACCCCGAGCGCCCAGGCCGTAATGACGCCCGAACACATGAGTCCGAAATAGAGCGCGCCTTGATGGATCGAAAGCGCGATCGAGCGCGTCTCTTTGTGGAACGCGGCGATAAGCGGGGGATAGCACGGACCGTAAAAGCTCTCCCCGACCCCCGTCGCGAACGCCCTGAAAAACATCACCGTAAAGAATGCCGGCAGCGTCAACCCAAACACCCGCCAATCGCCGACAAAACCCATCATGAAGGTCATCAGCGACCAGGCCATCAGCGAGATCGTGATGATCCATTTGCGCGAAAACCGATCCCCGACAGGACCGGCGATGAACGCCATGCCCGCCAAGGTCCAGCTGAGCGCGGTGTTGATCCAGCCGATCTGAACGTCACTGAGGCCGAGTTCGTTCTGAATCGGTATCGTCAATAGTCCGAAGAGCGCTCGGTCCGCCTGATGGAAGAAAAATGCAGCGCTCAACAAAAGGAGCAGCCACCATTTGTACGCGCTTCTCATCTAACGGCCTCGGCAATAGCGGCGTAGAGTTTCCCGGAGTCGATCGGCTTGGCGACGTGTCCGTTCATTCCCGCCTCGAGCGCGCGCTTGCGGTCTTCTTCGAACGCGTTCGCGGTCATCGCGAGAATCGGAATCGTCTTCGCGGCTTCGCCGTCGAGCGCACGGATCGCTTTCGTCGCCTCGTAGCCGTTCATGACCGGCATCTGGATATCCATGAGAATGAGGTCGAAGTCGCCGGACTTGAAATTCTTCATCCGTTCGACCGCTTCGGTGCCGTCCGAGCAGGTCTCGACCTTGACGCCGACTTCTTCGAGCAGTCCTTCGGCAATGACGAGGTTGAGATCGTTGTCTTCGACGACGAGCGCCTTGACGCCTTTAAGCAGCGCCGGATAGTCCGTGCTCTCGCCGATCTTCGCGGTTATGCTCTTCGCTTCGACTTTGGCGATTTCTTCCAGCGTCAGTTTCCGGAAGGTGGCGACGGCGGTGAACACCGTGCCCTTGCCGACTTCGCTCTCGACCGTGAGGGTGGTGCCGGAAAGGTCGCAGATCTTTTTCACGATCGCGAGGCCGAGGCCGGTGCCGTGGATGCCGCTGGTGGTGGTGTTGTGTTCGCGCTCGAACGATTCGAAGATGCGAGGCAGAAACTCCCTGGAGATTCCGCACCCGGTGTCGATCGTCTTGAACTCGACTCTCGCGGTGCCTTCGAGCTCGGGTTCGAGATCGCGGGCGATGAGGTCGATTCGTCCGCCGTCGGGCGTGAATTTGATCGCGTTGGAGACGATGTTGAACAGCACCTGGTTGAGCCGCAGCTTGTCGACCATGATCCACTGCGTCTTGAGCGCGCTCAAATCCGCTTCGAGCGTGACGCCCTTCGCCTTGGCGCTCGCCGAGACGATGCCCACTGCGTCCATCATGTCGCGTTTCAGGTCGAGCGGGGCGCGCTCGAGCTTCACCTTTCCGCTCTCGATGCGGCTCATGTCGAGAATGTCATTGATGAGGAGCAGCAGATGCTTCGACGCGTCGGATATCTTCTCGAGCGAATTCGCCACCGCGGCGCGGTCGTCGAGATGTTTGCGCGCGAGTTCGGTGAAGCCGACGATCGCGTTCATCGGGGTGCGGATGTCGTGGGACATGTTGCTCAGAAAAGCGGTCTTCGCCTCGTTCGCCCTCTCGGCGCTGATACGCGCCTCGCGTTCGCGAATTACCTTGTCGTCGAGCCGGCGGATGAGGATGTTGGCGACCGGGCGGCCGTACGGATTGCGGTCGACGAGAACATTCATCTCGTTCCACTTGAGTTCCCCGCCGAACGCGGTCTTGTAGACGAACGTCTTCACGAGTCCGAACTCTCCGCTCGCGACGTGCGCGTGCAGATTGTCGAGATTGGTGACCGCGTAGATTTCCTCGGCGATCTTGTCGTCGACCATCGCGAAACCGACGTGGCAGGCCTCGTGATAATCGTCAATTTTTGAGAGCACCTTGACCTCTTCCTCGAGTCCGGTGCCGGCGATGAGCGTGTACTTGCCGGTGTCGAGATCGATCGTCATGTTGAGTCCGTACATCGCCTTGGTGATGCCCGAGAGGATGTTGTCCTCGTTGATCTGGACATGAACGAGCGAGGTGATGTCCTGATGCAGTCCCTCGAACCGCGCACCCTTCGTATACGCCATGTTGCGCGAGCCGCCGCATCTGACATGGACCTCGCCCAGGACCGGATGAAAGAACGGATACTGCACCTCGGCGTGCTCGCCTTTGAGCATCCGCCCCACCGCGTCGTTGACGGCGACGTAATGCTGCGGATGAATGTGGTCGTACCAGCGACGGTAGGTCTCCTCCGGCGTGAGCGTTTCGTCCTTCCCGATGCCCACGAGGTCTTTCATTACCTCGTCGTCGTACATCCTCGGCTCGGCGCCCTCATCGATTTCGATCACCCACTTGCCGATGCGTGTCTCGGCCAGCAGCTGGTTGGTCATGTCCATGTTATCCATCTCTTGTCCCCCTTCTCAATAAAAACCGTTATTTTTTTTTCTCTCCGGTCACCGCCGCGATCGCGGCGTACAACGCCTCGGGCGCGATCGGCTTGGCGACGTGTCCGTTCATCCCCGCTACGCGCGCCTTGGCGCGATCCTCGTCGAAGGCGTCCGCCGAAACCGCGAGTATCGGCACCTTGCGCGCGAACTCGCCGGGGAGCGCACGGATCGCCTTCGCCGCTGCGTAGCCGTCCATGACCGGCATCTGGATATCCATGAGCACGACCGCGAAGTCTCCCGGCTTCGTCCCGGCGACTCTCTCCACCGCCTCGGCGCCGTTCACCGCGAACTCGACGCTCGCGCCCGCCTCGCTCAGGAAGCCCTCGATCACGATGCGGTTGAGTTCGTTATCCTCGGCGACAAGAATCTTCATACCTTTGAGTTCTTGCTCACGTGCGCTTGTTGTCGCTGCGGCGCCATCGGGAGGGATAACAAGCCCACGACAACAAGTCGCCGCGCCGCCCTTCGGCTGTTCGCGGAGTTTTTCGCGCGGGAAGGTGATGGTGAAAGTCGAGCCTTTGCCCTGCTCGCTCGCGCAGGCGATGGTGCCGCCGACGAGTTCGACGATCTGACTGGTGATCGCAAGGCCGAGACCGGTTCCCTGCACGCCTTTGGTGGCCTCAGAATCCTCGCGCTCAAACGGAGCGAACACCTTGGGCAGGAATTCCTTCGAGATTCCACAACCGGTGTCGGTCACCTCGAAGCGGTAGCAGCCGTCCGCCCGTTTCGCGCGGAGCGTGATCGAGCCCGACTTGGTAAATTTTATCGCATTACCCAAAAGGTTCAGCAACACCTGTTTGAGGCGCACCCGGTCGATTTCGATGACGTCGTCGGCGACCGACGCTGCGTCGAGGAAGAATTCAAGTCCCTTGGCGGCGATCGACGAGCCGACCAAATCAACGATTTCGTCAATGATGTCGCCGAGACGGGCTTCGGCGCGATCGATCTTGAAGCGGCCCTGTTCAACCCGGCTCACGTCGAGAACGTCATTGATTATCGAGAGCAGATGAGAGCCGGCGGTCGATATCTTCTGGAGATTGCCGCGCACGTACGCACCGTCGTCGGTGTGGCGCGAGGCGAGATCGGCAAAGCCGAGAATCGCATTCAAGGGGGTGCGCAGCTCGTGCGACATCGACGAGAGGAAGCGTCCCTTCGCCTTGCTCGCAAGTTCGGAGGCCTCGCGGGCGCGGCGCGACTTCACGAGCGCGAAGACGAGCGCGAGAATCATGCCGAGGGCGAGGACGAGCGTGACCGTAAGCGCGATCGCCGCGTAGGAGACGAGCCGCCGCTTGTACTGGCCGGAAACTTCAATCTCGATCTGCCGCTCGTGTTCGCGCTCTCCGAGCACGTTCAGATAAAGCTCGGTGATCCGTTTCTGCGAGATGGAATGCGCGGCTTTGTAAAGAATCGACTTCAGCAGCTCCGGACATGTCGAGTTGGCAACGACCGGATAGGAGCCGTCGGGAAAATCAATCTCGAACACGACTTCCGCGCCGGGGATCTCCGCCGGCTTGACCGGATACGGCGCCCAGAGCGGCGTCTCGCCGCGCGCGAATTTCACCTTGGCCTCGTCGACGCCGGTCGAAAGCGGCGCACCGAATTTGAGCCCGGTAAGTTCCCCTATCTCACTGAATAGCTGTCCGGCAAAGCCCTGCATTCCGGGCGTCGGCCGCCGGGTGCCGGAGTAATGGAGCGGGGATATGTCGACCATTATCTTCTCCCCGTGTTCGCTCATGTCGTGCATCCAGGCGACTTCTTCAGGAGTGAAAGCGAGGTGGGAGCCGAAAAATTGGTTTACGAGTCGATCGACTACGTCGCTACGGTAAGTGAGCAGCGCATCGAACTCGTCGCAGATGGCGGTGTAAAGTTCCGGACGGTTGCGCTTCACCGCGAAAAAGACCAGCCGGTCGCCGACCGGCACGAGTTCGTCGGCGTCGGGCGGGGCCGAATTCTGCGCGGTATACAGGAAAAGGAGATCGACTTCGCCAGCGGAAAGCGCGGCGACCGCGTCCTCCGACTTCGCATATTCCACATATTCCGGCTTCATTCCGTTCTGCGCGAAGAAGCGCTCGCGGTCGTCTGGAGTGCCCTGCGAAACCGGCGACCAACCGACTTTCAGTTTCTTGAGCGCCATGTAATAATGCAAACTCTTCCGCTCCTCGCGTCCGCGCGGCGCGTACACCCCATAGTGCATGCGCGAGAGCGGACGCGTCGGGAAAAGATAGTCGTTCTCGTATTCCGGAATGCGGAACACCGACGCAAGCACATCGGCGCTTTCACAGAAGTTGGTGGCGTCGTCGTCGACCCACTCGATCTCCGACCCTGAATGTGCCACCAGATCGTTCACCACCGCCTTGCCGAATTCGGCATTCGAGCGCGCCCAGCCGTCAAGATCGGCGCGGCGCGGCGAAACCACGGCGCGCACTTTTTCCGGATTCGGCCACGGATAGCCAATAACTTTTTTCAATTCAAGCGCTTCATCGATCACCGCCAGCCGCTTCAACTTGATCGACATTCCCGTTCCGACCCGGATGCGAGTGAAATCACCATTCGATTTGAATGTAGTGCCATACGATTCGACGAGTCGCCATCCGTCCTTGGAGCATCCGTAAACCCGGCAGCCGCGGGTGCCGCTCTCGGAAGCGACGAAAGCGAAATAGTGTAGCCCGCTCGCCGCTTCGTGCGCACCTTCGCCGTCCCAGATGAACGCGCTGCCGCCTTCCGTCCAGATGGTGAACATCGCATGGCTGCCATCGTACGGAGTGTACCCGCTGTAGCCCGCGATCACGGTAATCGAAGAGGTTTTGAGTCCGCTGACATCGATGCCGTCCGCCCGAATCCCGCCGGATGAATCAATGTCGACCCAGGCACCGCCGGACGAGACTGAACAGTTGTTCAGCTCCAGTTTTACACCGCCAATTTCCTGTCGAGTAAAGTCGCCATCCCAGACGGCGATCGCGGTAGCAAGCGCAAGCGGAAATAACATCACGCAATCTCCGAAAGTACGAGCCTAATCCCCGCCGCGCACGCTTCCGGCTTGGCGGCGTGTGCTGCAGCGTTCAAGAGGAGCGCGAGATCTCCAAGATACGCGGCCCCGACCGTCGGGGCGTTACCCATGAGGATATGGGTCACGCGGCGTATCTCGGTGTAATCCGGATTCGCCGGATCAATCGCCTTGAGCGATTTCTCGACATCGGACAAAGTTTTCTCGAGCGCCGAAATGAGTCGCGGCACCATCGCCGCAGGAAATTTCAGCACCTCGGTCGCATGCACTTTCGCCTTTTCGATCAGATCGGTTTTCATTTATGCTTCACTCCGAATTCATCCATGAGTTTGACAATGTCCGCGCCCTTTACCGGCTTCAGCAGCACTTTGACGAACGGACTCAAATCGTAGCTGTCGCCGCAATTGACCTCGGCGGTGATCGCAACCGCCGGTATTTTCTCGAGCGCGGGCTCTTTCTTCATCTCGGCGGCGAGTTCCGCCCCGTTCATTAACGGCATGCAGATGTCGGTCAAAACGAGATCAATCTTCTTCGTGCGCAGAACCGAAAGCGCGTCGACACCGTTCTCCGCCGTCTCGACCGTCTGCACTCCGAGTCGCTTCAAATGAATTTCGATCACCCTCCGGTTCATCGCGACGTCGTCAACGACCAGTACTCGCAGATTCTCGGCAGTCGTCGGCGGAATCAATCGGGTGCCATCACCAGGCTTGACCTCCGTTCTTCCGTCGTGACCGAGAATGGAATCGATGCGGGCCTTGAGATCGTCGAGTGAGGTTCGTATTTCGCCGCGATAGACGCGACGCTGATCGAGAGTGAGCGTGTCGTCGTCGAGCGCTTCGACGAGTCCCTCGATCGCATTGAGCGGGGTGCGGAGCGCGTGGGAGATGCGGGCCTTGAACTCGTCGCGCACTTCCTTCGCCTCCTTGAGCACCATCGCCTCGGCGGCGCCGCGGCGCAGAGTGTGGGAGTACATCGCGTCGGTTCGTCCGGAGGTGACGAACAGGGTGAGGTAGGCCCGGAGAATCTCTTCGGTGACCGGCTTGCGGGTGAGCGCGGTGACACCGGCGTGGATCGCGTCGCCGCGTATCGAGTCGTCCTCTTCGGCGGTCACCGCCACTATCGGCAGCGTCTGGGCCTTCGGATGCGCACTCGCGCGGAACGCGGCGGTCATCTTCGTTCCGCTCATGCCCGGCATCTGGATGTCGGTCAGCACGAAGTCGATTTCAGACTCGGGCTTAAGCAGCAATTCAAGCGCCGCCTCGCCGCTTTCCGCGACAAGGGTCTTGACACCGATCGCGCTGAAAAGTCCGTCCTCGACGACGAGCTGCAACGGATCGTCCTCGACGATCAGCACCGTATAATTCGACAGGTCATTCATTGGTACTAATAATATTATTTTTTCGTCGGCTTGGCCGCGGCAAGCGCCGCCTCACACCACTTCAGCTCGGCAATGGAATTCTTCGCTTCCTGCGCGATAAACTCATTCGTATCGCTTTTAAGCGGCTCATATCTGGCAATCAGGTTTTCAATGTCCTTTACCGTCACCTTCTTCGCCTTTTTGTCGTTCGGATCGCGGTCTTTGATAAGCGCCGCGGTTTCGACCAGTTTGGCAAGCTTCAGGACGGACTCGTCTTTCTTCAACCGATTCCAGTCATCTTCATAAGCCGCCGCAGCCGAGGGATGTTTCTTGCGGAATTCCTTGAGGTGCAAATACGCTTTGCCGGGCAGGTATTTCAGCTCGTAATCGAGGTAACGAATATGCTCCGCCGGATTCATCGGACACTTTAGCGATAAGAGTGCCTGACCGACGAGACCCGTCGCATCGCGCAGATGCGCCCCCGCATTGATCACCTTGCCCGCACCGTCCACGAGATAGAAATACGATTTGCCGCCGGCTATTTTCGCATCGCCTTTTCCATACCCTGCGTCGCGGTAGACGGGATAGGTGATACCGAGCGCCTTGACGATGCGTCCCACCTTTTCTTCGTCCGCTTCGCCGCGATGCGAACCGATAAGCACAAACGGCTTCGTTTTATAGGCGCTCCAAAGCCGCTGGAGTTCCTTGACCGGTTCGATGCAGTCGCGGCTGCCGTAATCGCGGCAGTCGACAAGCACCACCTTGCCGCGCAGATAACCTTCCGACACCATCCGTCCGCCGAGCCGGTCGGTTTCTCCGAGATTGCGCCAAAGCGCCTCGCCGCGCGTGGCTGCGACGGAAAGCATCGTTACTGCAAAAAGGATGAAATACCGTTTCATATCAACACCTCACCCCCGAAGAGCGTGCCGCACGCGAAAATAGCAACAGTTAGCAAAGCTTGCATTATCATTTGGTATCTCCTGAAAATTTCCTATCATTATACCATAAATTGCCACATCAGGTAACAGAATATTCGCTGCGACCGCGGCATCGTCTCGACTGTGGATTGCAGAAGTAACTGCACCGGTTTTGGTGCGTTTAGCAGCGCGAATCATCAACTCCGACCAGCGCAGCTCTCACTACCGTTTCGCCGGTTTTATAGAGCTTCGCAACAGTCAACCAATTTCCGCTGAAGTTTCAGATAAGCCAACATGTCGGAATACGCT
>R11__coassemble_1766_pt1 | contig 11611 bp, 8 predicted proteins | sample R11__metabat2_low_PE_023 | metagenome-assembled genome bin R11
CCCCCCTCGTGCTATTCACCTTTTTGGTGGGGCGTAAAGATGCCGCCCCTCCTCGGTGTGATTGTGCTATTGATTTTTCCCCGCTTTTTTGATATAATACTAACCAATTTCTACAAAAGTAGGAAAAATAAAGGAGAATCGGTAAAAATGGTCAGCTATAAAGAGCTTGGTCTTGTCAATACCAAGGAAATGTTCGCCAAGGCGGTCAAGGGCGGCTATGCCATCCCCGCTTTCAACTTCAACACGATGGAGCAGATGCAGGCCATCGTCCAGGCGGCGGTCGAGACGAAGTCTCCCGTCATCATGCAGGTTTCGAAGGGCGCGCGCAAGTATGCGAACCCGACGATTCTCCGTTACATGGCGCAGGGCGCGGTGGAATACGCCAAGGAGCTCGGCTGCGCGAATCCGCAGATCGTTCTTCACCTCGACCACGGCGACAGCTTCGAGACCTGCAAGAGCTGCATTGACTCGGGCTTCTCGTCGGTCATGATCGACGGCTCGGCGCATCCTTACGAAGAGAACATCGCGATCACCAAGCAGGTCGTCGAATACGCTCACAAGTTCGATGTCACGGTCGAGGCGGAGCTCGGCGTTCTCGCGGGTGTTGAGGACGAGGTTTCTGCGGCGGAGAGCCACTACACCAAGCCCGAGGAAGTCATCGACTTCTCGACCCGCACCGGCTGCGACTCGCTCGCGATTTCGATCGGCACCTCGCACGGCGCCTACAAGTTCACGGCGGCGCAGTGCACGCGCGACCCCAAGACCGGCAAGCTCGTTCCGCCGCCCCTGGCGTTCGACGTTCTCCACGCCATCGAGAAGAAGCTCCCGGGCTTCCCGATCGTTCTTCACGGTTCCTCGTCGGTTCCGCAGGATTGCGTCGACACGATCAACCAGTACGGCGGCAAGCTTCCCGACGCGGTCGGCATTCCGGAAGAGCAGCTTCGCGAAGCGGCGAAGAGCGCGGTGTGCAAGATCAACATCGACTCCGACTCGCGTCTCGCGATGACGGCGGCGATCCGCAAGCACTTCGCGGAGAATCCGGGTCACTTCGATCCCCGTCAGTACCTCACCCCGGCGCGTGACGCGATGAAGGCGATGTACATGCACAAGATCGTCAACGTGCTCGGCTCGAACGACAAGCTCTGAGTTCGCAGTCCTTTCGTCCGTTCCGTCCGAAGGGACGGACGGAAGGCACTCTCTCCCCGGGATCGCGCGGCGGTTCCCGGGGTTCGCGTTTTCCCGCCGCGTTTTTTCACCGGAAACGAGGATAGGTTCATGGCTAACGAGAAGGTCAAGTCGGCATACGCGGCGGCGGGTGTGGATATCGATGTCAAGATGAATGCGGTCGGCTCCATCAAGCAGATGGTCGCCGGGACGAAGACTCCCAACGTGATCGGCAACATCGGCGCGTTCGGCGGGCTCCACAAGGTGCCGACGGGCAAGAACGAGATTCTGGTCGCTTCGGCGGACGGCGTGGGCACCAAGCTCAAAATCGCCGCGATGATGCACAAGCACGACACGGTCGGTCAGGACATCGTCAACCACTGCGTGAACGACATTCTCGTCATGGGCGCCAAGCCCCTCTTTTTCATGGACTACGTCGGCACCGCGAAGGTCGATCCGATGGTCTTCAAGAGCGTGGTGAGCGGACTCTGCAAGGCGTGCAAGGAGAACAAGATGGCGCTTCTCGGCGGCGAGACCGCCGAGATGCCCGGTCTCTATCCGCTCGGCGAGTACGACCTCGTCGGCACGATCGTCGGTCACGTCAACAAGCAGCAGCTCATCACCGGCAAGTCGATCCGCGCCGGAGACGTGATTCTCGGCTTCCCCTCCGGCGGACTGCAGACCAACGGCTTCTCGCTCGCCCGTCACGTCATTTTCGACATGTGCCAGTATTCCTGGAAGGACAAGCTCCCGGGCACCAACCAGACTTTCGGCGAGGCGCTTCTCGCGGTGCACAAGAGCTTCCTCAAGCCGATCTCCAAGCTGATGGAGCGCAAGATCAAGATCAACGGCATGGCGCACATCACCGGCGGCGGCTTCCCGGACAACATTCCGCGCGTTCTCCCGAAGGTGGTGAACGCCGAGATCGACCGCTCGTCCTGGAACGTCCCCACTATTTTCAAGTTCATCCAGAACCAGGGCAAGGTGGATCGCGACGAGATGTACCGCGTCTTCAACATGGGCGTCGGCTTCGTGGTGATTCTGCCCAAGAACCAGCTCGACAAGGCGACCAAGATCCTGAAGGCGATGCATCAGCCGTACTATCAGATCGGCGTCATCCGCAAGGGCAAAGGCATCGTCACCTACAAGAACTGACGCAGCCGATGCCGGTACGCCCCAGAGTGGCTCCGCATGTCGCGGAATTGCCGAAAAGCGGCATCCGCAAGTTTTTCGACATCGTCGCCCAGTCCAAGGACATCGTGTCTTTGGGCGTGGGCGAACCTGATTTCGATACCCCCTGGCATATTTCCCGCGCCGCCGTCACCTGTCTCGAGAACGGCGGCACCCACTATACCTCCAACCTCGGCACGCCCGCCCTGCGCCAGGCGATCGCCCGCTATCTCGAGCGGCGTTTCGACGCCCGCTTCGACTGGACGAAGGAGATTCTCGCGACGGTCGGCGTTTCGGAGGCGATCGACCTCGCCATCCGCGCCCTGTGCTCGCCCGGCGACGAGGTACTCTATCACGAGCCGTGCTTCGTCTCCTACGCGGCGACGGTGAAACTCGCGCACGCCGTCCCCGTGGCGGTGGAGACCAGAGTCGAGGACGAGTTCCGGCTCACGATTCCGGCACTGGAGGCGAAGGTAAGCGCGAAGACGAAGGCGCTCCTTCTGAATTTTCCGTGCAACCCGACCGGCGCGACGCTCGGCCGCGACGAGATGCTGGCGATTCTCCGCTTCTGCGAACGGCACGACATCATACTTCTCGCCGACGAGGTGTACTCGGAGCTCAACTATGACATCGTCGACCCCGAGGAGAAGCTCGTTTCCTTCGCGTCGTTCCCGGAGTACCGCGACCGGGTCATTCTTCTGAACGGATTCTCCAAGAGCTGGGCGATGACCGGCTACCGGCTCGGCTACGCGTGCGGACCCGACGACATCATCGACGCGATGATGAAGATTCACCAGTACGGCATCATGTCCGCCCCCACCCTCGCCCAGGCCGCCGGCGTCGAGGCGATGGATTTCGGCGACAAGGATGTCGACCGCATGCGCCGCGAGTACAAAAAGCGCCGCGATTATCTTGTCCCCGCCCTGAACGGGATGGGGCTAAAGACGATTCTGCCGCACGGCTCGTTCTACCTCTTCCCCGACCTTCGCATGACCGGGGTTAAGAGCGAAGAATTCTGCATGCGGCTGTTGAAGGAATTCGGCGTCGCCTGCGTGCCCGGCGGCGCGTTCGGTGCCTGCGGCGAAGGTTTCATGCGAATCTCCTATGCGACTTCGCTCGAGAAGATCAAGATTGCCGTCGAACGCATGGCGAGGATGTGCGCGGCGCTGCGCGGTTGAGAAATCTTCCGGAAGGTTCTCGCGATGACCAAACTTGAAGAGCGATGGCAGCTTGCACGCGAGACGATCGGCGACGGACGTCTCTCGGTGGTGATGCCGGTCTACAATCTCGGCTCTTCCATCGCCGACAATCTCGCCCTGATCGCAGGACTTTTCGAGAGCCACCGGCTTCGGACGGAACTCGTGCCGGTCGATGACGGCAGCGCGGACGAGACGGCGGAGCGGCTGAAGGCGTTTTCCTTTAGCGGCGAATACGTCGTTTACAATCCCGTCATCTGCAGCCGCAACGGCGGCAAGGGCGCGGCGCTTCGGGCCGGCTTCGAGGCATCGCACGGCGAGTATGTGATGCTCCTGGACGGCGACCTCGACATTCATCCGCGGCAGACGCCGTACTTTTTCGAGGCGATGGTTAAGAACGGGGCGGACGTGGTGTGCGGATCGAAGCGGCACCCGAGGTCGGTGGTGCAGTATCCGTGGCACCGCCGCCTGGTGAGCTGGTGCTACTTCACGCTGGTGCGGCTTTTCATCGGGCTCAGGATCACCGACACCCAGACCGGAATGAAGCTGTTCCGCCGCGAGGTGCTCGGCGAGTCGCTCGCGCGCATGCTGGTGAAGACCTACGCCTTCGATTTGGAGCTTCTTTCGATTGCCCATCAGCGCGGCGCGAGAATCGCCGAGGCGCCGGTCCGCATCAAGTTCGGTTCCAAGTTCGGCGCGCTCAAGGTCTCGACCGTGCGGTCGATGGCGTGGGACTCGCTCGCCGTTTTCTACCGGCTCAGGCTGCTCGACTACTACGCCAGGGCGGAGGCGCCGAAGAAGCTCGACCACGAGCCGCTCGTCTCGATCGTCATCGCCTGTCCGAAGCCGAGCTGGATGCTCGAGGAGTGCCTCGCCGGAATCGCGGCGCAGACCTATCGCAATTTCGAGGTGATCGTGCTGCCCGACGAGCCGGCGGAGCTCGGGGGACAACAAGCCCACGACAACAAGCTTGGCGGCGAATCGAAGCTGCGTGTCAAGGCGACGGGAAAGGTGAGGCCGGCGGAGAAGCGCAATTTCGGCATCGAGATGGCGAAGGGCGAGATCGTCGCCTTCATCGACGACGACGCCTATCCCGACGCGCACTGGCTGGAGTACGCGGTAAGGTATTTCAGCGAGCCGTCGATCGGCGGAGTGGGCGGACCCGGCGTGACGCCGTCGAACGACCGGTATCTCGCCAGGGTCGGCGGAAGGGTCTACGACAACATCTTCGTTTCCGGCAACTACCGCTACCGCTATAAGGCCGGCGGCATCCGGCGCGACGTCGACGACTACCCGAGCTGCAACCTGCTGGTGCGCACCGATCTTCTCAGAAAGATCAACGGCTACCGCACCGATTTCTGGCCGGGCGAGGATACGCTTCTCTGCAAGGACATCATCGACTCGGGCGCTCGCATCGTGTACGATCCGTGGGTGGTGGTGAACCACCACCGCCGCGCGCTTTTCGGCGCGCACCTGCGCCAGCTCGGACGCTACGCGTTCCATCGCGGATACTTCATGAAGCGCTTCCCCTCGAACTCGCTGCACCTCTCCTACTTCATTCCGAGCCTGTTCTCGCTCTACCTCGTCTCGGCCGCGATCGCCGCGCCGCTGCTGTTCGTCTGCGCGCTGCCGGTATTCGCTCTGGTTGCGCTCGCGCCGCTCGCGCTGTATCTCGCGCTAGTCACCCTGAGCGCCGCGTCGCTCAATCCGCTGACCTGGGCGCTCACCGTCACCGGCGTCTTTGCGAGTCATATCGTTTACGGGGTCGAGTTCGTGCGCGGACTCTGCGCGCGGCGCGCCCCCTGCGAATTTATAGGCAGTGATCATGTGTGAGAAAGCAAAACATGAGTGAGTTCGTTTATTTCGAGGCGGATCCGGCGCACGTGAAGCGCGAGCGCGAGAAGGCGAGGGCGCTCAGGAACACGGACTGGTGGCGCGCGCAGCTGCAGCGCGGGGTTTGCCATTACTGCGGGAAGAACGTCGGCGCGGAGAATCTGACGATGGATCACGTCATTCCGGTCGCCCGCGGCGGACGGAGTGTTAAGTCGAACTGCGTCCCCTGCTGCAAGCCGTGCAACAACGCGAAAAAGACGACGACGCCGGCGGAGATGATACTGGAGAAACTTTTCGGGGAGAATCCGTCATGATCGGCGCCTTGCTGCTTACCACATTCATTTCGTTTCAGAACATTCCGGCGGAGGAGCTCGTCCCCGTCGGCTCCGAACTCGGCGTCGCCGAAGACGGAACGCTCACCGTGAATGGCGAGAACCGTTTTCTGATCGGTACCGTCTACGGACCCGACGTCGGACGCGAACGCGACGAGGACGAACCCGAAGCTGAACCGGATACCCGCGAGCCGGCCTGGATCTACCGCGGCGCGCTTCAGTTCGCCGACGCCGAACGTCTCGGCATCGATGCGTTCGGCTTCGAGGCGGGGCGCGGATGGATGCGCGCGATCACCGATTACGGCGGATCGGACGGACTCTTCTTCGGTGCGTTTCCCTCTTCGAAGGATTTTCGCCGCGTGTCCGCCGGTCAGCTCGGAGCGTATGTGACCTTTCCCGCCACCATCGCCGCGCACGGCGGCATTCTTCCAGGCCGCGACGCGAAGATTCCGCCATCGGCTTACGCAGCCGGGATATGCACGAACCTGCCGTATTCGCTGGTGAACGATTACGGCAAGAAAATCTGGATGACGATGTGGAAGGACTCGGCAGAAGAATATTCCTCGCTCTCTCCCGTCCCGTTTTGCTTTGAACTCTTCTCCGAGCCGCGGCTTATCGATCAAAGTGCGGTGACTCGGCGACTGTTGAGCTCGGAGATACCGGCGTTCGGCAAAGGCGTGCCGTATGAGTCGCTTTCGCTTGCCGACCGCATCAAGGTCGTCGAGTTCAGCGAGAAGGCGCTCTCTTCCATTGCCCGTCGCGCATCGATGAGGCTCAAGTCGATCGACAGTGATTTCAGGGTCACGGTGAGGCCGGCGTCGGGGCACGCGCCGGGGTGCGATCCGTACCTGCTTTCGCGCGAATTGGATGTGATCGGGGTGTCTTCCTCTGCGACTCTGGCCGAGACCTTGACTGCGGTTGCGCTTGCGAGAAAGAAACCGGTGGTGATTGGTTCGCTGCCGCTTAAGGACGATCCCACGGCGGTGCGAGCGGCGGTGGTGACCGCCTGGATGCGCGGAGTGGACGCGGTGTACCTCTCGGAGTGGAATCCGACGCCGCGTCTCTCGCCTGAATCGCTCAAGGCGCTCAGAAAGGCGAAGCGCGACATTCTTTCGTTCGGACGGTTCTTCACCCGGCGCGACCGCGGTGTATCCCATCCGGTCGCGGTCTTGCGTTCGCAGGCGACCGAGCGCATTCTCCTGGCGCGCGGCGAAGAAGGCAATCTTCTCTTCGACCGGACGGTCGAGGAACTCAATGCGCTGGGGTTTGATCCGGTAGTGATCACCGAAGAACAGCTGGTGGCGAGTCCGAAGGAAATCGAAGACGTGCGCCTTTTGATGGTTCCGGGTGCGATCGCGGTGTATCCGCTCGTCCGCAAACGGCTTACGGACTGGGCGAAGGAAGGACGCATCGCCGCGCTTGTCGGGGGAAGACTTGATATGACCGATCGCGGCGCGAAGACCGTCCCCCTTGACGCGACCGCCGCCTCCGGCGACGGCGGCGTCATCTACATACCTACCAACGGAATGACCGTCGCGTCGTTTCGCGGACGGCTGAGGACGCTTGCCGATTCCGCCGACGTCACGCCGGCGGCGACGGTGCGCGGCGCGGAGAAGATCGAGCTTGCACGTGCGGCGGACGGCGGCGACGAGGCGTGGGTGCTCGTGAGCCGCGAGCCGGAGAGTGTCGAAGTGCGTTTTTCGACTCGTGGCGGACTTTCCGGTCGCCGGGTTTTGTCCAGCGCCCATGAAGAAGGTGAAAATGCCGAACTGGTGGAGCTCGAGACGGAGCATCCGCTCGAACACGGCGTGGTGACGCTCACGCTCAGACCGAATGATCCGGTCCTCCTGAAGATTGTCGGTAACCTCGCGTCCCAAGGCGCGTATTCGGTGCGGGAGAAAAATGAAAAAGAAGGCGGCGAGAAATATGTCATTGATTTTTAACAGGAACCTTACGGTTTCCGGTGTCGAGATCACGTTCATGTCGCGCGATTCCGAGCCGGATGAGGTGTATGCGCGCGTCAGGATCGGCGCGATCGACGATGCGGCGGAAGGCTCCGCGGAGGCGCTTCTTGCGGGCGATCTTTTCTGGCGGGAGAACCGCGGCGCCACGGCTTCGCTCGACGACAAGGGTGATGTCTGGCTGACCGCGAAGCGTCCGAAGAGGACGCTTTCGTCCGACGCCGATTTCGAGGAATGGGCAGAAGACCTCTCGGCCACCGTCAACGCATGGAGGATTCGTCTTTATGAACAAGCGTGAAAATTTCGAAGCGGTCCTCGCCGCGCTGGGCAAATCGATCGGCAGGGAATTCGCGCTCGACGAAAGCGGGGTCGCGTTTATTCCTCTCGGGGACGTCTCCGCCGTGGTGCGCTACCGCGAGGCGGTCGATCACGTGATCGTCTACGCCTTCGTCGGCTATCTGCCCGAAGACGGAACGGCCGAGGAACGCGCCCGCGCACTGCTGAGGTTCAATGACTGCTGGGAGGTGACCAACGGCTTCACGCTCGGACTCGATCGCGATTCGCGCGCGCTCTACGCGTTCGACCTCGTCGACGCCGCCGAGTTCTTCGGTCCAGAAGCGCTCGCGGACTGCCTCGACCGGCTCGCGGGCGCGGTGGAAACCGTGCGCGAGCGTATCGCGGCGGATTTCCCGATCGCGGAGGAAGACAACGCGGCGCTCGCCGACCTCATCGAGGCGATCGACGTTTTCACGACGGCGGATGAAGAAAAGGAGGTGGCGGAATGAGCGGACACGGCGGTTTCACTTCTCTCGACGCCAATCTCGGCAGCGCACTCTGGCAGTACGGCTCCACCGACCTTGCGAAGATCGGCGAACTGCGCGATCAGGCGAAAGACCTCGGCCTCGGCACGACGGCGAAGGTCGACGAATACATCTCGGACAATCTCGACGACAACTTCACCCGATTCATCGATTCGTCACCGGCCAGGAATAAATCCCTTGAGTCGACGCTTGCGCGCTTTTCCGCCAAATACTCCGGGGTGGATTCGCGGCGGATCGTTCCCGGGGAGGTCTTTGCGCTCTCCAACCTCGAGATCAAGCTCTTGGGCAGCGCCGACGCGGTGCGCGGATTCATCGACACGCTAATGGACGAAGCCGCCAAGCGCGGCGTAAAGATGTCCCGTGAGCTTGCCGTGAAATGCTTCGACAAGGTGGCGCTCAGCGACGATTTCGCCGATTACGCGAAAGTGAAGGGAACGCTCGGCGCGGAAGGCGTAGCCGCCATGCGCGAGGCGACGCTCGGCGCGATGAAACTCGTTTCCGAGGGAAAAGTCGACATCAACGATCTGACCGAACTCGCCAACTCCGTCACCTGCGACGAGACGCGCGTCGGGGATGCGACGCGGCTGTATCTGTCGAAGCTGATGCACTTCGCCGCCGAGAATGATCTGCCGCAGATCTCCGAACTCTTCGATTTCAAGAGCACGGGCAAACCGGTGCAAGACCTCGAAAAGCTCATGCGCCGCAGCTTCGAACTGCGTTGCGCGATCGACGACGCGGTCGGTGAGGGCGCGGGCTTCCGCCGCACCCTCAAGCGCATTCTCGTCGGCAGCGGCTGGCGGTATCAGGAATGCGAGAACTTTGTCGAAACGCAGTCCGTCGCCAACCGTGCGACGCTCGTCAAACTCGGCAAGCTGCTGCATTCGCTCAACGAATTCGGCCGCCTCACCGTGCACCGCCACGCCTCCAACCAGCTCTTCAGCGGCAAGGAGTGGAACACGGCCATGGGCTTTTTCAAGAAAGGCGGCGAGGTCTCGACCCTGACCAAGCTTGGGGCCAGCGCCGGAATCTCGACAAAGAGCGTCACCGATTCAACCGGCGTCAATGCCTCGGTGCGTCTCGGCGGCGAGAAGTCGACCCGGCTCGTCGGCAAGACGGGCGGCAGCGTTACGCTTTCCGCCTCCAAGGGACTGAGCCTGAGCGCGACGGCGAAAGCAGGTCAGATCGACGACGGCGAAGGCGTTGCCGGCGCGGGACTCGTCGGCGCGAAGGCGAGCGTCGAACTGAAGGGGATGATGAACAAGGCCACGGATTACGGCGATCTCAAGCAGATGGCCTATTTCGATAAATCCGGCGGCTCGAAGGTGCGCGGCGCGATCGACACGATCAAGGACCGCACCGACCAGCGCAGCGTCTTCACCCAGTTCAAGGAATTCTTCACCCGCAAACTGCCCGCGACGCTCTCGTCGGTGAAAACCAAGGTGTACGACCTCTTCGCGATGGGCATGCTGAGCGGAACCTTGAACAAGCTTCACATCACCACGCCTCTCGTCAGCATGCACGCCGGCTTTCTCGACGGACAGCTCAACGAGCTCGGACTCTTCGACAAGGCCGACCTCTTCGTCAAATATTCCGGCGACGTCACCGAGACCAGCTCGAAATCGGTCGCCTTCTCGGCCGGCGCGTCCGCCGCGGTCGCGCTCAAAGGAGAAGGGGACGGAACCTACACCGGCTTCAACGCCTCCGCGGGCGGAACCGTCTCCAAGACCTTCGGGGTCAAAAAAGACGAGATCAAGCTGCTCACCCAGATGCAGGAGGCCGAGCGGCGCTTCACCGAGACCCTGCCGAATCATGAACTCACACGGCTTTTGAACGACCTGGAGAAGGGCGGCGGCAAGTCGGTCGCCGACCGCGCGGTCGAAGCGTTCAACCGCGAATTGAAGCTGCTCGCCGACGCCTGTTCGGAACTTACCGAGGCGAGCGGCGCCAACCGGTCCGTCATCGGCAAAAACCAGGCGAAGACCTTCTTCGCGACGATGCGCGAAATGCGCACGCGGCAGCTGCTCATCAAGGCGTCGCTGGAGCGGATGGACAAGCTTGGACTCGGCGAACGCATCGAATGCACCCTCGGCGCCGGCGGACGCAACTGCATGGCCGCGCTGGATATGGCGTGGTTCAATCGTTTCGGACGCGAGGAGACCGTGGAATTCCTCGGCGCGATGGACCGTTTCTTCGAGCGTCCGGGCGATTTTCTGAACCTCTCTTCGGTCGTCAAGTCAGAGTACGAGCGCCCCCAGATCAAGCTGCACAGCAAGACCGAAGGCGTCTCCTCGACCGTCTACGACGCGAAACTCACGCTCAAGCTCAACCTCTTCGAACGCAATGGCGACGGTGTGCTCGATGTCGCCTCGAATGGACTCGTCAAGCAGTTCCTGCCGACCAACCAGGCGGTCGACATTGCCTATCGCAAGGTGGTCAAGACGCCGAAACCGGGACAGGAACTCGGGCGTCTCGAAGACAAGGAAACGAGCGTCTACTCCTTCACCGTCGCCGCCGACAACCTTATCGCCGACGTTGTCACTTCGCTCGTCATGCGGGACGATCCGGACGGAAAGAAGCCGCGCGTCGACGAGATGGTGGCTCAGGGCGTGAAAAAGGGCACGACCGATATTGTCGTTGCCTACGGCAAGAAACTCGCGCCGGCGATCCTGGATTACTTCGGCTTCGGCGGCGGCGACGGCGAGAAGAAGTCGAGCGAACTCAAGCTCTCCAGCCACGTCGATGAAACCGACAACCGCAGCAAAGAGCGCACCTGGTCCGTTGAGATGGATACCTCCAGCAAGTCGAGGCGCGTGAAGTGCATCCGGAAGCTGGAGAAACGCACCGCAACCGCGCTCACCGACAAGCTCATCGGCGTCGCCGCTTCGAAGGTGAAGATCGCCGGCGTCGTGTCGTTCGATTATTCCTCGACGCGCACCGTCACCACCCTGGAGGGCGCGTACTATCCCAGCGCCAGCATGCGGACGATGCTGCAGGTGTTCGGCGAGCTCAAGGCCGATCCGAACCAATGGAAGGCCTTCCTCGTCAAGCACCGGAAAGAAGTGGACCGGCTCGCGATGATCGTCTCGCATCTTTCCCAGCCGGCCGACGAGGTCTATCCCGAGGAAGACGGCGAT
>R11__coassemble_1787_pt1 | contig 11528 bp, 13 predicted proteins | sample R11__metabat2_low_PE_023 | metagenome-assembled genome bin R11
CATTCTTACCGTGTCGGCTTTTGTCGCGGCTGTCGCGATAACGCTCGGTTTCGCTTTTTATGACGACGAGGCTTCTGTCGAAGTTGCCGCCGATGAAAGCGAAGATACCGAAGAGGAAGCAAAACCGATAAACGAGGATGATTACGAAGTAGCTACTTCGGACGCGGCGTACATGGAGGACTGCACCAATACGGTAGTCGCCGAGGCCTTCACTTTTAATTTTCCCGAGGCATTGCGCCGAGCCGAAAGCGAGCGAGTTCCGATCGTGGTCGTCGCCGGTTCCAGTGAATGTGGTTTCTGCGCACGGTTGCGCAGGACGATCAAGGACGAAGAATTCAAACGCTGGATCGCCGGCACCGGTATTTATCTCGTCGACGCGAATTTTGACAAAAAGAAACGTTCTTACGCCCAACGCCTCGCCACTGAATTCGTCTCTGATTTCCCGTTTACCGATAAAGCCGGTTATCCGTATGTCGGTGTATACTGGGTCGGAGCCAAAGAGGGCGACAAACCGGTTAAAATGGCCTTCACGGGTCGTCGGCGAGAAATGCCGGTGGAGATTGACAAATCTATCGGCGTCAATTTTGAGAAGTCGCTGGAGCTGCTCCTCGGGGATTATCTTCGTTCGATCGGAAGAAAGAATCTTCACACCGATACTTCGCCCCTAGTAAAGAACATCAATGTCAAGGCGGAGGGTCCGGGAACGGTCGCCATGAAGCCTGCCGACGGCGCGATAATCAAAGGCCGGTATGTGAAAGCCAGATTGAGCGCCAAAGCCGATGCCGATCATAAATTCCTCTACTGGAAGTCGCCATCAGGGAAACGCCTTAAATGGAACGCGGTAAAACCGAATCTTAAATATTACGAACTCGAGGAAGGTGTCTACACCGCAGTTTTTGAATAACCGCACGCATCGCCATGAAGAAGTCGGTATTCGCTTTATTTCTTGCGTTGATCTCGGCAACCGCGATCGGGGCTGAAGTCAAGGAGCCGCTCGACGGCTGGACCTTCGATTTTACGGCAGCGAAGAACCAGTGCGACAAAGAACATCGGGATATGGTCATTGCAACCTATTCGCCGTACTGCGGCCATTGCATCAGGGCGCGAAAGGCCTTCAATACTGAAGTTTTCCGTGATTTCGCGAAGAAGCGGAATCTGCTACTCGTGGAAACATACACAACGAAAACCAATTCTTTGCCGTCCCAGGCGGAAGGAGTCAACTTCGTCAAGAAATCCAGATTTCTCGAGAAACGTCAAATGCCGTATGTAACCTACTACCATCCGGCAGATTTGACAAACGAGGCGTTTCAGCTTTCTTTCACCGGCCGCCGCGGGGCGGCGAATGGCGCGCAAGGGGATACACTGGCCGAAATATTCATCAATGCCATTGATAATATTTTCCAACAGCGCGAGAACATTCTCGCCGATAAGGAGAAGAAAAATGAATAGAAATGTCAGATACTCGGCGGTCGCATTTGTCGCGGGACTGATCGCCGCGTCGGCCGCAATAGTCGCAGTCAAGATGCACAAGCACCGGGAAAGCGCATCTGTTGACGGTGATGGCGTTCGCTATGCGGAAGGCTCGTACGCATATCGCGCGGCCAATCGCTATGCGCATCTCCCTGAAAAGGATCGGAAAATCGCGGAGGCCATTCAGTCTGCCTGTGATGAAGAGAATCCGGCAGAAATGAAAAAGCTATCCGATCTTGCGAAGAACTCCGCCAATGTCGAAGTTCGTTCGGCGGCGGTGGATGCGCTTGTCTGGTTTGACGCTCGCTTTATCGAGGAGTTGATTGGCTGGTTCGGCGATTCCAATTCGGAAATCGCCGAAACCGCCCGCAACGGTTTCGATATGGCGCTGCCACAGATTGAATCTCCGTATCGTCGACTTCTCTTGTCCGAGCGGGTGCTCAAGATGAAGATCGACGGAGAGTTCCGTGACGCGATAGAAATGCAGTTCGTTTCCGCCGCTAACGATCTCATGGATGCTGACGAGGAAGCTGATCGTAGCGAAAAGACGCGTCGGCAGATGGTTAGAAAACTCATCGCGATGATATCCGATACCGATCCGGAAGTGTCGGCATCAGCAAAAAGGATGTACAAAGAAATCACTTCAGGGTCATGGAAAAACACCGAAGATGCTGAGAAATATATCAAAGACCCGGATAAATATGCCTCGGAAGCTTCAGAGGAGGGCGATGATGAAAATTAAAGGTTACAGCTTTAATCTCGCGGTAATTCTCGCGATGATCATCGGGGCGATAATCGTCGGGGCGCTGAACAACATTCGCGTTTACGAGGAGCAGCGTGTCTCTTGGTGGACGACTCAAGCGGAGACTGCGGAATGAAGCGGTGCGTCGATATCGTGGCCAGGATACTTTTGTCCTGCGTTTTTGTCTATGCGGCGTGGTCGAAGCTGCAGGATCCTGCGCTTTTCGCTGACATGATAAGGTCATACCGTTTGGTGCCCGATATGATGGCGAATTGGGCGGCGATAATTCTTCCGCCGCTCGAGCTTGTCGCGGGGCTGGCGATCATTTTCACCAAGTGGTCGAGGGAGTCCGCGCTTTTGATAACCGGCATGTTGCTTGTGTTCTTGGTCGGATTAACCCAGGCGTGGCTCCGCGGACTCAAGATCGATTGCGGTTGTTTCGGTCCTTCTGAAGCTGGAGAAGCGCCGCCGCTTTGGGTGGATATTCTTCGTGACATCGGTTTGCTCGCGGCTTCGATCTGGGTGGTGATCAGACCAAGCAAATGGATTGCGGCGAAATAATGGAGGTAGCGTCGATGAAGATTGACAAATTCATTGCTGCGGCGTTGGTTGTGTTCCAGGCGACGGGTTCGAACGCACTCAGCATCTCATCCGGTGAAATCATACAGGGAGAATGGAATCGCAATTTTACCGCGGCGAAATCGTATGCCGATGCGAATCTGGTTCCGATGCTGGTGTTCTGGGGGCGCTCGGGCTGCGGTTACTGCTCCCGATTGAAAACGGCGATGGAAGGTGCCGACTTCATCTCGTGGCAGCAAGAGCGCAAATACGTAATGGTGGCGGTATATGAAGGCGATTCACAGTCGAATAAATGCCTCTCGTTCACCGGCGGTGGCGAATTACCGCGAATCGCGATCTATGGCTTCGACAAGAACGGATCAAGCCGCGTCCTGAAGTTCGCGGGTCGTGACGGTTCAATGCCAGTAAAGAGCGGTTCGCTTTCGGAGCAGTTGATGAATTCCGTGGATGTAACTTTAACCGGGTGGCAGACGGGCGCCACAGGCTCGGCAACGGCCGCGCAGTCGGTAATGTCGAAAGCCGTGACTTATAGGGCGGCCGTACGTGACGGCGACGAGATCTGCGGCATACTGCAGTTGAAGATCGGCAAGGGCAACAAAAACGGTATTTCGCTGGTCAACGGAAAGTACACCGATGTCAACGGCAAAAATTACACCATCTCAAACACCCGTGTTTCTACCGCAGTGTGGCCGATTGTCGGCGAATTGGAAATAAAGAAAATAGGCAGTTTGAATTTTGAGATTACCGAAGACGCCATATCCGGTGATATCGAAGGTCTGCCGGTATCAACTGCCGCATCGGTCGGCAGTCTCACGGACGGACAGCATGACATTTACCTGACGGAGGAATTGACTATTCCCGGCGTCGAAGTCATTTCCGAGCTTTTGCCCAACCAATCCTTTACCGTTGCCGGACGCAAATGCATTTTCCCCGGGGCGCCCGGCATTACTTATAAAAACGGCAATCTGTCAATTGTGGACAGAAGCGGAAAAAAGACCAATGTGTCCGGGATCAAGTTCACGGTTTCTGCCACCACCGGCGTTGCCAGCGGTTCCTTCAATGTATATGCGATAAACGGCTCTCGACTCAAAACCTATCGAGCTAAGGTCAAAGGGCTCGTCGTGGACGGGAAGGGATCTGCCGTGGCCACGATTTCCAGAGTTGGCTCGTTTCGTATGGAGATCGAATAATTGCGCGTTCTTGTAGCGATAAAACAGGTTCCGAATACAGCATCGGTGAAGCTTGATCCGGTGACGCACACGCTTAGACGCGAAGGAGTGGAGTCGATAATGAATACCTTCGACGCGCTTGCGCTCGAAGCGGCGCTGGCTCTTAAAGATTCTCAAGGGGCCGAAGTGTCGGTCATGACGATGGGCTTGCCGCAGGCGGCGGAAGTTCTTCGCGAGGCACTCTCCGCCGGGGCCGATCACGCCTATCTGGTTACTTCTCGAGTTTTTGCCGGGGCCGATACCATAGCGACCTCACGTACGCTTGCTGCGGCGATTCGGCATATTTACGGCGGTGGAGCGCCCGACGCGATTTTCTTCGGTAAACAGGCGATTGATGGCGATACTGCACAGGTTGGCCCGGAGGTAAGTGCGCTTCTGGAAGTACCGCTTGTCGCGTACTTAAAGCGTCTTGAAGTCGTCTCCAGTGTCGGTGATTACCGTGCGATAACAACGATCGGCGAGGACGAGATGACGCTCGCCGGTCATTTCCCCGCCGTCTTCACGGTCGCCGAGCGCGCGAATCCGCTTCGTTATGCCTCGCTGAGTCGCACGATGGAAGCCCGGAACATCCCGGTCGTGACGCTCGACGAAAAGGATCTCGCTATTGCGCTTGAACTCGTCGGATTAAAGGGCTCGCCCACCAAGGTCATGTCGACGAGGACCGCCGAGGTCAGCCGTCAAGGCGAGAAGTTTGACTTCGAGGCCGGCTTCAGGAGACTGCTCACTGCCATCGAGGAGGCTCGGCAATGAACGGCGCGAATGAAATCTGGGTCTTCGCCGAACGCGAGGGGGACCGTTTCAGCGAGGTTGTCTTCGAGTTGCTCGCGAAGGCGCAAGAGCTGAAGAAGGACTATGCTGAATCGGCTCGAATCGCGGCGATCATGCTTGGCTCGGATTTGGACGAGGCGGACAGGAGAGCGCTCGGTATCGCCGGCGCGGATGTCATTTACTCGGTTGGAAAAGGCGCCTTCCCCGCTCACGATCCGGCTTTGCTCGCGGAAGCGATCGTGGCTGCGGTTGATCGATTCCATCCAGAAATACTGCTCGCAGGAGCGACGCCGACTGCTCGTGCGTTTCTTCCTCGTGTCGCGGCAAAACTCGGGACCGGACTCACCGCCGACTGCACGTCGCTTGAAATTCGCGATTATCGAGGGACGAAGATTCTTCATCAGACCCGTCCGGCGTTCGGTGGCAATCTTTTCGCGACAATCGTCACGGCGGAGCACCGGCCACAGATGGCGACCGTGCGTCCGCATGTTTTCAAAAGACGCGACGGCTTGAGCGAAACGATCAAGATAATTGAAGTGCCTTTCATGGTTAAAGAGCCATACACGCGACTTGTTAATATCGTACGAGGTTCAGCCATAGAAGACATCTCTTCGGCGAAGGTACTTATTTCTGGTGGCCGCGGACTGGAAAACGCAGAGAATTTTGCACAGTTGCACGTCTTCGCACGTCTGATCGGCGCGAAAGTCGCGGCGTCACGTGCAGCTGTCGATCTCGGTTGGGCTGAGAGCTTTCGACAAGTCGGTCAGACCGGCATCACCGTCGCGCCGGAGCTTTATATCGCCATCGGCATCTCTGGCGCCATTCAGCATCTTGTTGGGATTCGTGGAGCAAAGCGAATTGTCGCGATAAATCGCGATAACGAGGCACCGATCTTCTCGTCGGCGGATATCGGAATCGTCGCTGATGCCAAATGCGTCATCGCCGAGTTGTTAAAGGAGTTCGGCCATGCCTAAAATCGGCGTTTTGATAGTCGGGGCGGGTCCGGCCGGACTTGCGACCGCGATAGCCCTGAAGCGCAGCGGATATCCTGGGCGGGTAGTAGTTCTTGAAAAAGGACGAAGGGTCTCAAATCATTCTCTTTCGGGTGCCGTTGTTGATCCTGCGGGGTTCGAGGACCTTTTGAACGAGGATGAAATCGCTAAACTGCCGATCGGTTCGATGGTTGCCAAGGAGAGCTTTCGATTTCTTTTCTCGCCGCATGCTTCGGTGAAGATTCCATGGGTTCCGCCGATGATGCGGGCGAAGGGATACCCGATTATATCGCTAGCGAAACTCGTGCGGTATCTCGCGGAGATAGCGACCAAATTAGGGGCTGAAGTATACCCGTCTTTCGCAGCAGTGGAAACAATTGAAGAGAACGGATGCATAGTCGGAGTTCGAACCGGTGATAAAGGTGTCGACTCGAATGGAAACAAGAAAGACGGATACCTCGCAAGCGAGGAAGTGAGAGCGAAAATCGTAATTCTGGCCGAGGGAGCGGCGGGAGTGTTGACTGGCAAGGTGGCCGATAAATACCAATTGAATGGATGCCGTCCGCAATCTTATGCACTCGGAATTAGGGAGGTGCTGGAATTGAACGATCCCGACGAAGGTCGTGCCGGCGAGATCATGCACACCTTCGGATTTCCGGTAGATTCATGCACTTACGGCGGAGGCTTCGTTTATCATCTGGATAAACGCCACATTGCGGTCGGTTTCGCCGTTGGCCTTGACTATCACGATTCGCGGCTGGATCCATACGCTCTCTTTCAGCGTTACAAGGAGAGCTCCCTGATAGCCGCGCATATCAAGGACGCAAAGGTTGTAAGCTATGGCGCGAAACTGATACCCGAGGGCGGATGGTACGCGTTGATGCGGCCTTATGCGCCAGGAGCCCTGATTGTCGGAGACAATGCTGGTCTTGTCGACGGACTAAGAATCAAAGGCGTCCATATCGCACTCGAGAGCGGCGTAGCCGCGGCGAAAGCAATTCTCGGTGGTGACGAGGGAATCGGCGAGCGATATTTCGAGTTGTTGAAAGCGACGAGGGGCTATCGGGAGATCAAGCGGGTCAGGAATGTTCATGGAGGCTTCTCGTACAATGCCCTTTTTGGAGTTGTTCAGGCCGGTCTCGCTTGGGTGACTTTCGGGCGGTTCCCATTTTGGATGGTCGGTTCGAAAAAGTGCGACGCCAAGTCGATCAAGGAGCTTGGCCGGGATGATCAACACGAAGGGCGGAGCGTTCTTCTCGGCCAGAAACTTCTCGACGATGTCTATCTCTCCGGCGTCGTTCATGAAGAGAACCAGCCGAGTCATATCCGTCTTCGTGACGCGGAGAAATGTGCGGAGTGTATGCAGCGCTTTGGCGCTCCATGCCTTGTGTTTTGTCCCGGCGCGGTTTATCGACGGGAGGGTGAGAGAATCGCGATTGAATTCTCGAATTGTCTTCACTGTCATACATGCAGCGACAAGTGTCCATTCGGAAATGTCGAGTGGAATTTTCCCGAGGGTGGTGGAGGCCCGAAATACGACTGATGGACGAAGCGATTTCGATAAGCGAAGCCGCGCTCGGGTTTCTAAACTCCGGGGGAAAGCGCCTAAGGCCGAAGTTGCTGCGAAAGGTATTCGCGGCTTGCGGCGGTGTTGGCGATATCTCCCGACTCGAGGAGGCGGTGGAGTCTTTCCACAAGGCCTCGCTTATTCATGACGATATTCAAGACGAAGCGATGGTGCGTTACGGGCGACCGACATTCTGGCGCGGATACGGTATTCCGATCGCGATCGCCGCCGGGGATTGGCTTGTCGCGCATGGCTATGCGCTGATTGCGGAGTCAGGTTTCCCGTCCGTTCCCACCATGCTCGCCGCCGCCGCGCGAGCGCATCTCGCGATGAGCGAAGGGCAGGCGGACGAACTGATGGGACGGGGCGACTATATTTCCAATAGCCGGCGAAAGACCGGTGAGGGTTTCGCTCTGGCTGCGGTGATCGGTGCTCTCGCAGCCTCGGCGGATCCGACACCATTTCGGGAGTGGGCGCTTGATTACGGTGTGTTGTTTCAAATACGCGACGACATCGTCGACGGAGACGGTCCGACGGACTTGGCGGAGCTCGAACGGGAGTGGAGTGTGAGAATTGCCAAGATTGAAGAAAGGCTGTTTTCATGAGAATATGGTTGCAGCTATTTCGTCCTTGGAGCTATGTCGCCACACTCGCCCCGTTTATGCTCGCGATGGGTATGGAGGGAGGAAAACCAGAGGCCAATTATTTCGCTTGGTTTCTCGCTTTCCTTTCCGCGCTCGGATTTCAGGCTGCGGCCAATCTTCTGAACACATGGGGTGATTATCATAGCGGTGTCGATCTCGTTCCGGGGACCCATGTGACCACACCGCAATTAACCGACGGGAGACTGAAACCCGCTCATGTTCTTGCAATGGCAGCGGCCGCCCTTGCTATGGCCGTTTCGCTTGGCATTATCGCCGCGATCAAGTCGGCCCCGGATGGTGCTTTGGTCAATATTCGTCTAATTGCGATAGGGGTGATCGGCGCGATCGGTGCGGTGAATTATTCAACGCTTTTTACTTTCAAATATTATGGACTCGGCGTTCCGCTCGTATCGATTCTGATGGGTGTGTTACTGCCGTTAGCTGCGATTTTCACCATTAATCCGATGGCGGATTTATCTCTGTTACCAACGATTCCGCTCGCGCTTTTGATCGGCGTGATTATGCACGGGAACGATATGCGCGACATGCGGAGCGATCGCGCGGCCAGAATAAAGACTTTCGCATTGATTCTCGGGGAACACGGGGCTCTAGGATATTATGTTTTTGCCCATCTTGCCGCATACATCGCTGCTTTTATCGCGAGCGCTATTCCGCAGGCGTTTGCACTTTTAGCTATTCTGCCAATCAGTATCGCCACCATCATGCGTGCGATACGAGATCGACCGAATTGGTTCGGCCTGGAGCGACAAAGCGGAGCGATACTCTTCTTATTCTCGGTAATTTATGCTTGGAGCTTTCGATGAAGATTTTCAACCAGATAGCCGCCGTCTATGATCGAATGAATCATGTGATGTCGCTTGGACGTGACAAGCGCTGGCGAGAACTCGCCTGCAAGGCTGTCGATATGGAACCTTTGCGAATTCTCGATCTTGCGACCGGAACCGGTGATCTTGCTCTTGCTCTCAGGAAACGGTTCCCTCAGGCAGAGATTATTGGACTGGACTCAAGTGCCGGCATGTTGGAATCGGCGCGTGAAAAAGCAAAAACTGCAAACATTAAGTTCATTGAAGGCGATGCGCATAAGATTGCGCAATCAGTCGAAGTCAGCGTAGATTTGATAACCTGCGCCTTCGGGTTCCGTAATTTCTCAGATCAACGACTCGCGCTTCGGGAATGCGCTCAGATTTTGAAGCCCGACGGTCGGCTCGTGGTACTGGAATTCTTTCGTCCAGGTTCGAGATTTCTTGGACGGATGGTTAATTTATGGATATCCTTCATCGCTTTTGTTTTCGCCCATTCGAATCGTGACGCCTACCGATATCTGACGAATTCCATCTCAGGTGCGAAAACAGAATTGGAATTTCGTCAGCTTGCTTCTTCTGTGGGATTCATTGCGGTTTCGCGCCACTGGTATTCACCGTCTTGCACTCGATTGGAATTCTGCAAGGATGCTTCCGGAGGAAGAAAATGATTTCAATTCTCATGGCTGCCGCTATGGCCCAAATGGCTTTACCTTTGGATAAATCCATCCCTTATTCCAGTCTTGACGACAGTGTCGAGATTGTCTCGTTTATGAATAAATCGCTGACCAAGGGAGACATCGAGAATTGGAAGACGGTGCAAGTCCAATTGAGAAAAAACAAGAATAACCGCGGAGAGGCATCCGAAGCGGAGATTCGCGAATTCGATCCGATGCGTAAAGCGGCGATATCGGTTTTTATTCGCAACTGCGCAATTGACGACTTAATCAAGCGATATGGCATTGTTCCCGAGACAAACGATATTAGTAGAACGGAAGCTTTGATTGTCAAAATATTTGGACGTAAGAACCAAAGAATTTCCGATTTGAAACATACGCTTGGCTCTAATGCGCATCTTCTCACGGATGACATCTATCGCTCGAGTTGTTTGGAGCGGCTTAAAGACGCGATATTCGCTGTAACTCCCTATGAAGTGACGCCAGGAATGATCCAAGTCTATAAGGACAATGTCAGCAAGGCTAATGAAATTGCGGCGGCCACCAATGCACTGGTTTTCGCACATGCGACAAATGTCTGGAACGAGGTTAAAGCAGGACTCGATTTTGATGAAGCCGCCAAGAAGTACAGTGAGGATATTTACATTCAAGATGGTTCTGGGTGGGGAGAATTCACCGCGCAGGTGTTGGCTGAGGAACCGGAATCATTCCTCGAAATCTCAAAGCTGAAGCTCGGCGAATTCACTCCGCCGGTGGAATCCGATGGGGGCGTAGCGATAATTCGACGTGACGCTGAAAATGCGAGAGACGAATCGAATCGACTGCGGTATAAATTATCCCGGATATTCTTCAGACTTCCGGTGTCCTTTGATATTCCTTCAGATGATGAAATTCGCAATCTATATTTTAGAGATGAACGAGAAGATCGTTTTAAAAATGCGATTGACCGTCTGAAAACGGAAAATCCTCTTAAATATTTTAACGGCTTTGAATTATCAGAACAATCCCGCAATAGGGTGCTACTGAAATAAAACAACAAAAAAGGAAAACTACAATGAAGAAACTCATGTTCGCAGCAGTTGTGACGGCAGGCTTCGTCGCCAATGCCAGCAGCGAGTCACAAGATGAAAAGGCCTCGCAGGTCTACGAGATTACAATGACCGCCAAGACTACGGTCGCGAAATCAGGCACGGTGTCCACTAAAAAGAATCCTTTCGTTGCGCAGAACGGCACGATCGTCTATCGTAATCAAGGAACTCAAAAATGGAAGGGTCTGCTCTGGGGATGTGATTGCAACTCGATCAAAGGATCTTGGCAGGTTGTGAGCGAGAGTGCGAAATCGGTTTCCGGTTGCGTTATTTGGAATACCAAGTCATACGAAATTCTCTTTCTCGACGATATGAAATGGCGGCTTCTGAATGCGATCGGCGCTACCGGCAAGAATTGCGAAGGCTGCTGGACGATCGGCGATTCAAGCGATAATTCCAACGCATTCATGGCGTTCTCCGGCTTCGGAACGCTCGTTGTCAACTACTCGTCTGACCTCTGTGAAAGTCAATCGCTGAACTGCACCAGTTATATAAAGTCTATGAGCGGCAATATGGCCGGCTGGATGCCAGCGCCTTCGATCACTACCGCCGGAACTCCGGGAACCTGCACTTTCTGCGGCGGAGGTAATGCCGGAACAGCGGACGAGACTAATGTCGCGACCGCGTGGGATTTCTGTCCCTGCGAAGAGTTCGGCGATTATGCGTTCACTGCGGTTTCGGGCACTTGGACGCTCAAGTATAATTCTTCAATGTCCAAGAAACTCAAGAATTATTCGAGCATTACCGATGTTGCGAGCATGCCTTCTTCGGTCAAGGCGCAGGTTCTCACGAAGATAGCTGAAACACTCGGTAACTAATCTGCCAAGATTAATGCGACGGCGACAGCCCCCGAATGCGACGGGGACTGTCCCCGAAGGTATTATGAATGCGACGGGGACTGTCCCCGCAGAAAGCTGAGCACACGGATATAGCGTTTGACGAAATGGTGCG
>R11__coassemble_1789_pt1 | contig 11517 bp, 4 predicted proteins | sample R11__metabat2_low_PE_023 | metagenome-assembled genome bin R11
TCCAGCCGTTTCCAATCACGCCCGCCGTCTCGAAGCGGTCGATGAACTTCCCGCCCGGGACGATCCGATCCCAGCCGGCCGGCGGCGGACGGGTCACGTCTTCGGCCAAGGCCGAAGACGTCATGAAGCATGAAACAAAAAGCATGAAACATGAGACATGAAGCATGAGACATGAAGCATGAAGCATTGCGGATTTTTTCATTTTTCTCCCTTTGAATGTCAATGTGCCTATTATCCCATTTTTACGACACCTGCATCCTTCGTAAAACGAAAGAATGATATTGCATTTAGCGAAGCAGGAAAGTCAGACTCTCAAATCTCAATGTGCGGAGTTACATCACCTTCAGTGATTCAAGTGAATCTTCTCCGGCTTCCACTTGTCCTTCGGGGCGGAGGGCGCGACGGGACGCCCGCCGCAAATGATGAACGCCGCCGCGGCAAGCTTCAAGATATTATTCGTGTTACAAAGAGTCCCTGGTCAGTATCTTTATGTATTTCACCCGGTCGCCGGCCCCGAAGGACATTCCGTCGAGCGACATGTCCGTATTCGCCGACTTCGCCTGACTGAACGAGTTGGTGACCGCGATCGAACCCGGCTCGTCGCCGTAGGCGAGCGCGTAGTACATCCCGGGGATCGTGTTGACGCGAAGCGAGAAATTCGTCGCGTTCTCGCTCGTCACCGTCGCGGCGACATTAGTGGAAAGGATCATCTTCGTCGTGTTGTTATCGGAGTCCCAGCCGAAGACATAGTACGGCGTCACGTCGTATTCCTTCGTCGAGTCGTCGCTGTCGGCGATCTTCATCTCCTTATCGGAAACATAAACGATGTTGGTGAGAAATTTGAGCATCGACGCGTCGCTCTGCGTCTCGGTGAGATCGAGTGTGAACTTGGTCGAGAGCGTAGTTTTAGCCGCGGTCATATTGAGCGACTTCGCGGTGATCGTCCCTTCGCCGAGCATCGAGGCGCGGCACTTGCAGGTGAACGCGGAGTCGGCGAGGTCGATGAAACTCGCCGAGTCGATCGTGAACGCGTTCGCGCCCGAATCGATCGAAGCGGTGTTTGTGACGACATGAACCGAATTCGTAAGCTCGGTGTACGAACCGGAATGCCTCAAGGTGAAAGTTCCGTTCGTAATGACGAGGCCGTCGACGACGACATGGCGGTTCGTCCCGATGTAGAAATCGTCGACGAGGAGCGTGTTCCCGCCCGTGAGCGTGACCGGCGCGGTGGCGTCGTTTCGCGCAATATCGGGAAGGCGAATCGCATCGACCGCGATGGTCGCGAGATCGACCCGCGCGGTCGCGGCCGCGGTCATGTTCGTGAAAACCGCGGTCGAGTCCGCGATGAAGCCTGGGTAGCCGACCGTATCGCCCCAGTTCGCGCTCGTCGTCCAGTTGTCGTTCGTGCCCTCGCCCGACCAGACGTACTCCGGGCCCTCGCCCTCGGCGTAGCGCTTCGTCCAGATCTCGAGATTGATGACCTCGTACGCCGAACCCGACATCGACTTTAGACTCGTCGCGTTCGATCCCGTCGTCGAGCGTCCGTCGATATTCGTGTAGTCGATCGTGTTCCCGGCGACGTGCTGGGCGAAGTTCCCGATACCGACCTCATTCGTGACCGATGCGCTCGCCGCCCAGTTATTGTACGCGAAGACGATCTCGGCGGGGTTCACGCTCTCGCCCGACTTGAAGATGCGGCTCACGTTGAAGCGTCCGCGCCCGCCCCCCGTACTCACCGTGTCGTTCCAGTCGATCGCGCCGTGGTTGTCGGCGGGTGCGCCGACGAGTCCCGAGGCCGCGCCGCCGTACTTGTACGGATAAAGCTGGAGCCAGCCCTCGACCGAATCGTCGTCCGGCGCGACGGTGTGGACCGCTGGATCGTTCGAGATGACGTGGAACTTCCGCGCCCGTCCGGTGTACGCGTAGTTCGCGGGGAAGCCGTTCGCGGCGAAAGTGTGCGCGCCGAAGGAGTCGAAATCGACCCAGACCCAGCGGCGGTGGTCGCTCCCCTTGCGCTTCAGCTCGAAATAATACGCCGTCTTCGCGATAAGCCCGGCCGTGTCGTCCGCGACCGTCGTGTAGGTCGGGGCGGTTCCGCGCGTGATGTAGAAGTTCGGATTTAGCGTGAGCGTCGCCGCCTGAGTGAAGCCCTCGCGATAAGCGGCGGGGACATTGTTCACGGCTCCGCTCAGAGTGTTCGTCACGACCGTCCCCTCGAGCGGAGCCGCCGCGAGCGCGTTCGTGACCGCCTCGAACCAGACGTCCGCGAACATATCGTGGCCCTTCCAGTTCGGATGGACATTGCCGCTCGCGAGGAAGGTTCCCTGATAAGTCGTCCCGACATAGCGCGGCACGCGGTCGTAGGCGTCCGAAAGGAAGAGGAAGTTCGCCGGGAAGCCGTAGCCGTTACCTTCCGCGAAAAGCCCGCGGATCTTCGCGACGCAGTTCGAGCAGTTCGCGCTGTCGTATTCGGTCCCGCCGACATTGAGGTCCAGGAGCGTCGAGAGGACGACCTTGGTGGTCGGGCGATAGGCGTGGATGCGCCAGAGGACGTTCGTGAGCGAGACGAGGTAATCTTCGGCGGGGATGTTCTCGTGACCGAGGTCGTTCGTCCCGATTTTCAAAGTAATGATGTCGGGAACGCCCGCCTGGTCGAGCAAGGCCTCGATCGACTCCCTGACCGCGCCGCGAAGCTGCCCCGACGCGCACGGATACCAGCAGAGCTCCGCGCCGCCGCGGCCCGAGTGGGAACGCCACTTCTCGGGCGCGAGCACGTCCGCGCCGTTGTACGGATTCGATTCGAGCCAGCCCGCCGAGGTGACGTCGTAGCCGATCGCCTCGAGCCGTGTCCAGAGGGGGATGCGGTAATTCGGGACGTAGGTGACGTTGCTCGTGTGCGCACCCTCGGTGATCGAGTCGCCGATCGGCATCACCCGGAGCGGCTTTTTCGCGCTGTCGTAGTCGCCGAGCTTCAGGACGAGCTGACGGTCGCTCCCGTTCGGAGCCGTCTCCTCGCTAAGCTTGTAGCTCGCGGCGCTCGTCGTGTTCGAGAACGCGGGGAGCGTCTCGAAGGTATCGTCGCCCTCCCAGGTCATCAGCGTAAGTCTGCCGATCGTGGTCGCCTTGTAATCCTCGCTCAAGGCGAGCGTGCCCGCGATCGTCGGCTTCGCGCTCAGCTTGAGCGGCATGTGGACGGGATCGAGTACAAGATACGCGCCCGCGGCGACTTCAAGGCCGTTCGTCAGATACGCGCCGCCGCGTCCCGTGATCTCTAGGGAAGTCGTCACCGAAACCGCAGCGGGATAGGCCGGCGTCTTCGCGCCGTTCCAGACGTTCGTCGCCGCGGCGCGGATCTGGGCCGCGTCGAGCGGGTCGACCTCGGGCGTCTTCTCGACGACCGTGAGCGCGCCCGCGCCGATCGCGAGATCGTACTGTGCGGCGAGCGTCGAGTCGGCGAACACGAATTTACCGCCCGCCGGCGCAGTCGTCCAGGTAACGAGATTCGTCCCGACGTCGATCGTCGCCCCATCCGTGATCGCGACCTTCACGGTTCCGTTCGCGGCGATGTTGCAGGTCGTGAACGCCGCGAGTTTCTTCGCGGGGTTGAACTCGAGCGCCGCGCCGTCCGCTAGGTTCATCGTGGTAAAGGTGTAGGTAAGGTCACCGGAATTAGACGCACCAGTGAGACGCAAAATAGCTTCGCTCTCGACATTCCCCGTGGTAATCGAAATACTTCCGCCCTTCGTCGTGTAGAGCCTGAGCGTCGACCCCGACTTGACGGTTAGCGAACTGTAGTTATACTTCTTGCTGCCGCCGTAGATTTCGTAATCGGTCTCGTCCGCGTTCACGGTGACATCGCCCGCGGTAACGGCAACCGACATACTGATCGGATACGTCGCCTTGTTCGCGATGTTCGTGAAGGTGACGCTGTCGCCGGTCGAGAATGTGACGCGCTCGCCGCTCTCGTTATCGGTGAACGCTTTGTCCGCGCCCCAGGTTCCGACGCCGCTATTATCTTCCGACGTGCCGTTCCAGGTGAGATTCGCGGCGAGAGCGCAGTTCGCCGCGAGGAGCGCGGAGAGGAAGATAAATCCTTTTACAGACGATGATCTATTCATAACGGCGGGGATTCTACCACTTCCCCGCCGCCATTCTCTTACCCCCGAGAGTATACACTACTCCGGAGGGTATAGAATCATCAAACCTCCGAGCGAACTGGTGGATTAACCTCATCAGTTCGCGAGCAGGGGTATTTCATCCCGGCGCGGTTGATTGAACGTGTTTATTTCACGAAGCCCCGCTTCAGCGCGATCGAGGCGAGATGGGTCCTTGAAATCGCGTCGAACTTGACGAGGAGGTGCTTAACGTGCATCTTCACCCCGTCGACCGAAATGCCCATTCTAACGGCGATCTGCTCGTTCGAAAGCCCGGTCGCGAGCAGATCAAGAACCTCCTTTTCCTTCGGCGACGGATCGGGTACGAGCTGACGCTCGCGGTAAAGCTCCCTCACGGCGTCAGGGATGTACTTCGCGCCGCCCGCGACGAGACGAATCGCCTTCAGGATGTCGTCGGCGTCGCGATCCTTGAGGACATAGCCGCGCGCACCCGCGTTCAGCGCCTCGTAGACGTCGTTATCGGCCTCGCTCGTCGTAAGCATCATCACCTTCGCGTTCCTGCGCGCGGAGACGATCTCCTTCAAGACGGCGATTCCGTCCTTTCCGGGAAGGCGGATGTCGAGAAGACAGACGTCCGCGTCCGAAGCGAGGAACGCCTCGGCCGCGCCGTCGCCGGTCGCGGCCTCGCCGGCGATCGCGATATCGCCTTCCATGGGAAGAGTGGCCTTGAGGCCCATGCGGACGACCGCGTGGTCGTCGACGATGAAAACCTTGATCATAGCGTTATCCTTACTCCGCACCAGCGGACTTCGTCAATGAATTCGAGTTTAAAGCCGCTCCGGGCCGCGCGCTCGCGCATCCCCGAGAGCCCGAAGTGGCCGGTCTCGGGGCCGAGCGCCTTCGCCGCGTCGAACTTCGCGCCGTCGTTCAGGACTCTGAGGACGTTGCCGTCCGCCGCGAAGACTATCGTTCTCGCCCCGCCGTGCTTCACCGCGTTTGTCGCCGCCTCGCGGGCTACCGCGACGACGTCGTGTCGCGCCGCGGCGTGCAGGACCGGCTCCTTACCGATCAATTTCATCCGAACGGCAATTCCCGTCTTCCGTATTCCCGCCGCGAGCTCCGCGAGCGACTCTTCGAGCGACCGCGCTTCGGACGATTCACGGAGGTCCATCACCGCGTCGCGCACCTCGACCTTCGCGTTCGCGAGGACCTCGGCGGCCTGCGCGAGGAGCGCGGCGGACTTAGGCGGCATCTCCTTCACCCGCATCGCGCCCGCGATCAGGATTTTCGCGCCCGCGAGATGCTGTTCGAGCGTGTCGTGAAGCTCGCCCGCCATGCGCCGCCGCTCCTCGGTGAGGATTTTCAAGGCCCGCGCCTTCCGCGCCGCGCGGATCCAGAGGGCGAAGAGCACGACGAAGGCGAACGCGAGCACAGCCGCCGCGACGGCGACGAGCGTGCGGACGAGCCACACTTTCGGCGTAGCGATCACCTCGACGCCGTCCGGCCCCGGAACGACAAAGCGCGCGGCAAGGAAGCGCCCCTTCTCGTCGTAGGTGTGGCGGACGACGCCGGTAAGCCGGAGAAGCGCGCCCTCGGGATAGGAAATGTTCGACCCGAGGACGGTGACGGGAAGAATCTTTTTCCCGCTCTCGAAAGTGATCGCCCCCGAATCCGAGAAGACGACAGTGCCCTCCATCCATCCGCGACGGTTGAGACACTTCCCCTTGATGATATCCCACGCGGAAAGCCCGCCCGGCTGCGGGAGCCGCGACTCGTCACGGACGATGACCTCGCCCGCCGCGATCCCCTTCTCGCCGCAGAAGAAAGTACGTCCCTGGACGATGACCGAGGAACCGACCTTCGCCTTGGTCGGTGCGGTCTTGACATAGACGCCGCCCCGGTCGCCTCCGCCGCTGCCGACCGTCTCGACGACCAGCGAACCGTCAGGCTCTACGAGCGTGACCGATGCCTTGATGCGGCAAGGGACGCCTTTCTCCACCTCGGCGCGGGGGAGATTGAGGATGTCACCGGTCCACTCCAGGACCGCGGCCAGAATTAAAGCAAATATCATCGCTCAGTATTATATCAAACGGGAAGCGTCAGAGTCCGTAGGTCGACTTAAACGGACGCGAGGAGAATTTCTCGATTCGTCGATTCGTCGATTTCTCGATTGAAGATTCGTCGACCCTCGCGAGACGGAACGAGCCAGTGACCGGCGCAAAGACGAAGGTGTCGCCCGCCGAGGCGCCGGGCCGCTGGGACTTTCCGCCGATCGCGAGGCAGATTTCGTTCTTGCCGACGAGCACCTTCCCGTCCACGATATCGGTGACGAGGTTGAACGGCGAGCCGTCAACGTTCGAGATCATCGTATCGCCGATCACCGCCCAGTCGGTATCCATGCGATTGCCGATAAAGTACATATCGTCCTCCGCGAGCGAGAACACGCCGTAATCGTTCATCATCGTCTTACCAGGATAGCTGCGGTAGGGTCCGAGGCCGGACCAAAGAAGAGAATTGACCGATTGACCGATTAACCGATTGACCGATTGAGAATTGACAGGTTGAGGGACATCGAGCATGAGGCCGAGTTCGAAGAATACCCCCTTGCATTTTTCATTCGGGGTGATGGTGTACGAGACCTCGCCGCCGGAGATTTTCACGACCGCGTCGACGAACTGCTTCGATTTCGGATCGTCGAACTTGAAATAGCGAACCTTGCAGCTGCCGTCCTTCTGCCGTTTCTGGACGACGGGGTGAAGGATGTAGGGGTCGGCCCAATCGAGGAAGTCTCGGCTCTTCCCGATCTTCTGGGTCTGCGGGAGGAGCGACTGCGCGCGCCCGACGCGAAGGAGCAGGTTGGAAGGCGAGAGGAGGAATTGATCGATTGACCGATTAACCGATTGACCGATTGGTAATTGATCGATCGCGGGGCGAACGCGGGTCGGAAGCGAGGGATAGGCGAGGTAGTATTTTTGAATAAGGTAGTACGATTCCTTCGGGGTGCCGTCGGCGTAGCAGATGCCGTCGGTGCCGCGGTCGCCGTAACTGTCCCAGAAAGTCCGGTCATCGACCCAGACGCCCTGGACGTCCTTCGTGGTCTTGCGGACGGCGTCCTTCTGATAGTCGCTCTTCACCATCGGCGAGCCGTCGGCCATGTAGCCGAAAGGAATCTCGCCGTCGGTTTCGACCGCCTGATCCTGCCACATCCAGACCGACCCGCCCGCGAAATTCTCCGTCGCGAGGATCCGCGGCCAGCGGTCCTCGAACTGGCTCATCCCGTTGCCGCAGGCGTGGGAGAACTCGGTCTGGAAGAACGGCTTCGGCAGCTTCGCGCAGTAGGCGAGGCGCTCCGGATCGAAATAGTGGCCGGAGAAGACCTGCACGAGTTCGTTATGGGGCGACTTCACCCACGGCTCGAACTCGGTATCGGTATTCTCCTTCGGCTCCTCGGCGAGCGCCTCCCAGGTCTGCGGCAGACAGCGGAGGCGTGTCGGGTCCTTGGACTTGGCGTATTTGAGCACAGCGATCGTGTTCGCGCGGACATGATTCTCGTTGCCGAAGGTCCACATGAAAATCGAAGGATGGTTCTTGTCGCGGCGGATCGTCCGTTCGGTGCGGTCGATCAAAAGCGGCTCGTTCTTCGCGTCGCGAAGGAGCCCCGAACCGCGCGAGCCGAAAGGAATTTCGTCGACGACATAGAAGCCCATTTCATCCGCGAGCTCGTAAAAGTCCACGCCGAAGGGATAGTGGGCCGTGCGGATATAGTTGATGCCGCACTTCTTCATCCGCTCCATCTGCTCGCGCCGCGCCTCGCGGGTGATCGCGCGGCCGAGCTTCGGCATGATTTCGTTCCAGCAGACGCCGCGGAATTTCATCGGCTTGCCGTTGATGTAAATTTTCTTCGCGTCGCTCGTCACCTCGCGGATGCCGACCTTCTCGCGGACTCTCATCCCGTTGTACGCGACTTCAAGCGTGTAAAGATAAGGCGTCTCGTCGCTCCAGAGTTTCGTGGATGCGACCTTGAAGCCACCGGGGGCGCCGGCGAAAACGATTTTGCCTTCGGCGTCGATCAGTTTCACTTCGGCGTTGCGGTCGGTCCGCTCGCCGCCGCACGCGACCTTCACTTCGCACTCGCCGTTAGCCTTCGAGACGAAGGTCACGTCCTCGATCCATCCATCGGCGGGGACGGTGAAGATTTCGACCGGTCGGAAGATACCGGTCATGCACCAGCAGTCATTCGTGTCCCAGAGCCACCCCGGCGCGCGGGTGTTGACCGCGATCACGATCTTGTTCGCGCCGTCCTTGAGCGCCGCGGTGATGTCGAACTGGTGGAGGTTGTAGGCGCTCGTCACGCCCTTCGCGACCTGGACGCCGTTGACCCACGCGTCGTAGCCGTAGGCGACGCCGTCGAGCCGGAGAATGACCTTGCGGCCCTTCCATTCCGGATCGTAGGCGAAACTGCGCGAGTAGGTGCCGATCAGGTCCTCGCACTGGTTGCCGTACTGCGGGTATTTATACCCCTCGGTCTCCCAGTTGGCGGGAACCTTGATCTTTCCCTCGCTCTTCCTGATCGTGCACTTCCAGTCTCGCTCCATCCGCGCAGGGCACATTCCCTTCCGCGGATCCACCTTCCCGTCGTGCGCGCGGCTTTCGAGCTTGAAGTCCCACTCGCCGTCGAGACTCGTGACCGAGTCGCGAACGGGATAAATCCAGTGGGGGAATTTTTCAATCTTCGGCGCGGCTTCCTCGGCGGTGAGGTTAAAGATAAAGCCCGCGAGCGCGAGCGCGACCATGAGTTTCTTCATTTCGATTCCCCTTTCGGATTCTACATTTGTCATCTCATTATACCATTCCCGCGCCCGTCCACCCGTACACTATAGAGTACAGGGCCGCCACGCTATTTGGCGAGGCCCCACTTCTCGAGCGGGAAGTCGCCCTCAAGCGGCGGAAGATCCCAGACGACGCTCCCGCCCTTCACCTGGTTCTCGAGCCAGTGGAGACCCTGCGTCGGGAGAATGTCGTGAGCACCCTCAAAGAGCGTGAAACGGACGTTCCCGCTCGTCCGGCGCAGGTGGATTGCAATCGGGAAATCGGGGTCTGTCCCCGTGAATTTCTCGTTATCCGGCACTTTCTGCGTTTTTACGATCGTTTCGATAAGTTCATCGGGGACGCGGTCTTCGGGAGCGGCGAGCGCGTTATACCCCCACATCGCGTGGCAGACGGGGACAGACCCCTTGTAACCGTCGTGGATGCCGGTGCCGATGTAGACCTTGAGGTCGGCGGACGGCTGCAGATAAGTGACCGGCGAGCGGCGGGCGTACTCCTCCGGCTTTTCGGCGGGGCTCCCTTCGCAGGCGGAGTGCATCATCACCGCGTAACGGTCTTCCCTGCCGGTGCGCGAATGGAATTCATACCACTTCGCGACGTCGGTGATCGGGCAGAACGCGGCGACGCCGGCCCAGATCTCGGGATGGCGGCCCGCCATCAAAAGCGCCATGTGCCCGCCGCCCGAGCCGCCGAGGAGGTAGATGCGGTTCTCGTCGATATTCGCGTTCTTCTTCGCCCACTCGACCGCGTCGACGATATCCTGAACCGCGAAATCGCTCCCGAGCGCCTTCGGCTGGCGGTTGGGCCCGCGGAAATCCGGCGCGATATACGCCCAGCCCTTCTCGGCACACCAGCGGGGCGGAACGGGATTTTTCATGTTGTAGCTGTTCGACCAGGTATGAAGCGAAACGAGAAGCGGAGCGGGAGAATTTTTCGATTCTTCGATTTTTCGATTAATCGATTGATTAGGGGCGAGCCAGAGGCATTTCTGGATCGCGCCGTCAAGGGAGGAGACGATTTTCACGCCCTTCGGTTCGGGCAGAGCGGCCGGCGCATTCTCCACGGCCGCGGCCGGTTCGGCGGTGACGGAAGCGGCCGGCTGATCTGCGTCGTAGACGCGGCTCGAAACGAGCTTCCCGTCCTTCCAGGCGAAGTCGACCGCCTTGCCGCCGCGGACGCGGAAGCCCTTCACGCTGCCGCTCGCCCATTCCTTCGGGAGCGCGGGCAGAAAGTCGACGACGAAATCCCCGTTCTTGTCGCGGCGGTGACTCTGGACGAGCATTTCCGCGATCGCCGCGGTCGCGCCGAAATTGCCGTCGATCTGGAACGGCGGATGCGCGTCGAAGAGGTTCGGGTAAAGCCCGCCCTTCCCGAGCTGGCGGTGCTTCGGATCTGGCTCGCAGGGCTTGAAGAGATTGTCGAGTATCTTCATCGCGTGCCCGCCGTCGCGGAAGCGCGCCCATTCGCACGCCTTCCACGCCATCGACCACCCGGTCGACTCGTCGCCGCGCGCCGCGAGCGATTTCTTCGCCGCCGCGAGGAGCTCTGGCGTGTCGACCGTGATCTCGCTCCCCGGATACACCGCCCAGAGATGGGAGAAATGGCGGTGGGTATCCTTCTCGTCGTCGACGTCGTCGATCCATTCCTGGAGCTGCCCCCACCTGCCGATATGCTCCGGCTCGAGCCTCGGCAATTGCTCCCTGATCTTCGCAATCACCTCGGAATCGACAAATCGACGAATCGACGAATCGACAAATCTCTTCTCCTCGAGAATATCGTAGGCCTCGAGCACGGCCGAGTAAAGCGCGCGGATGATCTGGGTGTCCATCGCGGGGCCGGCCGTGAGCGGACCGTGCTCCGGCGACATCGACGGGCAGGTGACGAGCGAATGCGTCTTCGGGTGCTCGATCATCGAGGTCGAATAGAATTCCGCCGCGCCGAGCATGATCGGGAACATCTTCGCGAGAAACTCCGTGTCGCGAGTGTAGAGGTAGTGCTCCCAGGCGTGCAGCATCAGCCACCCGGAGCCCATCGGCCACATCCCGTATTTCGAGCGCGCCACCGGGGCCGTGCCGCGCCACTGGTCGAAGTTGTGGTGAAGGACCCATCCCGAGGCGTTCCAGTGGGTCTTCGCCGTCCGCGCGCCCGATTCGGCGAGTTCGGGGAAGGTCGCGAAAAGCGCCTCGTGGCACGCTCCGAGTCCGCAGATTTCCGCCGGCCAGTAGTTCATCTCGACGTTGATGTTCGAGGTGTAGAGCGAACGCCAGGACGGGTTAAGGTCCTGGTTCCAGAGCCCCTGCAGCGTCGCGGGCTGACCGTCCGGACGCGAGGAGGAAATGAGGAGGTAGCGGCCGTAGTTGAAGACGAGCTCGACGAACTTCGGATCGCGCGTCTTCGGGTACGCGGCGAGCCGCTCGCGAGTTGGAATTGAAGAATTCGTCGATTCTTCGATTTTTCGATTCATCGATTCTTCGGTGCGCATGGCGTCATCCGAGCCACCGACGCAGGAGGCCTGGCGAGACGCTGCATCATCGCCGAGCGTGAGCGAAACCCGGTCATAGAGCTTCGCGAACTC
>R11__coassemble_1799_pt1 | contig 11473 bp, 8 predicted proteins | sample R11__metabat2_low_PE_023 | metagenome-assembled genome bin R11
GGCGGGGTGACGGCGACGCAGTCGACGACACCCCGCCAATTTGGAATCTCTGTTTCGTCCTGACGATGTTTGACATCGCGGTGATGATGATGTTATAATTCAAGGCGTTGAAAGGCGATTGATCATGAACGATGTATATGAAGAATTCGACTTCACGGTGAGAAGCTACGAATGCTGCGCCAACGGAAAGGTCTCCGTCGCGAACCTCTGCAACTACCTTCAGGAGTCGGCGAGCCCCACGGCGTCAGGACGTAGCGGAGACGTAGTCGAAGCGAAGTCCGTCCCGCGCGTCAGGCCGACTTGGCAATCATGCGCCATCCAGCACTCAAATGCCGCCGACCGCATTTTCGCTTACAAATCCAGCTCCACCGTCGGCTTGAGCCCCTTGGCCTGCATATCGTGATCGAAAATGACTTTGTCGTTGACGATCGCGAGAAGTTCGCCATCGAGTTCGCTCGTCACGTAGGCGAGCGAGCCCTTGTTGTAACGAACACGCCAGTGTCCGCGCCGCTGGAAGCGCTCGACTTTGGTCTTGTAGAAATCGAGCCAGTACCGCACCCGCTCGCGATGCCGCGCGCTCATTTGCTCGAGATCCATCGAGAGCATCGGCACCCCCGCCATCGCCGCCTTGAAATGCCGGTCGATATTTTCTTCGGTTTCGTATTCGCTCCAGTAGATCGGGTCGGAATGAATCGGCACTCCGTCACCCATCGCGAGGCGAATCTGCGCGATCCGCAGAAGATTCGCATGCCACTCGAACGGCACGTCCCCCGCGCGGAACTGCGTCCCGAGCGCGGCGGTGAGCGGCGTCGCGTACGACTGACGGAACTCGAAGAGTCCTTCCGGCTTCACCGCCCGCAATTCCTTCATCAGCGACTTCGTGTAGCCCAGCATCGCCGTGCCCAGCGGCTTTTCGACGCTCGTGGGGATCTCGTCGAGAAAATCGATCTTGAGTCCGTCCAGATCGCTGTTCTTCACAAGTTCGACGAGCTGCGCGGTAACCGACGCCATCATCGCGCCGTTTCTGATATCGACAAGCGAATTGCCCTCGAACGGCGGCTTGTACGGGTTCACGTCATAACCCCACCGCTTGAACGCCGGCGATCGCGTCCCGAGGAAATACGGCGCCACCCACACGATGTAGTTGAGTCCCAATTCGCGCATCCGCTCGCGATGCGCCTTGAAGTCCGGGAACTTCGCCGCCGAGAACCGATTCCACTCGCCGGTGTCGCGATACCAGGACTTGATGGTTTCGGGATTCACCCGCTTCGCCTCGTCGTAGCTCCAGCCGTCGTCGAGAATGAAGGTCTTGAATCCGAGACCGGCGGCGATCTTCGCCGTCCGCTCCACCCAGTCCTGCGAAATCGCCGCGTGCGCCGCATACCAACTGCAATACGCCGGCTTCCACGCGCCTTCGGGATAAGCCCCCTTCGCATACCCGAGCGAATCCCGCCAGTCGCCTAGCGCCTCGGTCCATTCCACCTCCCGCCGGTCTATCGTCACCCGGTAGGGGCGCGCGTCCCGCGCGTCCGCCGCCGCCACCTCGATGTGCACCTCGTAGACGCCCTTCTCCTGATTGATTTTCGACGCGATCCGGCAATCGCGTTCGAGCGCGTCCACGCCCACGCTGAAGCGGTTTCGTTCGTTCAGATTGAAAAACGATACGAACGGAAAATCCTTCATCGCGTTCGAGTCGAAAGTCATTCGCCACTTGCGTTCGGTGAACGGCAGCTGCATGCTTGGAGCCCACACCTGCTGGATATCCGCGATCGGCACCGCAAATTCGATAACGGTGTTCGTTGCTGCCTCCACCGACACCGTCGAGCGCTCGCCCGCCGGCGGCAAAGTCAGCCATTCAACCGCCGAAGCGGCTGCCGAAGTCATCAACACCGCAAGCGTCAGACCGTATTTCAAAATTTTATCTTTCATTTCCCAGCTCATTTACCAATGAGGATTCTTGAATCTGCAGCCCAGGACGTCCGGCATCCGCGTCCCGTCAACGCACATTCCCCTCACGTTTTCCGCAGTCGGTTCACTCCCCGTCTCCCTTGCGGAGAGTTTCACCAGCACCACATCGCTTACCGGTGCTTCAGGGTCTCCTTCGATTGAATACAATCTTCCGGTTTTCTCGGCCGTGACATTTTCCATCCTGACTCCGGTTATGCGGGTCGGACCGACCCCGGTCGGCTGCACTTCCGACGGACTTATCATGTACGATGCGTTTATCGCGAGCATTTCCCCTTCCACCTCGTTTGCGGTCACGTTGCGCATGGTGACTCCTTCAACGAATCCCCCGCGCGGACGCGCCGTCTTGATGTACAGGAGCCGCCTGGCGACACCGTCCATGCGGCAGTTTTCCATCGTTACATTTCTGATTCCTCCGGAAAGCTCGCTCCCTATCACCAGAAGTCCATGCCCTTTATGCACCACGCAGTCGCGCACCAGAATGTTCTCCGATGCCACCCCGACTCTCCGGCCATCGCGATTTCTTCCCGATTTGATCACCACGCCGTCATCATTCTGACAAAACGAACAATGCTCCACGGTGACATTCTTCGATGACTCAATATCGATACCGTCCGAATTTGCCATTGCATATCCATCTTCATCATACGCGCTTATATCCAGGTTGCGAACCGTAGCCCTTTCACAAAGATAAAAATGCAGCGTCCAAAATGGCGATCCCCTAATCGTAAACCCATCCAGACGAACATCCCGGCAGCGGTTGAAATGAATGAAATGCGGACGAAACGCCGCGCCGGCATCCCGCAGCAGCTGTCGCTTCTCCACCGGCACGTCCTTCTCGCCCCATTCGTACACCAGTTTATCCCACACTTTCTGCGCCTCCGGCGTGCGTGATCGATCCCACTTCTTCCATCGCTCATGTCTGGCTACGAGCTTGCCGCTCCCGGTGATTGCGATATTTGTCGCTCCGTATGCATAGATAAGCGGAGAATAATTCCAGCACTCCACTCCTTCCCACGACACCCTCCGCGCCGGGAGATAATCTTCTGCATCATCCGAAAAAACCAGCTCGGCTCCTTCTTCCAAATTGAGTTCGACATTGCTCTTCAATTCCAATCCACCGACCAGATGCTTCCCGCAGGATACATGCACAACCCCACCGCCGGCGTGGTGTGCCTCATCGATCTCTTGCTGCAACACCGCCGTTTCAACCGCCAGCGCCGCCATGAGCAACTGAACCGCAATCATTCTATTTCGCCTTTCTCAAAATCTTGTACAAGCACGTGTCGGGACCGGTCGACTGCTGCTTGAAAGGCGCCGACTCGATCACTCTCCCCGAGAACAGCTCGACGATTTTATCCCCTTCTCCAAGATCCGGAACCTTCAACTCATACTCGCCTTTGTTCGCGACATGATACATGAACACGTCGCCGTGCCGACGGAAATAATTCCCGCCCGGCGCATCCAAGCGTATTCCGAACTCGTCCATCGCCGCGCGGATTTTCCCCCACCCCGACGGCGGATGCGGATACACGACGCTCCTTTTCGCGCCAGCGACTTTCTCGATTCCGCCGTCTTCCCGCAGCCGCGCACCCGCATCCCTTGAAACCACCGCCGGCTCCTTGCCGCTTCCCGCCAGCGCAATACCCGTGAGCCCGCTCATCGCTTCATCCGAGAACCCGCCATCGGTGACCGACCCCGGTGCACCGATCCAGACGGCATTCACCGTTTCGCTTTCGACTTTCCTCTTCAACAACACCCGTTCTTCATCCGTCAGATAAAACACATTGACGAAAATCACGTTCCGCCATTTCGTCTTCGCCGCGAGATAATCCTCGAGCGTTACCAGATCGTACGCCATGCCGACCCGGTTCAAGTCCTGCGGAAACGAATAATACATTTCACCGGTGAGCCGGGAATATTTCTTCGCGCCGTCCCTCCTCAGCCGCTCGCGCTCGCTGTACACGACTGCCGTTTCATTGCCCGACACTTCCGGCACCGGGCCGATCTTCGCCATCGCCCTCCGGCTCTCGCAAATCGCCCTCAACACGAACGGATCGTCAAAACCGTACGGTCTCTTCGCGTACTGATCGCTCGGATCGTGATACTGCACGCCGCAGCCGTCGAAAATCTGATTCAGGAAATTCCGCTTCATCACCGCCGCCGATTCCTGCGGCGAACGCATCGTCAGATTCGCCTCGGCATATCCCTTGATATGGTGAAATCTCGAATCATCCTCGCTCATCATCAGCTTCCCGTAACGGTGGAACGTGGACGGGATCGAGCGCGACATGTTCGACCCGCCGGCGAGTCGCGTCTCACCGCTGTAAATCGGCGGACAGCTCAGAAAATCGATTTCCTTCGCCGCCAGCACCTTGTGCAACTGTGCGTTCGCGCCTTCCGGCGGATGCGCCGTGATGATATATCCATAATACGCGCCGACTAATCTTCCCGGCAATCGGCACTTGTACTCCCGAGCCAGCCGTAGCAGAAAATCCGACGCCGCGTTCGAATGGCAGTCGTAATAATCCATCAGCCGCCGATCCTTCACCGGATCCAGCAGCGTCATCCCTTTACCCCGTTCGCCCGCGCTCGGCACTTCGGCACCCTCGCCCGCTCCCTTCCCGTATTTTCGCTCGAGATACGCACGAAAAAGCTGCGTCATGCGAATACCGGTATCGGGCGCCTCGTACATCCCGAACGTGTGCCACTCAGTGTAAATGCCCCAGGCGACTCTGACCGCCGCGACCCGCTCGCCCCACTTCGCTTTCGCGACCTTTGCGCACAGCGCGTCCGTTCCCCTTATCGCCTCGCGGTGGAACGCGTCCGACGCGGCGGAAGGCCGAATCGGCCGCCCGGTGCATTCGTCACCGGGATATTTCGGATCGGCCTTGCCGCCCGCGAACTGTATGATCTCCTCCGGATGCTTCGCGCACCATTTCGACATATTGTACCTGACGGTCAATTCCAGATACGCCTCCGGCACCTGCGCAAGGATGTGTCTCGCTTTTTCGTCCAGTATCGAAAAATCGTATTTCCCGTCGTCGAGATATCCGTCGTCGATATCGCAGTCCATCCGGAAGATCTTGAGTCCCGCTTTCGCCATGTGCCGAAGCGCCTGATTATCGTAGGTCGGATCGGTCCGATAGTCGTAATTCGTCAGCCGGAACTCCGGGGCGAACTTTTTTCCGTCGATCGAGATCTTCGGCAGATGCCCTTCATACACCACCTTGCAATCAATCGCCGACGCCGCCCCGCACGCAATCGCCAGTGCCAGCAAAACCACCCTTTTCATTTCCCGAGCTCCGTCAAAAGTTGTTCGGCGTCATCGCCGAAATAGAACAGCGCAGTCGAATGCAGCGGCGCGTAGTACGAAAACGAATCCAGATTCCGTCCGACAAGTCTGCGCTTGAACACATCTATGACCGTCGTCTTGCGCGGCAGCCGTATCTTCTTCTCGCCTTCGAATCTCGCGTGCAGCATCAGAAGCGAATCGTTCGCGTCCACCGGATCCATCGAATCCGAATACCGGTGCACTTTCGCCGCCTTCGCGATCTTCGCCATCACGGGAACTTCCATACGATATGTTGAACTGAACACCGAGAGCATCTTGCCCACCCGCTTCGCCGCGAGCGCCGGTTTTCCGTCCGCATACCGTCCCCACACATAATCGGCGTCGATCGGCGAAAACGCCGGTTTCACTTTGCGCCCGATGCCGCCTAACTCCGCACCGCCCTCGATTTCCTCGAAGGTGATGCCGGTAAGCCGCCGCATGTTCTCGACCGATGTCCCATCCTCCGTCGCGTAGCCGGGCGCGTATGTCCACAAGACCGTGCAATCCCGCGCCTGCAGTTTTCGCGCCGCCTCGATGAGACGATCATCGGCGAAAGTCGCGCAATTGAAAATGTACAACTGATAATCGCCGACATCCCGCGCGAGATCTTCCGCCAGCAGATAATCGACCGGCGCACCGATGCGGGCGAATCTCGTGTAGGCATGGATGTACGGATCGCTACCGAGCGTCGTGCCGCCGTAGGTCTCGCCGCTCACGACCGCGCCGGATGCATCATCTTTATAGAACTGATACCCGCGCTCGTACGTATCCCGCTGCCCCGTCAGGAACGGCGACGCCTTGATCGACTCTTCGCTCACCACCACCGCGATCCGCGCCTTTCGCTCAACCGCTTTCTTCAGACACCACTCCCCAACCTTGCGGACGATCGCGCAATCCGCCGCGAACTGCGGATAGTCGAATTCCGTTCCGGTGCAGATCGCGTAAGTGTAGAACGGTTCGTTGCGGCACAGCGTCTCGGACATGTTCCTGCGCATGATCTCGGTCGTCAGCCATTCCGTCGGCAACTGGTGCGGAACGATCCGCGGCGCGTGGAACGTTCTCGTATCGTCTTCGACCACCGAGACGATCCCGTGATTCTGGATCGTCTTGAACGGCTTCATGTCCCCGCGGATGTCTCCGGGCACGCGCACCTCATAAGGTTGCGGACTCATCAGGAAGTCCGCCGCGCCCGATTCGAGCACCTTCTCCGTCGAGAAATGCGCCCGCATCTGATTGTCGCCGCTGCCGAATAGCGTCATCACGTAACCGAAATAGGTGCCGACGAGTTTTTCTCCCCCGACGAGTTCCTTGGCGCGTCTCAGCATTCCGATCACGTCATCGGCCACGACATCGTTGTAGTACCGATGATAGGCCGCCGCCCGCAGATGCTTCGTCACGTCCCAGACGACCGCGCCGTCGTCAAGCGCGCTCCGCTCCGAGCGCGTCGGCACCGATCTGTCCGCGATCTCCGGATGCCGCGCCTGCAAGTATTCGGCGAATCCTTCCGCCGCCGGCTGCGAAAAATCGAGTGTCGACTTGCGATCCGTCGGGTCCCACCCCAGCCATTCCGCCGTGTGCCCCGAATTGATCCGGTACCCAATGATCCGGTTCGCGTACGGCGACGATTCCAGATACCGTATTGCCTTCTCCATCGTCTCGGCGATGTCTTTCATCGCCCGCCTGCTCGCGAACGAGTAATTGATTTCCTTGTCGCCGCCGTCGGTGTTGATTCGCCCCTGCTCGTCCCGCGCCATTTCTTCCGGATGATTCTTCGCCCAGTCCTGCGGCGGATACATCGTGAGATCCCACATGAACCACGCGTCTTTGTTCGTCCGCCGGTTCGCCTCGGCAAGCAGGTCGAACTCGCCCGGATCGAACACTCCTTCCTTCGGCCAGTAATTCCGACTTCTCGTCCACACCGTCACCACGTTGAGCGGCGCATCGGAATGCTTCAGATCGATGGTGTGCGGCCACTTGGTTCCCCACAGCGCATAAAACGGCCTGCCGTTGACCGTGAACCGCGGCGCTCCCGCGACCATTTTGACCCCGGCGGTCACTTTCTTTTCAAAACCCGGAACACGTTCCAGTCCGACGAAATCGAATTCCGCCCCCGCCTCTTTTTCCGCGACATCGTAAAATCCCGGCGATCTCAAGACCGCCGTGAGCCGGCAGCTCGACAGGTAAAGCGGCGCGGCGAATTGCAGATTTATCCGGTAGCGCGTTTCATCGATCGCGCGAAAATTATCCGGCGTCAGCGTGACCGTCTCGACCCAACGGCAGTATCCGTTCGCCTTGAACACGACTTCCGCCTTGACGGGCAGCGCCGGCCTCCCGCCCGCGAACGTAAAGGCAAGCTTCATCTTCTCGCCTGCCCGTATCACGGTCGAGCCGACCTCCGCCGATACGCTTCTCACCTCCACCGGCTTGATTGCAGGCATCGGCTGCGGACGCATGATCTCGCTCGCCACCTCCGGCCATTTATCCGCGTCATACCTCGAACGGAACGCGTCGCGGTCGAATACTTCATCCTCGGCTTTGGAATCATTCCCGGCTTCGTGCCCGAAGACAATCTCCGAGACGACGACCTTCCCGCCCGAGGAGTCAGTCGGATCGAACCTGAACGATGTTATCGGTTCGCGGCGGAACCAGTCGGCTTTCCCGTCCACCGCCGCGAGATCCAGCTTCAGCGTGTGCCATGCACCATCCGCAACCATCGGCGGCAGTTTCCACCGCCGCGCATCGGAAAATCCTTCCGAGCCGCGCGACCAATAGAACTGTCCGCCTGCGCGTCCGGTGCCCTCGGCGCGATACCGAATCGACAGCGAATTTATCCCGGCCGTGAGGAACTCCCTCTCCGGCGCGAGATACAGCTTGCTGTCGCCCCCGGTTATCGCCAGGCTAACGCCGTCGTCGCTCTTGTCCACCGTGAGCGCGACGGCATTGCCCAGCCCGGGGAATCCGTTGGCGGCGGACCACGTGTACCTCTCCGCCGCGAAAAGCGCGGTTGTTCCGGCAAGAAACGCGATCGCAAACGCCAAACGGTTTTTCATTCTAGAGCTCCGATTAGTTCGTGGCGGTATCCGGCACGGTAACCGGGCAGGCGAAACGAACGCTGAAGGTATCGTCCTGAATGTTGCGCACATAGCCGGCGCGGCTGAGCGCGATATCCGACCAGCTCTTCCCCGCTCCGCCGGTACGGGTCACACGCCGATTACTTCCATCAGATGTGGCCCCGACAGGATCGGTACCGAGCATCGCCGTGGAATCCTCGCTCCAGTAATCAAGGCACCATTCGCGTCCGTTGCCGCACATGTCGTAAAGTCCCCAGTTGTTCGGCAACTTCTGCCCCACCGGATGATCATTGCAGGTGACTTCAGTGCCGTCGATGGTTTTGACGTTGTTGGCGTTCGTCCAGCCGAGCGACTCGATCTTCTCCTGGGTGCAGAGTCCGCCAAGATAGCAGGCATCCGCCTCGCCGGCCCTGAAGGCGTATTCCCACTGCGCCTCGGTGGGCAGATCGAACTCGATTCCGCTCAAAGAACGAAGCATGCCGAGAAGACTGGTATTGCGCACCGTGTGACCGCTTTGCGGCCACTTGTACGCCGCTTCATCCGAGTTGCTGTTGAATTCCGAACGGGCGCACAGCCAGGCGATTTTCCGCGCCGGCGTCTCGTCGATCGGCTCCCCCCAGGCGTTCAATATGCCGATGCCGCGATTGGAGAAGTCCGCCCGGCCCGAAATCAGGTAGAACTGATACGAGGTGAGCTTGTAAATCGCCATGTAGTAATCTTCGCTCAAGGTCACGTTGCCGGTGAAGCCGAGGCAGGACGAAAGTCCGCTGCGCTCCGATTCCGGCTGCCCCATCCGCCACTCGACTCCCGCCGCGGGAATCTTGCGCATGACCAGTTTACGCGTGCGGTACTGCTTGTCGGCGAGACCGCCGGGGAGCTGTCCGACGCAGGAGTAATAACGCACGACATTCGTGCCGTCGAGATCGACCACCATGTAGTCCGGCGGCGCGCTGAGCGACCACGCCTTCACACCCACGCGGAACGCTCCGCCGGTGATCTTGTGACCCGGCCACGATTTATCCGGGTGCCAGGTGATCGTATGAGTTCCGGTATCCACCCTGCGGTTGATGTCGCCGGTCGCGTGGGTGACATTCTCGTCGCCGATCGAGACCCACTCGCCCGAGGCGTCTTCCATTGTGTTTGTCTCGGCATACAGCGTCGTCACCGCCGCCTCGCCCGAAAGCGTGTAGTTGATGGTGACGGTTCTCGTCCCCGCAGCCTGCTCGGTCGAAGTGACGAAGACTTCCGGCGCCGCGCACAGCGCCGATACTCCGAGAACGGAGAATGCGAAACTCAATGTTGCTTTCATGTTTTTGCTCCTTTGGTTTTAGCGAATGGAAAGCGTGAAGCCGGATGGCGGCGTGGAGAGGAATTTCGAGAACCCGAGTCCCGTATCCCACGCCCAGACAATCGAATCGAAGGACGCAACCTCCAGCGGCACCGCAACCACGAACACCGATTCGAAATCCTCATCCACCGTTGCCGCCGCCGATGACGCGCAGGTTCTTTCCGTCGACACACCGTTGAGCACGTTGTTCGTCGCGAACGCGCCCGCCGTCAGCATCGCGGCTGTCATTACCGCCGATAACTTTTTCATTGTGTTGCTCCTTTTTAGGGTTGTAAATTTTCTTCGTACCGCATCGGCACCTTCGTGACCGGCACCACCTTCTCCCGGTTGAGCACCTTCAACGCCGCCTCCGCAAGCGCCTCGCCCTCCGCGAACGGATCGTTCAAGATCGCGCCGATCCCCCACGGATACGCCACCTCGTTGCCACGATGCGCGAGCGTCACCATCCGAACCTCTTCCGGCACTTTGATTCCGCGCCTTAGGAGAACCATCAGCGCCGCCTCCGCCGCGTAGTCGTCATTGAAGTAAAGCAGATCCGGCAGCCGTTTCTGGTTGCAGAGCCACCTTTCGAAATACTCGCGTGCACCTTTCCTCACGCTTTGCGCCGCGTCCGGCGTCCCCGGCATCGCGAATTCGCAGTCTTCCAACTTCACGCCTTGTCGCAGCTTCTTCGGATCGATCTTCGCAAAGTCATTGCCGATGACGCGGAATTGCACCACGCGCGAAATCTTCCCGTCGGCGTTGATGCTCTCGATCATCGCCGCCACCGCCTCGTCACTGGTGATTGCAACGTGCGCGGCGAGTCCTTTCAAGTTTGTTCCGTCCGCATCGATCGTCACTATCGGCGTGCCGGTCTTGGCGATAAGTTTCACCGCCGCTTTGGCCGCGTGATGACCGAGCACCACCGCGAGCGCGAACGGCTGCCGCAGCATCGACTTGAGCGGACTCATATCATACTTCTTATCCACCTCTTCCGCGATCATCGAAACCGTTACCGGCATAAACCCCGCCTTCAGCAGACGCTCCCGCAGAATTCCGGAAATGACCGAGTAGAAATAGTTGAGCCGCATTTCGAAGTCTACGACCAGCACCTGTCCGCGCCAGATCTTCGCGTTGCGGTCGTTCACCACCGTGCCCACGCCCGGCCGCGGATTCACGAATCCGTCCTTCACGAGCCGCCTGATCGCCTGCCGCACCACGATCTGACTCACGCCCAGTTTCTCCACTAACTCCGCGAGCGTAGGCAACGCCTCGCCGGGCTTCCAGAAGCCCGACTCGATCGCCTGCGCGATCCCGCCCGTAAGCTGCGCCACCATCGGCGTCGCCTCGCCGCGCTCAATCGTGAACGGCAATTTAATCTCTTCGTTTTCCTTCATGACTCTTCCTTCTGCGAATTTCAGTCTCTCCGTTGCCTTGTCCTCAAACGGTTCCATACCCCTCCTCAAGGGAAACGCCGCACATTATACACAATATACAAAACCCTGTCAATGGCAAAACTGCTGCCGCGACTAAATCACAAAGTCACAAAGTCAATCAAATGTTGTCCGTGCTACTTGACGAACTGTGAATGCCGCCTTCGCAGTCTGCTTTACCTCGACGACGCAATCCTTCTTCGGTAACGATTTTGATAACGAAGGTCCCCCGAAAGCCCCACAACAGACGCATAATTAGCCAGAAAGTCAAATTGAGAAGTTTATATAAAACAGTAACTTTTACTTTAACATTTTACCAACTAATCATTCACTCTCCACTCTC
>R11__coassemble_1820_pt1 | contig 11380 bp, 6 predicted proteins | sample R11__metabat2_low_PE_023 | metagenome-assembled genome bin R11
ACCGTGAAGGGAGTTGAAGGTGAAGGTGAAGGAACGGTTTCGTTGACGACCTTGAGGAATTCGTTGATCTGGTCGTATTTGCCGCGCATGGAGGCGCGCACGCGGTTGTCGCCGTCGGTGAGGCCGATCACCCTGAGGAGCGCGGCGGAATCGAATTCGTTCAACGGAACGTTCTTGACGCGGTCGTGGGGCTTGACGGTGACGACGCGATCCATTTCCGCCGAGCGGGTCACCATGACATGGCCCTTCTTGGTGACGCGCATGTGCAGATCGCCCTTCGCGGTCATGAGGTGAAGATCGCGGGCGCCGCGCTGGGCGATGATTTCCTCGAGACCTTCGGCGGCGGCCTGGGCGGAGAGGTTCTTCACCTGGACCTGTCCGTCATCGACCATCTCGGCCTGGAATTTCTTCTCGCCGCCGATCTCGACCGGACGAAGCGAGATCTTGAACTGCTTGCCGTTGCGTCTGACGGACTGCACCAGCTTCATGAATCCGTCGCCCAGCGTGCGGCTGCGGATTTCTTCCTTGAGTTCCGGTTCGAGTTCGAATCTTTCCATGTCTTTTCTTTTGCCTTGTTTGTAAATTTCAGCGTTCGCTTTTAAGCGCTGGATCAAGCCGGTCGCGAAGATAGTCCGCGAGGTGATTGAACACGAGCACCAGCACGAAGATGGCGATGGTGGTGAAGGTCATCTCCCACCAGACGCCCTGCCAGAGCCTGAGCCGCGCGTTGTTGATCATTATGCCCCAGCTCGGTTCGCCCTGCACCCCGATGCCGAGGAACGAAATGAAGACCTCGGTCGCGACCGCGGAGGGGAAGCGGATCGAGAACTGGATGAGGATTATGTGCGCGACATTGGGGAGAATGTGCCGGAACATTATCCGCATGTCGGAGTAGCCGAGCATCTTCGCCGCCTGCACGTAGGCGCGGTCGCGGTGTTTCATCACCTCGGCGCGGACGGTGCGGCAGACTCCGACCCACGTGGTGAAGCCGATGCCGAGGATCATCCCGAGAAGTCCCTTGCCGAACACGAGCGAGATGGCGAGGATGAAGAGGAGGCCGGGCATGGCGGCGACGGTAGAGCAAAGCCACACGACAAGCGAATCGATCCATCCGCCGTAATAGCCGCCGAGAAGTCCGAGCAGAACGCCGAGCATGATCGCGAGCGAGCTCGTCACGATGCCGACCAGAAACGCGATGCGCGCGCCCTGCACCAGCCGAAGCCCCACCGAGCGCCCGAGGTTGTCGGTGCCGAGCAGGTAGAACTCTTCGATCTTCTCGCCGGTCTTCTCGTCCGTACGCATCGCGCGCGAACAGGGCGGCAGATACCGTGCGTCGGTGTTGACAACGTTGTACGCCGCGGTCTCGTCCCGGAAGTCGGCAATGAGGTACTGCACCTCGCCGTAGATCGCAGCGGCGAGATAGAGAAAGAGAATCGCGAAACAGACTTTGATCGTTCTCACGGCAGATCACTCACAGATCGAAATCGCCGGCGAACGGATCGAACTCCACGATTTTCCCGTCCGGCATCACCAGGTCGAGCTTCCCTTGGTAAAGCGCCTTGTCGAGCTCCGGCGCGGCCACCTTCACGTGCCAGCCCTTCTCGGTTTTCTCCGCTTCGACCCTGGTCGCGTCACGGAGCCGCTCGTAGACCGAAACCGCGAGAAAGGTGTCGACCCAGAGATCCTTGTCCGCGGCGACGTGCGCGAGGTGCTTCCAGAACTCTTCGCTGTGATCCCAGTGATCGTAGCCGACGTCGATGCCGTGGGTCATGAACACGCGCCAGGATCCGTCCTTCTTCGCGTCGGCGACCATCTTGTCCGCACTCTCGACGGTGTTGTGTCCCCCGAGCGATTTCTGGTGCGAGCGCCAGCCGGCGTAGCCGTGATCTCGCAGCAGCCTGTAGCTCCACTCCTTGTTCTTCGCGTTGTTCGGAAAGGCGTAGGTGAGCGGCCTCGCCCCGGTCGCCTTCTCGATCGCCGCCTCGTTCTTGACGATGTCTTCCTCGACCGCGTCCTCGGGGAAGCGACCGTGGTTGACGTGATTGTAGCCGTGGCTCGCAATTTCCATTCCCGCGTCAGCCATCTCCTTCGCCATCTCCCAGGTGATGCGCGCGGCGCCCTGGCGGGTCGGCTTCTGATTGTCGATGGGGCCGCCGTTCAGGAAGAAGGTCGCCTTGAGACCGAGCTCCTTGAATTTCGGGAATGCAAGGGTGTACTGATCGATGATGCCGTCATCGAGAGTATAGCTCACCGCCGCGACCTTATTCCCCTTCCATTTCGCGACCTTCACTTCACTTCCGTGCGTTTCCGCCGGTTTCCCCTCAACTCTTTGCTTTCTTTGCGTTCTTTGCGGTTCCATCCCCGCCGGCTTCTCCGTCCCGGGTTTTCCGTTGATTTCATTTCCTTCGAGGACGAGTCCTTCGAGTTCGAAGTACTTGCCTTCGCCCTTGAATTCGATTTCCTTCCGGCACTCAACCTTGCAGTTGCGGATGGTGACGTCTTTTGCGTAGCTCATGACATCTTTCTGCGTTCTGCCGCCAAGATCGGCGTACTGCGACCAGGCGCCGGCGAGGAAGAACCGGTTGCACTTGCCGGTGACATTCTCGACGAGCACGTTCGAGTAGTGCTGCGGAGTGTCGGTGCGCATCTTCAAATAGAGCATGTTGTCGACGCCGTCGACCGTGCAGTTGCGCATCGTGACGCCGCTTGCTTCCGGACACTCGCTCCCGAGGGTGAGCGCCGCGTGGGTGGGCGAGCGGAAGTCGCAATTCTCGACGAGAACGTCGGTGGAGGTTCCGTTCTCCGGGTGCCTGACGTAGTCGTCCGCCCACGCACCCTTGCCGCCCTTCACCACCACGCCGTCGTCATTCACCGAGATATAGCAGTTCTTCACCGTGAAGCGGCGGCACTTGTCGATGTCGACGGCGTCGGTCGACGGACCTTTGAGCTGCTTGCCGTCGGGTCCCTGCAGAACCTCGGCGAGAATTCTGCATCCGTCGACCGTCACATCCTCGCACTGGTAGTAATGGGTGGTCCAGTATTTGGAGTTCTTGAAGGTGAGGCCCTTCACTTCGACGTTCTTCGAGTTGCTGACGTAAAGGAGGCGGGGACGCATCAGATCCTTGTTCTTGAGTTCCTTGCCTTCTTTCTTCATCGCCTCGCGCCTGGTCCAGAACTCATACCAGACATCCGCGCCGTGTCCGTCGATGATGCCATCGCCGGTCAGCTTCAATCCGTCGCAATGGTCGGCGTTGATGAGCGCGGGATAGTACAGGCAGGTCTCGCCCTCGATGCGGGTCTCCATCATCGGATAATCCGCCGCGTCGTCCGTGCCGACGATATGCGCCCCCTTCTCGAGGTGCAGATTCACCCCCGGCTTCAGGAACACCGCGCCGGTACGGTACTCGCCCGCCGGCAGCACGACCGTTCCGCCGCCCTTCGCGGCGGTCTCGTCGATCATCGATTGAATTGATTTCGCCTCGTCGGCGAAGGCGGCGGAAAAAAGCGAAAGCGCAAGCGCGGCGATCGGAGTCTTGAATTGCATTGTGTATTTCCTTATTATTTAAAAGCGGTCGTTTCGATTCAGAGATTGTGAACGGGGGAGGATTCGCGGTTGTGCACCTGCGAACGGTAAAGGGTCCAGCCGTTGTTGAGCCAGAAGCTGATGCCGCACACCCACATCGCGGGCAGGAGCAGCGCATGGTTGCCGGAGATTTCCGCGACCATCACCACCGCGGCGATCGGGATGCGGTTGCAGCTGGCGAGAAAGCCCGCCATGCCGACGAGGGCGAAGGCGGAGGGATTGACGGCGAAGTCGGCGGGGAGAATCTGCGCCGAGACGAGTCCGACCGCGAGCCCGAGCGTTCCGCCGCAGGCGATCGCCGGCGCGAACACGCCGCCGGAGCCGCCGCTCCCGACGGTGAACGAGGTCGCGATCGCCTTGGCGAAGAAGAAAGCGAGACAGCTCGAGACCGCGATGGCGCCGGGGGCGTGGTCGAGGGTCGAGGCGATCACGTGGTAGCTGGTGCCGTAGATGTCGGGAAAGAAAAAGCCGATCGCCCCGGTGGCGAGTCCGCCCAGCACCACCTTCGTCCAGAGCGGCGTCTTAAGGCGTCCGAAAGCGCGCTCGGTCGCGCGGAAGAAGCTGATGTAGAAGCGAGAGCCGAAGGTGACCACCACCGCCAGAAAGAGATACGGGAGGAGTCTCAGTCCGTTGTCGTAGCTCGGCGCTTCCGACATGGTAAAGATCGCGTCCCAGCCGAAGAAGCTCCCGAAAATGGTGTAGCTGATCGCCGAGGCGATGAAGCAGGGAAGAATTCCTTCGTATTCGACATCGCTCGAGGAATAGAGAATCTCGAAGCCGAAAATCGCGCCGGCGAGCGGGGCCTTGAACAAGGCGGCGATGCCGGCGGAGATGCCGGCGCACATCAGGATGCGGCGGGCGCGTGCGGAGAGTCCGAACCAGCTCGCCATCACGCTGCCGCAGGCGGCGCCGAGCAGCGTGACCGGACCCTCGTAGCCGGCCGATCCGCCGGAGGCGACGGTCAGAACCGAGGCGGTGGATTTGATCGGGATCACCGCCGGGGGAACGTATCCGTGCCGCCGGTGATACGCGAGAATCGCGCTGTCGGTTCCGCGCGCGTGTTCGAGCGAGGCGAAGCGGCGAATGAGCAGAAAGCCGATGAGCGCGCCGAGCGCGGGGAGTCCGAGCGCCACATAGCGGCGCACGTCGGTCAGCATTCCGCCGAGATATTCCCGGGAGAAGAACGGCGCGTCGGGAACCTCGCGCAAGGCGACGTAGGAGCAGAGGTAATCGCCGATCCATTTCGATCCGTACTCGATCATGAAATGGAAGGCGACGACGACGAGTCCGGTCAATGCGCCGACCAGAATCGACTCGCCGAGAAACCGTCCGGTCCGGATTGACATTCCGTCGCCGGCCAGCAGAAACTTTACCCCCTTCTTGGATATCTTTTTTATCATTTTCGCTTCAAAACAATTATATCAAATTTTCCGTTCAATGCGAAGGTCTCACCCGCCGGGTGGCGACCGCGGTCATCGGGTCTTCAGGCCAGTAGTGTTTCGGATATCTGCCGCGCAGATCCTTGCGCACGAGCTGATATCCTTCCCGCCAGAAATTCGCGAGGTCCTTGGTGACCGCGCACGGACGCTGTGCGGGCGAAAGAAGCGTCATCACCACCGCAACCCTCCCTTCCGCCACCTTCGGCGTCGCCATCATTCCGAAGCACTCCTGCAGCCTCGCCTCGCAGGTGGGCTCCGCCCCTTCGTAGTGCAGGAGAAGATGACTGCCGCTCGGCACCTCCATCCTCACCGGCGCGAGCCGGTCAAGCCGCCGGCGATCCTTGCCCACCGCCAGAAGAATCGAATCGAGAACCGCGAACAGGTCCAACCGCTCAAGATCGCGCCACTTGGTCATGCCGCCGACAAACCCCGGGAGCGCGGAAAGTATCGCCGCGTCGTCGACGAGCGGCCATCCGTCTTCAGGCATGGCGCGATTGAGAAAATTGATTCTCGACTTGAGCTGCAGCGATTCCCTGCCCCACGACGGCAGATTCTCGACCCCCTTCTGCCTCACCCCTTCGATCATTGCCGCCACGACCCTGTCTTCCCATCCTTCCTTTGCGTTCTCTGCGTTCTCTGCGGTTTCAAAATTCTTTGCGCCCTTTGCGTTCTTTGCGGTTTCAATCGTTCCTCCGCCGGCAGACAACAAGCCCACGACAACAAGTTTTTCGCCCTTTGCGGTTTCGGCGGCCCGCTCTTTCAGCACCATGGCGCCGAGGCGGCGCTTGACTACCGATTTGACGCGGTCGTTCTGGCGATCCCACTCGCAGAACGGCTCCTCGACGATCTGTCCGGCGAAGTCGGACTCGATCTCCTCTTCGGCGATCGGCGAGGCGAGAAAAATCTTCGCGTCGCCCTGCCGGTCGTCGAGTTCGCAGCAGACGAGATATGGTTCGTTCGCGAGCGGATCGTTCAAATCGAGAAACGCGCCCCGCCCCGACGTCATCGTGAACTTCCCCTTGCCGCGGTTCTTCGCGATGCGGTCGGGATACGCGAGCGCGAGCGCCCGGCCAGGCGACCAGCCATGAACAACAAGCCCACGACAACAAGCCGGAGGCGAATCGACGAATTCTTGTTGTCGTGGGCTTGTTGTCCCGGCGAAGCGTTTGGCGAGCTGACGGATGCGCGGCGTCACCGGCACGAAGCGGATGTCGGTCTCCCTTGCGCGCGAGCCCTCTTCGACGATCGCCGCGAGTTCGGCGACTCCGAGCGCGTCAAAGCCGGGGAACCTGGTCGCGCCGCCCGCGCCGAGCACCATGTTCGCGAGGCGCGGATGCATCGCGAGCTTCGACATCGCCTCGCCCTTCTTCGTGAGCCGTCCGTCGCGGTCGAGGGCGCCGAGCGAGGTCAAGAGCGCGACCGCCTGATCCCAGGCGCTCGCGGGCGGATCGGTCATCCAGGGGAGGTCGGTGCGCCTCACCGCGCCCCACGACACGCTCGCGAGCACGGTCGAGCACAGATCGGCGTCGTAGATTTCCGGACGCATCTTCTTCGGCCGCGTCAGATCCTCGTTCTCGTTCCACAGCCGGTAGCAGACGCCCGCCTGGACGCGCCCGGCGCGTCCGCGCCGCTGCTCCGCACGATCAAGCGAGAGCGGAACGGTCACGAGCGCGCTCATTCCGGTCGCGGACGAGAACCGCGGTATGCGCATCAGTCCGGAATCGATCACACAGGCAATGCCGGGAATCGTAAGCGAGGTCTCCGCGATCGAAGTCGCGAGTATCACCTTGCGCACCCCCTCCCCCGCCGGACGGAACACCCGATCCTGCTCCTCCTTCGGCAAAGCTCCGTACAACGGCAGCAGATCGATTCCACTCAATCGGTCAATCGGCGAATCGAAGAATCGAAGAATTCCCCGTATCTCTCCCTCGCCGGGCAGGAACGCCAGAACGTCGCCGTCCGTCTCTTTGACGGCGCGCATGATCGCGCCGGTCATCGGCATGTCGCCGAGGTATCTGGTCTCGACCGGAAACATTCGTCCTTCGGCGTGCACCGTCGCCGGCGCGTCGAGCTTCGCCGCAACCTCTTCGGCATCAAGGGTCGCCGACATCACCAGCAGCCGCAGGTCGTCGCGCAGGCCGCGCTGCGCGTCGCGCGCGAGGGCGAAGGCGAGGTCGCACTGCAGCGAGCGCTCGTGGAATTCGTCGAAAATGACGAGACCCACGTCGGAGAGTTCGGGATCGCCGACGAGCCGCTGGGCGAGGAGTCCTTCGGTCAGAATCTCCAGCCGCGTCGCTTTCGAGATTTTCCTCTCCAGCCGCACCTGATAGCCGACCGTTCCGCCGACGTCCTCGCCGAGTTTCGCGGCGATGTAAGTCGCCGAGTTGCGCGCGGCGAGCCGCCGCGGCTCGAGCATCACGATCTTCTTTCCCTTGAGCCACGGCTCGTTCAGAAGCGCGGGGGCGACGCAGGTGGTCTTGCCGCTCCCGGGGGGCGCGGTCAGCACGACGTCGCGTCCCGCGGCGAGGGCGCGGCGGATTTCGCCAATCTTCTCTTCCACCGGAAAATTCATCACGCTCAATTCCGGGTGAACCTTACCCGCGGATCCAGAACGGCGTACAGCAGATCGGTCGCGAGATTCACAAACTGATAAAGGAGCGCCCCCAGCACCACGATGGCGCGCACTACCGACATGTCGGACGAATTGATCGCGTTGATCGAGATCGATCCCAGCCCCGGGATGCCGAAGAAACTCTCCAGCAGCAGCGAGCCGGTGAAGAGGTACGGAATCGACAGCGACACGTAGGTGACGACCGGGATGAGCGCATTCCGGAGCACGTGCCCGACTAGTATGCGCGTCTTCGAGAGCCGCTTCGAGCGCGCGGTCAGCACGTACGGCTTGTAGATTTCGTCGAGAATCGCGGTACGGAAGAATCTGACGTCGACGCCGAGCGAACTCAAGATTCCGATCAGAACCGGCAGCGCCAGATACGCCGCGCCCTCATACCCCCAGATCGGGAAGATTCCGCCCTTGTACGCCAGCAGGAACTGTCCGAGAAGCACCCAGACGACGTAATTGACACTCATGAGCACGGTCGAAACGACAAGTATCGCCCGGTCGACGGTTTTGCCGCGGTACGCGGCGGAAAGTATCGCGAGCATCAGCGCAAGTATCGTTCCCCCGAAGAGAATCGGCACCGTGAGCGAGAGCGACGGACCCACCCCGCGAGCGAGCACCGTCTTCACCGGCTCGTTCAACTCCGCCGAATAGCCGAAATCGCCTTGCGCGAAATCGCCGATGAAATTGAAGAACTGCGAATCAAAGAAATTTCCGTCCCCAATGAGAAGCGGCTTGTCGTAGCCGTACTTGTGATTGAACGCCGCGATCGCCGCCGGGGTCGCGTTCTTTCCGAGCAGGGTCTCCGCCGGCGAGCCGACCACGTTGAAGAGAAGAAACGTGAGAAGAAGAATGCCGAGGGTGGTCGGAACCACCTCGGCAAGTCTTCTCAGCATGTATTTCAACATGGCTCAGCCGTCGCTTGAGTTACATCTCGATCGCCGCGCGCAGGATGTTCGCCACCTGCTCGGGATCGCAATTGTCGAGCCGCTCCAGCGTCTTCGCCCAGCGGTACGCGCCCGAACCCGCGGCGTCATAGGGCCGGTGGATGAAGAGTTCGTCGAACGCGCGGCGACGCTCGCGGTAGCGGTCGCGCGTCTCGATGAGCTTCGCCTTGAACGCCCCGACATACGCGTCCGTGACCGCCTTCACATCGGTGAAATATTTCGCCCTCCGGCGGATCACGTTCGCGTACGGCGCGACCGAATCTTCGAAGGTGTGCAGATAGTTGAAGAAGCTGCCCGCCTGGCTCGTCACCTTCAAAGTGACCGGCAGGCCAGAGCTCCCGATCTGGAGAACTTCGTACTCCTTGTCGAAGAGGTTCTCCTTGGTCTCGCTCGAACGCCGCCCGACGATCATGTCGGTCGCCGCCGCCGCGCCCATCAGTTCCGCGAATTTAAGCGCGAAGGCCGGGTTGCGATACTTGGCGACCGGTATCTTGTCCGAAGCCGTGCCGGGAATGTAGCTGCGCACGTAGTAGTAGGCGCGCACCGTGGTGCCGTTGTACTGATTGAGTCCGTGATACGGCTCGGTGAACTGTCCGAACCCGATCCTGGGGGGCAGATTCATGCCGAGCTGCTGACACATGAGGCGGCGGTCCATGATGTAGTCGGAATACTCGTTCGCCTCGATGATCGACGAGAGCAGATCCTTGCCCTGATCGAGATGCTCGGCGATGCCCCACTTCTGGAAGCGCAGAATGAAGATCTGGGCGAGCGGCTTCTTCGTCTCCTTGCACTGGAAGATGTAGACGTGTCCGCGGCGCACGCCTTCGACCGGGTCGCGGGCGAGCGATCTCGCGATGCGACCGACGTTCACGTACTCGACATCGCCGAAAAGCCGCGACAGATTGAAGATGATGTTCCTCACCCGCTGGTCGCAGAGCTCGCTCAGCTCCGGATCTTTCGTGCGGCTGTATTCATCGAAGAGCGAATCGAAAATGACCTCGCCCTTCTCGATTTTCGCGCCGGGGAGCCATTCGATCTGACGGAAGAATTCCGGCGAAATGCCCTGCACGAGCTCGCCCTCCGCGGTCGCAGTCTCGTTCGGTCCCACGGTCAGGGTCTCGCACATCGCGTTGCGCCACTCGAAGTTCGCCGTCGACTCGTCCCGGAGTTCGGCCGGCATCGACATGCGCCAGGTCGCGTCGATCTCGCGCACCGCCTTGCGCAGCTCCTCCGCATCCATCCTGTCGACATCGAGCGCACGGAATTTCTGTTTGACGTCGATCGGCGTCGAGAGCGGGAAAAGATCGATTTCGAGATGTCCGAGCCGGTTGCGCCGGCCCGACATCGACTGCGCCTCCTTGATCTGCATCCGAAGCTGATCGTCCGAAAGATCCGCAATATGCTCGCAGCTCGCCGCGGTGAGATACCGCGTGCCGGTCGCGCTGTTGTAGTAGTAGACCGGCTCGCCGGAGATGGCTACGCGCGAGCTTTCGATGAGCTTCGCCATGTCGTCCTGCGAAATCGGCGCGCGCGCCATGCGCCAGTTTTCGCCGCGCGCGCGAAGCGCGTTGCGAACCTTGGCGCTGTGGGTGTTGAGGAAGCGTATCCTGCGCTTGGAGACAAGCTTCTGCAGCGCCTCGTCCGCCTCGAGCGCGCGATCCATGTGCGCGGGGTCGGGACGGATGAGGACCTGCGTCGAGGTGAAGATCAAGTCGACCGACCAGGCGAGTTCCTCGTCCTCTTCGGCCTCGGTCATCGGCGGCTTGCCCGCAGCCTGACGCTCGGCGTTGAGTTCGTCGAGCCACATCATGCGCTGCATCGCGTGCACGCCGCGACGGGTGACGAGTCCGGGGGTCTTCAGAAAAATGGTGCCGATCGTGCTTTTAAGCCGACCTTCGGCATCTTTCGCGAATATCGCCTCGCCTATGATCTTCATTTCTCTCTGCCTCTTTCCAATGATGATACGACTTCTTTCGATCCGCTCAGATGTTGAGCGTCGTCTTCGACCAGGGTTCCTTACCTGCGAGGAGCGACGGGGTGGTCATGTCGCTCGGCACCGGGATCCCGAGCATCTGGAGCGCGGTCGGCGCGATCGCCGAGAGCTTCGCGAGCGGCGTCAGCCTGACGCCCGCCGCGTCCTTCGCGACGTAGAAGCAGTCGACGAGATTCAGGGTGTGCGAAGTCTTGGTGAGCCCCGTCTTGTAGTCGACCATCTGCTCGGCGTTGCCGTGATCGGCGTAGATAAGGACGTGCGCGTCGAGTTCCATGAGGCGCGGCAGAATCTTGCCGATGCACTCATCGACGACTTCCGTCGCCTTGGTCGCGGCCTTGAGATCTCCCGTGTGGCCGACCATGTCGCAGTTCGCATAGTTGACGACGATCATGCCGTACGGATTCTTCTCCGCCGCGTCGCCGGGCTTGCCGATGAGTTCGAAGAGCTTGTCGGTGACGTTGTACGCCTCCATCTCCGGATGCGACGCGAAGGTCGCCGCGTCGAAGCGCGACTTGACCTCGATCTGATCCTCGCCCGCGGAAGGCGTCGTGGACTTGCCGTTGAAGAAGCTCGTCACGTGCTTGATCTTCTGGGTCTCCGCAAGACGCAGCTGCTTCAATCCCGCCTTCGAAACGACTTCGCCGAGCAGGTTGTCCATACCGCCGCCAGCGCCCATCGCGCCGAGGAGGTAGCTGTCGAACTCGTCCCAGTAGCGGGTGAAGCCGAGGAAGGTGACCGCCGGACGCACCGAGCGCGTGCCCGCGTAGTCGTCGCAGACGAACGCCTGGGTGAGCTGGATCG
>R11__coassemble_1828_pt1 | contig 11350 bp, 9 predicted proteins | sample R11__metabat2_low_PE_023 | metagenome-assembled genome bin R11
GCGGCGAAGGGCCGCGCGACTGAGCCGGTCGGCGAACCCGGCGAAGACGAGGTCGAGGAAATTCTCGAAGAGGAGATTCCGGAGGAGCCGGTCAAGGTGAAGAAATCCGTCCCGAAACCGGTGCAGGCAGCCATCACCTACTTTGATGAAGAAGATGACGGCGAGACCGAAAGCGCGCCGGCGGTGAAAAAGCCCGCTGCGAAGCCCGCTGCGAAGCCCGCCGCGAAACCCGTCGCGAAACCCTCACCCAAACCCGCCGCGAAACCTGCGGCCAAACCGGCCACACCCAAAATCGAATTGAGCGGCAACGCCTCGGGCTGGGAGATCCCCCTCGACTGACCATCACTCATCACTTATCACTCATCAATTATCACTCATCACTCACACTTCACACTTCCCTATGATCACCTCCATATTAGCCATTCTCGCCGCGGGCGGGGTTTTCAGCGCGTCGCATTATGGCGCGGATATTTCGACGGGCTGGAGCGTCACGCTCGGCATTGTCACTTTCATCGCGATTCAGATCGGGGTTTCGCTCTTTCTGCGCAAGAAGATCATGGCCGCGATGGAGGCGGTGCAGCTTATCATGGTGAACGGACAGAAACAGCTGCAGCAGAAGGTTCAGCGCTGGCAGATGCGTCCGCCGAGTTCGCTTCAGGCCGCTCAGCGCGAGATTTTCGAAGACACCAAGGTGTTCGTCCGCGAAGCGCTCGCCGAGACTAACCGGCTTGACGCGTTCCGTCTCTGGGTGCCGATGATCGCCAAGCAGAAGGCGACGGCGCAGCTGCAGCTTAACTGGATGATCAAAGATTTCAAGAAAGTCGATGAGCTTATGCCCAAGGCTCTCCTTATCGACCCGACTACGATCGCGATGAAACTCGCGCGCATGCAGATGCTCGATAAGCCCCTTGACGAGATGACCAAGGTCTACGAGAAGGGTGTCAGACGACTCAAGTACAATCAGAACGTGCTTCTGGCGGCCACCTATTCCTGGATTCTGGTCAAGCGCAATGAACTCGACCTCGCTTTCAAGGCGCTCACCGAGGCGCTCAAGTCGAGCGACAATGCCCAGCTCAAGGCCAACCATCAGGCGCTGATGAACAATCGTCCCGCGCACTTCACCAATTCGGGCATCGGCGATCAGTGGTATTCGCTCTATCTCGAAGAGCCGAAAGTGCATCATCAGCGGCAGCGTCCGATGTACCGGTAAGCGGAGGAACGAAGGTGAGCGTAAAGAAAGCGATAGTTCTGGCGGCCGGACTGGGCACACGGCTTCGTCCGTTCACCTCGATCACCCCCAAGCCGCTGATGACGGTCTGGGGGGAGCCGCTTTTGAAGCGCATCGTCGACATGCTCCGCGGATGGGGCGTCGAGGAGATTGCAGTCAATTGCCATTACCTTCATGAGCAGATCGAGAAGTGGTGCGCCGAGAACGGATGCAAGGCGAGCTACGAGCCGGAGATTCTCGGTACCGGCGGGGTGCTCAATCCGCTCCGGGACTGGATCGGCAAGGATGATTTCTACCTCGTCAACGGCGACATCGTGCTGGAAAACGCGGTCGATCTTTCCGCCGCTACGCCGCGGCCGACGCCGCGCGGCACGAGCGTCATCGCCCGTGCGCTGGTGACGAAGGAGGGTCCCAGGACGATCGAAGTCGAACCCGAGGGCAATCTCGTCACCTGCTGGAAGTCTCCCGACGCCGGCTGGGATGGAACTTTCACCTACTGCGGCTGCACGCTTTTGAAGCCGGAGATTCTCGATTACGTCGAGCCGACGGGATTCTCCACCATAATCCAGGCCTACGAGCGCGCCGCGTTCGACGGCAAATTCGTCCAGACGGTCGAACCCAAGGACATGCTTTGGAGCGACGCGGGACGCATCGACGATCTTATCGCGCTCAACCGCACCGAAGACGACAACGCCTTCAACGATTTTCCGCAGATCGCCGCGGCGCTCGAGGCGATGAAACTCCCCGACGACGCCGAAGTGAAGTTTCTCGGCTCGCGCGGCAGCGAACGCTGCTTCTTCGCGGCGGGGGACGGCATTATCATCCTTTACAACGACGAGACGAGAACCGAAAACGGAAAATACGCCGGGCACGCCAGATGGCTCAAGGCGGCGGGCGTGAAAGTGCCTGAAGTGCTGGTGGATCGTCCCGATCTGAAACTGCTGGTGCTGGAGAACGCCGGCTCCACCGATCTTCTCGAGCGGGTCAAGCGCCCCGGCGCCGACCGGCTCGGCGATTATGCGAAGGTGGTGGAGCATCTCGCGAAGTTCAACGCGCTTGCCGTGCCCGATTCGCTCGATCTCGTGGAGCCGTTTTCGCCGGAACTCTGGCGCTGGGAGCAGGATCTGTTCGTCAAATACTGCCTCGCCGGACGCTTCCGTCGGGAGATGACGGACGACCTGCGCAAAGAGTTCGACCTCATTGCGGCGAAACTCGAAGCGGAACCGAAGGCGCTCGTGCACCGCGACTTCCAGTCCACGAATGTCGTCTTCAAGAACGACGATTTCAAGTTTATCGATTTCCAGGGCATGCGCCGGGGACCGGCGGTGTACGATCTCGCGTCGCTCATCTACGATCCGTACATATCGCTCAAGGAGAGCGAGCGCAAGGCACTTGCGGCGCTGTACGGCAAAGTGTCGGGACGCGGCGACTTGGGCGGGATCCTTCCTTTCGCCGCGGTGGAGCGGCTCATGCAGGCGCTCGGCGCCTACGGACGGCTCGCTTCGGTCGGGCAGCCGCAGTTCACCAAACACGTGCTCCCCGCCCTGGAGATGCTGCTTGCGGCGGCGGACGAGGCGGGTCTGGACGCGATCGGCGCCATGGCCGAAGAGCTGATCGCGCTCGAAGAGCGACCGAAGTACAAGCATCCCGATGGCTGCAAGTGCGGGGAGTGCGACAGGTCATGACGCCGCTGCGGGCTTTTCTCTCGCGCGTTCGCAAGAACGGCGTGAAGCGAAACGAGGAAGTCTCGACGACCTCGATGGGGAAGGCCCGCGTTTTCCGTGCCTGGGATCTGGGCGAGGACACCTTCATTTTCGAGAAAGGCATCGGCGAACACCTTTCGGGACGCCCCAGCGTGCTTATTGTGGAGAAGAGCGAACTCGGGCGCAGGGCGAAGGGACGGGTGCTGACGATATCGTCGGGCAACCACTCCGTGGCCGCTTTCCCGCTGTTGGACGGACGCTTCTGGAAGCTCGCGCGCCTTCCGGCCGAAAAACGCGGCGACGTGCTCATGCATTCGATTCTCTGCGCCAATGTGGTTGGCGGTAACACGATCGAGATTTCGCAGCGCGACGTGCCGCCGAAGAAGCTCTTCGCCGCCGACGAGTGGCTGCTGGGCACTGTCGGCTTTTCGATGAACGACGTGGTGATGGGCGACAGGACTGATGCGGCGCTCGAACATTATCGGCGGCTCGGGGCGGAGTGGCGCGTGAAGCCGCTCGCCTGGACGTCGCAGGAGATGAAAGTCGCGCTCGCCGCAGCGAAAAAAAGAATTTCCTCCAAGCTCAATTACTACCATTCCGCGCGAGGCGTCCATTTTCTCACTTTAAGCGAATTCAAACGTTTCGCCGCCCTCGCCGGGAGCGATCCGCAGGAGTTCATCAAGGGAATGCGCGAGCTCGTGAGCGTATACGAAGGCAACACGGTGTCGTTTCTGCGCATGCCGAAGTTCCGGGGTCATCACGAAATCGAGTTTTTCGGCATCCGTCGCGGTCAGGCGCTCGACTCGCTCGTGCCCGAACTCGAGCGGCTGATGGAGGCGATCGTGCTCGGACGGGTGAAGAGCGAAGATCTCGTCACGAAAATGAACGCGATCACCGAACTTTTCGCCTCGCTGGTCTCGAAGCCGGAACTCGGCGATGAGACGAGCGACGCGTTCGTCGAGACGCTTTACATGTACATAACCGGCGAAATTTATTCCGTCGTCGGCGAGGGCTCGACCCCTGCGTTCGACGACCGGCGCACCGCGCTCCCCGGGGCGACCTTCGTCGACGGGCGCCCTGTGTTCCATCCGCTCGCCGATGATCGCAGCGAGGTGCTGCTGTCGAATTTGCGCGCGCTCATGAGCAAAGACGAGCACATCGAATACGCCAATGTCTACGAGCTCAGAACCGAGGACGAGTCGGTGAAGATCGGCAAGGGCAGAACCCGGGAGATCGTCTACAAGACCAATCGCAATCCGATCGAGGCCTCGCTCGTCGAGAAGCGTTTCTCCACAGCGCGCAAGGGCTATTCGAGTTACATGCTCGCGCGCGTCGACGCGCTCAAGGCGCTCGGGGTGGCGCTGAGCGAATACCGCGTCCTGCGGCGTCGGGCGTCGACCGCGAAGGGTACGATGGATTATTTCGTGCGCAGCCGGCTCGAGGGCGAGCCGCTCGATTCGGTGCCGAACAATTATTTCTGCAACATCGAAGACTCCTCCGTCGAAGAATCCGAGACGGTTAAATCGGTCGCCACGCTGATGGGCGACGCGGCGGCGCAGAACATGGCGATGAAGAAGTTCGATCCCGCGTCGGAGAGTCCGCTCTACGGCGTCGGCAAGGAGATCTACGATTTCGAGTACGACGTGCTCGGGTCGCGCGTCGTTGCCAAGAAGGTTTCGACCTGCTCGGTGCGCGGCAGTTTCGGCTGGCCGAGTCTTGATCGGACGGACGAGAACCTGCAGCATATCGCGCAGTTCTACATGTTGCATTTCGCCCATACGATCAAGAAATTCCAGCGTGAGCATTCGGTTCCGATGGGTGAACTGGCGCAGTGTTTCTGGAACGGATTCGAATATCGCACCCATGCGATGGCCTGGCAGCTGTCGGTGTTGCGCGATCAGTTCGAGGCGTTTCATCCCGAGCTGCCGCGCACATACCGCTTCGATGATAAGTGGCGTTTTTTGATGTGGTCGCTTGAACGTCAGGAGCGGCGTCTTTCGACGCTGAAGAGAATCTTTATGGAGAAAGTGGAGGTCATGCAAAATGAAAATCTACGGAGTGATTCCGAGCCGCTTCGGCTCGAGTAGATTCCCCGGTAAGCCGCTCGCGATGCTCGCGGGCAAGCCCCTCGTCGCCTGGGTGGCGCAGGCGGTGAAGAAGGCGCACGGACTCGACGAGGTGCTGGTTGCGACCGATGACGAACGCATAGTCGCGGCGGTCGAGAAATACGGCGGCAAGGCTGCGATGACGCCGAGTGAACTGCCGTCCGGAACCGACCGCATCGCCTGCGCGGTGCGCAATCATCTCGGCACCGATTTCGCGGATGACGACATTCTCGTCAACATCCAGGGCGACGAGCCGCTCATCGACCCCGCACTCATTGAAGAACTGGTCGCCAAGATGAAGACCGGGCGCTATGAAATGGCCACTGCGGTGACGCCGATCAAGTCGCTCGACGACCTCAACGCCAAGACTGTGGTGAAAGTCGTGCTCGCGAAGGACGATTCGGCGCTTTACTTCTCTCGCGCCCCCATCCCCTGCGACCGCGACCACGTGCCAGTTTTCCCGCAATCGACGAATCGAAATTCCCTCTATGTCCGCCACCTCGGCATCTACGCCTATCGCGGCGATTTTCTCAAGCGCTATATCGTCGAGCCGCAGTGCGAACTCGAAAAGACCGAGAAACTCGAGCAGCTCCGGGCCTTGTACATGGGCGCGAAGATCGCTGTGGTGCGCACCGAGGACGAAGGCGTCGGGGTGGATACGCCTGAGGACGCCGTCCGCGTCGAAAAGTTGCTTTTGAAGCGCGTGGAGGCGCAATGAGAAGGGTGTTCGCGCTTGCGGCCGCGGCTCTGCTTTTCGCCGGTTGCGCGACGACCGACGAAGAGGCGCTGGTGTTTGACGGGGCGCATCCGTGTGTATCGGTCACTTCACTGGGGATCAAGTTCGGCAAACGTCTGGTGACCCCGCAGGAGGTTCCGGAACTTCTGGAGAAGCACCAGATCGCGCACGACCGCACCATTCATATTCTGCTTGAGGATCCCAACGCCGACCAGCGCATGCTGTGGGTCTTTCAGCACAACGTGCTCGGACGCGCCGGCTACCGCCGCACGGTGCTCGTCACCCCTCGTAAGGCGGAATCGACGTCGAAGGAAATGGAAAAACGGCGCTGAAATGTCGGCGCGAAGAGTTCCTTGCGAATATTCATGACAGGTTTTCTTAAAAAAATCAAGCGCTCTCTCACAGCGCTTCTCGAACGGATGAAGATACGCCGCGACGTGTCCGCGGCCTTCCGTCATGACCGGCGCGAGTTTCTGGCGAACGCGGGGGCGCTCAATCCGCGGAACCCGGCGGCCAAGATCGCTGAAATCACGATGGCCTACCATGTGCTCGAGAAGGGCCTCACGATGCCCAGCCGCCGCATTCCTTTCGGCGTCGGCGCGGCCGATCGGCTCGAGCGGCTGCTTGCCGAATGGGACGCGCTTGACGCGGAGAAGCCGACGGCCGACACCCAGGTCGAGCACGCCCGCGCGGTGCTCGCCGAATACCGCCGCGTCCATTCCGTGCCCTCGATCTCTTCCGGATTGGAACCGCACTTCGCGAAAGCCGATTTCTACGCCGCGGTCGATGCTCCGTTCCCCGTCTTCGCCGCGTCGCGCCATGTCTGCCGCCATTTCGCCGGTCCGGTAGAGCGCGAACGTCTTGAGCGTGCGCTCGCGCTCGCTCTCACCGCCCCGTCGGCCTGCAACCGCCAGCACTGCCGGCTGCATGTCATTGAAGATCGTTCGCTTCGTGACCGCCTTTTCGCAATGCAGGGCGGCACCCGCGGCTTCGGTGAGGCGGCGGACAAGGTGATCGTCGTTACCGCCGATCTTTCCGCGATACGCTGGGCGTGGGAGCGCCACGATGCCTACGTTAACGGAGGCATCATGACGATGAACCTCGCCTACGCGCTCCATCACGAGAAAATCGCTCATTGCATTCTGCACTGGAGCGTTTCGCCGGCAAACGACCGCGCCGCGCACGCGCTCCTGTCGATTCCCGCGAACGAGGCGATCGTGCAGGTCTTCGTATGCGGCGAGGCGCCGGACGAGTTCGATATCGCCGCTTCGCCGCGGCGCTCTCCGTGTGAGGTGGTGACATGGCATTGAAGATACTTCTCGGGGGCATACCGCTCGGCTGCGACAACATCGGGGACGAGGCGATTCTCGCCGGCGTCGTGCGGATGCTGCGCGAAAGCGGACGCGAGATGGAAATCACCGTCGCCACGGCCGACCCCGCCACTGGTCCGCGCCTCGGCGTCGCAACGGTTCCGCTCTGGGGCGAAAGCGAGATCGGACGCACCGATGTCTTCATCTGGTGCGGCGCGACCGGACTTTCCGATTATCCTGACCGCGCGCTCGATCTGCTCGCGCTCGCCCGTCGACACGGGAAGACCGCGTTCGTCTGGGGCGTTGGAATGGACGATGAGCTTAATCCGGTCTACTTCAAGGCGCACGGACGAAAGCGTCTTGCGCTCAAGTGCGCCGGCCTCGGCACCGGACTCTTCGTTCGGACTTACGAAAAATTGCTCGAGCGCCGGCTGGCGCGGCGGCTCAAGTTCGAACTTTCGCATTGTCGCGGCATCTGGCTGAGGGATGAAGAGAGCCGTCGCAGGCTTCTTTCGCTCGCGCCCGGCCTCGATGTCGGCGTCACCGCTGATTCGGCGCTCGATTTCGGCCTCTCCCACCGTGCGGCACCCGCGTTCCCCGCCGCACTCGGGCTTTGCATTTCGACGCAGCGTCAGGTGCGCGATCTCGAGGGTGTGAAGGGATTGATCGCCGCAGTCCGCGCGGCTGGACATCCGGTGATCGGACTTGCGATGAATCCGAAAACCGACCGCGCACTCATGACTTCGCTCGGTGTTGAATGCATCGCGGGTGATACGCCCGAGGCGATCACGGCGGCCGCCGCCGGCTGCGGACTCATCCTGTCGTCCCGCCTTCACCTGCTCATCCTCGCGGCAAATGTGCGCACTCCCGTGCGGGGAATCGCCCGCGGATCGAAGCTCGCGAATTTTCTCGCGAATTTCTCGCTTTCGGTCGACGGATCGGTCGACTCGTGCGATTGGCCTCAGCTTGCGAAGAAAGTGATCGCCGACCTGAAAGATACAGGTCTCGCGGAACGCTTCGGCGCGGCTCGCGACGCCGCCTACGCGAAGCTCGCGGCACGTTTCGCCGCCGCGAAGAAGGAACTTTTCGGAAGATTGCCTTGATGATCGGAGCGTATCCATGACCGTTGAAGAAGTGAAAAACGAGATTGCGAAGGGTTCGCGCGTGCTCTTGCTGGTGCGCCACGCGGAGCGTCCGCACATCGACCACGAAGACCCGTCGTTCGGCGGAGACCTAGCGCTCACGGCGGAAGGCTGTCGCACGGCGCGTGAACTCGGGAGAATGCTCGCGGGGTGCACCGCCGAGGTTGACTTCAGGGCGAGTCCGCTCAATCGCACGGTGATGACGGCTGAGTTGATCGCCGAAGGGATGGGACTCGGCGGCGCCGAGGTGGTGCGCGACGCCGAGATCGGCAACGGCGGCGCATTCATGGCCGATGAACGCGAGGTGTTCGAACTTTTCCGGGACGGAAGATTTTTCGAGAAGATGCGCGATTATCTCGAGCACGGCATCCAGCGCGGATTCGCCCCGCTCGCCGCCGCCGCCGATCTTTACGAGCGCCATGCGCTCGGGGTGTTTGAAAAGCGGCTCGGCATCTTCACCACCCATGACATCTTCGTCGCCGCGTTTCTGCACGCGCGCGGGGTGAAGACCGACTTCTGCGAAGCAAACTGGCCGCGCTTTCTCGATACCGCCGCGATAATCGTCGATCCGAACGGATCACGCCGCTATGCCTTCGTCGAACCGAAACTGTCCGTGCTCGCCTGCGGCGTCGCCAGTACTGCACTGCACGCAAAATCGAAGCGTAATAAATAAATTTTGCTATTGAAGTCTGACGGCGAATATGGTATCATATACGCCGTTTGATTTTCAAACCCCAAGCGGACTGTAGCTCAGCTGGTAGAGCACGACACTTTTAATGTTGGGGTCGCGGGTCCGAACCCCGCCAGTCCGACCAATGTTTTCTTTGCGAAGAATTGGTGATGCGGTTGTCATGACACCGAATCTTTGGCAAAGGGATTTGAAATCAAGTATGCGACTGTAGCTCAATTGGATAGAGCGTTGGCCTCCGAAGCCGAAGGTTGCTGGTTCGATCCCAGTCAGTCGCACCAGACTTTCAGAATGTATGTGACGGGTTGTGCACGGCATATCGTATTTTGCTTATGTCGTTATATGCGCAACTCGTTATTTTTTGATATAATGTTCATCAATGCGGATGAGCCGCGGAAAATACGGAGGAAAATACATGAAGAAAATTATGATGCTTTTAGCGATGATGATGGCGGCGACCGCCTTTTCATCCGTCGGAGACAAGATCGTCTTGTGGAAAGACGGGGATAACTCCGTCGCCAAATACCGCATCCCCGCCCTGTGCACCGCGCCGAACGGCGATCTCGTCGCGGTCTGCGATGCGCGCACCAAGCACGGCGGCGACCTGAACCGCGGCAGCGCCCAGATGATCTACATCGCCTGCCGCCGGTCGACGGACGCGGGCAAGACCTGGACCGAGTCGGTGAAGACCTGGGACTGGCCGTGGACCGACACCGAGCAGTGGGTCGGCTCCGACCCGAGCCTCGTCGTCGACCAGAAGACCAAGACCATCTTTCTCTTCTACAATGTGGGCGAATGCAAGAAGGAATGGGGCGCGTACAAGCACTACGTGCAGGAGTCGAAGGATAACGGCGTCACCTGGTCGAAGCCGCGCGACATCTCGCTCGACATAAGACCGGCGGACTGGCCGAAGTATCCGCAGGGCTTCGTCTTCATCACTTCCGGCTCGGGCATCCAGACCAAGGACGGAACTCTGCTGCACACCCTGGTGAACGTCGGACGTTCGGTGGCGCTCTTCGGCTCGACCGATCACGGCAAGACCTGGAAGAGCTTCGGCAATCCCACCCCCGAATCGGGCGACGAGTGCAAGGTGGTGGAGCTTTCGGACGGCACGCTCATGATCAACTCCCGCCGCGGCTCAGGCCAGCGCGAGATATTCACTTCTATTGACGGAGCGAAAACCTGGAGCCACCGCAGCGACACGAATCTCCTCGACCCCGCCTGCAACGCGCAGATCATGCGCCTCGGCAAGGTGCTACTCTTCTCGAACTGCAAGTCGCGCGGACGCAACAACCTGTATCTGCGCGCCTCGATCGACGACGGCGCAAGCTGGACCGACGGCATCTCGATCTGTTCCGAAGGCGCCGCGTACAGCGACATCACGCTCGTGAAGGACAAGAAGACGAAACAGAACTCGATCGGCGTCATCTACGAAGGCGCGGGATATTCCACGATCAATTTCACCACCGTTCCGCTCGACGACATCAAGGCGCAGCTCGGCAAATAATCTAAGGGAATTGCAATTATGAAGAAATCGGCATTGTTCACCGCGGCGGTATTGGCCGTGCTCGCCGCATGCGGCGAAGGAGTGAAGTACCGCGGCATATTCGTCAACGACGAAGACTGGTCGCTCAGACCGTGGGCGATCAGGCACTACGGCAAGAAGCAGCAGATCGGCGAGCGCGCATACGCCGAGATCTTCAAGGTGATGAAGGCGGACGGACTCAACCTCATCTGGCCGGCGATGCACGAGGGCGGCTACGAGTTCTCGTCGCGTCCGGAGAACCTCGCGCTCGCGAAGGCGAACGGCATCACCGTAGGCACCTCGCACTGCGAGCCGATGCTCCGCAACAACTGCTACCTCTCGAAGTCGGACAAGGCGAAGTGGAGCTGGGTCAGCAATCCGGACTTCCTCAGGGAGTACTGGACCGAAGGCGCACGCCGCGGCAAAGGCCAGGACGTTCTCTGGACCATCGGCATGCGCGGCATCCACGACGGCAAAATGCAGGACGGCAAAACCCTCGATGAAAAGCGCCATATCCTCGAAGAGGTCTTCGCCGCCCAGATTGACATCCTCACCCGCGAACTCTCCCCCGCCGAATCAACAAATTCCCCAATACAATCGGTTAATCGGTCAATCGGTCAATCGGTCAATGATTTCTCCACCCTCTTCGTTCCGTACAAGGAAGTGCTGCCCATCTACAACCGCGGCCTCGAGGTGCCGAAGGGGACGACGATCATGTGGACGAACGACAACTTCGGCTACATCCGCCGTCTGGGCGGTCCGCGGCAGGAGGGCTACGGCGGCGGAATCTACTGGCATATTTCCTATCACGGCAGTCCCCACGGCTACATCCATCTCTGCACCACTCCCCCGGCGTTCATGTGGTACGAGCTCGCGCAGAAGTGTTGGAACAACAACGCGCGCGATGTCTGGA
>R11__coassemble_1841_pt1 | contig 11306 bp, 7 predicted proteins | sample R11__metabat2_low_PE_023 | metagenome-assembled genome bin R11
GTTCGGCGCGCTCACGATCGAGAAGTGGGCTCGGTACTGCCTCAGCTCGGTGCAGACCGCCGAGCAGATGGGCATGAAGGTGACGGTCGAGGGCTTCAAGAACCGGCTCGCCTACGACGGACCGGTGATGTATCTCTGCAACCACATGTCGACCTTCGAGACCATCATGCTGCCGCCGATTCTCCTCTCGTTCGGTCCGCTCAGCTACGTCGCCAAGAAGTCGCTCGCGCATCTGCCGTTTCTCGAGAAGGCGGCGGAGTACACCGGGATGATCGGGATCGGACGCGAATCGCCGCGTCAGGATCTCATGAACATTCTGACGGTCGGTCCCGAGCGCATCAGCCGCGGCGACAGCTTCCTCATCTTCCCTCAGGGAACGCGTGAGAAGGTCTTCAGCCGCAAGGTGTATTCCTCGATCGGCGCGAAGCTGGCGGAAAAGGCGGGCTGCCCGGTGGTGCCGATCGTGGTGGATACACGGTGCATGCCGACTAGAGGGAAGGGAATTTTCAAGGATTACGGTCCGGTGGATACCTCCCTCGACATCCGCTGCTGCTGCGGACCGGTGATCCCCTGCGCCAAGGCGAAGGTCATGCACGAACAGGCGTTCGACTGGATGGCGACCAAACTCGAAGAATGGGGACTCCCCACCGAAAGGGCTTGAACATGAAGAAGTCGATTTTATCCGTTTCGCTCCTCGCCGCGTGCGCCGCCTTTGCCGAGAGCTGGCCGACGCCGGTCAAGGAAATGAAGCCGTGGGCCTACAACTGGTGGATGGGTTCGGCGGTCGATGACGCCGGCCTTAAGCTGCAGGTCGAGGAGATGGCGAAAGTCGGGATGGGCGGCATGCACGTCATCCCGATCTATTCGGTGAAGGACAATCCGAAAGACAAGGTTCTGCTCTCGCCCGAATGGATGAAGGCGTTTTCGACCGCGGTGAATCTCGCGGGCGAGAAGGGGATGGGCGTCGATCTCACCACCGGCAGCGGCTGGTGCTTCGGCGGACCCATGCTCGCGCCGGATGACGGCGCATGGATGATCGAGGTCAATTCGAAGAAGCTCGGCGACCGCAAGGCCGGTGTGCAGGTGCTGTGGAAAGGCAAGAACGCGAAGGGCGACAAGGTGACGCTTTCGGTGCGGCCGACGAAGCAGCAGGTGAAGCGGTCGGGTCCGGGCGGACACGGTCCGATGATGAATCCGCTCTCGCCATCGGCGATGGAGGCCTTCCTCGCACCGTTCATCACGGCCTTCGACGCGCCCGGCGCGGCGAAGCCCGAGCACATGTACCACGACAGCTACGAGTATTTCGGCGCCGGCTGGTCGCGCGAGCTTCCCGAGGCGTTCAGGCATTACCGCGGCTACGATCTCGCCGATCATTACGCCGAGCTCGCCGGGATCGGCGACCCAGATACCGTCGCGCGCGTCAAATGCGACTACCGCGAGACGATTTCGGATATGATGGTCGAGGACGTGTTCTCGAAGTGGCAGCGCTGGGCGAATTCGCGCGGCATCGCCACCCGCAACGAGGCGCACGGCGCGCCGGCGAACTGGCTCGACTTCTACGCGCTCGCCGACATTCCCGAAACCGAGATGTTCAGCTGCGAGAAGAAAGACGCGCAGTTCCCGAGGGCGGACGCGAAGTTCATGAACTCGGGCGACCGCGACATTCTCATCTCGAAGTTCGCCTCGTCGGCGGCGCACGTGAAGCACGCGGGCGCGGAGCGCGATCCGCTCGTCTCGAGCGAGAGCTGCACCTGGGTGACCGAGCATTTCTGCGAGACCCCGGCGGCGGTGAAGACCTTTGTCGACCGGCTAATCCTTTCCGGCGTAAACCACATGTTCTATCACGGCATGTGCTATTCGCCGGCGGAGGCGAAGTTCCCGGGCTGGACGTTCTACGCGACCTGCGAAATGAACCGGTTCAATCCGCTCTGGCAGACCGCCGACTCGATCAACGCCTACATCACGCGGGTGCAGTCGATCGCGCAGACCCAGGCGATCGACAACGATCTTCTCGTATACTGGCCGATTCAGGATTACTGGATGGACAAGGACGGCTTCGAGCGCCAGATGTCCGTCCACGCCTGCGACTGGTTCAACGCCCAGCCGATCGGCGCGGTCTCGCGCGAACTCTACCGCCGCGGCTACGCCTTCGACTACATCTCCGAAAAGCAGCTCGCGAAACTCGCTTCTCCCGAGGCGACCGGCTACAAGGCGATTCTGGTGCCGAACGCCAGATACATGAAGCCCGCGACTTTCGCGCATTTCATCGAACTTGCCGAGGCGGGATACCAGGTGCTTTTCGTGGGCGGGTATCCGAAGTCGGTGCCCGGACTCATGGAGATCACCGAAGGCGAGCACGAGCTCGAGCGCCTCGCCAGGAGCGCGGCGGTTTCGGGCAACGTGGCCGTCGGCGATCTCGACGCGGTACTCAAGCGGGCGGCGCTCAAGGCCGAGCCGTTCAATCCGTCCGCTGGACTCATGTACACGCGGCACATCGACAGGTCGAACGGAGCGGTCTCGTACTTCAGCGCCAATGAGCGCTGCGTCGGCGGGGTGAAGGGATGGTTCAAGCCGGCGTCGAAGACGGTGTCGGCGGCGGTGATGGATCCGTGGACCGGCGTCATCGAAGAGCTGGAGGTGAAAGACGGAAAGGTCGAGCTCGACCTCCCGATAGGTCATTCGACGATCCTTGTGTGCCGTCCGTTCGAAACCGCGGCGGCGGCGAAGTTCGTTCCTTCGGAGTCGCTCGAGCTCAGGCTCGAGAACGCCTGGACGCGCACGCCGGTCGTCGGCGGACCCGAATTCCCGTCCGTCAGGACCGGCTTCCTCCCGATGCCCTGGGGCGGCAGAAAAGACCAGTGGCCGGAGAACGCCTTCTCGGGCACGATGCGTTACGAGACCACGGTGAACCTCGTGGGCGGCTATGCCGGACGCGCCGAGCTCGATCTCGGCAAGGCCGCGGCGGGGGCGAAGGTGTTCGTGAACGGACTCGAAGTCGGCGCCGCGATCATGCCTCCCTGGCGCGTGAGCTTCTCCGGCGAACTGCTCGTCCCCGGCGACAACACCATCGCGGTGGAGGTGACCTCGACCGGCGCCAACCACCTCAAGTGGCTCGACACGGCGAAGCCCTACGAGTGGCAGATCTTCACCGACATCAACATGGTCGACATCGACTACAAGAAGCCGTTCGACGCTTCGAAGTGGGCGTATCACGAGGCGGGACTGTACGGTCCTGCGGTATTGCGGATGCAGCGCTGAGCGATGAAATTCGCGCTCTCGACCAACTGGTGCAACCGTCGGATGGAGTCCGGCGAGGAAATCGCCGACAAGGCGCTGGAAATGGGCTTCGACGAACTCGAGCTTGGCTTCCACACCTCGGCGTTCCAGGTCGCCGGCTTCAAGTCCCGGCTCGGCGAGATGCCGGTCAAGAGCGTGCATGCGTTCGCGCCGGTTCCGATTTCGGCGCCTCAGGGATATCCCGAGCTCTACACCCTCGCCACCCTTGACGCCGACGCGCGGGCGATCGCGCGCTTCCACATCGTGAAGAACCTCCGCTTCGCCGCGGAGATGGGGGCCTTGACCGTGGTGCTGCACGCCGGACGCGTTCCGCTCGCCGGCCGGCTCTTCTCCCGCTCGCTCGACTCGGGTGCGCTGCGCGAGGTTCTCGTCGCGAACGGAAAGAACCGCGAGGCGCCGGAATATCTCCGGCTGCTCGCGAAGGCGAAAAAGAACCGTTCGCGCCGGGCGGGAAAAATCCTCGACGTGTTCAAGAAAGAACTCGAGACGATCATCCCCGAAATGGAAAAGCTCGGCGTCGCGCTCGCCCTCGAGAACCTTCCCTACCTCGAAGCGTTCCCCGACGAGCACGAGACGGACGAACTTCTCGCGACATTCAAGGGCGCTCCGCTCAAGGCGTGGTTCGATACCGGCCATCACCGCGTTCGCGAATGCTGCGGCTGGCTCGCGCACCCCTTTACCCCTTCAACTCTTCCCTTCCAACCTTCAACTCTTCCCTTCAACTCTTCAACTTACATCGGCATGCACCTGAACGACGTCGAGGACCTGTACGACGATCACCGTGCGCCCGGGAAGGCGAAAGTCGATTTCGCCGCGCTCGAGCCGCTCGCGCGGCAGGTCAGGCACATCGTGTTCGAGCCGGCGTCGGATGTCAGTGAAGGCGAGCTCAGGGAAGGTCTCGCCCATATCCGGAAACTCTGGAAGGCGTAAGCGATGCAGGAACATTTTGAAGTTTCGGTGCTGGTGCGCGCGTGCAACGACGCAAAGTATATCAAGGCGACCCTTGACGCGATTCTTTCGCAAGCGGTCGATTTCGCCTTCGAGACACTGGTGATGATCGACCGTTCCGACGACGGAACCGCCGAGATCGTCGCCGCGTACGGCGAGAGGGTGCGGATCGTTCCCAAGCCCGGTGGCCGCTATATTCCCGGCAGAACGCTAAACGCCCTCGTCGCCGCGGCGATGGGAAGGTTCATCGTGTTCAACAATGCCGACGCGGTGCCGCAGAACGACCGGTGGCTTGCGGAGCTGACCGCGCCCCTACGCGAGAACCGCGCCGACGCGGTCTACGCCAACCAGCTGCCGCGCACCGATGCGCAGGGACTCGTGCGCAAGGATTCGCTCCGGGCGTTCGGGGACGGAAAAATCGCCGCGACCTGGCGCTTCTTCTTCTCCCTCGCCTCCTCCGGAGCGGTGCGCGAAGATCTGATTGCGAATCGGTTCGACGAAACGATCCAGTATTCCGAAGACGTCGAATGGGCGCATCGCAGACCGGAACTTCGCATCAGGTACGTGCCTTCCGCCCTGGTCGAGCATTCCCACAATTACACCTTCGCCCAGCTCAGGAAACGCTTCGCCGGCGAAGGCGCGGCCGATCGGCGCATCTTCGGCGGGAAAACGCCCTCGTATCTTCGCGCCGCCATCGGGGCCGCCGCCGAAACCTGCCGCGATTTCGTCTATCTTCTGCCGCGGCCAAGATACTGGCTCGAATTCTTCACCGCCTTGCCGCGGCGGCTCGCGCAGAGAATTTGCTATTGCCAGGGATGGCGGAATGCGGTATAATATTCGTTAATAATTTCACTAATCGTCTCGAGAGGAAGTCATTCGATGAGCATTGACATCAAGGAAGAAAACGGCATTGAGATCGTCGCTGTCGACGGACGACTGGTCGCGGCGAGTTCCGGCGAGCTGCGCGACCGGGTGATGGCGGTCGTCAAGGACAACGTGAAGATCGTGATGGATCTCGCGAAGATGAGCCACATCGACTCGTCCGGCCTCGGCGTTCTGGTGCAGCTTCTTCAGGCGGTGAACAAGTGCGGCGGCGCGATGAAGCTCTGCAATCTGCAGCAGCATCCGCGGATCGTTTTCGACATCACCAAGGTCTATCGGGTTTTCGAGATTTTCGACACGCTCGAGGCGGCTCTCGCCTCGTTCGTGTAAGGGGGAAGAATTTTTTGCGTATCGCCCATATCGTTCGCCGCTTCGTTTTCGAAGAGTGGGGCGGTACTGAAAGCGTGGTCTGGAACACCGTGCGCGAGCAGCTCGCGTCCGGTGACCGGCCGGAGATTTTCTGCACTTCGGCGCTGAGGAAGGCGGGCGAAGGGGATTGGGAGAAGGACTCGGTCAGGATACATTATCTCGGTTATCGCTACCCGTATTTCCCGATGAACGCGCGAGACCGGCACGAGCTGGATCTGAAGGGGGGCAGTCCCCTCGTCCCCTCGCTCGAGAAGGCGGTCAAGGCGTTCAAGCCTGATATCGTACACATCCATTGCGGCGGACGACTGGCGGCGGCGGCGGTGAAGCTCGCGGCGAAACTCGGCGTGCCCTCGGTGATTTCCCTTCATGGCGGGGACGCTTCGGTGCCGAAGCAGGAACTCGATAAGATGATGCGTCCGATGCGCGGCAAATTCCCGTGGGGCGGCATCGTCGACCGGCTCAAAGGCCTCCGTTTCGAGCCGCTCTCCCGGGCGGACGCGATCTTGAGTCTGTCGCGCGCGGAGTGTGAAAAACTTCACCGGACGCATCCGAAGAGCGATGTCAGATATTTCCCCAACGGCGTGAGCGTGCCCGGCGGCGTCGGAACTTCCTGCGCCGCGCCGGAGCGCGGCGGATTCAAAGGCCGAATCGTCTCGGTGGCGAGAATCGATTATCAGAAAAATCAGAAGCTCCTGCTGGATGTGCTCGCGGCGGAAAAGGACGCGACGCTCAGGCTGGTGGGTCCGGTGACCTCGTCGTGGTACCGTGACGAAATTTTGAAGCGGGCGAAGGAACTCGGGGTCGAGGACCGGCTCACGATCGTGCCGCCGCTCGAGTACGGCTCCGCCGAGCTCGAGCGCGAGTTCGCTGGGGCGGACGTCTTCGCGCTCGCCTCGGTGCACGAACCTTTCGGCATCGTCGCGCTGGAGGCATGGACGCATCGTCTGCCGCTCATGTGCGCGCACACCGGCGGACTCGTCGACTTGGTGCGCGACGGCGAGAACGGCGTTTCCTTCGATGCCGCCGACGGCGCGAGCGCGGTCGCGGCGTACCGCCGCCTCGCCGCGGATGCGGCGCTGAGGGAGCGGCTCGTCGAGCGGGCCGCCGAAGATGTGAAGGCATTCGCCTGGCCGAACCTCATCGCCCGGTTGCACGGAATCTACGAGGAGCTCATTCAGCGGAAGGCGGTGGAAAGATGATCCGCCGGGTGCTGTTCATCGGCCGGTTCACCGGCTTCGCCGGAGGCATCGAGCGCTATGCCTATGCCGCGGCGAATCGACTCAAGGCCGAAGGCGTCGAGGTCGACTGGGTCGGCTGCGAAAAGTCGCGGGACGAAGAGATTTTCCGCCGCGCGTTTCACGCGGTGCATGCCGGGGTGCCGGAAGGGGATTACGACGAGGTCGTGATCCACAAGCTGCCGTCCTTGAAAACGCTGCGCGAGTTGAAGGCGAGGTTCGGCGAGAAACTCGTCTTCTTCGCGCACGATCACGATCTGTACTGTCCGAGGCGTCATTACTACACGCCGTTCGGCCGCCGCAACTGCCATCGCGCCTACTCGCCGTTCAGGTGTCTTCTGTGCTCGCTCGTAACTTCGCCGCGGAACTGGCCGCGGGTCTTCGCGGCGAGGACGGGCGCGGCGCTTTCGCTGCTCAGGGACTGCCGGGCGCGGGTGATTTCGCGCTTCATGAAAGAGAATCTCGTGAAGAACGCCTTCCGTGCGGAGAAGATCGAAATCGTCGCGCCGGAAGTGCCGCAGGTGCGACCGCTCAAGCGGTACTCGCCGGTCGAAGGCAGACCGATCAGACTGCTGTTCGTCGGTCAGCTCATCGCGGGGAAGGGATGCGATCTCTTTCTCGAGGTCCTCTCCTTGCTCGCCGCGAGGGGCGTAAAGTACGCCGCGACGGTGGTCGGGGCGGGAAAAGATCTGGAGAGACTCGAGCGCGCGGCGAAGGCGAGAGAACTGAATGTCGAGTTCACCGGCTGGACGGAAGATCCGTCGCCGTACTACGATGCCGCGGATCTCACGCTCTTCACCTCGCGGTGGCAGGAGCCGTACGGACTCGTCGGGGCGGAGTCGATCGCCCGCGGCGTGCCGGTCGTCGCCTTCAAGGTCGGCGGGGTCGAGGAGTGGCTTTTGGACGGCGTCAACGGACGCCTGGTGGAAGAAGGAAATGTCGAGGCGATGGCCGCGGCGGTGGCGGAATATGCCGCGAGCGGATCGCTGAAAGGAGAAAAATGATGAGAAGATTTGCGATATTGGCGGCGGCGCTGCTGGCGCTGTCGGCGTTCGCGGACGCGGCGCGGCTCAAAGTCGCGGTGCCAGTCATGCCCACTTACGTCACCAAAGCAGAGGAAGGCAACGGTGGCGCGATCATCGAATGGGCGGTGCGGGTCTCGGCGGAACTCAAGACCGATTTCGACCTCGTGCGCTGCCTCAACTACGGCGAGCTCGTGGAAAAACTGCAGCGCGGAGACGTCGACATCGCCTTCGGCCTTCCGCTGAATTCCGTCGACGGGGTCGACTTCGGACACATCTTTCTCGGCCGGCTGCGCACTTATCTCAAGGTCAGGAAGGGCTCGCGGTTCCGCCTGAACGATCCGCCGAGCTGGTCGAGGGCGAAGATCGGCTGCCTTCGCGGCTCGCCGGTGAACCGCGACCTCGTCGTGTCGCTCGCGGAGTGCAAAACCGACGCGGAGATGCGCGAGTTCGACAGCGTGGAAGCAGCGTCGAAAGCGTTCGCCGCGGGCGAGGTCGACATGCTCCTCACGTGCGATCCGCTCTGCGACGACGGCGAAGAAATCGTCTATGCGGTGCATGCGCTGCCGTATTATATCGCCGTCGCGTCCGGGCGCGGCGATCTCGCTGCGCGCTGCGATCAGGCGGTGCGGGCGATCTTCCAGACCGAGACGCACATCGCCAACCGCATCGACGCCAAGTACCACCGTGTGCCCCGCGGGCTCTCGTCGACCTTCACGATGCGCGAGAAGCAGCTCATCGCCAAATACAACCAGGAGAAGACGCTGCCGAGACTGAAGCTCGAGGGCATAGCGACGCTCCCGGCGGGGGTGACCGGCAGGGACCGCATCAATCGCATTCTCGCCGAAAGCGTCCGGCAGCTCATCTTCGAGCGCTCCGGACTCGACCTCCAGGTCTATCCTTCGATCATCTTCGACCGCGAGGCGATACTTTATTCGTGGAAGCTCGGACAGATCTGGGACAACGCCACCGGCGCGGCGGATGAGGACGTGGAGCTCGCGCCGGTCGGGAAACTTCCGCGCGAGGTCGAGGCAATCATCTGGAAGACCCTTGCCGACGTCACCCAGGCGGAGATGCTGCGCCTTGTCTATCACGCGGTCACCGAGGGACAGGACCGCGCGTTTCTCACCCCGCGGCAGCAGGGCGCGATCATCGGCATTGTCGTCGCGCTCGCATTCCTTGCCGTCGCGCTGAGAATGTTCTACACCAACCGGAGAATCCGCATCGCGCTCGAGCAGGCGCGTCACGCCGAAAGCGTGAAGGCTCGGTTCATCGCCACGGTGTCGCACGAGATCAGAACGCCCTTGAATGCGATTGTCGGGTTCAGCGAGCATCTGCAGAACTGCAGCGAGAAAGAGGCCGAGCTCTACACCGGCGGCATCCGTAAATCCTCCGAGGTGCTCCTGTCGCTCATCAACGACGTCCTGGACCTTTCCAAACTCGAGGCGGGCAAGATGGATGTCTGGGGCGGCAGGTGCGATTTCATGCGCACCGCCTCGACGGTGCACACGGTGTTTTCCGAACAGGCGCGGATGAAGGGCTTGAAATACGAGGCCGAGTTCCCGGAGGCGTGTCCCGACCTCGCGATCTCCGAAACCTGCCTGCGGCTCGTCGCCGTCAATCTGATCGGCAACGCGCTCAAGTACACGCGCAAAGGCAAGGTGCGGGTGGTCGCGAAGGTCGAGCCGACGAACGAGCCCGGATACCGGAGCATTTACTTCGAGGTGAGCGACACCGGGTGCGGAATCGCGCCGGAGGCGATCGGCACGATATTCGATCCGTTCACCCGCGATCTGAAGGGACAGGGCGGACAGGTCTACGAGGGCACCGGCCTCGGCCTCCCCATCGTCAAGAAGATTCTCGATCAGCTCGGCGCCACCATCGAAGTGAAGAGCGAAGTCGGCAAGGGCTCGACCTTCATCGCCCGGCTGCCGCGCGTTGAAGCCCTCGGCGAGGCGCACGGAGTGAGAACGATCGCGGCCGCAAAGGAGACCGGAGTGCGCGGCGATCTCAAGGTCGCGGTCGTCGACGATGTGGAGATGAACCTCAAAATCATGAAGATTCATCTGGAAAAGGCGGGCTGCGCGAACATTCAGGTCTTCCGCAACGCCAACCGGGCGATCGAGGGGCTGCGGCGCTTCCCGGCCGACATCATCTTCACTGACATGTGGATGCCGGAGATGAACGGCGACGAATTCGCCCGCCACTGCCGCGGCGACGCTGCGCTCCGCCGGAAGAAGATCGTGCTGGTGACTGCCGACGCCTCCGAGGGCAGTCTGGAAAACTCGCCTTTTGACGACATCCTTCTGAAACCGGTCACCTTCGACAAGGTGCGCGAAGTCGTCAAACGCTTTGGGTGCTGAATAGAGGTTCCGCGGCGATGAAGCTCATAGTCGATGCGATACCTTACGACGGAGGGAAGTCCGGAATCTCGGTCTACATCGAGAACCTCGTCGCCGAATTCGCCGCGCTCGGCCACGAGCTTACCCTGATCGTCGAACCCGGCTCCGCAGCCGGCGTGCTGAAGCGCACCCGCGAGGAGCTGCGTGGTGGCATCGCGCTTATAGAGGCGCCGCGATACACGAAGAAGGCGGCGCTGTCGATGCTCTGGCATCTCTTTGTGCTGCCGCGGCGCATCAAATGGAAGAACTATCACGCCCTCGTCGTTCTCGCCGCCAACCGCCGCATGCCCGGAAATGTGAAGATACCGACCCTCGCGGTCGTGCACGATCTTTCGCAGTACCACGTCGAGGCGAAGTACGGGGCTCTGCGGATGTTCTACATCAAGCGACTCCTCCCGCGGTACGTGCGCAAAGCCCACCGGGTGATCGCGATCTCGCGCTCGACCGCCCGCGACCTCGCCGAGTACTGGCGCATCCCCGAGTCGAAAATCTCCGTCGTCTACAACGGCTTCACCCCGCCCGGAGAATTCGTCGATTCGTCGATTCGTCGATTCGTCGATTCGCAGAATTCTCCAATACAATCGGTTAATCGGTCAATCGGTCAATCGGTCAATACAATCCCCCAATCCTCCAATCAATCAATTCAATCGATTAATCGAAAAATCGATAAATCGAAAAATATCCTCTACATCTCCCGCATCGAGCATCCGGGCAAGAACCATGTGAAACTTATCGAGGCGTACGGAAAACTGCCGCGCGAGGTTGCCGAACGTCATCATCTCGTGCTGGTGGGCGGGGACTGGAGCGGAGCCGAGGCGGTGCACGCCGCGGCGGAGGCTTCCGCGTACCGCGAGTTCATCGAGTTCGCGGGATTCGTTCCCAACGAGCAGCTCGGCTTGTTCTGGAAGGACGCGGCGGTCTATGTCTTCCCGAGCCGGTTCGAGGGCTTCGGACTCTCGCTTCTCGAGGCGATGAGCTACGGCGTTCCCTGCTGCGCTTCGAAGACCTCGTCGCTCGGCGAGCTGGGTGAAGGCGCGGCGGAGTTGTTCGACCCCGAGTCGTCCGATGAAATCGCGGCGGCCTTGCTGAAGCTGCTTTCCGGCGACAACTCGGGGCGCATCGCGGCGGGGAAGCGCCGCGCCGCTGAATTC
>R11__coassemble_1848_pt1 | contig 11278 bp, 3 predicted proteins | sample R11__metabat2_low_PE_023 | metagenome-assembled genome bin R11
GTTGAGGTTGCCGTTGAACTCATAGTTGTGGTACGGCGTCATGATCGTCACCTCGAGCGGGTCTGTCCCCGCCTCGACTGCGGCGCGGTACTGTTTGAGGTCAACGGCATAGAGGATGTTCCCGACCGTCGTGAGCGTGTAGCTCGCCGTCTCGGTATCGACGGATGCGGCGAGAGTGAGGTTCGAGAGCGTTCCCGTATCCTCGAGCGCGATAAGCGGATAGGCGAGCGAGCCCGCGTTCGAGAAGTCGAAGGCGATGAGCCCGCTCGAATCGGCCGCAAGGACGGCGTTCGTCGCACTCTTCGTGAAGACGAGCCCGCCGCCCGGCATCGAGAGCGTTCCCGAGAGGTTCTCGATATCGAGGGTGAGCGCGCCCGGAAAGATCGAGAAGTCGAGCGTCTCGGCCGCGAGCGACGAATTGTTCGAGCTCGTAAGCTTGATCGCGACCGAGGGCTGGTTGTTCGTCCCGCAGGCGGTGAGCGTATCGATCTTCACGTCGGTATCGACATCGAGGACGACGCCCGAGTCGCTGCAGAGATCGATCTCCACCGTGGCGCTTTCCTTCGTCCGGTATTCGCTCCACTTTTTCTCGAACTTCTTCCACGCATTCGTCTCGTCCGCCGTTTCGTCGTACCAGTACCAGCTATCGGTGTCCCAGGTCGTCGTCCCGCAGACTCCGAGGAGGTATGGCGGCTGGATCGAACCATCGACTGCGACCGCATAGACGGAGCCGTCGACGAGCCGCAGCTCGACGTTGTTCACGTCGATCTGGAAGCGCTTCAGATCGCTCGCGCTCCAGCTCGCGGTGGGGACGATGAGCTGCGATGCAACAGTGGTGAAATCGCTCTCCGCGGTATCGACCGCGATTGTCCCCTCCTCGGGGAAATTGAAAGTCGCGCCCGACTCGAGCTCGAGGCCGGTCGAACCCGCGACCGCCTTCAACGCCGCGCCTTCCGCGAAAGTGATGTCGGCGTAGTACCTGCCCTCCGCGCGAATCTCGCCGCCTTCATTCACCGTGATCGCTGTCTTCGATTTCGCGTTGGAAATATTGAACCCACCCCACGAGCCAGTGCTGCTATTACCCTCCCAGCCTCCGAGTCCGCCGCCAAAAGTTGGCCAGCGATTAACGAGCGTGGTCCAGTTAACGCCGTCCTGGGTGACTTGGAACTGATAATACGATGGACGATTGCTCTTTGCAGCCATACTGAAATAAGTCGGGAGAGTAACCGGCTTCGAGAACATCACGCCAAAATATGTCGCACCGGCTGTGAACGGCGCAGTCCAGCGTGGACTTTCCGTACCGCCGCCAATCGCCGGATTCATCACTCCGTCAATCAGTCTCGCAAGGTTAGTAGCATTGGTCTCGGCCGATCCGCACGAATCAAACATCGTTCCGCCGATTGAATCAAAACTCTTGTTATAGCCACTTCCAAACCACGCGCCACCCACATTGCAGCACATTTCCAAAACCTGCACTGTGGAACTGGAGCACCCTTGGAACATAATTCTAAAACCCCTGACCCGAGGTATCACCGAATGAACGCTCGCCGCGCCGAATTCGGCACCGTCCTCGATTGCGATCGTGCCGGTCGCGACTGCGGGATAGTTGGTCGCGTTCGCGGTGAACTTTCCGCCCATGACGTCGATGTCGGAGATCGCGGAAATCTGCACCTCGCTCACGATGTCACCGCCGGTCACGAGTTTGTTGAAAACGAGCGACGCCGTTTCATCGCCGTCATTGCGGACGAAATCGTACTCCGTCGCGCCGTTCGCGAAGATCGCCGAGGCGGACGCCATCGGTCCGTCAACATTGACGGTCGCGACCGTCGCGCCCGCGATATTCCCGAAGTAGGTCGCGAGACTCGCGTTGTAATTCGTCATCACGCCGCCGAGCGACCACGGCTTATAACTCTCATCCTCGCTCCAGACGCCGCTCGCGACATTCCACTCCTGCACCGCGCCCGAACGGAAATAGGCGCCACCCGTAGTGAGCGTACCCGTGATTGCGTTCTCCTCGTCGCCCGCCTCGTAGAACTGCGCAGAGTCATCGATCGAAAGCGTGCAGCCGGTGAGCGGGGCTATCTGCCAGAAATCGGAATCGCTCTCGGGGAGGATGATTCTCGCGTTCGCGTGAACGACGAGGTTCGTTAAGTGCGCGAAGGGAATCGCATCGAGGATCATCGTCGCCCCTTCGCCGATTTCGAGCGTGCCGCCCGCGCCGCTCGCCGAGACGAATTCCGCCGCGCCGGTGCCGGTGAACTTGAGTGATCCGTTCCCGTTATCGAGGACGTTCGCGTTGATCTGGAGACACGAGTCGGCGGCGAGCGCGACCTCGGTCGTGCCGCAGAGTTTAATCGCGCCGCCGTTCGTCGAGGTCCACGCGTTCGTCCCCGCGATTGTGAAACTCGCAGTCCCGGGATACTTCGAGGAGCCGAGCGCGAGCGTGGTCGTGCGGTCTGCCGTGAAGGTAGAGCCGTTCTTCATCTCGATCGGCTGGAGGATGCATTCCCACGAGCCCGCCGAGAGTCCGTAGTTCGGGTTCGGGTAGAAGCCGAGCGCGCCGCCGTCGAGCCGCGCGAAGAGATTCGTCGACGGCTCCGTCCCGCCCGCCTGGTTGGTCTCGAGAACGACGCCAGAGTCGTTAAGCTCGAGCGGCATGAATTTCTTAAGCGCCCCCGCGACCTTCGTTCGGACGATGTTCTTCCGCCCGCCCGCCGCAAAGGTGAGCCTGTCAAGATCGGCTACGAGCGTCAGATCGAGAGTCGTGTTCGTGCCCGCGAGGACGACTTCCGCCGCGTTCGTGACGCCGCCTACGTAGTAGTTCGAGGGCGAGGCGAAAGTGACCTTGCCGCGCGCGTCCGTAAAGGTGAACGGATCGAGTCCGGTGCCTCCGTCCGCGGCGACGGTCGCCTCGCTCTCGGCGCTCGCGAGCCCGGTCATCCGGCGGTTCGCATAGGACGCGTAGAAATGCTCCGGCGTCGAGAAGCGGACGAGCGGGTCGCCGTACATGAACTGGTTGTATAAGCACCAGCGCGACTGGCCGTTCCCCATCGAGCCCTCGGTCGCCATCTTCGACTCCATCATCTGCCAGGCCTTGCCGAGCGAGTTCGTGGCGATGATCGCGTTACTGAAGAAATTGTACTCGATCCGCTTCGAATAGAGGTCGGGACCGTAGGTGTACATATTCCCGTCGGGCTGGTAGTAGCCGACGCGTCCGCCCGCGAAGGAGACAACCGTGCCGCCCTTCGGATTCTGGATGAAGGTCTCGGCGAGCGAGGGCTGCACATACCCGTTCTCGTTCCAGTCCGGGCAGCCGGTAAGGCACGGCGAAATCGCGCAGTAGAGTTTCGAGAGGCCCTTCGCGTTGTTCGCGGTCGAGGTGAGGAAGCCGCAGGTGCCGTTCTCGAGGCCGTGGGCGCAGGTCTGAATCATCTCGAAATACCCCGCCTCGGTCGCGGCACTATTGTTCTCGACCATGCCGCCGAGCGGGAGGTTGCGCGCGACGCCGTTACGGAAAAATAGACGCGTCGCGAGCTCCTTGTCGTAGAGCGAGTTCCCGTGCGCGGGATCGAAGATGTTCTTCATTCCATCGAAATACTCGAACTCGTAGTCGCGTCCCGTATAGGTCGTCTGGGAGATCGTCATACTCCCTTTGAGCGGACCCCAGTTCGCGGAGAAGCGGTGGTTGCCGGCGAAGTCCTCGGTCTCGGCCTTCGCGAGCTTGTTGGTGTAGGCCTCGATCATCTCGGGTACGCTCATACCCGCCGCGACGTATGTCGAGGGCTTGAAGGAGATGCGCGAGACGGCGATATCGGGGACGACATCGACCGCAGTGTGGGCCGTCCCCTTCCCGTAGACGCCGTCGCCGTCCTTGTCCCACGGATAGGTTCCGCCCAAGAGTTCAAGGCAGGCGTAGAAAAGGTCGGATGGCTGCTGGCCCCAGCCGCCGTTAACATAGAGGCCCGGGATCGCGTTCGTGATCGACATCATCTCGCCGCCATAGAACTTACCGGGCGACGAGGAGCGGCAGTTGAACCACGCGCCCGCGAGGACGGCATATTCGAGGCCGTGCTCGTCACGCATCGCGCGTAGATAGGCGTGGATCGATTCCGCCGCGTTGCGCCAGATGTTGCTCGCCGGGTCGGCGGCGGTATACGCGGTTCCGTTCGTCGAGACATATCCCGCGTAGGGATAGTCCTCGTAGATTTCGATCGCGTTCTTCGCGATGAGCGTCAGCTCCGGACGCGTTGACGCGCGCCACTCGACGTAGCTGACCCAGTTCGTGTAGTACTTCGGCGGGGCAATGAGGACGTAGTCGATCTTGTCCGCCGCGGCGACCGAGGTCTCCGCGAGCGCGGTCATTCCCTGCCGATACTCAACCGAGATAGTCACCTTCTTTGCCGCTTCGAGCGCTCGCTTCGCGCCGTTGTAGCGGTAAGGTGTTATCGGAACGGCGATTGTCACGACGCCGGCTTCCGTGAACTTGAACGCCTCCTCGCTCGCGCCGTAATAGAATTCGTCTGCATCGTAGTACGCGCCGTCCGGCGGGGTAAAGGACGGATTCTCCGTATTCCCGTCGACCGCCTCCTGCATGGGCATCATAAGCACGTTCTCGGCGAACGCTCCCCACTCGATCTCGTGCGAAACTTTCAGATACATCGCGCCCTTCGGGAGCGCGATCGTCTTCACGAAGCCGGGGAGCGAAGGCGCTCCGACGGGAACATCGCGTGTTCCGAGTCCGTCCTTGACGATGACATCGTAGGTCTCGCCCTCCGCGGCGAATTTCGCCAGCTCGGCATCGGCGAAGTCGGTATCGACCGTAACGGTCAGAATCGACGCGAGCAAAATAGGCAATGTCATCATATCTCTTTAATTCGAACTAGTTTCAACTAGTGATTTTCTCAAGTCTCGATAGAAGACGGCCTGTCCGACGGATATGTACTCGTGGGTAAACCAGCAAAGGAAAATCCCGAGCAGAACGAGCAGCAGCGCCAGCGGCGGCAGCAGCAACGTCGCCCAAAGCGGAACCGGGAGAAACACGACCGGAAAAATCACGAACTCGGCGACGAGAAACGGAACGAGCATCCAGGTAACGCTCTTGTAATACGACCAGTCGAGCGCAAACGCCTTGCGCTTATGTCCCTTCATCATGCGGTTTGATTCGGTCAGACACTTCACCGCCGACCAGTCGGGATTATCCGTCTTGAGAAAGAACGCCTGCTGAAAGGCATACGACAGATACCACCCCGGAGCAATGAACAGGATCAATCCGCCCAGCACCGCCCCCCACCAGAGAATGTATAGCCACGCCATGGACGAGAAATGACGAAACGCCCCCATCGCCCGCTTGAACCATTCGCCCTCTCCCCGCACCGCGCTCAGCCACGCCGAATTGAGCGCATAAACCGAAAACGCCGCCGTCCACCAGCCGATCATCATCTTGAACACGGTTCCGCCGGTAATCGCGGCCGACACGCCCGGCTCGTTGATATCCGGAACCGTCAGCACACGGTCGATGTCGTTCAGGCCGAACTGTTCCAACTGCGCGGACAGCTCCGGGTTGTTCACTGCCTTATTCAAGGCATCCACCATGAAATACCGCTGCCAATCCCAAACGCCGGCGATTCTGAAACCGGCGGATACGAGGGACTGAACCACATCGGCGAAGATGTAGCCGATCGCCCAGACGCCAAGCAGCTTCCAGACCCATTTGCCGTTCCACAACAGGCGCCAGGCCTCTTCTCGAATTTCTCTGCAGGTGCGATCCGTCATCTTTCATCCTCGCTTTTCGATGTAGAACACCTTGTCGCCGACGCGGCAGCGCGGCGCTTTGAACGTGACCCAGGTGCCGCGTTCGCCGACCGAGGGCGTTTCGTCGTCACGGCGCATCTCGCCTAGCGTGAGCTCGACGACTCCGGTCGTGTTGCCGTGTATCTGCAACTGGTCGCCCGGCTTGATCGCGTGATCCTGAATTTTCACCTGCGCGATGCCGGCTTTAAGATAATAATCGATGACGACACCGACATGACGCTTCACCGTGGTCGCGAGCGAGTCTTCGGAATCGGTAAACTGCTCCGTCCCCGGCCGTCCGTAGAACATTCCGTTCGAGAATTCGCGGTGGAACACCTTCTTCACCTCTTCGGTGAGTTCGGCGACAAGTTCAGGAGTGTATTCTCCCTTCAGAACCGCATCAACCGCCCGCCGGTACGCCTTGACGCAGGTCATCACGTATTCGGCGTTCCGGGCGCGTCCCTCGATCTTGAACGAGGCGATGCCGGCGGCCATCAACCTGTCGACGAAACCGAGCGAGCAGAGGTCTTTGGTGGAAAGCACAGTGTGCGGCTCGACCAGAAATTCGGTTTTACTCTCGTGCACGGGTTTCCCCTGCGCGTCCTCGTACATGTCGACCGCCTTGACGAGAAAGCGCCGGCGGCATGGCTGATGGCATTCGCCGCGGCACGCGCTCTTGCCGAACGCCTCGTGGCTCATCAGGCACCGTCCGGATTCCGCGACGCACTGCGCACCGTGAACGAAGCACTCGATCTCGACCGGATCAACCTTGCGGACGATTTCAGCGACCTCCGCGAGCGAGCATTCCCTCGCAAGCACCACCCGCGTCGCCCCTTGAGAGGCGAGGAACTTCACCGCCAGCGAATTAGAGGTCGACATCTGGGTCGAGACATGCACCTCAACACCGTGCTTTTTACAAAGCGCGATCACCGCCCAATCCGACACGATGCACGCGTTCACGTACTGCTTCGCCGCGACAATCGTCGCCTCCACCGAATCGAGTTCACCTTCGAAAAGAATCGCGTTGAGTGTGAGATAGCGCTTCACCTTGTCGCCACAGCGGCGCGCGATTTCAGGGAGGTCTTCAAGCTTGAAATTGACCCCGCTTCTTGCGCGCATGTTGAAGGTGCCGAGTCCGAAATAAACAGCATCGGCACCGGCGTCGATCGCCGCCTGCAGACAGACGAAATCTCCGGCCGGCGCGAGTATCTCAGGTTTCTTCATTCTCAACTCTCAATTCTCAATTTTCAACTCTCATTTTCCATTTTCCATTTTCAATTTTCAATTCTTAATTCTCCTCACCGTGATGGTGCGGTTGGCGCGCGAAGAGGCGATGCGCGACCAATCCTTGAGCATCGCGGCGTATTCCGGCGACAGCCGTTCGGAGGCGTGACGGGGCTTGACGCGGCGCAGAGTGACTGTGAGATGGGCCTCTGCGCCCTTGCCCTCGACGCGCGACTTCACTTCGAAGAAGCACCAGGTGAGCTTGCATGAAGGATCGGAGAAGTTGTAGCTCTTCGGCAGATGCTCCGCCTCGGTGTATCCGTTCGGGAAGCGCACCTCGACAAGCGTCTCCTCGACGTCATCGCCGCTCAGTCCGATCGGATTCTCCCTCGTCGAGGCGGTGATCGGGAAGAGCCGCTCGTAGAATTCCGGCACCGTGACCGTAAGTGCGTCGTTGCCCGCGACCGCGAAGTCGGGCACATACGCGCTGTATGAAAGTTTCGCCGGGTACCCCTCGACGTCGGTCACAAGCTCTCTCGTCGCCGTCGCCGCCTGCGCGAGCTCGCCGAGGGTTTTCTGGAAATGCCGGCTGCGGTCTTCGGGCAGCATTTCGGCGTAAAGTTTGCGGAACGCACCGACGGCCGGACCGTTCAGCGTTTCTTCATGATCGACATCTATCGCTCCGTTCTCCCGCACCGTTATGTTTAGCTTCACCGTGCTCGCGGTCTCGTATTCGCGGTTGTCGTTACGGTAGATCTCGAGCGAGCCGGTCTGCGGATCAAGATATTTCGATCCGTTATACGCCGAGGTCTCGAGCGGCGTGTACTCGTTCTCAATGCCGATCAGATACGGCTCGCACATGACGACAGCCGAGGAATATTTGCGGATGTTCGGGTAGTCATGGTCTTCAAGCCGCTGAAGCTCGAACGAATCGAGCCGATCGCCTGAGAAGAACACGATCTTCGAGTCTATCCCCGCGCCCTTCAAAAGCGCCGCCACGGTGCGCACGTAATCGAGCCGCGAGGCGTAACGCTCGCGGAGCACGATCGCAGGCGCGGCGAGCTGCGCGGAAAGCGGGGTCTCGTAGAGCGACGGACCGATGACGCGCACATTCTTCGCCATCCAATCCCTCACCGCTTTCACTTTTTCCCGTTTCGTCATCCCGTCATCCAATTCGATCGCCGGTTCTTTCACCGCCTCGACCTTCGTCGCGGCGCGCAGTTTCTTCGCCGCATCTCTGAAATTTCCCTTCGCGAAAATCCTGCAGTCGCGCCAGAATTCGCCGCGGGCGGTCAAGGGTTCGTTGGCGATTTCGACGAGATCCGTCGCCGTGCGCTTCCAGTCCCCGACTTTGACCGTGCGCTCGGCGGTGGGCTCGACGGTGTCGAAGCAGTAGACGGCACGGAACGGCGCGGGCGCGTTCGTGACCGTGGTGACCACGGTGTAGGCGATGACACTGCCGACTTCCACCGACGGAAGGTTCACCACCAGTTCGCGCGTCGCCGGATACCTCGGCGCCGCCGACGCCCAGCCACAGTCGAACTCGTTCATCTCCGCGTCGCTCACCCGCGAGACTTTTCCATTCAGATTCGACACCGTCGCCGAGACGACTTCGATCTTCTTCCAGGTCGGATTGTACGAGAATTTGAGTTCGGACGATTTCTTTTTGCCATCGTAAGTCAAGATCTCCTTTTCGACGATGTTGGTAACCGTCCAGGCGTTGTCGCCCTGGAACGACACGTATTCGTCATTTCTCAGATACCGCACGTTCGAGAGCGCAAGCGAGTTCGAGGCAAACACGGGACGCTTCCTCGCGCGCGCCTCCACCCGCATGATCGATTCTCTGACGTCGGCATACTCCTCGGGCGAGAGCTCCACTGCGTCGAAGGAAAGCCGGCGGTGGAATTTGAGCTCCCCTTCGCTCACGCGGCAGGTGCGTTCGTACGAATACTTGCCTTCCAGCTTCTCGTCCTCGGGCACGTACAGACTCTTGCCGAGCGAGTCGCCGGTTTTGACCGTCAGTGTTTCGTCGACCATTGCCGTGGAGCTGATGTGGAGCGGATACTTCCTCGTCGCGAGCGAAGTCTTGCCCTCGAGGAGCCAATTGGCGACGCCCATCGTGCGCGACAGAAGCGGCGGATTGAACTCGCTCGAGTTTCTGCCCTTGATCGTGAGATCGGGCAGTTTCGCGATAAGCCGAACCGCGAGCGGCTCGGCGGTGTTCTGCAGATCTTCGGGCATTATCTCGGTGATCATCAGCTCGGCGCCCGGAACGAGTGAGTTCAGCACCCGGGCGAAGAACTTCTCGCGGTCGGCAGGCTTCATCCTGAGCAGCGATCCGCGGTAGGCGTTGTCGTTGATGCCGGTGAACCGCGCCGTGGTCTCGAAGAACGCCGAGCCGTCGTCGTTCAAGGTGGCGGTGCTGTTGATCGTGACCGCGTTGGCACCGGCGGGGACGATCTGCGAAGTGAGCAGCGTCTCGCCGTCTTCACGCGCCACGAGGTAGGAACGGTCGGAAAGATAGGCGGGCAGCAGATCGCGGCTCGACTCGTCGGTCGGATCCATCAGAATGTATCCGTCCTTGTTAGCGAGCGGCGACTCGGGCGAATGCACGGCGACAATCGCGTGGTTGAAGTAAGGCGAAGGCACATCCTTATCCATCTTCGCCCCGGCGTGAATCAGCACCGGATAGGCGGCGAGCCCCGCCTCGCGCAGCATCGCGGTCAAGAGTCCGGCCTTGTCGCGGCATACGCCGTAGCGGTTGCCGAAAGTAATGTCGACGTCATGCGGGGCGTAACCGGGCGAGGAGTCTTCCATCGTGAGGCCCATGTAACGGATTTCCTGGGCGACCCAGCGGTAGATGACGGCGATCTTCTCTTCATCCGTCGCGCCCTTCGCCGCAAGTTCGGCGACTTGCGCCTTGATCTCGGCGTTAATCTTCTCAAGATGCGGCAGGCAAAGATTCCAGTACCAGCGCGAAATCTCCCGCCAATCCGCGGCGGTGGAGACGCGCAGGTGCTGCACCTGGGTGTACAGGGGCGGCATGTCGGGCTCGGGAAAGACCTGGGGAGAATTTTCCGCCGTCCAGCTCCAGGTGATCGATCCGTCCGCGTTCTCGACGCGGTTCGAGCTGACATTGCCGATCGGGTGTCGAAGCGCGATCGATTTAAGCGGTCTTTCCGCCGGAGCGGTGATCTCGACGGTGCGCTTTAAAAACGGACACAGCCACTCCATTACCGTGGTGTCGGCCCACTGGTTCTCGATACGCGCCGCGAAGGTTTCGCGGCGGATCGAGTATTTCACCGCCTCACCGACCTTCACTCCGGGGATCATGCACGAGATCTTGCGATCCATCGGATCGTAGATGTTCGCGTCCTGCGAACTGTTGTCCGACGACTCCTTCATCGTCGCGTCGAAATCGATCGCCCGCTCCACGCCGTCCGCGCCGATCACCGACACTTCGGTGAACTCGGCCTTGCCGTAGCGCTTGTTGTACGAGATTTCGAGCCGGGCCTCCTCGCGACGTCCCTTTTCGGTAAGCACTTTGATGATTTCAGTCGATTCCGAAACGCTGGTGCCGTCCGGATTGTACAGTATCTTCTCGACGCTGTCGATCAAAACCGAATCGGCGTCAGGATATTTCTCGGCGGTGACGCCATCGTAGACCGCCACGGCACAACCCGAGGCAACTGCAAAAGCAAAGGCAATCAAATTTTTCATACTCTTATTGTACCAAAAACAAGTGGCTCACCTCTATCAAAAAAAACATCCGCCGCGCGTGATTTTGCGCGTACCGGCTCATTGATTCCGGGTCCTGTCCAGGAAGACCGCCGCGACCGGAAGCGCCGTCGTCATCTCGCGCATGAGTCCTTTCACCCCGAAGGTCTCGGTCTCGTAATGACCGGCGGTGATCATCGACGCTTCCGCGTTCTCGGCGGCGATCACCTCGCCCCAGTCCGCTTCGCCGGTCAGATATTTCGTGCATCCGAGCGCCTTCGCCTCCGCGGCATAGCCACCCGCGCCGCCCGAGCACACGCCGATTTTTTCGCCGCGCTCAAGCGTGATTTCGGTTTCGCCGATTTTGAAGCGTCCGGTCTCGGAGGCAACGCCGGTGAGTCCGATAACGACGCCGTGGTACTCGAACGCCGGGACGATATCGACGAGCCGGAGGTGTCTCGCGATTTCCCAGTTGTTGCCGCACTTCGCGTTCAAATCGAGCGGCAGATGCACCGCGTAAAGGGCGATGTCGTTCCTGATCGCCGCC
>R11__coassemble_1852_pt1 | contig 11254 bp, 7 predicted proteins | sample R11__metabat2_low_PE_023 | metagenome-assembled genome bin R11
CGGCAGCTTCCGCGTCGGCGGCAAGGCGGTGCTCTTGAAGGGCGTCAAGCCCGAATGGATCGTCCGCTGCGTGAGCGAGGAGAAGTGCACCATCGTCTGGCTGCTCGTGCCCTGGGCGCAGGACATTCTCGACGCGATCGACCGCGGCGAAGTCAAGCTCGACGACTACGAACTCAAACAGTGGCGGCTCATGCACATCGGCGCGCAGCCGGTGCCGCCCGCCTTGATCCAGCGCTGGAAGAAGGTGTTCCCGCACCACCAGTACGACACCAATTACGGCCTCAGCGAGTCGACGGGTCCGGGGGCGGTGCATCTCGGCGTCGAGAACATCGACCATGTCGGCGCGATCGGCGTCGCCGGCTACGGCTGGCAGGCGAAGATCGTCAACCCCGATTTCACCGAGGTGAAGAAGGGCGAAGTCGGCGAGCTCGCGCTCAAGGGTCCCGGCGTCATGAAGGAATACTATCACAACAAGGCGGCGACGGACGAGATATTGAAGGAGGACGGCTGGCTCCTTACCGGCGACATGGCCGAGGAGAAGGACGGCTTCATCTACCTCGTCGACCGCGCCAAGGACGTGATCATCACCGGCGGCGAGAACCTTTACCCGGTGCAGATCGAAGACTTCCTTCGCGCCCACCCCGCGATCAAGGACGTCGCGGTTATCGGACTTGCCGACGCGCGCCTCGGAGAAATCGCCGCGGCGATCATCGAGGTCAAGGAGGGCATGACCCTCACCGAGGGCGAGGTGAACGATTTCTGCCTGGATCTGCCGCGCTACAAGCGCCCGAGGAAGATCATCTTCGCGACGGTGCCGCGCAATCCGACCGGAAAGATCGAAAAGCCGAAACTGCGCAAGATGTACGGGGCCGACTCGCTCATCGCGAAGCAGAACGGGCTGTAGGTTAGTGCTTAGTGCTTAGTGGTTAGTGCTTAGTGCCTAGTGCTTAGTGATTAGTGCTTAGTGGTGACAAAAATGAATGGGGGAAAACGATGAAGAAACTGATGGTTGCGGCGGTGATGGCGGCGGGTGCCGCGATGGCCGGCGAGGTGAAAGAAGGCGTGACGGTCGAAGAAGATTCGCCGTTCGAGTTCAACGCGGGGGCGGACGTGCGAATCCGTCAGGAGATCATGCACAACGTGCCGACGCTCCCGGGCGGCGGCATGGTGGGGAATCCCGCAGTGAAGAAGCTCGAGGCGAAGAACCAGATGCGCTTTCGCGTGCGCGCCTGGGGCGAGGTGAAGGCGGGCGACAACTGGCGGCTCTACACCCGGCTCTGCGACGAAATGCGCGCGGGTCTCGTGCGCAAGACGCATAACGCCACCTGGCCGAACGAGGTCGTCATCGACAACCTCTATCTCGACGGCAGCCATCTTCTCGAAGGCGTTCTTTTTGACGAGGGCTGGATCGATTTCCGGGCCGGACGCGAAGACATCTACGGACTCTTCGGCCTTAACCACATCTTCGCCGACGGCTGTCCCGACGTCGGTTCGCGCTCGTGCTACTCCGATATGATCCGTACCGCGATCCATTTCGACAAGGACACCTGGGTGGACGTTTTCGGCATCTTCAACAAAGACCGCGAACAGGCGCGCCTCGGCACCCGCCGCAGCTACTTCGGCACCCAGCTCAGCGGATTCGGCGGCAACGACACCGAGATGGACGACTGGGGCTTCGGCGCGATCTTCAACTCGCGCGTCGACCTGCTCAAGTACCAGCTCATGTGGATTCAGAAGGATACCGCGAGCTTCCATCGCGGCGGCGTGAAGCATCCGCGGCGCAACGTGAACATGTTCGGCGCGAAGCTCGTCCCGGAATGGACCGAGAACTTCTCCACTCCGCTCGAGGCGTATGTCCAGGTCGGCAGAAACGGCGAGGACAAGGAGCTGCTCGCCTGGTCGACCTACGCGGGCTTCGAGTGGAAGAACCGTTCGCTGGAGAGCTGGCGTCCGTTCTGGAACGGCGGGCTTCACGTGATGTCGGGCGACCGTCACGCCGCGAGCGAGGACGGCGGACGCAACGCGTGGGACCCGATGTGGTACCGCGCGGTCGACGACTCGGAGATGATGGCGTACGGCTCGCTGTACGGCGGGTGCTGGTGGTCGAACATGTACAACCTCAAGACCTCGCTCGGCGTCGAGATCGCGCCGCGGCACAAGATCGCGCTCATGGCCGGACCGATGTTCGCGCAGGAGCAGGATCATCTCGGCGGCGGCAACGGAATGTACAAGGGTTTTCTCACCCAGGCGAGATACGACTTTCCGATCTATCCGAAATTCTTCCTCATGGGCGAGGAGCCGGGCAAGAGCGGACTCGACCGCTTCCAGATCTTCGGACACATCCTTCTGGAGTATTTCAATCCCGGGGATTACTTCGAGAGCAGCAAGCCGGCGTACTTCGTCCGCTGGCAGATCGATTTCAAGTTCTAAGAAAGGCAAAAGATGCAGACGGTAACCAATGAGTTCCAGGCGGCGGCGGGCAAGTCCAGCTTCATCCGCAAAATGTTCGAAAAGGGTATCGAGCTCAAGCGCGAGTTCGGGGAGGACGCGGTGTGCGACTTCTCGCTGGGGAATCCGGACGTTCCGCCGCCCGAAGCGGCGCGCGCGGTTCTTCACCAGCTCGCGGACGATGCGGTCAGGCCCCTCGGCCTTGGCTACTGCCCGAACGCGGGCATCCCGGCGGTGCGCGAGGCGATCGCGAAGCATCTTACCAAACAGCAGGGCATGACGCTCGCGGGTAAGGACGTGATCATGACCGTCGGCGCGGCGTCGGCCCTCGTCGACTTCTTCAGGGCGACGATCGAAGAAGGGGACGAAGTGATCGTGCCGAGTCCCTACTTCGTCGAATACGGCAACTACTGCGGACACTTCGGCGGCGTCCTGAAGCCGGTCCCCACCCGCGAGGACTTCACTCTCGACGTCGCGGCGATCGCCGCGGCGGTGACCCCGAAGACCCGCGCGATTCTCGTGAACTCGCCGAACAATCCGACCGGCACCATCTACGCGAAGGCGGAGCTCGAGGAACTCGCCGCGCTCGTCGAGAAGGTGAACAGAGAGCGCGGCGAAAACGCGATGCCGCTCTATCTTCTTTCGGACGAACCCTACCGCGCGTTCGCCTACGACGGGGCGGAAGTGCCGGCGATTCTCCCGATGACCAAATACGCGATCGTCCTCGGCAGCTTCTCGAAGACGCTTTCGATGGCGGGCGAACGCATCGGCTACCTGGTGGTGAATCCGGAGCTCTCGGCGGCGGATAACGGCGTGCTCGTTTCGACGCTCACGCTCGTCAACCGCACCCTCGGCGCGGTCAACGCGCCGGTTCTCGGACAGAAGCTCGCGGCCGCGATCTGCGACTCGACCGTCGACCTTTCCATCTACAAGCGCCGTCACGACCTGATGGCGAAGGTGCTCGCCGAGGCGGGAATCGAATTCACGATGCCGCGCGGCGCGTTCTACTTCTTCCCCAAGGCGCCGGGCGGGGACGATGCGAAGTTCGTGGACGCGCTCCTCGCCGAGCGCATTCTCGCGGTGCCGGGCGCCGGCTTCGGCCGCGCCGGATACATACGCCTGAGCTGCGCGGTGGACGAAAAGATCATCGCGCGCTCGGCCGAGGGATTCAAGCGCGCCGCGGCGGCCTGCCGCAAGTGAGGATCGATGCCCGAACTCCCCGAAGCCGAATCGATCGCGAGGGCGCTTGACCGCGCGCTCGCCGGAAGGAAGATCTCGAAAGTCGAGGTCTTCTTTCCGCGCCTCAGAACCTCGCTCGAGCCGCTCAAGTCCGCCGCGCTCGTCGGCCGCGCCTTCACCGGCTGCCGCCGCCGCGCCCGCTACGCCGTCGCCGATCTCGACGACGGCCGCGCGCTCACGATGCATTTCGGCATGAGCGGAGTCGTGCGTGTCGAGAGCGCCGAGGTTCCGCGCCGCAAGCACGAGCACGTGTGGATTCATCTCGACGACGGAAAGGTGTTCAAGTTCGAGGATCCGCGGCGGTTCGGCTTTCTCGAAGTGCAGAAGATGGGTCCGGACGGCTGGCCGGAGTGCCTCGCCGACATCGGCGTCGAGCCGCTCTCGCCGAAGTTCACCGGCCGCCTCCTTTTCGAAGCGGCGCAGAAATGCCGCCGCAGCGCCAAGGAACTGATCATGGATAACGCGGTGGTGACCGGCATCGGCAACATCTACGCCGCCGAGACGCTCTTCGCCGCGGGCGTCTCCCCCCTGCGCAAGGCGAAGGCGCTCACCCTCGGCGAGTGCGATGCGATCGCGAAGGAGGCCAAGCGCATCCTGAAGCTCGCGATCAAGTGGGGCGGCTCGTCGATCAGCGATTTCAAGCACGTGGACGGGAGCGAGGGCAAGTTCTCGCAGAAGCTGAAGATTTACGCCGCGAAGAAATGTCCGAAATGCGGCGGCGAGGTGGCGCACCCGGTGATCGCGGGGCGCACGAGCTGGCATTGCGCAAACTGTCAGAAGTAAAAGCAGACGGAGGGAACGAAATGAGCAGCGTTTTTCTGTTGGCGGCCCTGCTGCCGATAATCCCCCAGCCGACGGAGTGGAATCCGTCGGAGGGCGAGTGCGATCTCAAGAAGCCGGTCGTGCGCGAGGTGCGCGTAAAGGACGCGTCGCTCGGTGACGAGGGCTACCGCATCAAATTCGCCGCGAACCGGGTGACGGTCGAAGCCTCCTCGAAGACCGGATTCGTCTGGGCGCGGCAGTCGATCGCCCAGCTTAAGGCCAACGCGGGCAAGGTCGCCTGCGGCGAATTGACGGACAGACCCAAGTACCGCGTGCGCGGCTTCACGATGGATGTCGGGCGCATGTACCACTCGATGGATTTCCTTTACGACCTCGCGCGCACGATGTCGTATTACAAGATGAACGTCCTGCACATCCATTTGAACGACAACGAGATCTGCAAGGATCCGAAGGCGGACTGGTCGACAAAGCAGGCGGCGTTCCGTCTCGAGTCGAAGACATATCCCGAGCTCACCGCGAAGGACGGTCATTACACCAAGGCGGAGTTCCGCAAGTTCATCAAAGACTGCGCGAAGATGGGCGTCACCGTCGTCCCGGAAATCGACGTGCCCGCGCATTCGCTCGCGTTCACCCGCGTCAAGCCCGAGTTCGCGTCGAAGAAGTACGGCGAGGATCATTTCGATCTCGACAAGACGGACGAGATACTGAAGTGGCTCAAGCCCCTCTTCGCCGAATACCTCGCGGGCAAGGATCCGGTGTTCGCGACTCCGTACTGTCACGTCGGCACCGACGAGTACAACAAGGCAGAGGCGGAGAAGTTCCGCAGATTCACGGACGAGATGATCAAGATGGTGGAGGGCTTCGGATACAAGGCGTGCGCGTGGGGAGCGCTTACCCACGCGGCGGGGAAGTATCCGGTCAAGGCGTCGAAAGACATCACGATGGACATCTGGCACAATCCGTACTACCAGCCCGCGGACGCGATCGCGGCGGGTTACTCGGTGGTGTCGATTCCCGACGGAATGGTCTACCTCGTTCCGTTCGCGGGCTACTACTACGACTATCTCAACTGCCATTACCTCTTCGATCACTGGGAAGGCAGCGTCATCGGCAATTACATCGTGCCCGAGGATAAAATGGCGCAGGTCGCGGGCGGCAAGTTCGCGCTCTGGAACGACCGGCTCGGCAGGAAGAAGGACGGTACGCCCTACACCGAGGCGGACAACTGGGACCGCATCTTCCCCGCGCTTCAGACCGCGGCGGAAAAACTCTGGACCGGCAGGCGCGAGGACGTCGACTGGAAGTTCTTCTCCACGCTCGGCAATTCGATGGGCGAACCCAAAGGCGTGAAGTTCACGCACTCGTTCAAATTCCGGTAGGGTAGGTCGCGGATTGTTTTTTGTGCTATAATAGGTAAGTATAATCATATTATCAGAAAGGAACAAACTCAAATGAAGAAGATGAGCAACTTCAGATGGATCATCTGTTCGCTGCTGTTTTTTGCTACAGCGGTCAATTACATGGATCGTCAGGTCCTATCCCTTACCTGGAAGGACTTCATCGCGCCAGAGTTCCACTGGACCGACAACGACTACGGCACCATCACCGCCATCTTCTCCATCATCTACGCGATCTGCAATCTTTTCGCCGGCAAGATCATCGACAAGCTCGGCACGATGAAGGGCTACCTCGCGGCGATTTTCGTGTGGTCGCTGGGCGCGTGCCTGCACGCGCTCTGCGGACTCGGCACCGGCGCGATCGTCGGCGTCATGAAGACGACGGGCGACGTCGCGGTCCTGACCGCCACCGTTTCGGTCTACCTCTTCCTTGCATGCCGCGCGGTGCTTGCCGCGGGCGAAGCGGGCAACTTCCCCTCGGCGATCAAGGTGACCGCCGAATACTTCCCGAAGAAAGACCGCGCATTCGCGACTTCGATCTTCAACGCCGGCTCCTCGGTGGGCGCGCTCGCCGCCCCGGTGTCGATCCCGGTGATCGCCAAGTACTGCGGCTGGGAGATGAGCTTCATCATCATCGGTGTGCTGGGCTTCCTCTGGATGGGCTTCTGGCTCAAGTTCTACCGCAAACCCGCCGAGAGCAAGTACGTGAACGAAGAGGAACTCGCATACATCAACTCCGACGACGACGCCGCTCCTCAAATCGATCAATCGGTTAATCGGTCAATCGGTCAATCTGAAAAATCGGTCTCGATCTGGCGCGCCTTCACCTTCAAGCAGACCTGGGAGCTGATCGTCGGCCGCTTCCTCACCGATGGCGTGTGGTGGTTCTTCCTGTTCTGGACGCCGGGATACCTCTCGGACCAGTTCGGCTACCGCACCGACTCGGGCATGGGCATGGCGCTTATCTTCACCCTCTACGCGATCGTCACCTTTGTTTCCATTTTCCTCTGCAAGATACCGACCTACATGGTTGACAGGCGCGGAATGAATCCGTACGACGGACGCATGGTCGCGATGTTCATCTTCGCCTGCTTCCCGCTCCTCGCGCTCGGCGCACAGCCGCTCGGCACCTACTCGGCGTGGTTCCCGGCCGTTCTGATCGGTCTTGCCTGCGCCGGCCACCAGGCGTGGAGCGCGAACATGTACTCGGTCGTCGGCGACATGTTCCCGAAATCGACGATCGGTACCCTGACCGGCATCGCGCAGTTCGCCGCCGGCTGCGGCAGCTTCATGATCAACAAGTGCGCGGGCAAGCTCTTCACCTACGCCGCCGAGCAGGGTGACGCGTTCTCGTTCATCGGCTTCAGCGGCAAACCCGCCGGCTACATGGTGGTGTTCGGCTACTGCGCCGTCGCCTACATGGCCGGATGGATCATCATGAAGTCGCTGGTGCCGCACTACAAGAAAGTCGAACTGTAACAATCAGATCGTTCGGGGGAGAAGCGTCTCCCCTGAACCTCCACGAAAGGAACTGAAGAACTATGAAGCAAGGCTGGAGATGGTACGGTGACGCGGATGCGATCACCTTGAAGGAAATCCGTCAGGCGGGCGTCACCGATGTCGTCGCCGCGCTCTACGAGCGCAAGCCGGGCGAGGTGTGGCCGGTCGCCGAGATCAAGGCGCGCGCGAAGAAGGTGAAAGACGCTGGCATGGTCTGGAGCGTCGTCGAATCGGTGCCGATTCACGAGGACATCAAGAAGCATACCGGCGACTACCTGAAGTACGTCGCGAACTACAAGCAGACTCTCCGCAACCTCGCGAAATGCGGCATCAAGACCGTCTGCTACAACTTCATGCCGATCCTCGACTGGACGCGCTCGAACCTCGAGTACGAGCTTCCGGACGGCTCGACCTGCCTCGAGTACAACGAGTACGAACTCTGCGGCTTCGACCTCTGGTACCTGAAGCGTCCCGGCGCCGAGAAGGAATACTCGAAGGCGACGATCGCGAAGGCGAAGAAGGTCTGGGCGAAGCTCGACGCGAAGGGCAAGAAGCGCGTCGCCGACGCCGTCCTTTGCGGACTCCCCGGCACGGTCGACGATCTCACGCCCGAGGAATTTCTCTCGCAGCTCAAGGCGTACGAGGGCATCGACGACAAGAAGCTGCGCGAGAACATGTACTGGTTCCTCAACGAGATTTCGCCGGTCCTCGAAGAGACGGGCGTCAACATGTGCATTCATCCGGACGATCCGCCGCATCCGATCTTCGGCCTCCCGCGTATTCTCTCGAACGCGAAGGACATCGCGCAGATGTACAAGGAGTGTCCGTCGAAGCACGTCGGCCTCACGCTCTGCACCGGCTCGCTCGGCGGCAATCCGAAGAACAACGCGGTCGAGATCATGAAGAAGTTCGGGAGGCGCGTCTACTTCTGCCACTTCCGCAATCTCGAGTACACCGACGACATGGTCTTCCACGAGTCGCAGTGCCATCTTCAGGGCATCAACGACATCCCCGCCTTGTTCAAGGAATTCCTCAAGGAAGAGAAGCGCCGCGGCGAGAAGATCGTCGTCCGCCCCGATCACGGACGCTTCCTCGAGATCGACAAGGGCCGCAAGTGCTACTGCGGCTATTCCTACGGCGGACGTCTGATCGGACTCGCGGAGCTGCGCGGTCTCGAGATCGGACTTAAATTCTGCAACAAAGGACTGTAAACGAAAATGAAATTCCTCTCCCAGGACGAATACTGCAAAGAGTACATGCGCTATCTCGGCATCGCCAAGACGGCGCGCCGCAGTTACGCCGAAAGCGTCCGCCTTCTTAAGGCGAAGGGCTTCAAGGAAATCTCCTCCTTCAAGACACTCAAGCCGGGCGACAAGGTCTACCGCGGCTACCTCGACCGCACCGTGATGGCCGCGGTGATCGGCAAGAAGCCCATCGCCGAAGTCGGCCTCAAGGTTGTCGGCGGACACACCGACGCGCCGCGGCTCGATCTCAAGCCGAAACCGCTCTACGAAAAGGGCGGCTACGTCTATTTCGACTGCCACATCTACGGCGGAATCAAGAAATACCAGTGGCTGGTGAGGCCGCTCGCGCTCTACGGCGTCATCTGCAAGAAGGACGGCACCAAGGTGACGGTCGAGGTCGGCGACAAGCCCGAAGACCCCGTCTTCATGATCAGCGACATTCTTCCGCACCTCGGCTACGACCAGGCCAAGAAGACGCGCGACGAGTTCTTCCCCGCCGAGGATCTCGACGTGGTCGCCTGGACCACCTACAAGAAGCCGGACAAAAAATCGAAGAAGGATGACGACGGCGACGACACGCCCAAGGCGGACAAGAACGCGCTCGTCGAGTACCTCAAGAAGACCTATGGCGTGGACGAGCAAGACCTTCTCTCCGCCGAGCTCGAAATCGTCCCCGCCGGCATGCCGCGCGAGTGCGGCTTCGACCGCGCGCTTATCGCGGGGTACGGACACGACGACCGGGTCTGCTCGTTCGCCGGCCTCCAGGCGCTGCTTGACGCTTCCAGCGAAGTCCCCGACCAGACCGCGTCGATTCTGATGTGCGATAAGGAGGAGATCGGCTCGATGGGCGCGACCGGCATGCAGTCGAGCTTCTTCGAGAACACCGTCGCCGAAATGATCGACCGCCAGGAGAAGAACGCCCGCGACATCATGGTGCGCCGCGCGCTCGAGAAGAGCTCGATGCTCTCGGCCGACGTCACCGCGACGGCAGACCCGCACTTCGCCGATCAGGACTCGACCGGCAACGGCGCGGTGTTCCATCACGGACCCGCCGCGTCGAAGTACACCGGCGGCACCTCGAAGGGCGGCTCCAGCGACTGCGAACCCGAATTCGTCGCCAGAATCCGCAAGATCATGGACGACGCGGGGGTGACCTGGCAGATGGCCGAACTCGGCAAGATGGAAAAGGGCGGCGGCGGCACCATCGCCCAGTACATGTCGCGCTTCGGCATGGCCGTTCTCGACATGGGCACGCCGCTCTGGAACATGCACGCGCCGTGCGAACTCGCGTCCAAGTTCGACTGCCACCAGACCTACTGCGCCTACTCCGCCTACCTCCGCGCCTGAGCGGCCGATGGACGAAAAGGAGACAGTAGAAGGCACGATCAAGTCCGTCGTCTACCATAACGACGAAAACGGATACACCGTGCTTCATATCGAAGCCCCCGCCGAGTTCGAACTCGCGCGGGGGCGCGAACTTACCGTGGTCGGCAAAGTCCAGGCGGTCTGGGAGGGCGAAGACGTCAAGGCCGAGGGACAGTGGGTCACCGACAAAGTCCACGGACGGCAGTTCAAGGCCGATTCCATAACCTGTATCGCCCCCAAGTCGCTCGTCGGCATCGAGCGCTATCTTGCCTCCGGACTCATCAAGGGCATCGGCAAGGTGCTCGCCAAGCGCATCGTCGACACCTTCGGCGAAAAGACGCTCGACGTTCTCGAACACCAGTCGGCGCGTCTCCGCGAGGTGCCCAAGCTCGGGAAGGCCAAGATCGAACAGATCCGCGCAAGCTGGCATCAGAACGAGACCATGCGCGAGAACATGATCTTCGGGCAGACCTACGGCATTTCGGTCACCAAGATGTCGAAGATCGTTCGCAAGTACGGTCCGGACGCGATCGCGATCATCAAGGCCAACCCCTACGCGCTCTGCCGCGACATCTGGGGCATCGGATTTGCCACCGCCGACCGCATCGCGCTTTCGGTCGGCATCGCCAAGGACGCCCCGCTCCGCGCCCAGGCGGTCATAACCCACACCCTCGAGACCGAGGCGGAGGACGGCGGACATTGCTGGACGGGCGAGAACGAACTTCTGCTGCACGCCAACGAACTTACCGAAATCCCGACCGAAATTCTTGGCGCCGCGCTCGAGAACGAGATCAAGGAAGGCCGCGTGATCGCCGAGGGCGACACCCCGGCCGCCCTTGCTCCCGGCGAGGAGGCGCCGAAGAAGGAAAGCTGGAGCGAGCGGCATGACGTCGTTCTGCCGCGCAAGATCTATCTCAAGACTTATTACTGGGCCGAGCGACGCACCGCCGAACAGGTGAAACGGATCAATTCGGCGGAGCTCTGCTTTCGTCCAATCAACGCCCGCAAGGCGGTGGAGTGGTGGGAGAAACGCGCCGGCTTCGAACTCGCCAACCAGCAGTCGACCGCGCTCGAGCGTTGCCTCGAAAACCGCTTTTCGATCATCACCGGCGGTCCCGGCGTGGGTAAGACCACCATCATCCGCGCACTCGTCGACATCTACGGCGCGCGCCGGCTCAACGTCGTGCTGGCCGCGCCGGCCGGGCGGGCGGCGAAGCGAATGACCGAATCGGTGGGTGCGGGTGCGCAGACCATCCACCGGCTGCTCAAGTGGAACCC
>R11__coassemble_1859_pt1 | contig 11229 bp, 5 predicted proteins | sample R11__metabat2_low_PE_023 | metagenome-assembled genome bin R11
ATGTGATGCTGCGGGGGTGGGTTGTCGGGATGGATTTTACGAAGTGGTGGTGAGAGGAGATGGGTGGGGTTGGTGTCTGCTTGTTTCTTGATATTCCATGTTTTTGGACGTTCCATGTTTCTGGATGTTCCATGTTTCTGGATGTTCCTTGATCTACCGATACTCCAACAATCTCCAATGCCCATCGCATTACTAACCGCACCAAAACCGGTGCAGTTACTTCCGCAATCCACACTGTATGTTCCATGTTTCTGTATGTTCCATGTCGCAGTTCGTCAAGTAGAAAAGACACCGTAGAAAGGTCGATTGAGCGGACTTCTGCGGTATGTTCCATGTTCCACTGTTCCATGTTTCACTTGACAAGGGTTGGCTTTATTGGTTATAATATCGGCACAATCAAAACGAAGGAGTGCTGAAAATGCGCATAGTTCAAATGTCTCGTGTCAAGATCGCGGCGGTGTGCCTCTCGATCTTCGGTGTCGTTCTCACCTCGTCGGCGCAGGATATCTACAGCGGATGGATACCGGGACCGAACGCGGCAAACAACTATACTGCGTATGACGAGTCCAGCGCTGTGTGCGTGTTTCCCGGTGCGAGCATCGCCGATATCAAGCAGCTTCGTTGCGATATGAGCGGCTGTTGGTTGTGGCCTAGAGAGGGATGGAAGGGGCGCGGGTTTATTTACGATCGCACCGATTCCTCTTTTGAAGTCGAATTTCAGCTTGTTGATGACGGCTATGTCAAAGCTACGATGTGTCACTTCTTTCAGAAGGATGACGGCGTTTACGCCTATGCCAAGCAGAGCGGCAATATCGGCGATACTTCCAAATACGGGAGTGTCATTGTCAGCGGTGCAACATGGTGTGAGGTTTCGACCGATACCGAAAACGGGGCGTATGGCGTATTCAACATCGAAGAATGCTCGATGACGATCAACAGCTTCGACGAACTCGACGAATCGTATACACTTGATCGCAATACGCTGTATATTGAAGTTCCGGAGGGGGGGGCGACTTTTTCGCCAGCTATCTCGGGTAATGGCGAGGTGGTGATCACGCCGGCGACAGAGCCGAAGAGCGTGTATTTTGAAGAATATGTGCCGAATGATTACGTTGTCGTGCTTGAGAATACCGATCTTTGGACGGTGGACGTGGCGGCGGCCACGATGGGCGGCTGTTATCACGACACCAGCGACCGCAGGCTTCCGCTGGAAATCACCAACCTGAAAAAGACGCATGAAGTCATAACCTTTCAGGCGCAGCGGTATCAGGACGGATGGCTCAAGGGACTTTACGTGGAGTTGAAGCAGTCCGATGCCGACGTGGTCGCCAAGGTCTATTGGGCGCACTATGCAAACGGATCGAATCCGATCGGCACGGATTTGAGCGGTGCCTCCGCTTCCTACGTCGCCGACTCCGACAGCGCCGCGGGATACGGTTTGAGCACGCTCACCTTGTCGGTGAAGCCGAAGCTTTATATGACCGGTGACAAGAGCTGGACCACCACTTTCACTCCGTATGCGACGCGTGTCGACGGCAAGGTCGCGGTGGAAATCTCGGGCAGTGCGCTTCCGAACGGCACCGTCACCGAGCTGAGTGACAACGCGCTCGTCCAGCTCAAGGCGCAGGCCGGACAATTCTACGGCGACGACATCCACGACTACGAGGTTTACAGCGGCGCCATTTTGCAGCCGAATTGTTGGCTGGCGATCACTCCCAGCTCGATCGTGACGCTAGACGGCGGCTATCTGCACGTTATTCAGAACGCGCAGTTCTATCTCAATCATCTTAATTTCAAGAATGGCGGAACGCTGCAGGGTGTCGCCGGCATCGAGCCGCGCGTCGGCTTCAACGATGGAGCGGTGTGGAGCGTACAGACCGAAGCTGTCGTCCCGATGGGTATTTGTCTTTTCAACAATGACGCGCGGACGCAGCACATCACCCTCGAGACGCCTGCACAGATGACGATTTCGGGTCCGATCTGGCAAAATTACGATTATCCCGGCTGCTCGGTCTGGAAAACCGGTTCGGACAAGCTCGTTTTGAAAGGCATCACCTATTCGACCGGCGCGTTCCGGGCGGTCGAGGGCGAAATCGTCTTTGGCAATGCAAGCGCGATCACCGCGAACAACGTGCTGGAGATGGCGGGCGGCAAGGCGTCGGTCGCAGAAGGGGTGGACGGCGTCACCGCCGCGGCGCTCTCGCTGGTCGATGATTCCGAACTCGACGCCACCAACGGCGGCTTCACCTTCGCCGATTCGAGCGCCGCGACCTGGTCCGAGGGCAAGACGCTGACGATTAAGGGTGTCACCTTCCATCGCGGCAAATCGAATGTCCGCTTCGGCACTGACGGCAACGCGCTTACCGCGGCGCAGCTCAAGCAGATCAAGGTCGTCTACGGAGGGGAAACCTACGACAAGGGCATCCATCTCGATGAGGACGGCTACCTCTATCAGAGCAATCCTTTTATCTTCTACCTTAGATGACAGCGCTTAAATGCCTGTTCGCGGCGGCGGCTTCATCCGTCGCCACCGCTGAAGCGTTCACGCTGATCGACGCCGGGGACAACCTGACGTCGACCATTGTCATTCGCGCGGACGCCGGGGAGTGCGAGCGTTACGCCGCGGAGGAGCTGCGCGATTATCTCGAGAAGTCGACCGGCGTTCGACTGACGGTGGAGACCGATGCCTCGGCACTCCCCGAGCGCGCGATCGTGATCGGCGAAACCTCGCGCACCGCCGAGGCGCTCGGAGCGGATGACGTCGCGGCCAGGACCGCGGCGCTGGGCTCCGACGGCTTTCGCCTTGTCGCGAACGGCACGCGGCTTGTGGTGCTCGGCTCGGCGAAGCGAGGCGTCCTTTACGGCGTCTACGAACTGCTGGAAAAATACGCCGGCTGCCGCTGGTACGCTTCGTGGCACACCGTGGTGCCGAAGCGGGACAAGGTGACGGTGCCGGACGACCTCGACGTGACCGAGACGCCGTCCTTCGAGATGCGCGAGCCCTACTGGTACGACGTTATAAAGCATCGTGATTTCGCCGCGCGGCTGAGGGTGAACGGACAGAACACCGGCGACGCCGGGGTTGAAAAATACGGCGGCGAGGATTATCGCTTCGGCGGCGGACTCAACTCGAGCCACACATTCGACATACTTCTTCCGCCAGACGAATTCTACGCCGAGCATCCGGAATATTTCTCGCTGGTGGACGGAAAACGGCGCAAATACGACGGGCAGCCCTGCCTGACGAATCCGGATGTCTTGAAGATCGTCACCGAACGGGTGCTGGAGAGAATCCGCAAGGATCCCGGCAAGAAGTTTTACGGTGTGAGCCAGAACGACCGCTACAACTACTGCGAATGCGACGCGTGCAAGGCGGTCGACGAAGAAGAGGAAAGCCACGCCGGCACCCTGGTGCGGTTCGTGAACTCGGTCGCCGAAGCGGTCGAGAAGGAATTCCCGGATGTGATCATCGAGACGCTCGCCTATCAATACACCCGCAAGCCGCCGAAACTGACGCGCCTGAGATCGAACGTGATGCCGTGCCTGTGCACGATCGAATGCGACTTCGCGCTCCCGATCGACGAAAGCGCATTCTCTGCCGATGTCTCATTCAAGGACGACATTACCGGATGGGACGCTCAGACCGATTCGCTGTATCTCTGGGATTACGTCACCGACTTCCACAACTACCATACGCCGTTCGCCGACGTCAAGTCGCTGAAGGAAAATCTGCGGTTCTTCAAGTCGCACGGCGTGAAGTACATGTTCGAGCAGGGCGATTACGAGGGTGCGCACGCCGACTTCGCGGAATTGAAAGCGTGGCTGCTGTCGAAATGGATGTGGAATGTCGAGCTGGATGAAGAAACGCTGCTCGCCGACTTCTTCAACGGATACTACGGGGCGGGCGCTTCCCAGGTGCGCGCCTATTTCGACGAGCTCCATTCGCTTCAGGCGGAGTATTCCCGCTCAGGGGAGCATCCGCTCACGATCTACGACGGCGTGGACAATCCTGCGCTCGATGATGATTTTCTCGAGCGTGCGTTTGAACTCTGGCGTGAGGCGATGGCGGCGACCAAAGACGACGCGGCGACTCATTACAATGTCAGGATGGGGGCGTATTCGGTGGCGTACATGATTTTCGAACGGCTTCGGCTCAAGTACGATCGCCAGGCGTGGTTTCGAAAGCCGCCCGCCGAGGCCGAGGCCGACTTCGTCAAGGCGAAGAAGTTCGGCTCCTGGCTGTTGAAAGTCTTCGATGAAGAAGGCGATATGCGGCTGCGCGAATACACCTCGTACCACCTCAAGCAGCTCGCTCGCTGGCGCAATTTCGTGGCGAAGGAGTCAATCCCCACGGTAAGACGGTGCACGATACAGGAAAGCGAACTGTCGGGAACGCGGCAGGGCGAGTGGTGTGACTTCGTGGACGATCCGGAGGCGTCCGACGGCAGAGCGCTCAAGTACTACAACACTCATCACGAATGGTGTTCGGACATGTACCTTAACCTCATGGAGTTCAATCCGAACACGCGTTACATTCTGCGCGTCCGGGTGAGGGTGGAGGCGCAGGGCGATGGCGAGGCGTTCTGGGCGGGGATTTACGATCCGGTGAACAAGGAGGAGGTCTTGCAGACCGGATGGTCGACGGAGGAAACATCGTCCGATTACCGCTGGTACACGGTCGGCGAATGGACGCCGAGGGAGGGGGAATACTTCTGGCTCGGTCCGGGACGCTTCGAAGACGGCGGTACCTCGGCGGTCAAGGCGGTGTGGCTCGACAAGATCGAGATCATCGAGGTTTCGCACGTCACCTATTTCGAAACCGTCCCCGCCGATTACGACGATTGGCCGGCGGACGGCGCGGTGAAGGCGGTGGCGCGGGAGGGTGCATGGACCGCTACGTGGTTTGCCGAATTGGTGAAAGGCGATTCGCTCGAGGCGTTTTCCAACGCGAATCTCGTCTTCGCGCCGAACCTCGTCAAATCGTTCGCTGAAAATCCGGTGGAGGCGATCGCCGTGGTGACGCCGGTTCCGCACGAAGAGCTGCCGGAGATCGATCAGACGATGAAAGGGGCGATTACGGTTCTGAGTGATGAATCAGGCTCGGGGGTTTATTACGGGCTCGTGCGCGATGCCGACGGAGGGGCGTCCAACATCTGGACGCGTCTCACCGGAGCGGTTGCAGTTCCCGGGGAGTCAGTGGAGCTCGCGATCGCGCTCAGAGCGTCCGAAACCGGTTGCGAGGTGCGCTATCGCGCCGGCGACGCGGTGCTTTCATCGTCCGTGTCGATTGATTGCGCACTGACTGCAGCCGACGGATCCGACGGGGAGGCAATTGCCGACGACCCGGGATGGGCGGCGCTAATGATCGGTACGGCGGATCAGTCGCTCGCCGCGCTCGGTTTCAAAGGCGCTTCGCTCATCGAGCGGATCTCCGGCACTGTCGAGACGGTCGTTCCGCCGCCGTTCACCCTGCGTCTGCGCTAGGCAAACGGATATAATCATTGCCACATTGCCTGAGGGCATAAAGGCGGCGGCAAGTTGCGGACGAAGTGTGCCTCAATTGGGTAGATTGTCCGGTCGGGGAAATATGTGGTAAAATGATCGGGATATAAATTCAGGAGTGATCATGAAAACAATAATCAGCATTTCTCTGGTGTCGATGCTTTGCCTTGGGGTCGAAACCTTGTTTGCCGCGGAGAAGCAGTTCACCACCGAGCAGGTAAAGTCCGGTAGGCTTGACATCGCGGAGTTCATGCGTGTCGACCGTGATTTCAGCCGCGGCTGGAAGGTGACGCCCGAGAAGGGAGAGACGAAAGTCGTCGACATTCCACACGATTTCCAGTTCGAGCAGCCCTGGGAGCAGGGCGCTGGCGGAGCGCGCGGATTCAAGCGGTCGGGCACCAAGGCGACATACGAGAACTCATTCGACTTCGAGAGCGCGTGGGAGGGGAAGCGTGTCTATCTTGAATTCGAGTCGATCATGGCTCACGGCGAAGTGTTCGTGAACGGACAGAAGGCGGGCGAGTCGGACTACGGCTATCTCGGCTGCACGCTCGACGTCACCGACCTCCTCGCCAAAGACAAGCCTAACCTTGTCAAGGTCTACGCGAATACCGGCTCGCAGCGCGGCTCGCGCTGGTACACGGGTGGCGGGCTTACGCGTCCGGTGCATTTGATCGTGAAGAGTCCGGTCGCGGTGAGCGAAGACGGACTCCAGATCATCGCCGCGAAGACCGAGGGCGACAAGTGGACGGTCGATGTCGGGGTGCGCCTCGACGGCTTCAAGGGACTCGCGCGGAAGAACGACCTTAGGGTGAAGTGCGCGATCAAGGATCCGTCCGGCGCGGTCGTCGCGGCGGGAGAGAAGAAGGCCGAATGGTCTAAGAAGATGCATCAGGAAGTAAAACTCGACGCGTTCACGTTCGAGAAGCCGCTCGTGTGGGATATCGACACGCCGAACCTTTACTCGTGCGAAGTCGAACTCGTGTTGAACGGGAAGAGCGTCGATCAGACGGCGGATCGCTTCGGCTTCAGGACGCTCGAGTTTTCGAAGGATTTCGGCTTCAAGCTGAACGGCAGAAAGCTCTGGGTGTTCGGGATGGCGAACCACCACGATCTCGGACCCATCGGCGCGGCGGAATACGAGGATGGAATCCGTCGGATGGTGCAGACGATCAAGCGCTTCGGCTACAACACGATACGCTGCTCGCACAATCCGTACGCCAAGGCGCTTTACCGCGTCGCGGATGAGGAGGGGCTCCTGATCATTGACGAGCTTTACGACAAGTGGGGCTTCAATGGCGGCACCTGGTGGATCGGTTCGCGCAAGCAGGGCGAGGTCTGGCCCGCGCATGTGAAGCGCTGGATGATGCGCGACCGGAATCATCCGTCGATCATCGTCTGGTCGCTCGGCAACGAGTTCCAGATGAACGAGGACATCTGCGGCTACGATACCGATGACTGGGGGGTGACCACCTACCGGATGATGCGCGAATACGCGCGGCGGTGGGATCCGACCCGGCTCACGACCTGCGCGATGTTCCCGGCGAGGGCGGGCGCGGTCGGCAAGAATGATCCGAAAGATCTGTTCAACACCTATACGCCGCCGGAACTCGCGACGGTCACCGACATCTCCTCGTTCAACTACCAGCCCCAGGCGTACGCCGATTACCTCAAATGCGCGCCGTGGATGATCCTTCTCCAGAGCGAGGCGACGACGAGCGAGTGGCTGTACCCGATGAACATAATGGATCGGGAGAAGATGATCGGGCTCTGCTACTGGGGCGCGATCGAATACTGGGGAGAGTCGAACGGATGGCCGAAGAAGGGATGGAATTACAGCTTCTTCTCCGAAACGCTGGATCCGTTCCCCCAGGCCTGGCTCGTCACCTCGGGCGCGTATCCCGAGAAGCCGCTCGTGCATCTGGGCGTACTTGAAGAGCGTGCGAAGATGTCCAGCTGGAACGAGCAGAAATCGGGACAGGACAAGATACGCGAGAACTGGACGCGCGAGCCGGGCTCGAAAGCCGATGTCGTCGTCTTCTCGAATCAGGACGAGGTCGAACTTTTCCTGAACGGAAAATCGCTCGGCAAAAAGCGCGTTTCGCACGATGTCTCCCGCGAGGCGAACGTCGTCTGGTATCGGGACGTCGCCTGGGAGCCGGGAGAACTCAAGGCGGTCGCGGGCGGCGAGAGCTACGCGATCTGCTCGGCGGGAGCGGTCGTCGGCTACAAGGTCGAGGAGGAATTCGCGGGCAAGGAGCTCGTCTACTACCGCGTGACCGGCGTCGACAAGGACGGACGTGACAACTTTGCATGCGAGGACAAGCTCGAGGTCTCCGTCACGGGCGGAGCGAAGCTCTACGCGCTCTCGAACGGTGATCACTACACGAGTGAACTGTTCACGAGCGACATCACTGCCAAAAAGCTTTACGACGGCTCGCTTCTGGTGATTGCCCGCCGCATCCCCGGCTCGAATGAACCGATCGCGGTTAAAGTGACGAAATAATCCTGATTGTCGACAGTATCGGCTGTAATCGGTTGCAATCGACCGAAATTTGCCCTATTTCCCCCTTGCATTCCGGGGGGAGATTTTGATACAATATGTGCTTCCGCGCCCAAAGTCGGGGTGGACACGGCTGAAAACCGTGAAACTAAACAAACAACAATAAAGTATCAATATGGCAATTCGCAAGCCTACGCCTGCTGGAGAGAAGTCGGCCGCCATGGCCGAGATGCTCGCTTCCGCGGGTGAGTCGAAGTTCAAGAACGGCAGCCTCGTCGAAGGCACCGTCAGCGCCGTCAAGGGTGACGACGTTTTCGTTGACATCGGTTACAAGTCGGTCGGCACCATCGACGCCGGCGAGTTCGGCGAGACCGCTCCCCAGGTCGGGGACAAGGTGACCGTCATGCTCGTCCAGCTCGAGAACGACAAGACCGGAATGGTCGAGCTTTCCAAGAAGCGCGCCGACGACAAGATTCGCTGGGAGAAGATCCTCGAGCGTTACGTCGAGGGCTGTGTCGTCACCGGCACGATCAAGAGCGCGGTCCGCGGCGGTCTGCTCGTCGCGATCGACGACGTCGAAGCGTTCCTTCCCGGCAGCCAGGTCGAGGTCACTCCGGTCAAGGAGCTCGAGCCCTACGTCGGTCAGACCTTCGATTTCAAGGTCATCAAGATTTCCAACGAGCGCCGCAACCTCATCGTTTCGCGCCGCGAGCTCATCGAGGGCACGATGGCGGAGAAGAAGGCGGAGCTCCTCAACAGCCTCCAGAAGGGCGAGGTCAAGAAGGGCCGCGTGAAGAACATCACCGATTTCGGCGCGTTCATCGATCTCGACGGTCTTGACGGACTTCTCCACATCACCGACATGAGCTGGGGCCGCATCAAGCACCCGAGCGAAATGCTCAAGGTCGGTCAGGAGCTCGATGTCATGGTGCTCGACGTCGACCGCACCCGCGAGCGCGTCAGCCTCGGTCTCAAGCAGATCACCGAGAATCCGTGGAACACGATTCAGGATCAGTTCCCGGTCGGCAGCCGCGTCTCGGGCAAGGTCGTCAATCTCGCCGCCTACGGCGCGTTCGTCGAAATCGCCCCCGGCATCGAAGGCCTCGTTCACATCAGCGAGTTCAGCTGGACCAAGCGCGTCGCCCGCGCGAGCGACATGCTCTCGATCGGCGATGAGGTTCAGGTCGTCGTCCTCTCGGTCGACGTCGAGAACCAGAAGATCGCGCTCGGCATCCGTCAGACCCAGGCGAATCCGTGGGACACGGTTCAGGATCGCTTCCCGGTCGGCAGCCGCGTCAAGGGCAAGGTCCGCAACTTCACGGCGTACGGTGCGTTCGTCGAGCTCGAAGAGGGCATCGACGGCATGATCCACGTCAGCGACATGAGCTGGACGCGCAAGATCAACCATCCGTCGGAATGCCTCCAGAAGGGTCAGGAAGTCGAGGCGGTCGTTCTCGACGTCAACGCCAAGGAGCAGCGCATCAGCCTCGGTCTCAAGCAGGCCCAGACCGATCCGTGGGCCGACATCGCCGCGAAGTACGCGGTCGGCAGCGTGGTCAAGGGCAAGATCTCGAAGATCGCCTCGTTCGGCGCGTTCGTCGAACTCGAGGACGGCGTCGACGGTCTCGTGCACATCTCGCAGATCAGCGATCAGCGCATCGAGAAGGTCAAGGACGCGCTCGACGTCGGTCAGGAAGTCGAAGCCCGCGTGGTGAAGGTCGACCGCGGCGAGCGTCGCATCGGCCTCTCGATCCGCGCCATGTCGATGACCGACGACGAAGTCAAGAAGCTCGAAGCCGAAGCCGCGGGCGAGACCCCGGCGCCGACGAGCGTCAAGACCGCCGGCAGCGAGAACCTCGGCGGACTCGGCGCCATGTTCGACAACGCTTTCGCGAACGTCGAGTGGCAGCCCGGCAACTAATCAACTTCAAACGAAAGGAACACGAAGATGTCCAGAGTTTGTGAAATCTGCGGTAAGGGTCCTTCGGTCGGCAATGTCGTCGTCCGCAAAGGTTCGCCCAAGTACAAAGGCGGCATCGGTCTTCACACGACCGGTATCACCAAGCGTCGCTACCTCCCCAATCTTCAGTCGATCCGCACTACGGACGGCAAGGGCAACGTCAAGCGCATGTGCGTCTGCACCCGCTGCCTGAAGAACGGCAAGGTCACGAAGGCCTAAGGGAGATTGACCGATTGACCGATTTGCGATTGACCGATTGAATTGAAGAATTGAATTTATTGCCAGAATGTATTTATCCAATGATTCATTGCGAAAATTCAATCGATCAATCACTCAATAAACCAATACAATCGGTCAATCGGTTAATCGGTCAATAAATCAATATTTACTATCGTAAACTACAACCAAAAAAAGGAAAAAACAAAATGGCTATCAAGATGGGTATCAACGGCTTCGGCCGTATCGGCCGCATGGTCTTCCGCGCGGCGATCGATAACTTCAACGACGTCGAAGTCGTCGGCATCAACGACCTGCTCGACCCTGACTACCTCGCGTACATGCTCAAGTACGATTCCGTGCACGGCAAGTTCAACCACGAGGTCAGCGCTTCGAACGAGAAGAAGGAGCTCTATGTCGACGGCAAGGTGATCAAGGTGTTCGCCGAGAAGGCCGCCTATGATTACGAGGCGAAGAAGGCCCTCATCACCTGGGGCGACCTCGGCGCCGATGTCGTCGTCGAGTCGACCGGTCTCTTCCTCACCGAGGAGAAGGCGAAGATGCACCTCGACGCGGGTGCCAAGAAGGTCATTATGTCCGCTCCTTCGAAGGACGCGACCCCGATGTTCGTCTACGGCGTCAACCACACGACCTACGCCGGCCAGAAGATCATCTCGAACGCTTCGTGCACCACGAACTGCCTCGCGCCGATCTCCAAGGTCCTCAACGACACCTTCGGCATCAAGCGCGGCCTCATGACCACGATCCACGCCGCCACCGCGACCCAGAAGACGGTCGACGGTCCTTCCAAGAAGGATTGGCGCGGCGGCCGCGGCATCCTCGAGAACATGATCCCGTCCTCGACGGGCGCGGCGAAGGCCGTCGGCAAGGTTCTCCCGGCGCTCAACGGCAAGCTCACGGGCATGTCCGTCCGCGTTCCGACCTCCGACGTCTCGTTCGTCGACCTCACGGCCGAGCTCGAGAAGCCGGCGACCTACGAGGAAATCTGCGCGGCGATGAAGAAGGCCAGCGAAACCCCGATCGCCGA
>R11__coassemble_1894_pt1 | contig 11063 bp, 9 predicted proteins | sample R11__metabat2_low_PE_023 | metagenome-assembled genome bin R11
TCCAGCCCGGGAGCTTCGGGAGCATCATCGCGAGGTTGGTCTTGCCGCAGGCGGAGGGGAACGCGGCGGTAACGTGATACTGCTTCTTGTTCGGAGCGGTAAGGGTGAGGATGAGCATGTGCTCGGCCATCCAGCCGTTGTCCTTCGCGAGCTTCGAAGCGATGCGAAGAGCGAAGCACTTCTTGCCGAGAAGCGCGTTCCCGCCGTAGCCCGAACCGAAGGACCAGATCTCGCCGTCTTCGGGGAACTGGGTGATGTACTTGTCCTCGATCTTCTTCGCGCAAGGCCACGCAACATCCTTCTCGCCCTTCTTGAGCGGGGCGCCGACGGAGTGGATACACGGGACGAAGTCAATGCCGCGGTCGAGATAGCGCATCACCTGATCGCCGGTGCGGGTCATGATGTTCATGTTCACGACGACATACGCCGAGTCGGTCACCTCGATGCCGTACTGGGTGATCGGGTTGCCGATCGGACCCATCGCGAACGGGATGACATACATCGTGCGGCCCTTCATGCAGCCTTTGTACTTCTTGAGCATCTCCTTCTTCATCGCGACCGGATCCTTCCAATGGTTGGTCGGGCCCGCGTCGATCTCGTTCTTCGAGCAAATGAAGGTGCGGCCTTCGACACGCGCGACGTCGCTCTCGTGCGAACGCGCGAGGTAGCAGCCCGGACGGAGCTTCTGGTTGAGCTTGATGAACTGGCCCTTCTTGACCATCATCTCGCAAAGCGCGAGGTGCTCCTTCTTGTCGCCCTTGATCACGACGACTTTGTCGGGATCGCAGACCTTGACCCACTGATCAACCCACGCCTGAACCTTGGCGTTCTTGAACTTCGGCGATTTAGCCATTGTTTTTACTCCTTAGTTTTGTCCGTTGTCGGACTCTTTGAAAATCAATTGAGGCATATTATATCAAAAAATCAGCCCGATGGGGTAGATTAAATTCGTTTGAAAACGAGCGAAGTGTTCACCCCTCCGAAAGCGAAATTGTTCGACATCACATACCCCGTCTCGATCGCCCGGCCTTCGCCCGTGATGTAGTCGAGCTCGCCGCAGGCGGGATCGGGATTGACAAGGTTCAAGGTCGGATGCGCCCAGCCGGAATTCATCGCGTCGATCGCGACGATCGCCTCCAGCGCCCCGCACGCCCCGAGCGTGTGCCCGACGTAGCTCTTGGTCGAGGAGATCGCGACCGCGCGGCCGAACGCCGCGCGCGTGGCCAGGGTCTCGGCGATGTCGCCGGCCTTGGTGGCCGTGCCGTGTCCGTTCACATAGCCGATCTCCGACGGATCGACCGCCGCGTCGGCGATCGCCCCTTTGAGGCACGCGGCCATCGTCTCCGTGTTCGGATTGGTGACGTGCGTTCCGTCGGTGTTCTCGTAGAACCCGACCACCTCGGCGAGAATCTTCGCTCCGCGCGCTTTCGCATGCTCATACTCTTCGAGGACGAGCGTCGCCGCGCCCTCGCCAATGACGAGTCCGTCACGATCCGCATCGTACGGCGACGGCGACTTCGACGGTGTGTCGTTCCGGAGCGAGGTCGCGTACAGAGTGTCGAAGACCGCGACCTGGGTCGGGGAGAACTCCTCGCCGCCGCCGGCGATCATCACGTCCTGGATTCCGTACCGGATGAGTTCGGCGGCGTTGCCGATCGCGAGCGATCCCGACGTGCACGCCGTCCCGGTCGGCACGAGCCTGCCGTGGGTCTTGAAATGAATCGAGAGATTGCACGCGCACGTCTGCGGCATCAGTTTTATGTAGGTGCCGCTGGTGACGTTCTTGAGCTCATGGGTGTAGAGAAGCGAAAAGAAATCAAAATGCGGCGCGACCGATCCGGAACAGCTGCCGTAGGCGACGCCGCACCGGCCGCTCTCGAGCGTCGCCGCGTCGAGTCCGGCCTCGGCGATCGCCTGCTCGGTCGCGGCGAGCGCGAACTCCGAGACGACGCCCATCGTGCGCACGGTCTTGCGCGTCCAGTGCGCGGGACGGGTGAAGGAGACGCGGCTCCCCAGTTTCGAATTGAGCCCCTTGTACTCTGAAAGTTCCGGAACGTTGATGATGCAGTTCTCGAACTTCCTAAGCCGCGCGAGCGCCGCCTCGACGGTGTTGCCGAGCGGGCTCACGATTCCTCTGCCGGTGACGACTACTCTTCTCATCACGCGGGCTTGTAGGAGTCTTTGAGGGTGACGGTGCGGTTGAACACCGGCGCGCCCGGCTTCGCATCGTATTCGTCGGCGACGAAGTAGCCGGTGCGCTCGAACTGGAAGCGCTCGAGCGGCTTCGCCTCGCCGAGCGACGGCTCGACGTATCCGGTCACGACCTTGCACGAATCAGGATTCAGATACTTGAGGAATCCCTCGCTGCCGTCCTTGAGCGGATCCTTCTCGGTGAAGAGCCGATCGTAGAGCCGCACCTCGGCCTTGACGCCGGTCGCGCAGTCGACCCAGTGGATCGTGCCCTTCACCTTGCGTCCGTCCGCCGCGTTGCCGCCCCAGCTTTCAGGATCCCACTCGCCGTGGATCTCGACGACCCTGCCGGTCTCGTCCTTCACGCACGAGGTCGCCTTGAAGATGCACGCGCCCCTGAGGCGCACTTCCTGACCGATCGCCATGCGGAAGAATTTCTTCTCGGGAACTTCCATGAAGTCGCTCCGCTCGATCCAGATCTCCCTGCCGAACGGAATCTCGCGCGTGCCCGCCGCCTCGTCAAGCGGATTGTTCGGGAGCGTCACGTTTTTCGCGCCGCCCTCCCAGTTGTCGATGACGACCTTCACCGGATCGAGAACCGCCATGCGGCGGAGCGCGGTTTGATTGAGTTCCTCCCTGACGCACCATTCCAGGAGCGCGGGGTCGGATTCGGTCTCGACCTTCGACAGCCCCACGCGCGCGCAGAATTCGCGGATCGCGCCGGGCGTGAAGCCGCGGCGGCGCATGCCGCACACGGTCGGCATTCGCGGATCGTTCCATCCGCTCACCCGCCCTTCGGTCACGAGCTGCAGGAGGAGCCGCTTCGACATCACGGTGTAGGTGATGTTGAGCCGGTTGAATTCACGCTGCTGGGTGCGGATCTTGACGCCGTTCCGGACGGGGAGCATCCCCATTTCGTCCAGCCGGTCGACGACCCAGTCGTAAAGCGGACGGTGCACCTCGAATTCGAGCGTGCACATCGAGTGCGTGACCCCCTCGAGCGCGTCTTCGATCGGATGCGCAAAATCGTACATCGGGTAGATGCACCACTTGTCGCCGAGATGATAATGCGCGACGTGACGGATGCGGTAGATCACCGGATCGCGGAAGTGGATGTTCGGCGAAGCCATGTCGATCTTCGCGCGGAGGCACCATTCGCCGTCCGCGTATTTGCCCGCCTTCATGTCGCGGAAAATCTCAAGGTTGCGCTCGACCGAGGTGTCGCGCGACGGCGAGGGCGTGCCGGGCTTCTCGGGAACGCCGCGGTACTGCTTCCATTCCTCCTGGCCGAGGTTGCAGCAATAGGCCTGACCGGCCTTGATCAGATTCTCGGCGATCTCATACATCGTGTCGAACATGTTCGACGCGTTGTAGAACCCCGGCTCGCCGCTGTCGCCTTCGCCGGACCACTGGAAGCCGAGCCAGTTGATGTCTTTCTTGATGTTCGCCGCGTACTCGTCCGACTCCTTGGTCGGATTCGTATCGTCGAGCCGCAAATGGCATTCGCCCTTGAAGAGTTCGGCCATGCCGAAGTCGACGCAGATCGCCTTCGCATGACCGATGTGGATGTAGCCGTTGGGTTCGGGCGGGAAGCGGGTCACGACCTTGCCGCCGGTTCTGCCCGCCGCGACGTCGCCTTCAATCCACTGCCGCAGAAAATGCCTCGATGTGTCTGATTCCATTTTTCTCGCTTTCGATTTCCCCCTCGGGAACTGTTTTATCAACTCCGCCCGCGCCGTCCTTGACGCGGTCGAAGTGATATTATATCAAAAATTCCCGCGGCTTGTTAAGCCGTCAGCCGCCGATCTTCGGCAGCTTCGCGAACGAGGCGGCGAGCTCCTCGTCAGTGGGAATGTAGTCGCTCATCTTGCCGTCGTTGAACGCCTGATACGCCGTCATGTCGAAGTAGCCAGTGCCGGTGAGACCGAAAAGAATCGTCTCCTCCTTGCCCGTCTCCTTGCACCGGAGTGCCTCGTCGATCGCCGCGCGAATCGCGTGGCTCGACTCCGGCGCGGGAAGAATGCCCTCGACGCGCGCGAACTGCTGCGCCGCCGCGAAGACATCCGTCTGCTTCACCGACACCGCCTCCATGAGCTTCTGATCGTAGAGCTCGGAAAGCGTCGAACTCATGCCGTGGAAACGGAGTCCGCCCGCATGCGAGGCGCTCGGAATGAAGTCCGCGCCGAGCGTGTACATCTTCGCGAGAGGACAGATGCGGCCCGTGTCGCAGTAGTCGTACGCATACCTGCCCCTCGTGAACGACGGACAGCTCGCCGGCTCGACCGCGATGATGCGGTAGTCGTTTTCGCCGCGGAGTTTCTCGCCCATGAACGGCGAGATGAGTCCGCCCAGATTCGAGCCGCCGCCCGCGCAGCCGATGATTACATCGGGCTTCACGCCGAGTTTCCTGAACGCCGCCTGCGCCTCGAGACCGATGATGGACTGATGGAGGAGCACCTGGTTCAGCACCGAGCCGAGGACGTAGCGATAGCCGGGATTGGTGACCGCGGTCTCGACCGCTTCCGAAATCGCGCAGCCGAGCGAACCGGTGGTGCCGGGATGTTCCTTATTGATGAGCTGTCCGACCTTGGTGGTCATCGACGGCGAAGGCGTCACATTCGCGCCGTAGGTGCGCATCACTTCGCGGCGGAACGGCTTCTGCTCGTACGAGCACTTGACCATGAACACCTTGCAGTCAAGGCCGAAGAACGCGCACGACATCGAGAGCGCCGTGCCCCACTGTCCCGCACCGGTTTCGGTGGTGACGCCCTTGAGTCCCTGCTTCTTCGCGTAATACGCCTGCGCGACCGCCGAATTGAGCTTGTGCGAGCCCGAGGTGTTGTTGCCCTCGAACTTGTAGTATATCTTCGCGGGCGTGCCGAGCGCCTTCTCGAGGAAGTACGCGCGCACGAGCGGCGACGGACGGAACATCTTGTAGAAGTCCTGGATCTCCTGCGGAATGTCGAAATACGGCGTCGTGTCGTCGAGCTCCTGTTTCACGAGGTCGTCGCAGAAGACGTGCCCGAGCTCTTCGGCCGTGCAGGGCTTGCCGGTCGCCGGATTCAAAAGCGGCGCCGGTTTCTTCTGCATATCGGCTCGCACGTTGTACCACTTGGCGGGAATTTCATTTTCCGCGAGGTAGGTCTTGTATGGTATGTTGTTCATTGTATTTCTCCTTATATTCTAAACCGCAAAGGACGCAAAGGTCACAAAGGGTTTGTGTTAATGTTTTATTGTTAATCAAATGCTTACGCTCTTTATGATTTCTCTCTTTGCAGTTTAATTTCTCTTTGCGCTCTTTGCGTCCTTTGCGGTTTCATCAACCTTTTAACTCTTTAAGCTTCTCGCCTGGCGAAGAGGAGCGCATAAGCGTTGTGCCGATGAGAAAGCCGTCCGCGCCGGCCGCCTTGACCTTGAGGATGTCGTCACGGGTCTTGATGCCGCTCTCGCCGATCCTGATGACGCCGCTCGGAATTTTCGCGACGAGTTCCGCCGTGAGCGTCGGATCGGTCTTGAAGGTTCTTAAATCGCGGCAGTTGACGCCGATCAGTTTCGCCCCGCAGCCGAACGCGCGTTTAATCTCCTCTTCGCTGTGCGTCTCCACCAGCGCGGCCATCCCGAGGTCGTTTGCGAGCCGCTTGAGTTCGACGACTTTCGCGTCGTCCAATACCGCCATGATGAGCAGGATCGCATCCGCCCCGCAGGCGCGCGCCCGGAGAATCTGATACGGCGTCGAGAGGAAATCCTTGTAGATGAGCGGCGTCTCGACCGCCGCGCGCACCGCCCGCAGATACTCGTCGCTCCCGAGAAACTTGTGCGGCTCGCACAGGACGCTCATCGCCGCCGCTCCGTTCGCCGCGTACTCTTTGGCGATCGCGACCGGATCGAACTCCGCGCGGATAAGCCCTTCACTCGGGGACGCCTTCTTGAGCTCCGCGATGATGTTAATCCCCTCCTTCGCAAACGCGCCGCGGAAATCCTTCGCCGGCACCGCCGCCAGCGCCCGTTTCTCGAGCGCCGCAATCGGCTCGATTGCCGTCAGTTCTTCGGCGTCATGCTTTCGAAGCGCTGTCAGTTCTTCAAGTATATCCATGGTATTTATTGAAACCGCAAAGAACGCAAAGGTCGCAAAGTGGTTTTAGGTTAGTTGTGTTGAGTGTAGGCTTTTTTAAGAATCTGGAATTTTTCAGAACCGAAATTTATTAGAAGACCGTCTTTTATTGTGGTTGCCTTCAGATAATTCATCAACTGCGCAACATGCACTTCGACCAAGGTACTTACCGCCTTCAATTCCAATATGATCCTTTCATCTACGATCAAATCTGCTTCATAAAATCCGATCTTGAATCCATCCTCATCATAAACATCAATCGCTACTTGCTGACGAACTTTCAAGCCCAGTTTTTCCAATCTATGTTTGAGTGCATTCTCGTACACCTTCTCCAAATATCCAGTGCCAAGATACACATGGATATCATAAGCGGTCTGACGAATAACGTCTGCCAACTTCTTGATCTCTGCATCATTTCTCTCCATACCTCAGTCCCTTTCTTTGCGCTCTTTGCGTTCTTTGCGGTTTCACTTCTCTCCCACCCAGACCAGCGCCTCCAGCTTCTGCATCGCCTTCCCCGAATCGATCGCCTCCGCCGCCTTCATCATGCCTTCGACGAGATCCTTCGCCTGATCCGCCGCCACGAGCGCCGCCGCCGCGTTCAGGCACGACGCGAGCCGGTACGCCCCGTGCTCCTCGCCCTTCAGCACCGCGAGCGTGAGCGCCGCGTTCACCTCCGGCGTGCCGCCGGCGATCGCCGAGATCGAATAACGCACCCCGAGGAGTTTATGCGGATCGAACTCGTAGCGTTTCACTTCGCCGTCCGCCGTCAGTTCCGCGACCAGAGTCTTGCCCGAAACCGAAATCTCGTCGATGTATGCTCTACTCCCGTCTTCCTTCTCGACCTCGCCGCAGAAGACGATCGCGTGATCGGCGCCGAGTCCCTTCAAGGCGCCGATGTAAAGGTCGATCACCTCCGGCGCATACACGCCGAGTGCGCAGCGCCGCACGCCCGCGGGATTCGTCAAGGGTCCGAGCAGGTTGAAAATCGTCCGGTACGGGAGCGCCTTTCTGACCGGAGCGGCGTACATCATCGCGGGATGACACCGGTTCGCAAACAGAAAACCGATGCCGTTCTCCGCAATCGACTTCTCCACCGTCTCGATCGAATTCATCAGATTGTAGCCGAGCGCCGCGAGGCAGTCGGCGGAGCCCGATTTAGAGGTGGACGCCTTGTTGCCGTGTTTGGCGATGATCGCACCCGCGCCCGCCGCGATGATCGCCGCAGTCGTCGAACAGTTGAACGTGCCGAAGCCGTCCCCGCCGGTGCCGACGATGTCGACCGCGTCTGCCGGCGCCTTTATCTTGATGCCCGCCGAGCGCATCGCCCGCGCCGCGCCGGTGAGTTCGGTCACGTTCACTCCGTTCATCGAGATCGCGGTCAATAGCGCGCCGATCAGGACGGGGTCCGCCACCTCGCCGTTCATGATTTCCTTGAACGTGTCATGCGCCATCTGTTCGCTGACGCTCTTGCCCTTCTGGGCTTCTTTCAGTGCTTCGATTATCATAGCATTTCCCCTTTCATTTTCTACCGTGCGCTTTCTGGGACGCATGGGACGACTGCGACGACTGAGACCTGGGACAACTGCGACCTGGGACGCATGCGACGACTGCGACGCTTTCACAACTGCAATCAATCATTTTTTCAATTCTCCAATACAATCGGTTAATCGGTCAATCGGTCAATCGGTTAATAAAATTCCTGAGCTGCTCAATCCCGTTCGGTGTGCCGATCGATTCCGGATGATACTGGATGGATTCGATCGGCAGCGTCTTGTGGCGAAGGCCCATGATTTCTCCGTCCTCCGCTTCGGCGGAAATCTCGAAGCACTCCGGGAGCGTCGCCCGATCGACCGCGAGCGAATGAAACCGCATCGCAATCATCCCCTGTTCGAAGCCCTTGAACAGTCCCTTGCCGTCGTGTTTCAGCCGCGAGGTCTTGCCGTGCATCAGTTTTTTCGCGCCGACGATCTTGCCGCCGAACGCCTGCGCGATTGACTGGTGCCCGAGACAGACGCCCATCATCGGCACCTTGCCGGCGAAATATTTGATCGCCGCGAGCGTGATGCCTGCGGAATCGGGATTCCCGGGGCCCGGTCCGAACACGATCGCTTTCGGCTGCATCGCCTCGATTTCCTCTATCGTGACCTGGTCGTTTTTCACCACCTTCACATCCGCTCCGAGCATCCCCAGCTCCTGCACGATGTTGTAGGTGAACGAATCGTAGTTATCGATCATTAAAATCATTTTTCTCCTTTGCGCTCTTTGCGTTCTTTGCGGTTTCACCATTTACCCGATTTTCCAATTCTCCAATACAATCGGTCAATCGGTTAATCGGTCAATCGGTCAATTCTCTACAGCGTCGCCGCGAACTTCGCCGCTGCGAAAATCGCCTTCGACTTGTTGATGGTCTCCTGATATTCCTTCACCGGATCGGAATCGGCGACGATGCCCGCACCCGCGCGCATCACGACTTCCCTGCCCTCAAGCATCATCGTGCGGATGACGATCGCGAAATTCATGTCGCCGGTGTAGCTGAAATATCCGGCCGCCCCGCCGTAAATGCCGCGCGGCGATTTCTCGAACTCGGCAATCAATTCCATCGCCCGCACCTTCGGCGCCCCCGAGAGCGTTCCCGCCGGGAAAGTCGCTTCCAAGAGATCGAAGGCGTCCATGGCGGAGGGAGTTGAAGTTGAGAGTTGAAGTTGAAGAGCGGAGGGTTTGGTTTTTAATTTGCCCGAGACGGTGGAGACGAGGTGCATCACGTGCGAGTAACGCTCGACGTAGGCGTACTTGTCGACTTTCACCGAGCCTATTTCGCAGACGCGCCCGAGATCGTTGCGCCCGAGATCGACGAGCATCACGTGCTCCGCGCGTTCCTTCGGATCATTGAGAAGCTCCTGCTCGAGCGCGAGGTCTTCCGCGGGCGTCCTGCCGCGCGGCTTGGTGCCGGCGATCGGACACGTCGAGGCGATGCCTTTCTCGAGTTTCACCAGTTCCTCCGGACTCGATCCGATCAGCGTCTTCTTCCCGAGCTTCAAGAAGAAATTGTACGGCGACGGATTCACCATGCGAAGCGCCCGGTACAGCGACAGCGCCGGGATATCCGTCTCGGCGGTGAACTTCTGCGACGGAACGATCTGAATGACCTCGCCCGCCTTGATCGCCGCCTTGCACTTGAGCACGATCTCCTCGAATTCTTCAGCCGTCATCTCGGGCTTGAACGGACTGATCGTCGGATTCTTCGGCTTCACCCGATTCGCGACATACTTCGCGATCGACTCGGCGGAGAGGAGCCGGCGGAAAATCGCCTCGATCGCATTCATCGCTTTCTCGTACGCCGCGTGCGCGTTCTCGCCCGGCTCGACGCCGGTCACTTTCGAAACGATCACGGTCTGACGGACGCCGTCGAAGATGACGAGCGTATCCGTCACCAGAAACGATGCGGTCGGCGTGCCGGGTTCGCGCTTCAAACCGACGCGCGGGATAAAGGTCTTCACCACGTCGTAGGCGAAGTAGCCGATCGCGCCGCCCTGCAGCGACGGGAGTTCCGGCGCGGGCGTGAAGCGGCGTCCGTTCACGAACTTCCTGAGATCGGGCATCGGGTTCCAGCCCTCATTCTCCTCGTAGGTCGCATACGGATCGATCCCGAGGAACGAATACCTGCCGCGGTTCTCGCCGCCGGTCACGGATTCGAGCAGGAACACGTTGTCATCGTCGGCGACGCGCGTCAAGACGCTCACCGGCGTCTCGCGGTCGGCGAGAAACTCCTTGAACACGGGCGTGCGGCTCCCGCCGTTCACCCGTTTCTCAAACTCCTCTTCACTCAGCATCTTCAGCATATTTCACCTCATCTTTTCCTTTGCGTTCTCTGTGTTCTTTGCGGTTTCAAAAAATTCTCTCAACAACCTTACCGACTTGACGCCCTTCGTTTCCTCGAGCGAACCCGAGACGTCGATCACGTCGGCACCGCTCGCGAGCGCCTCCGCGATATTCGCCGCGCCGATTCCGCCCGCGAGCACGCACTTGTACGCGCCCTTCTTCATCTCGGTCTCGCCGTCGCCGTGCGACGAGTCGAACAGCACCGCGTCACCTTGAGCGCCGCCCGCGAGCGTCCACACCTCGTATCCCTTCGCCTTCAGAATCGCCACCTCGTCCGCCGAAGCGCGGCGGTGCAGCTGCACGATGCCGATGCCGCACTCGCCGGCGATCGCATCCACCTCATCGGCCGTCTCCTTCACGAACACCCCGACCGGCTTAGCCTTGCCCTCGAGCGCGGCGATGACCGACTTCGCTTCCGCGACCGTCACCCTTCTCGGACTCTCCGCGAAGATGAGCCCGATATACTTCGCCCCCAGCCGCTCGGCTTCCCGGGCGATCTCCGGCGTTCTCACCCCGCAAATCTTTATCTCCGTCTTCACCATACTCCTTTCAACTCTTCAACTTTTCAACTGTTCAACTTTTCAACTTTTCAACCCTCCAGTTCCGGAAAACAAAAACGGATCGGTTCACTTGAACCGATCCGCATTTTTCTCCGGGTCTTGGGACTTCCACCTTTTTCTCAAATGGCTACCGCCCCGCGGATCGTCGACCCGTGGCGCCACCACCAGAAAGCGTAGAAGTTGTTTTTCATTTTGCCGATATGATACCAAAACTCCGATCCGCTGTCAAATGGAGTTTACCCATTTTTGCCCAGACCAGATCTGCCTGTGACGTCCAGAGGTAACTGCGCGATTCCCGCGCAGTTACCCACGATAAAGAT
>R11__coassemble_1906_pt1 | contig 11036 bp, 10 predicted proteins | sample R11__metabat2_low_PE_023 | metagenome-assembled genome bin R11
GGCCCCTACTGATCCATGTATCCGTATTTTGGAATCAATTGTCCGCCTGCGTTTCCCGCCGCCCTGTTTGCGGTCTGCTCAGCCGGCGTATGCTGACGCTCGAAGAGTTGCACGCGATCGTGGAAGCGTTTATCGGCGAATTCGAGCCAGGCGATTGCAGCGAGGAGAATCCCGGTCGCCATCGCCGCGATTTTCAAGACATCGCGGAAGGTGGCGTCGGCATCGGCCTTTTTCATACCGGCGATGAATTCGTTCATATCATGATAACGATCGGCGAGATCGTCATCCGTCGCGCCGGAAATCGCCGAACCCAACCGGACGCGCGCATTGGCGTCAGCCGATTTCTTCAGCGCCATTCCGAGCGCGTGGACATCGGCGCGGACGGATGCAATGTGTTCTTCGAGCAGTTCTTTCGCCGCGTAACCCGGAGTGCACGTGATGTGTTCGACCTCTTCCGGATGCGACGCGCTTTGAATCGATCCCAAATCGCCGATCGTGGCTTTGCCGCCGACGAGACCGAAGTTGCGCGGTTTCAAGTCGACATGGACGAGATTGCGCTCGTGAAGCGAGTTCATGGTTTCCGCGAGGCGGATGAAATGATGCACCGCGGCGCGGCGACCGATCCGGACCGGAAATCGCTCCATCCAGGTCATGAGGTAATACATACGACCGGTGTATTCTCCGCACTCGATGAGCTTCACGAATCCGTCCAGTTCCCCGAGCTGCCGCGCTCTGGCGATTTCGATCCGGAAGCGTTTCTTCGCGGTTTCGGAACATTCGCGCAGGACTTTCATCGCGGCGATGACGGATTCATCATCCCGGCGGCACGCTCGATACACATCCGCCGTGGCGCCGCTGTCTTCGTAGCGTACGACGCGCCAGTTCCCGACCGTCGTCCCTGCTTCGATCAAGCCGCTCACCGTATCGCCTTGCAATCAATTCGTCCGCTCATCGAAATTCCTCGAACTCCTTGAGTTGATCTCGAAGATAAAGATTCACGCGGCATATCGAGCGGCGTATTTGCGTGACATGGCAGACATGCATCGTCGCGCAATCGCGTTGACTGCGTCCGTTGATCATGCACTCGGTCCATACATCGCGATCATGTTCGGTGATTCTGAAATCGTCTCTCGCCCGATCGTCAAGCGGCGATTGCAGAAACCGATTTCTGATGTAGGCCATGCACCGCTCGACATAGCGTCTTCGTATCGCGTCGCTTGCTTGCATTTCCATCGTCAACGCGATTCGGCCCAGGTATTTCGCGACCCGTCGTTCATGGCGAAGACGGCTTCGGATCGCGGTCAGTATTTCGGTGCGGGTGAGAACGATCAGGATTTTACGAAGACCGACATCATTGCCGCGGCTGTCTTTATGGCGATGGATACTGCGTTCCTTTTTCCAGATTCTTCCGAAAACCTTGCGAACGACGTCTTTCACGTCTTCGGGAAAGATCATGTTCGCGCATCCGAAACCGTCCACCACGGTTTCCGCGTATTTGATAAGGTAGGGGGTGTGCTTTTGTTCGAGATGCTGTCGCGCCTGATCGGACATTTTATCCGTCTCCGACGTAAAATCGGCGGTTGTGGTCGACGCTCGACCGTCCGGCCATTCGTCGTATTGATTGACTCTGCAAGGCATTTCGGCGCACTCCTGTTTAAATTGGAAAGCTGTGCGCTCTTCTTTTTCTCGCCGCTTTCGAGGTAAAACATAGGTTGCGACCAAGGTTCTTGCCTTATACGGAAACGAGAAAGCGAAGAACGCACCGCAAATTGGGTACATTCTCCACTTTTCCGTCCGTATAGTTTCCTTGGTCGCAATTTCCGAAAGCTCGGGACAGTGAGAACTGTAAGTTATTTTATGTCTTTACTTTGCCTGTTTCAAGATTCCTTTTCGGCGTTTCAAGTTCATCGGCACTCGGGATCACCTGTCCCTCGCCGCCGACAGAAATATTATATCAAAATCCACCGTTCCCGCGCAACAGCCATTTCTCGCGGAAATGATCGAAACAGGTCTGCATACATCCGCCATGGCGGAATTGCCGGCATGGCGCGGAACATTTTTCCATTTACTCAAATCTTGTTGATTTGATATAATTTAAGAAATGAAAATCGAGCAGCATTCACAAGATGTTTACGCCCACAGTAAGCCGGGCGCAGATGAGTGCGACTGGCAGCCGCTGCGAAAGCACATTAACGCCGTGGATGAAGTCGCCGGTGGTTTTGCCTTGGCCTTCGGCTCGATGTATGTTGCGTCATGTGTGGCCTGGCTGCATGATCTTGGGAAAGCGAGAAAATCATTTCAGGATTATCTAAAGGCTCAAAATGGAATAGATGTCGATGATCCTGATAATGGCGATCATTCTCATTCAGGAGCCGGTGCTTGTTTTGCCAGGGATTATTACGGAACACTCGGTCTGTCAATGGCGTACATTATAGCCGGTCATCATGCGGGGCTTGCCGATTGGTCGAGCGCTGACGGGGCAGGAGACGGTGCGCTTAAAAACAGGCTCGCGAACGATCGTCAGGTGTTGAATGAAAAGACGGTAGCAGAATTTGCTCAAGAAATTAAAAAGCAATTGCCGATGCGCAGCCAGTTGCAACCGCCATGGAAAGGATTCGCGCCGAGAGACGCTTCGATGTGGATCAGGATGCTTTACTCGTGTCTTGTAGATGCTGATTTTCTCGACACCGAGGCGTTTGTCAATTCGGATCGCGCAAGCCAACGCGGGCAGGGCGAATCACTCGAGGAACTGGGAACACGTTTTTTCAAGCGAATGGATGAGATGCAACGTCGCGCGCCTTATTCGAATGTCAATTCCATTCGCGGAGAAATATACGAGGATTGCGTCTCCGCGGCAGAAAATCCCGTAGGCTTGTTCTCGCTGACGGTGCCGACCGGCGGCGGGAAAACGCTTTCTTCGACGGCTTTTGCCTTTCGCCACGCCGCGAAACGCGCTCTGAAGCGCATCATTTATGTCATTCCGTACACTTCTATCATCGAACAGACGGCTGACGTGCTGCGAAAATTTCTTGGCGACGGTGCCGTGCTGGAACATCATTGCAACCTGGACCCGGGAAAAGAGACGCAGCAGTCGCGGCTCGCATCCGAGAATTGGGATGCACCGGTGATTGTGACCACCGCCGTTCAATTTTTCGAATCGCTCTATGCGAACAAATCGAGCCGTTGCCGCAAGTTGCACAACATCGCCGAGAGCGTCGTCATTCTCGATGAAGCGCAATTGCTGCCGCCCTCGCTGCTTGCACCGATTACGGAAGCGATTCATCAACTTGCGGCGCATTATCGCTGCAGTATCGTCCTAAGCACAGCGACCCAGCCGGCGTTGAAAAAGATGAAACCGCTGGCGGGCGATGATGTTCGGGAAATCGTTTCGGAGGGTCGGGATTTATACCGGCGTTTGAAGCGGGTGGAGATTCAATTCCCGTCGACCTCCGATCGCCGGTCGTGGGATGATCTTGCGGAAGATGTTTCCCGTCACAGTCAAGTGCTGTGCATCGTGAACACGCGGGCGGACTGCCGGGAACTTTGCGCTCGGATGCCGAAGGGAACGATCCATCTTTCGGCTTCAATGTGCGGTGAACACCGTTCGCGGCTGATTGCCCATATCAAGGAACGACTCCTTCGCGGGGACGAGATTCGCGTGATCAGTACGCAGCTCGTCGAGGCCGGCGTGGACTTTGACTTTCCGGTCGTCTATCGTGCTATGACAGGCCTTGCGTCCATCGTCCAGGCGGCGGGCAGGTGCAACCGCGAAGGTCGGCTCGGCACCCCCGGCAAGGTCTGCGTTTTCATGCCGCCCAAGGCCTCGCCGATCGGAGATCTTCGCAAAGCGGAAGATACGACGATCGAAATGCTGGCGGCACATCAAGACATCGACATTGACAACGCTGCCGTCTATCCAGAATATTTTGAACGCTATTACGACAAGGTGCAAGAACTCAAGGACAACCAAAAAGCATTTCACGACTGGCTGGAAAGAGACGCAAGTGCTTGGCAATTCCAATTCCAGGCGGCGGCCCGTGCTTTCAAGATGATCGAAGATCGCGGCACGGTGCAGGTGATTGTTCGGTATGGTGAGAGCGGCAAATGGATCGATGCGTTGAGAGCGGTCGGTCCCAGGCGGGAAATCATGCGCCGTCTGCAGCGCTATGCTGTCAGCGTTCCTCGAAGCGTGGCGCGACATTTGCTGGAAAACGGCGGCATCGTGGAAACGCAGGAAGGGAGCGGAATCTATGTGCAGGAAATAGATTCGCTCTACGATAATGATTTAGGCCTGAACCCGGATTGGGAAGGGCTCAGTGCGGAAGAGATGATTATTTAAGGAGAAAAAACATGAGAGGATTCTGTTTGGAAGTCGCGGGCGAATACGCCTGTTTTACTCGTCCGGAAATGAAAGTCGAGCGCGTGAGCTACGATGTCATCACGCCGTCGGCGGCGCGCGCGATTTTTTCGGCAATCTTCTGGAAGCCAGCCATCAAATGGCATGTGACCAAGATTGAAGTCTTGAATCCCATTCGGTGGACCAGCGTCCGTCGAAATGAAGTCAAGGCGGTTGCAGCCAAAAATCCGTTTTTTATTGAGGATTCGAGGTTGCAGCGTGCCGGTTTGATTTTGCGGGATGTGAAGTATCGCCTTCATGCCGAATTCGAGTTCATCCCGCCTGCCTTGCGTCCGAAGGCGGTCAATCCCGCCCCGGACTGGTTGAGCGAAGCCGAAGAGCGCGAGCTGTTGAAACAATCTGAGGCGGCGCGTCTAGATGAAAAACCGGCGAAATATGCGGCGATGTTCGACCGCCGTGCGTCCCGCGGGCAATATTTCATGCACCCGTATCTCGGCTGCCGCGAGTTTTCCTGCTCGTCGATTCGTCTTGTCAAGGATTTTACACAGGAACCAGCGCCAATCCCGGAGAGCCGCGATTTCGGGTTTATGCTCTATGACCTTGACTTCGCGGACCCCAAGGACATCAAGCCGATGTTCTACCGCGCTGAAATGAAAAACGGCGTCATTTTAGTGCCCGTCGAGAATTCCGAGGAGGTGCGTAAATGATCCTTCAGGCATTGAAAGAGTATTATGATCGTAAAGCCGCCGACCCGGAAAGCGGCATCGCCCCGCTCGGGTGGGAACGGAAGGAACTGCCATTTCTTCTCGTGTTGGATACGCAAGGGCAGCTGGTCAATATTGAAGATACGAGGACTATCGACGGCAAGATGAAAGTGGCTCATCCGTTTGTTCTTCCGCAGTCAGTGAAAAGATCTTCGGGAATCGCGGCCAATCTTCTTTGGGACAACGTGGAATATGTTTTGGGGATTCCATGCAAGAAGCCAGTCAAAGTAGAGCGCGTGAAAGAGGCGCATACGGCGTTTATTCAAAATCTGACGCCGTATGCTCAGGTGCCGGCGGTCGCAATCTTGTTGAAACTCCTCGGATGTGAACAAAATGAAAATGATCTCGCACGGTTTGCCGCGTTCGCGGAAATGAAAGAATCGAATGCGTTTATTTCGTTTAAGATCGCCGGTGAAAAACATCCCGTGTTTTGTGATCGGGATTTCAAGGAATTATATGAAAAGAGTCTGACAGAAAGTGATTCGAACGAACCACTTCCGCGATGCCTCGTAACAGGTGAACAAGATGAAGTCGCTGTTACCCATCCCAGTATCAAGGGTGTGCGCGGTGCCAATACGACCGGCGGCAATATCGTGTCGTTTAACTATGACTCAACATGTTCATTCGGAAAAAAGCAGGGCCATAATGCAACTGTAGGCGTGCGCGCGGCATTTGCCTATACGACGGCATTGAATACCTTACTCGGGAAAAATTCGCGGCAGAAAATTCATGTTGGCGATGCGACGACCGTTTTTTGGTCGGCAAAGAATTGCCAATTGGAAGAATTCTTCGGTGGTTTTTTCGATGATCTTGAAACGAAAGACGATCCGGACGCATTGACCTCATCGGTGGCGGCTTTGCTGACGAGCGTCAAATCGGGCAGTTTTGTGAAAGATGACGCCGAAACGAAATTCTATGTTCTCGGGCTTTCGCCAAATGCGGCTCGTATCTCCGTCCGTTTCTGGCATGTGGGGACGGTCGCGGAAATGAGCGGACGCTTCGCCGAATGGTTCGACGACCTGACGATTGCGCATGGCGACAAATTGAAAGATCACCTGTCGATGTACCGCCTGCTGTGCTCGATCGCCGCCCAGGGCAAGGCTGAAAACACCCCGCCGAATCTCGCCGGCAACACGATGCGGGCGATTCTGGAAGGGCTGCCTCTCCCCGAAACGCTTTATCACGCCGCCTTGCAGCGCGAGCGGCTGGATCATTCGGAAGGGTGGGGTTTCGTCTCCAACCAATACGCCCGCATGAAGATCATCAAGGCATGTCTCAATCGCAAAATCAGACTTCAAGAAAATCAAAAAGAAAGGATGCTCACCGTGAGCCTCGACAATGAAAACCCCAACTTAGGCTATCGTCTTGGACGGCTGTTCGCCGTTCTGGAACGAATTCAGGAACGCGCCAATCCCGGCATCAATGCCACGATTCGCGACAAATACTATGGCTCAGCGTCCGCCATGCCAGCTTCGGTTTTCGGGACGCTCATGCGTCTCAAGAACCACCACCTCTCCAAACTGGAGAATCCCGGCGAAAAGATCAATCTCGAGCGCTTGCTCGGTGAAATCGTAAACGGCATTCCCCCGGTGATGCCGGCGCACTTGAACGCGACCGATCAAGGCTCGTTCGCCATCGGCTACTATCATCAGCGGCAGGATTTCTTCACGAAGAAGGAATCGACGGCCGAGACGGCATCCAACAATTGACAATCAACGAACAAAGGAGAAATCAAAATGACGGAAATCAAGAATCGGTACGACTTCATGCTCATCTTTGATGTGAAGGACGGCAATCCCAACGGCGACCCCGATGCGGGCAACCTGCCGCGTATCGACGCCGAAACCGGCGAAGGTCTCGTCACCGACGTCTGCCTCAAGCGCAAAGTGCGCAACTTCGTGCAGCTCACCAAAGGTGCCGAAGCAGGGTATGATATTTTTGTGAAAGAGAAGGCGATCCTGAACAATGAAATCGAGCAGGCCTACAAAGATTGCGGCGTCGAACTCGAGAAGGAAAAAGGAAAGGTCAAGCCCGGCAAAGGTGAACAGGTGAATCAAGCCCGTGCTCGCATGTGCGAGAAATTCTTTGACGTGCGCACTTTCGGTGCGGTCATGTCGACGGGTGCAAATGCCGGTCAGGTGCGGGGACCGGTTCAGATGACGTTTGCCCGTTCGGTCGACCCGGTCGTGATTGTTGAGCATGCCATCACGCGCATGGCGGTGGCCACAGAAGCGGAGGCCGAGAAGCAGGGCGGCGACAATCGCACGATGGGTCGCAAGAACACGGTGCCTTACGGACTTTATGTGACGTACGGCTTCGTTTCTCCTGCGCTCGCGAAGCAAACGGGTTTTGGTGAAGAGGATCTTGATGTCCTGTGGTCGGCGCTGACCAATATGTTCGAGCACGACCATTCCGCGGCGCGCGGGCTTATGAGTACGCAGAAGCTGGTGGTGTTCAAGCATGATTCCGCCCTCGGGAATGCGCCGAGCCACAAGCTGTTCGATCTTGTCAAGATCGCCCGCAGGGATGGCGTGGAAGTGCCGCGCAAATTCGCCGACTACGAGGTGTCGATTGGTGATGCTCCCGCTGGCGTTGAAGTGATTGAAAAGTAAGTGCTGATGCCCGTCGCTGCTCCCTCACTTCCGCCAGGCTGGCATGTCGACCCCGATACCGGGGCGTGGATGCGCGATACGATACATCACATGGGCCGCAGATGTCTCAAATGGGACTACTGCGGACATGGGGTGTATCAGATCACGATCGTCTTGAACGATCGTTCCCGCCCGTGGTTCGGGGAGATTCGCGGCGAATCGCCCGAGACTGCTCATATTGAGCTCACCGAACTCGGCCGAAGAGTTGAGTCTCATTTTCTTCGCATCACCGAATTCACTCCTGAGATCAAGGTGCTCGGAGTGCAGATGATGCCCGAGCATCTTCACGGGGTCTTGCGGGTGAAGGGGCGTCTTGGCAGACCGCTCGGCGAGCAATTGCGCGGCTTCAAGATCGGTGCAACCAAGATCGCGCGCGAGCTGGGGGTGCTCCCGCCAATCGATGGGCGGGCGAGGGGCGAGGCGGCGAGGGGCAAGGGGCTTTTCGCCGATGGTTTCGTTGATACGATTCTTGGCGATGGGCGGGCGATTGAAAGCGAGCTCAAGTATATTCGCGACAACCCGAGACGGCTGTGGGCTAAACGGGCGCACCCCGAGCTCTTTAAGGTGTTGCGCGATCTCGAGCTGCGCCTGCCCATCGATGGGCAGGAGCGACAGGTTCATCTCGCCGCGATCGGCAATCAGGCGCTATTGAAGGCGGCGACGATATTGCAAGTGCAATGCTCGCGCTCGTACTTCGCTTATGCGCGTGGGGCGAAAGGCGAGCTGTTGAAAGACGCGCCACCAGCCGTCGCCACCCGCGAGTTTGACAAGAAAGCCGAGACATTGCTCGCGGCTGCCGCGCATGGCGCGGTTTTGGTTAGCCCTTGCATCAGCCAGGGCGAGCGCGAAATCGCGAGACGGGCGTATATAGCCGGGCACAAGGTAATCACGCTCGCCAACAAGGGCTTCAACCCGCTTTACAAACCCGGCGGCAAACTTTTCGATCAATGCGCTGCGGGTAATCTGCTGATGCTCGCGCCGGCCGGTTGGCCGTATTTGCCGGGCGAGAAGAAAATCACCCGCATGGATGCGTGTGCGCTCAACCGCATCGCTCAGATGATAGCCGGCGATGGCGCAGTTGAAATCAATTATCACGGGGCGAAACTCGCCGGCGTTGACGATTATGTAAAACAGGCGTTGCAGGTGGGGGAGAAAGTCGATGGTTGACGGCGACGAGCTTGTAATGATTTCGGCCTTGCAGCATTACCTCTTTTGCCCGAGGCAATGCGCCTTGATTCATGTCGAGGGGTCGTGGTCGGAGAATTTTCTCACTACGACCGGGCGTCGACTTCATGAAAAAGCCGATTCGGGTCGCAATGAGACGCGGCGTAACGTTCATGCCGCGACCGCGTTGCGGTTGGTGTCGCATCGGCTTGGCGTGACCGGCATAGCCGATGTCGTCGAGTTTCATCTGGTTGCGGATGAGAGAGACGCGAACGGTGTTAGAATCGCGGGCCGCTTGCCAGGTCGAGATGGGTGGTGGAAACCGTTCCCGGTCGAGTACAAGCGTGGTCGGCCGAAGTCTCACCGCGCCGACGAAGTTCAGCTTTGCGCTCAAGCGATTTGTCTTGAGGAAATGTTTGCGGTGTCGGTTGAAAAGGGTGCGCTTTACTATGGCGAAACAAAACGGCGGGTCGAAATTGAATTTGGCGAAGAATTGCGCCAACTGACCGAATCGACGACAAAGAGCGTTGCCGCGTTGATTGCGAGCGGTTCAACGCCGGCTGCAATTGTTTCAAAGGGATGCGAGGCCTGTTCGATGATCGATCTTTGCCGGCCTTATGAAACCACTGGCAGGGAATCGGTGAGTCGATGGCTGTCAAACGCGATTGAGGAGGCGATTGCGCAATGAGGAAATTGTTGAACACGCTTTACGTCACGCAGCAGGATTTGTATCTTCACCAAGATGGTGAAACTGTAGTTATTGAGAAGAATCACCAGCCGTTGATGAGACTCCCGGTGCACAACCTTGCAGGAATCGTCATTTTCGGTAATTCCACCGCCAGCTCTTATTTAATGAATCTTTGCGCCACGCATGGCGTGTCAATTGCGTATTTTACCGAGAATGGAAAATTTCTCGCGCGCGTCGAAGGTCCGATCTCGGGCAACGTGCATGTTCGAATTGCGCAAATGCGCGCGTATGAAGACAAGAAGCGCAAGGCAGGAATCGCGCGCAGTTTCGTCATCGGGAAGTTGATGAATTCACGGTCCGTGCTGATGAGAAGGATTCGCGATCATGGCGAGACACCAGCGATAAAGACAGCTTGCGAAGAACAGCTGTCGGCATTGACGAGAATCAAGGAGCCATGCGATGATGTTGCTAGAATCAGGGGAATAGAAGGGGAGGCGGCGGCATCGTATTTCGCAGCGTTCAATGATTTGCTTGTTGCGCAGCGGGATAAATTCGCGATATTGTCGCGCAATCGCCGGCCGCCGATGGATCCGATGAACGCGATTCTTTCGTATGTTTACACCTTGCTCGCATATGAATGCCGGGCTGCGCTTGAGGGCGTCGGACTCGATCCTCAAATCGGTTTTCTGCACGAACTTCGCAGTGGACGTCCGGCGCTGGCACTGGATTTGATGGAAGAATTTCGCGCCGTGGTGGCCGACCGCGTGGCGGTGTCGCTGGTGAATTTGAAGCAGCTTTCGCCGAGAGACTTCAAAGTGAGCGAGACCGGTGCGGTGGTGATGTCGGACGATGCGAGAAAGACGTTGCTGACGGTCTGGCAAAAGAAGAAGCAGGAAGAAATCTATCATCCGTTTCTGGATGAGAAATTGCCGATCGGACTTTTGCCGCATGCGCAGGCATTGTTGCTTGCACGGCATTTGCGGGGTGATTTGGACGCGTATCCGCCGTTTATGGTGAAGTGAGGTGAACCCATGCTGATGCTGGTAAGCTATGATGTCTGCACTATGAACGCCGCCGGTCGAAGACGTCTGCGGCGTATAGCCAACGCGTGTGAGGACCGCGGGATTCGTGTGCAGAACTCGGTCTTCGAGTGTAACCTTGACTGGTCGCAATGGCTGGAGTTGAAAGCCAAACTTGAATCGATTTGCGACCCCGATTTGGATAGTCTTCGATATTATAATCTCGGAAACAACTACAAGGAGAAAGTCGTGCACTTTGGCGCCAAGCCGACGATCGATCCAGTTCAAGATACATTGATTCTTTGACCTTTCCGCGAACCATAAGATAACACTGAAAGACCGATAGGTTCGCGGAAATGGTATGTTCTTTGAAATTTGTTTATTTGCGATTTT
>R11__coassemble_1907_pt1 | contig 11031 bp, 11 predicted proteins | sample R11__metabat2_low_PE_023 | metagenome-assembled genome bin R11
ATTCTAAGGATGGCAGTGTTGACAACGGCAGCGACTGTGGCTGGGTCGATCAGGTGGTGGTCACTCCTATCGTCGCATCTGTTTTTACAATCAATTTCGACGCGAACGGTGGGACTGGTTCGTTCACGCGGACCGTCAACTACGGCGATTATGTCGGCTCGGTCTCTTCGCCTTCGCGTACCGGCTATACTTTCCTCGGTTGGTTTACTTCCGCCTCGGGCGGTAGTTCGTTCGACGCGTATGCCTCGGTTTACGCCTCGGCGACCTACTACGCCCACTGGTCCGAGACCTCGCTCTACAACCATCCCGCGTGGGAGGATATCGATGACGAGGACGACATCGACTGGGACGACTTCTACTCCGGCGACGAAGAGGCTTTCGCGGCCGAGGCCGCGGCGACTTTCGACGGATATATCCTCGACGGCGACGAGACGGTCGGATTCATCAACGTGAAGGCCGGTAAGAAGAACGCGCGAACCGGCGTCTCGAAGCTCTCTGCAACCGTGACCCGCCTCGGCGTTGCGAAGAAGGTATCCTATAAGGGCAATATGTCCTCGAACGGTTACTCTGTCCTCACCGCCTCTGGTCAGCCGGAACTCAGGCTCCTTCTCGGCACCAACGCGCTTTGGGGCGACTTGGACGGACTCGAAATCGAGGGCGCGCGCAATGTCTTCACCGCCAAGAACGACCCGAAGGCGACGAGCGATTGGAACGGCGCCTACACGATGGCGCTCGAGACCGTGGATGCCGACGGCACGGGGGCCGCTTCCGCATGGGGCTACTCTGGGCTCTCGATTACGGTCGCCGCGAAGGGTAAGGTCAAGGTCGCCGGCACTCTCGTCGACGGAACCAAGGTCTCGGTCACGAGCCAGCTCCTCGTCGGCGAGAGGAAGTGCTGCATCCCCGTCTTCGCCCAGCTCTACTCGAAGCGCGGCGGATTCGGCTTCCTCATTTGGCTCGAAGAAGGCGATACGCCCTATGTCTCGAATATGAGCGAGTGGAACGCGACTGCTTCGAAGACGCCGTTTACCGCGTGGTGGGGCGAGGAAGTCCCGTTCGCCGCGGTGACGACGCTTCCATCGGAACTTACGTTCCTTTTCGACGGCGAGTACGATCTCGGCTCGGTAGAGCTGCTTTACGACTTCCTCCCGTGGGAGGTGAGCTTCACGACCGGTCGTAAGTGGACGCTCCCGACCGCAGGTAAGATCGTCTACGATCGTACCGAGGAGACCTTCCTCGACTCGAAGGAGAGCGATAACCCCGCGGCGCTTAAGCTCACCTACGTCTCGAAGACCGGTGCCTTCAAGGGCAGCTTCGCGGTCTACGGTGATAACGGCGGCAAGGTCAAGAAGTATACCGCGAATGTCTCCGGCGTCATGGTCGGGACTCGCGGTTACGGCACCGCAACGATCAAGAACATCGGCTCGGCCACGGTCTTGATCGAACCCTGACATAGCAGGCGGATAGGATTTCTCCAGCGTAGATTGCAAAATTAAACGCACCTGACTTCCCATGGGAAGTGCGCTCGTGTTGGCCTCCACATAGATCTGCCGATAGCCAGGTGATCTCCTGCGTGTTCGCGCTGCTAACCGCACCAAAACCGGTGCAGTTGCTTCCGCAATCCACAGGGCAAAAAAGGGTAAACTCCAGAGGCAAACTCCGCTCGCTGAGCAGGGAAATTTATGGTATAATATCAGTAATCTGAAAACCAAGGAAAAGCAAATAAAATGGAAATCGTCTGTCTAGACCTCGAAGGAGTGCTCGTACCTGAAATCTGGATCGCTTTTGCGGAGGCGACCGGCATCCCGGAATTCCGCCGCACCACGCGTGACGAGCCTGATTACGACAAGCTGATGCATTACCGCATGGATCTTCTGGACCAGCACGGACTCAAGCTCAAGCAGATTCAGGAAGTGATCGGCTCGATCCGTCCGTTGATCGGCGCGGAGGAGTTTCTGGAGCGTCTGCGCGAGAAGACGCAGGTGCTCATTCTTTCCGACACCTTCGACCAGTTCGGGCGTCCGCTCATGAAGAAGCTCAACTGGCCGACTCTGTTCTGCAACTCGCTCACGACGGACGAGACTGGGAGGGTCACGGGGTACAAGCTGCGCTGTCCGCAGACCAAGCTCACCACGGTGAAGGCGCTGCAGTCGTGCGGCTACGACACGATCGCGGCGGGCGACAGCTACAACGATCTCGGAATGATCAAGGCGTCGAAGGCCGGATTCCTCTTCCGTTCCACCGAGCAGATCAAGAAGGACAATCCCGACATCCCCGCGTTCGAGACCTACGACGAATTTCTCGCCGCGATCGAAGCGAACCTTTCGAAGTAAACGCCGATGCTCTCCGCGCTGCTCGTATCCGCGCTGGTCGCCTTTCCGAAGCCGGGAATGAAACTCCCGTACGTCGAGCGCGCCTACATGATCGGCGCGGTCGAGCCGGGCGTCACCAATCTCGTCGTGCAGGGCCGACCGGTCGAAGTGTATCGCACCGGCGCCTGGGCGACGATGGTCGACGTGACGCCGGGAACGAACGAGATCGAGCTTGCGGTTGGCGATTTCAAGACCAATCACGTGTTCACGGTGGGGGCGAAGCCCCAACCGAGGGATCCGTCGCTGCCGCCGCCGCCGGAGAAGAAGTGGGAGAAGCTCGCGTACGCGGGGGATGTGCCGAAGGCGCATCCGTCCGGCAAGGCGCCCGGCGAGATCACGGTCACGGTCGATCCCGGACACGGCGGCAGCGAGACCGGCGCGTACGCTCCGCACGGCTACATGGAGAAGAACGCCAACCTGCTCGTGTCGCTGGAGCTCAGGAAGGCGCTCGAGAAGCGCGGCTACAAAGTGGTGATGACGCGCGAGACGGATAAGACGGTGCCGCTCTACGACCGCCCGAAGGTCGCGCACGCGGCGGGGGCGGACGCGTTCATTTCGGTGCATCACAACGCGCCGCCCGCGAATGCCGATCCGAGAACGGTGCGCTACACCTGCGCGTACAGCTGGAATCCGCTCGGCGAGAAACTCGCCGCGGCGTTGAACGCACGGGTCGCCTCCGCCTTCGAGGGCGAGATACCGAGCCACGGAACGCTCCACGCCAATTTCGCGGTGACGCGCAATCCGGAAATACCGAGCGCGCTCGTCGAGATCGATTTCCTCACCTCGCCCGAGGGCGAAGAGGCGGTGTTCGATCTCGCGCGCATCGCGCACGTCGCCGAGGCGCTCGCGGATGGATTCGCCGATTGGTGCGCGACGGGGAGCGAGCCTTGAAACATCTCGTTCTCGTTTCGCTCGCGCTTCTATCCGTCGCGGCGACGGCGGGGGAGAAACTGTCGAAGGGACTCGTCGACCGGCTGGCGAGAGCGATTCCGCCGGGTACGGCGAACGGGAAAGTGATGACGCTCTCGATCGCGCCGGAGAGTCCGGACGAGCTCGCGGCGATGAAGCCAAAGATCGAGGCGGCCGGGGGACGCATCATCGCCGCCGTGGGCCGCCGCGAGGGTTGCCCGGTCTACCGCGTCGAATTCGACGAGTTGGCGGCGTCCGCCGCGGTCGAGACACTGGAGGCGGAGAACACGGTCGGCTGGCTGGAGACCTACGAGCGTCCGCGCTTCTTCAACGATGTCGCGGTTAAGTCCGGACTCATGAACGTCGAACCGGTGCGCGAAACTTACAACCTCACCGGTTCGGGCCAGATCATCACCACCAGCGACAGCGGCATCGACACCGGCGACATGTCGACGATGAGCGCCGACTTGAAGGACAACCTGCTCGGCTTCGCCGGCGTTTACGACGGCACCGAAGACGAGGTCTACATCTACAAATACGACAAGAGTGGACACGGCACCCACACCGCGGGCTCGCTCGTCGGAACTGGTGCGCTCTCGGACGGCAAGATTAAGGGCGTCGCCTGTGGCGCAAAGCTGTGGGCGTGGTTCTGCGGTGGGGCAGAAGATGCGGTCTACATTCCCAACGAACTCGACGACCTGTTCACTCCAGAGGCGGTGCAGGTTGACGGCAGCTACACCGCGTTCATCCATTCCGCAAGCTGGGGCGGCAACACCAACGAGTACAACACTGTTTCGCAGCAGCTCGACGCGTGGTGCTGGCAGCATCCGGACTTTCTCCCGGTGTTCGCGGCGGGCAATGACGGATCTGACTCGACGATCGCGTGTCAGGCCGCGGCGAAGAACGTCCTGTGCGTGGGCGCGAGCGAGAATTACCGTCCGGACAAAGGCGCTGCGGCGGACAATCCGGACGAGATCGCGTATTTCTCCTCGCGCGGTCCGATGCCGGACGGACGCATTAAGCCCGATATCTGTGCTCCCGGTTCCTACATCGTCTCCTGCCGCTCGCACGCGAAGGGCGCGAATACCGGATGGGGCGTGTACGGGGCGAACACCAATTACTGCTACAACGGCGGCACTTCGATGGCGACGCCGCTCGTGGCGGGAACTCTCGCGCTCGTAAGGGAGGCGCTCGTCGACCGCTTCGGCTACACCAACCGTCCCCCGAGCTCGGCTCTCTTGAAGGCGATCGTGACCGGCGGGGCGACGCGCCTGGGGACGACGACGAACGGGACGGAAGCGGCTAGGGTCGCGAACAACCGGTTCGGCTGGGGAAGAATCAATCTCGGCGAGTCGATTTATCCGGCGGACGGACTCGCGGTGGAACTGCATGATTACATTCCGTTCTCGCAGGGGAGCGAAGAGACCTTTCGCGTGACCGTCACCAATACCGCGCCGTTCGACGCGCAGCTGTGCTACATCGACTATCCGGTCTCGCCGATGACGGCCAGGCGCAAGTCGCTCGTGAACGACCTCGATCTCGTCATCTCGAACGAACTCACCGGCGTCGTGTACGCGCCCGAGGACCGGACGAACAACCTCGAGGGACTGCACTTCGACGAGATCGCGGCGGGCACTCCGCTCACGGTGACGGTGAAGGGATACTTGGTTCGGTACGCCTCGACGGTCGGCGGCGCGGCGGCGCTTTTCATGCGCGGCGCGTTCGTGAGCGCGATCGCCGACACCAACGAGTATGTCACGGTCACGATCAAAGGCGAAGGCGGGGCGGAAGGGAACTACGAGACTTATCCGACCATCGGCACTCACCGCTGCGTGAAGGGATCGGAAGTCGCCTTTTACGCCGCGCTTACCAACTACGAGTATTCGAGCGCGTGGGGAACGACGAGCTACCGGTATCCGTTCCTTTGCTGGATGGCGCAGAAGGGTCTCGAAGATATCGGCGGCTTCGGCAATGAATTCACCCGCACCGTGAACGAAGATGTCGAGATCACCTGGTACTGGAAGTCGAAGCCGTCGCACGTGAAGCTCATTATCGGCGCCTTCGACGATTATTATACAATGAGCATCTATCCCTCGACCTCGGTCTGGCGGCACGAGTACTGGTGCGACTACGACGACCCGGTGGAGATAGGTCCGGAGATGTCGATCCTGGCGGCGTATTTTGATTCGTCGGACGGCGGCAGAACGCTGGAGGTGAACGATTATCTCTATTATACCTACGACAACTGGATGTACCGGCTCCCTTACGGAACGTTGAAGCTCACGAGCGTGTACTTGATGGATGAAGATGGCGATGGACTCGGCTATCTGGTCGACGGTGACGATCACGACCGGATGGATCTCGGGAGCTTCACCTATCCTGCGAAGGAGATGCTCGCGATCGATTTCGGTTACGCCGACAGCACGGTGACGACGGAGAGCGTATACAAGGAGGCGGAGGATTTGATGCCGTTCTGGTGGTGGTTCCGAAATTTCTACGGCGCGGAGAGCGAGAACGGATCGATCGAGGGGCTGGGTCCGGACGACGATGTGGACTCTGACGGCTTCACCGCGGCGGCGGAGTATCGTGAAGTCGAGGTGACGGGCGCGTCGACCGATCCGTGGGACGCGGAGAGTTTTCCGTTCCGTTTCACCTCGATCTCGAATTTCATCGCCCGCACCGGGGCGACGGTCGAAGTCGAGGGCTCGCGCGATCTGAAGAAATGGGAAGTCGAGCGGGCGGTCGAGACCGCCGCGGTGGTGACGAACGATTTCGAGTTCGCCGCGTCCACCAACGCGTTCCATCGGCTAAGGTACACGCCGCAGGGGGATTGACGATGAAGGCGAGCGTGATCGTTCCCAATTACCGCAATGACCGGGAGCTGCCGGCGATGCTCGCGAGTCTGCGCAAGGCCGAGGCGAAGCTGGGGTCGAAGGTCGAGATCGTCGTCGTCGACGACCGCGAGGGGCGGGGACTCAGCCGGGCGCGCAACGAAGGTCTCAGGCGCGTCTATGCCGCGCCGTGCGAAGACGAGGAATACATCTTCTTCGCCGATGCGGACGACACGGTGCGGGAGGATTTCTTTGCGAAGCCGATCGCGCGACTGCGCGAGACGGCGGCGGACATCTGCGTCTTCAACTGCAGCGCGTTCAGGATGAAGCGCGATTACAATCTCGAAGGCGCGGCGGCGATACGCGAGGCGTTCGCGAGGGCGTTTCTCGGGATCGGCTGGCGCGATTTCTTTTCCGGCGCGATGTACCGGAACCGCGAGCAGGCGGGGATGTGGCGCTTCGCGTTCAGGCGGGAGCTGTTGGAAAAAGGCGGGGTGTGGTTCGACGAGAAGATCAGAATCTACGAAGACGCTCCGTTTCTGATGGAGGCGGCGATACATGCGAAGAAAGTCTGCGCGATCGACGACGTACTTTACGACTACGAGCCGGGGGCGGAGGGGATAATCCGCAAGGTGACCGGAACGAAGGCGCACTGGGAGTACAAGCGCGAGATCATGAAAGAGCGCGAGCGGCTCGACCGGCTCGCGGGCGGGGGCTTAAGAAAATACTTCGCGGCGAGCCAGATGCTGGGACGGCTCGAGTTTTTGAAACATCTTTGGCGGGGGAGGAAGAAATGAAAGTGGTGATCACGGCGGGACCGACGAGGGAGTTCATCGATCCGGTGAGGTTCCTGTCCAATCCGTCCACCGGACGGATGGGCTTCGAAGTCGCGGCCGAGGCGGCGCGGCGCGGATGCGAGAGCGTGCTTGTGGCAGGTCCGGTCACGCTCAAGACCCCGAAAGGCGTCCGTCGCATCGACGTCACGAGCGCCCGGGAGATGCTCGCGGCGGTGAAGCGCGAAATCGCGGCGGGCGGCGACATCTTCATCGCGACCGCGGCGGTCGCGGACTGGCGTCCGGCGAGGACGGCGGCGAAGAAACTCAAGAAAAGCGAGATGACGGGCGTGCTCGAACTCAAGCGCAATCCCGATATTTTGAAGACGGTGAAGGACTGCCGCAAGATCGGTTTCGCCGCGGAGACCGGCGACCCGACCAGAGAGGCGGCGCGGAAGTGCCGCGAGAAGAGACTCGAGTTCATCGTCGCCAACGACGTCACCAGGGCGGGGGCGGGTTTCGGCACGGCGACGAATCTGGTGAGCTTCGTTTTTCCGGACGGAACAGTCCGTAAGTTTCCGCTCATGACCAAGCGCCGCGTGGCGGCTGAAATCTTCAAGGCGATCGGGGTGAAGTGCAATGGATAATCTCATCCTGGTCGCGACCCAGGTCGGGGTGCTGTTTCTGCTGATGGCCGTCGGCATCGCGTGCCGGCGCATGAGGTATCTCGACGACCGGGTGGTCAAGGGACTCGTGGACATTCTCGTCGTGGTGGTGACGCCGTGCCTCGTCGTCAACGCCTTCCAGCGTCCGTTCTCCCCCGACATGCTCAAGGGACTCGGCTTCGTGGCGTTCGCCGCCGTCGCCGGCCACGTCGCGGCGATTCTCCTCGTCTACGCGCTTCTGCACCATCGCGACGCGGCGAGACGGAACGTGCTCCGGGTGGCGGCGGTGTTCTCCAACGCTGGCTTCATGGGCATTCCGCTCGACCAGGCGCTCCTCGGCGATCTCGGGGTCTTTTACGGCGTCATCTATATCGGCATCTTCAACGTCTTCATCTGGAGCTGGGGATACGGCACGATCTCGGGCGGCGGCGAGAAGGGCGCTGTCTCGCGGACTGAAAAGCTCCGGCGCATCGCGGTAAATCCCGGCACGATCGGGCTTGCGCTCGGACTGCCGCTCTTTTTTACCTCGACGACGCTCCCGGCGGTACTGCACGATTCGTGCAGGTTCATCGCCGACCTGAACACTCCGCTCGCGATGTTCGTGATCGGATACTATCTCGCGGGGGCGAAGTTCGGGGCGATTGTGAAAGTGAAAGAGGCGTATTTCTCCGCCGCGTTCCGGCTCGTAGGGTATCCGCTCATGATGATCGGCTTTCTCTTGCTGGCGCGGAACTTCATGGCGCTCGACCGCACGATGATGCTCGCGCTCGTCGTGAGCGCGTCCGCCCCGGTGGCGGCGCTCACCTCGATGATCGCGGCGAGGTGCGGCTCCGACGTCGACCTTTCCGTCGGCCTCGTAAGCGGCACCACGCTCCTCTCGATCGTCACCATGCCGCCGGTGATCGCCCTCGCGATGGAAATATTGTGAAGGTTGGCCGCCGAATCGAAAACCACCCATACATGCTTGGAGATTAAAGTAGTAAAACACATGGCTATTAAGAAGAGTGAGCTGTATTCGTCGCTGTATGAGGCGTGCGATCATCTGCGAGGGGGTATGGCCCCCTCGATGTACAAGAACTATATCCTCACTTGCCGCGGAACAGCCGGAGTATTGAAATGACAACTGTGCAAGTGGGAGATATTGCAGTTGAGGTGGTGCATAAGCGCATCAAGCATCTGCATCTTTACGTTAAGCCGCCGGATGGGCGGGTGGTGGTGTCCGCGCCGATGATGGTGCCGGACGAGCGAATCGCCATGTTCGTGCGAGAGAATCTCGGCTGGGTGATGAAGAAGCGCGAGGCGATTCAGGACCAGAACCGAGTGCCGCCCCGGAAATGGGTGAGCGGAGAGTCGGTGTATATCTGGGGCGAGCAGTATTTCCTTGAGGTGAAGAAATCACCCGAGCGCAAGTACGTGGTTAGATTCTCGGGGCGGACGATGGAGCTTGAAGTGCCGCCCACCAGTACATGCAGGAGTCGGGACGCGTTTATGGACGGATGGTATCGCGAGGAGCTGATGCGCGAGGCGCCGAAAGCGCTTGCGAAATGGGCGGATATCACGGGCCTCAAGGCGAACGAGCTCGTAGTGCAACGGATGAGGCGCTGCTGGGGAACGTGCGCACCGGCGAAAGCGAAGGTGAGACTGAACCTGATGCTGGCGAAACGCGACAAGGAAGCGCTCGACTATGTGGCTCTCCATGAACTCTGTCATCTGAAGTACCGCTCTCACGGGCCGCGCTTTAAGGCGTTACTCGATAAGTATCTTCCCAATTGGCGTGAGGTGCGTAAGCGCCTAAACGCCGCCCCGATAGATTGGAGAGTTGACGATGGCGACTAAGGCTTTCGCCGGACCTTCGTTTTTCACATCCTGGATACCCATTCAAAAAATCGCGCAATACATCTTACGCTTTTCGAAAAATGCACCGGATTGAAATTAACGCGGCACAAGCGAGTGAAAATTTGATATAATATCCTTGCTTTCGATGAAAGGGAGCGAAACGAATTTCAGCTGCAGGCGGGCGAGGCCCCGCCAAGGCTATATCGAGAGGATAGGAGCGCTAATGCCTAGCATTTCACATTTCTATGGTCTTGTCATCTGGATTTACTGGGATGAAGACAAAGGCCGCCATCATATGCCGCATATTCATGCCGAGTATGCCGGCAAGGAGGCGGTTGTCTCTATTCCGGAAGGAGAGGTGGTTGAAATGGATGATGATTTTCCTCCAAGGAAGATCAGAATGGTTCAGACATGGATTGACATTCATTCCGAGGAGCTGATGGCGGATTGGAATCTTGCGGTGAACCACGGCGAGGTGTTCAAAATCCGAGGGCTCGATGAGAGGTGAAATATGCGTTCATATCGCAGAACCAGTAAAGCCCGCTATCTTGAAGGGTCGAAAATAGCCGTTGAGTTCGAAGACGGAACCCGAGGCGTTTTTGATTTTGCGCCTTTCGCCGACTACCCATGCTACCGTAGTTTGAAGTCAATCGGCGTGTTCGCCTCGGTCAAGGCCGATCACGGAACCTTAATGTGGCCCGGTGAGATTGATATTGCCCCGGAGGCGGTATGGACCGGTGCAGTTCGCGAAAGTGCGGCGGATTGTGATTTTCGCGGCACAAGCGAGTGAAAATGTGATATAATACTCTCGCTTCTGGCGAAAGGAAGCGAAACGAGTTTCAACTTTGAGGTGGGCAAGAGGTCGCCTGGGCTACACCGCGAGAGCGGAAAGTGGAAAATATAAAGAAAGGAGGAACGAATGCCGATAGTAATGGAAAAGAGTGATTGGATGAAAACGGTGGCGAATGCCAGCCGTGCGGAGAATATTTGGTATGAGATGGTGTCGGGTAGTGATAGCGATGTCGCTTCGATTATTCTTCCCAAGGTTGATGGTATGAGGCGTTCGTTTCAGGTTATTCTCGTTCCTGTGACCAAGGGTGAACATGCAGCTACCAGACCAAGGAAAACATCGGCGCGAGGTATGTTCTCGGAATTCGCTAGTTCAGAACGACGGAAGAGTGAGAAATCCGCATGGTCGGAAGCCGTAAAGGACAAGTACGCGCGTTAATGTTGATACCAACGCCTGCATCAGGTATCTTATTGATGATATTCCGGAGCAGACGGAGCGAACCGAGGCGTTGATCGATGAAGGTAGCGCGTATCTTACGCCGGAAGTGTTGGCCGAGTGTGCGTTTGTGCTGGAGAAGGTCTATGAAATCGGCCGTCAGGAAATGGCGACAGGATTGGGCCGTTTGATTGAATTGATGGGGTGTGATTCAAAAGAGGTGTACCTGCGGGCTGTGTCGGTGTTCGCGGGTAATCGCAAATTGGATATGGTCGATTCATTCTTGATTGCGAGGAAGTTAGTGCTTGAGGATGATGTTCTGTCTTTCGATAAGGATATGATGAAAGTGCTATATCGGTTGGAATCATCGGAAAATGCGGCGGATTGAAATTTCCGCGGCACAGGCGAGTAAAAATGTGA
>R11__coassemble_1934_pt1 | contig 10927 bp, 9 predicted proteins | sample R11__metabat2_low_PE_023 | metagenome-assembled genome bin R11
CGGAAGGGGACAACAAGCCCACGACAACAAGCGAAGCGGCCGCGCCGGTTCAGGAGGCTCCGGTTCAGGAAGCGCCGGAAGGGGACAACAAGCCCACGACAACAAGCGAAGCGGCCGCGCCGGTTCAGGAAGCGCCGGTGCAGGAAGCGCCGGTTCAGGAAGAAAAGATTGAGAAAGAAGAAGTGAAGAATGAAACTGCCGATCAGCTGGCTTAACGATTACGTAAAGGTAGACGACATCGAGCCGAAGGAGCTCGCCGAGAAGCTCACCCGCGCCGGTCTTCAGGTCGAATCGATCGAGACCGTGGGCGGGGAGCCGCTGAGCGATCTCATCGTGGTCGCGGAGGTCGTCGAGTGCGAGGCGCATCCCGATTCGGATCATCTGCACGTGTGCAAGGTGACGGACGGCAAGGAGACTTTTCAGGTCGTCTGCGGCGCGCCGAACATGCGCAAGGGCATCAAGACCGCGTTCGCGAAGATCGGGGCGTTCATTCCCGAATTCGGTGAAAAGATCAAGAAGGGCAAGATACGCAAGGTCGAGTCGTTCGGCATGTGCTGCTCGGAGAAGGAGCTGCACATCGGCGCGGGCAACGCGGGCATCATCGAGTATCCGGCCGAGACCCCGGTCGGCGCGCTCGTGCGAGACGTCGCGAATCTTCCGAAGCCGGAGGTCGTCTTCGACATCGAAGTGACCTGGAACCGTCCCGACGCCCTGTCGATTGTCGGTCTCGCGCGGGAATACGCGGCGATTCTGCATCGTCCGCTCACGATGCCGGCGGTTGATTTCACCGAAGAGGCGACGCCGGTCGAGAGCGAGGTCAAGGTGGTGGTCGAAGACCCGGTGAAGTGTCCGCGCTACACCGCCCGCGTCGTCACCTCGATGACGCCCGACGCTCCGTCGCCGGAGCTGATGGCCAAGCGTCTCGAACTCTGCGGGGTGCGCTCGCTCGGCCTCGCGGTCGACGTCACCAACTACGTGATGCTCGAGCTCGGCCAGCCGCTGCACGCGTTCGACCACACCAAGCTCAAGGACCGCACGATCGTGGTGCGCGACGCGAAGGAGGGCGAGGAGATGATGACCCTCGACGGAGTCGTGCGCAAGCTTGATCCCTCGATGCTCGTCATCTGCGACAGCGAGAAGCCGAACGCGGTCGCCGGCATCATGGGCGGCGAAGATTCTGGCATCGCGCCCGGAACGACCACGGTGATGCTTGAGTCGGCGCTCTTCGAGACCACCTCGACCAAGTTCACCGCGACGAAGCTCGGCCTCGCGAGCGAGGCGGCCTACCGCTACATTCGCGGCGTCGACAAGGATCTCGCCGATTACGCCTCGCGCCGCGCGGCGCACCTCCTGCAGAAATACGGCGCGGCGAAGATCGCGAAGGGCGTCATCGCCGTCGACCGCCGCGGCGGAGAGGGTTCGTCGGGTCGTCGCTTCGTCGATTCGTCGAATGTCACCTGGTTCAACGAGGATGTCGTTCTCAATTTCGACCGGGCGAGAAAGCTCATCGGCATTCCCGTCGGCAACGATGCGATGACGTTCATCCTGAAGTCGCTCGGGCTCACGCCGCGCACCGAGGGCCTTTACGCCGGTCAGCAGGAAGTCGCCTTCGGCATTCCTTCCTGGCGTTACGATCTCACGCTCGAGGCGGATCTCGTGGAGGAGATCGCGCGCGTGTACGGACTCGACAACATTCCCGACACCATGCCGTCCGCCCCGTCGGTCTCGGCGCTTTCCGACCGGCAGTTCCGCGCCAAGACGCGGGTGCGCGAAATCTGCCTCGCGCTCGGCTTCACCGAGGCGATGCACTACTCCTTCCTTTCGAAGAAGGAGCTCGATGACTTCGACACGCGCACGACGGAGAAGCGCCTCGTCATTCCAGATCCGGTTTCGGCGGAATACGGGGTGATGCGCGATTCGCTGCTGCCGCAGATGATGGGGTCGCTCGGACGAAACGCGTCGCACCAGCTCGAGAGCGCGATGCTCTTTGAAATCGGCAAGTGCTTCAGCGTCGCCAAGGCGCCGACCGGGGATATTCCGTGCGAGAAGGAGATGCTCTCGCTCGGCTTTGTGGGTCCGGTCGGACGCGAGGCGCTGCGCCGCCGCGCGGCGGTGACCGAAGAGGACGCGGTGCTCTGGATGAAGGGCGTCGTCGCCGAACTGCTGCAGCGTCTGCACGCGGGCAAGGTCGAGTTCGAGAGCGAAGACCACCCGGCGTTCGCCAAAGGCGCCGCGCTCGCGGTCAAGCTCAACAACCGCCGCATCGGCTGCCTCGGGGCGCTGTCGGCCAAGTTGCGGCATCCGTACCGCCTCACCACCCAGATGGCGCTCGCGGAAGTCGACTTGAAGCCGCTACTCAAGAACTTCGACACGGTCGGGCGCGTTTCGGCGGTGCCGCAGTTCCCGTTGGTGAGGCGCGACCTCGCGCTCGTGTGCGCGAAGACCGTGACCGACGCCCAGGTGCGCTCGGTCATCGCCAAGAACGGCGGCAAGGAACTTGTCAAAATCGATCTCTTCGACGTGTTCAAGGATTCCCGCGCGTACTCGCTCGAGTTCCGCAGCGCGGAGAAGACGCTCACCGACGAGGAAGTCGGGAGAACTTTCACCCGTATCGTCGAGGCGCTGAAGGCGACCGACGGCATCGAAGTGAGGGAGGGCTGAAAATTTCAGGACGTGGGTCCTGGGCTGCTCGCGGATTAAGCGGAAATTTCTTCGACCGACATTTTGAAAAGGGACCGCAAGGCCACCGTTTGGAACGTAGGGTTCCGGGGGTTCTGTGCTACGGCAGTCTGGGATCTTTTAAACAAGGTAAACGAAACGATGCAGATTAAGAAAATCATTTTCTTCGTGGCGCTCATCTGCGCCTTTGTCGGCTTCGCCGCGCCGGCGTTCAAGAGTTCTTTCGCCAGACAGCCGCCCGAGGCGGCCAAGGCGCTCGGCGGCACCTACGGCAAGCCGATCGACGCGGGCTATGTTTTCGTCGACGGCAAATATCTCGCCCCGCCTTACAAGGTCGATCGCGTCGGCACCGTCATCAAGATCAACGGCGTGCAGGTGACCGGACAGGTCATCGCATGGAACGAGTTCATCAAGACCCAGAGCGGCGTCACGGTCTCCAAGACCGAAACCCCCGCCGCGGGCGGCGACGACCTTTTCGACGACGCGCCCGCCTCCGAACCCGAGGTCGAGGAGGATGACGACGACGACGATTCGAGCGCACTCGACGACCTTTTCGATGACGATCCCAAACCGAAGAAAAAGGCCGCCAAGAAGCCGGCCAAGAAACGCGCCGCGCCGCGGCCGAAGAAGCCGACGGTCACCGTGAGCTATTCGCTCGAGGGCGATTTCGTCCCCAACGAAAAGTCGCGCGAACTCGTCAAGAAGATCGCAGCGCGCCGCAAGGCGATCGAATCGAAGCTGCTCAATGACGGACTCATCTGTTTTGGTTCGCGCTATACTTCGATACAGTGCGACAAGCTCGCCGCGAAGCGCATTCTCGAAAAACTGCCTGAAATCCAGAAGCAGCACAAAGACCCCGCGCAGTTCACGCAGGCGGTGCGCGCCGCCGGCCTTGTCTACCTCTCCGAGCCGTGCATCAACGATCTCTGTCGCAATCGCACCGATTATTACCAGCTCATGGAACGGCGCAAGAAAGACGCGGAGAAATCGAAGTGGTCTAATATCCTCGGCATGTGAACGAACAGACGCTACTCATTCCGGCGTACAATCCGGACGAAAAGCTCCTTGCGCTTCTTCCGAAGCTTAAGGAGCGCTTCGGTCGTATCGTCCTTGTCAACGACGGCTCGACTAGCGGACTCGACATCTTCGAGAAAGCTAAACCGTTCGTCGAGAAAATCCTCGTCCACCCGGTGAACCGCGGCAAAGGCGCGGCGATCAAGACGGGTCTTGACTATATCGGCCCGGATAGCGATGTCATCACCGTCGATGCGGACGGACAGCACACGCCGGTCGACGTCGCGCGAATCGCCAAGGGACTTCTCTTCCATCGCGGCGGACTCGTCCTCGGGGTGCGCGACTTCTCCGGCAAAGTCCCGTTCCGCAGCCTCTTCGGCAATTTCTGGACCCGATGGTTCTTCTTTCTGATGACCGGGCTCATGATCCGCGACACCCAGACCGGTCTCCGCGGCATCCCCGCCTCGCTGGTTGGCCGGGTCGCCAGAATCCCCGGCGACCGCTACGAATACGAGATGGCGATGCTCGCGGACGCGAAGTATCACGATGAGAAGCCGCTCCAGATACCGATCACCACGGTCTACATCGAGGGCAACGCGACGAGCCATTTCAATCCGCTCCTCGACACGATCCGCATCTACCGGCGGCTTCTGCAGTACTGCCTTTCGTCGATTCTCGCGTTTCTCGTCGACAACATCGTCTTCGCGGTAACGATCGCCTACCTCGCGGCGAAAACCGATCTGCGCGAATATGACTGGATACCTTTCGTCGCCGCGCGCTTCGTCTCCGCCAACTTCAACTATTTCTACAACCGCTTCGTGGTGTTCCAGCACGGAAAGAGACCGCAAAGAAAAGGTCACTTCAGCTACGTGCGTTTCGCCGCGCTGGTTGCGGTCGTCCTTTCGCTCAGTTTCGCCTTTACCGAAGGTCTCTCGCTTCTCTGCGGCGTGCACGGGGCGTGGATGACGCTCATCAAGATCTGTGTCGACACCGCGCTTTTCTTCGGCTCCTACTACATGCAGAAAGAATTCGTCTTCAAATCTCAACAGGAAAACGTAAATGAACTCACTCGCGCAAAAGCTCAATAAAACCCTTGGTTCCGCGGCGGGATTTCTCTCTCCCGCCGGCAAGCGTATCTACTTCCCCTACGGCGGCATTCTCGGTCAGGGAGCCGAGGCGAAGAGCTGTGAAACCAATGCGACGATCGGCATGGCCTTTGAAGAAGACGGCTCGCCGCTGGTGATGGAATGCTTCCAGAAGGGAATCAACCTCGACAAGAAGGCGTTTCTGTACGCGGGCTCGTTCGGTCTTCCCAAGCTGAGGGAAATCTGGAAGGAGATGGAGCTCAAGAAGAATCCTTCGTTGAAGGGCAAGAATTTCTCCAGTCCGGTCGTCACCAACGCGCTCACTCACGGGCTCAGAATCGCGGCGGAGCTTTTCGCGGGTCCCCGCGACACCCTGGTCGTTCCCGATCTTTTCTGGGATAACTACGAACTCATATTCCAGGAAGCGGTCGGCTGCAAGGTCGCGCACTTCAACACCTTTAAAAACGGAGCGTTCGACGCCGCGGCGATGAAGACCGAACTGATGAAGCCCGGCGAGAAGAAACTGCTCATTCTCAACTATCCGAACAATCCGACCGGCTACACCGCGACGATCGAAGACGCGAAGAAGATCGTCGCCGCGGTCAAGGCGGCCGCCGCCGCGGGCAAGAAGATCGTGGTCATTCTCGACGACGCCTATTTCGGTCTCGTCTACGAGAAGGGCGTGCACGAAGAGTCGCTCTTCGCCGAGTTCAGCGATCTTCACGATAACGTGCTTGCGGTCAAGCTCGATGGCACCACCAAGGAAGACTACGTGTGGGGACTTCGCGTCGGCTTCATCTCCTTCGCGTTCAAGGGCGCAAGCGCTGAACAGCTCAAGGCGCTCGAGGCGAAGGCCGCAGGCGACGTCAGAAGCTGCGTCTCCAATGTCACCTCGATCGGACAGCACCTTGCGGTGCAGGCGTTCGCGGATAAGGAATACGCCGCGCAGAAGCGCGAGAAGTACGCGGTTCTGAAAAAGCGCTATCGCGAGATTCGCGCCATCCTGAAGCTGCACCCCGAGTATGCGAAGGCGTTCGAGACGATGCCGTTCAACTCAGGCTACTTCATGTGCGTGAAACCCATCGGCGTCGACGCCGAGAAGGTGCGCCGGCACTTGATCGAAAAGTATTCGACCGGCACGATCGTCCTTTCCGGACTCATCCGTCTCGCGTTCTCGACCATTCCCACGAAGAAGCTCGCTAAGCTTTTCGCCGATGTCGCTTCTGCGGTCAACGATTTGCGTAAATAAAAGGAACAACACCCATGAAAAAACTCCTCTTCCTCGCGCTCGGCGCGATAACCCTGGGCTCCTTCGCCAAGATGGAGCGCGTCGTCACGGTCGAGCTCGCCGACGCCGAGAAGATTGCCGCCGCGGCGAACGCGGTTCTGGACATGGCCGGACAGCAGATGCTCGCGCCGATGGTGGTGCCGATGATCGCGCAGAATCCGGTGACCGAGAAGATCGGTCCCGCCCGCAAGGGTGAAAGCGCCGAGCTTATCGTCTATGTCGATTCCGCGTCGTTCAACAAGGCGGCGGATGAGGCGGTGGATGACGCCAAGCCGATCTTCCTCTATCCGGTCGTCTGGAACAAGGAGAAGCTGCTCGCGGCCAATCCCGATTTCGCCGAAGAGGATGGAATCATCGCCGACAAGACCGGCACGGTCGCGATTCTCTCGCCCGACACCAAGTGGCTCGTTGTCGCCCAGTCGAAAGACATGCTGCCGCTCGGCATCGCCGCGATCACGGAGAAGCGTCCGCTCACAGGCGCGGTCCTTCGGGTGACGCTTGAAGGGGAGACGCTTAAGGCGATTTCCAAAGAGGTCACGGCCGCCGCCAAGAAGGCCGAGGGCCAGGGACTCAAGTTCGACGCTTCGGGGGCCGACATCATCGACCAGAGCGAGGCGATGACTCTCTCGATTGATGCGACCCCGAAGGGAATCGACTTCAAGGCTGTGGTCAAGGCTCGGCCTGGTTCGGAACTCGCGAAATGCGGAGAAATTCCGCTCAAGCCCGGTGAACTCGTAGCCTGCGGTCCCGACGCGCTCTCCGCCACGGCCGTCGCCCCGAATTGCGGCTTCGCCGATCGCGATAAGGTTTTCGGAGAGCTTCTGAAGCTTGTCGCCAAGCACGGCATCGACACCTCGTATCTCAAAGTCGAGAAGGCGGGCGTCTTCACCAAGTACACCCTCGATCTTATCGCGGCGGTTAAATGGTTCAAGGCGAACGCGGAGAAACTCGACGAGATCGATCCGGAGAAGTTCATGCTCGATTTCACTAAGATTGATTTCGGCAGCCCCAGACTCAAGGCGGAAGCTCCCGCCAAGATCAGTGCGATCGCCATGAAGGGCATCGCTCCGGCGGAGCCCGCGGCCGCCCGTTTCGCGCGCATTCTGCCTGAGGCTGCCGAGTGCAAGCCGTACCTCGTTTCGGTCTGCTCCCTGTACGAAACCCTCAAGGGTGCCGTGCCCCAGATCATCGATGCGCTCGAAGACGAGGACGTGACCGCCAAGGTCGGCATTTATCTCGCGATGCTCCCGCCCGTCGAGAACTGCGGTGTCGCCACGGCGGCGTGCAAGAAGGGGAATGATCATTGCATTATCGCCCGCATCGCTCCGGGAGAGATCCGCGGAATGGTCATGACCGCGACTGCGGCCGCCGGCGCCTGTTCGAAGATTTTCGGCGGCGCTGAGGAATGCGGCGGGGTCGAGATCGACGATGACGATGATGACGACGACGACGACGACGACGCCAAACCAGAAGACGCCGACAAGACCGAGGCCGCACCGGCAGTCGCTGAATGACCTTTGAAGCGCAGTCAAAGGTGAACCTCACGCTTGAGGTTCTGGGGGAGCGCGTGGACGGCTACCACGCGCTCCGCTCAATTGTCGCCCCGATTTCGCTCGCTGACACGATAACGCTCGAGAAGGCGCAGAGCGCGACGAGTGATACCGGCTACGACGATGACCTTTGCGTGAAGGCGCTTGAAGCGCTCGGGGTCGGCGGAAAAGTTTCGGTCTTGAAGCGCATTCCAGCCGGCGGCGGATTGGGCGGCGGCAGCGCGGACGCCGCGGCGGTGCTGCGCACGGCGAACGAGCTCTACGCGCTTGGGAACTCACCCGAGAAGCTCGCCGAAATCGGCGCCACCTTCGGGAGCGACATTCCCGCGCTCGTTCTCGCCCAGCACTACCGCCGGCCGGTGCTGATGGAAGGCCGCGGCGAGGTGGTGTCGCTCATGGAGCCGATAGCGGAGAGGGCGATGGTGCTCGTGAATCCGGGGGTGCACTCCTCGACCCCGGAAGTGTTCCGCGCCTGGTCTCTCACCCGTGGGCTTGTTGTCCCGTCACCCGATCGGTGGCTTGTGATCGGGAACGATCTGCAGGCGGCGGCGATAAAGCTGCACCCGGAAATCGCCGAGGCGCTTGCCGCGCTCGAGGCGGAAGGGGCGACGGAGTGCCGCATGACTGGCTCGGGCGCGACTTCGTTCGGCTTCGCGTCAGATCCGGACGAGGCCGAACGCATCGCCGCGGCCCTAGTGAAACGCGGCTATCAGGCATGGCCGGCGACGCTGTGCCCGAAATGAAGACGATCCGCCGCGCGAAGTCCGGGCGAATCGCGCTGAAACTCATGTGACTGAGAACAAAGAAACAGATTTAATCCAAACTGAAGGGAAACACAAAAATGAAACTGCTTAAATATATTTCGATGGCCGCGATCGCGGCGGTCATGGCCGGTTGCGGCGAGAAGGATAATTCGCTCAAGATGATTACCGAGGCGACTTTCCCGCCCTATGAATTCCTGCGCGGACAGGAGATCGTGGGCATTGATGTTGAAATCTGCCGCGCGGTCGCGGAAAAACTGCAGCGTCCGTTCAAGTGCGAAACCGTCGACTTCGATTCGGTCATCCCCGCCGTCATTTCCGGCAAGGCCGATCTCGCTGCTGCCGGCATCACGATCACCGAGGATCGCAAGAAGAATGTCGACTTCTCGATACCTTACGTGAAAACCGGCATCGTCGTCATCTACAAGTCGTCCAATCCGTTCACCGGCATCGAACAACTCAAGGGCAAGCGCATCGGGGTGCAGTCCGGCACCACTTCGGAAACCTTCGTTCTGGAGCAGCTCAATCAGGAACCCGAGCGCTCCAAGTCTCCCGCCGAGGCGGTCGCCGCGCTCAAGTCGGGACGCTGCGACTTCGTGATCTCCGACATCGATCCCGCCAAGAACTGCGTCAAGGGCGAGGGCGATCTCGCGCTCAGCGATTTCATCACCTCCGAAGAATACGCCGTCGCGATCAGGAAGGGACAGAGCGAACTGCTCGCCGCGATCAACGAGACGATCACCGAGCTCAAGGCGAACGGAGTTCTCGCGCAGTGGATCGAGGCCTACACCGCCGAGGCGGACAAGCTGAAAGAATAAGTGATAAGTGATGAGTGATAAGCGGTGATGGTATGTGGCAGAATTTTGTAGATGATTTCGCACTCTGCTTCGTCAAGAACGGACGATGGGAGTATTTGCTCAACGGTCTCGGCGTGACGCTTGAAATCGCGCTTGCCGCGATTGTGCTCGGACTTTTCATCGGTTTTCTGACCGCGATTGTCAGATCGTCGCACGACAAGTACGGATTCTTCCCGTTCGGCAACTTTCTCGCGAAAATCTACCTCACCGTCATCCGCGGCACCCCGATGGTGGTGCAGCTCTTGATCACCTACTACATCATCCTGAGGTCGCTTGACTCGAAGGTGCTCATCGCGATTCTCGCCTTCGGCATCAATTCGGGCGCGTACCAGGCCGAGATTCTGCGCGCCGGCATCGTCTCGATCGATCCCGGACAGATGGAGGCGGGTCGTGCGCTCGGGCTCGGCTACTGGCAGACCATGCTTCGCATCATCATTCCGCAGGCGATCAGAAACGTGCTGCCGGCCTTGGGCAATGAGTTCATCGTGCTCATGAAAGACACCTCGATCGTCGGCTACATCGCGCTTATTGACCTTGCGAAAGGCGGGGATATAATCCGTTCCCAGACCTACTCGGTGTATCTGCCGTACCTTACCGTCGCGCTCATCTACCTCGTGCTGGTGATGACTTTCACCTGGCTTCTGGGCAAACTTGAACGGTACTTGAGAAACACCGGGGCCGATCCGGTGCATAACGACAGTTGATAGTTGGTAGTTGTTAGTTGGTAGTTGATAGTTGGTAGATGGTAGATGAAAGGAAAGAGTATGAGTGAAACGCTGTTGAAAATCGAGGGGCTCAAGAAGAGCTTTGGCGAACTGGAAGTCTTGAAAGGACTCTCGACCGAGATCCGCAAGGGCGAGGTGGTGGTGATGATCGGTCCGTCGGGCGGCGGCAAGTCGACGTTCTTAAGGTGCATGAACCTTCTGGAGCAGCCGACCGAGGGCAGCATTGTGTTCGACGGCATCGACATCGTCAAGGCGGACGAGAAGACGAAGAACGCCGTGAGAAGCGAGATGGGAATGGTGTTTCAGCACTTCAATCTTTTCCCGCACCTCACGATTCTCGACAACATCACGCTCGCGCCGAAGCTGGTGCGCAAGGTCCCCGCCGCCGAGGCGGAGGCGAAGGCGATGAATCTCCTGAAGATGGTGGGACTCGAATCGAAGGCGAAGGCGTATCCGCAGCAGCTCTCCGGCGGACAGAAGCAGCGCGTCGCGATCGTCCGTTCGCTCGCGATGCAGCCCAAGGTGATGCTCTTCGATGAACCGACTTCGGCGCTTGATCCGGAAATGGTCGGCGAAGTGCTGGATGTGATGAAAGATCTCGCGAAGAACGGAATGACCATGGTGGTCGTGACTCACGAAATGCGCTTTGCCCGCGATGTCGCCACTCGCGTCCTGTTCCTCGAAGGTGGAAGAATCTCCGCCGAGGGCACTCCCGAGGAAATCTTTTCGCGCCGTCATGACGGACGTCTCGGCGAATTCCTGGGCAAGGTGCAGGGTGATCTCGTTCAGTGAGTCTTTTGAAGTTCAAACCTTTAACACCTTCCGATTTTATGATATAATTGAGCCATGAATACGAACGAACCCATGCCTGAAGTGAATCAGGGACTGCCGCCGCACGCGGTGAGCGTTTATGGCGGAGTCGACGGAATGGAAGATTTTCCGGTGCTGAAGGCCTTTCAGCAGTACGT
>R11__coassemble_1958_pt1 | contig 10815 bp, 9 predicted proteins | sample R11__metabat2_low_PE_023 | metagenome-assembled genome bin R11
AAGCACATCCCCTCCGCCTCCATCGCCTATCGCCGCGCCCTCCGCTATCTCCGCTCCAAAGGCCTCACCCCCACCCTCTGCCGAAGTTGATTTCTGTGAAGAAAAAGAATAAAAATAAAATTTCAAAAAATTCAGTTTTTCATCTGCACTGAAGATCACCCTTGATTTAATTGGGCGATCTTTACTTTCGGTATGTTTTTTCCGTAAAGAAATCTATAGCAAATCTATAGGTAAAATTAAGGTAATCTTTAGACAAGAAATTTCAAAATCTGAGATAATATTTTGCGTTCGGATAAACCGGACGGAAAGGATTGTTTCAGATATGGTGGCAAGATGTTACAGCGGGGCAATCGGCGGAGTGGATGCCTCGACGGTTGAAATCGAGGTAAATTCCGTATTGGCTTCGAGCTCGTTTGCGATCGTGGGGTTGCCAGATCAAGCGGTCAAGGAAGCTAAAGAACGTGTGTCTACAGCACTGAAGACATCTGGTTTTTCTTCCAAAAAGGAATATGCTGTTACGGTGAATCTCGCGCCGGCTGACACTAAGAAAGAGGGCCCCATTTATGATCTTCCGATCGCGGTGGCACTCATGAAGGCGACCGGGCGGCTCGAGAATGAGCGTCTTCATGAGTATGCGCTTATCGGTGAGCTTTCACTCTCTGGCGTAGTGCGCCGTGTGCGCGGCATTCTGCCGATCGTGATGGAAATGAAGCGCATCGGCAAACGCGCGATACTGGTGCCGGCTGATAATGCTCTCGAAGCGAGTGTGGTCCGAGGTATTGACGTCATTCCGGTGAGAACGCTTGTAGATGCGATCGAATATTTAAATGGCAGGTGTGAGATTCTTCCGGTATCGACAGATCTTGCCGACTTAGTGACCGCAGAGTATGGACGTGGCGAAGATTTCGCCGACGTCAAAGGACAGTTTCAAGCGAAGGAGGGATTGGAAATCGCGGTCGCCGGCGGACACAATGTCTTGATGATAGGTTCGCCGGGATCGGGTAAAACGATGCTTGCTCGTCGGATTCCTTCTATCCTCCCTACGATGACGGTTGAAGAGGCTTTGGAAGTCTCAAAAATACATTCAGTTGCTGGACGCGAGAAAGGCGCGCGGGTGTTTGTGACTGAGCGGCCATTCAGAGCACCGCATCACACGGTAAGTTCGATCGGTCTTCTGGGCGGTGGCACGCATCCGATGCCAGGTGAAGTATCGCTCGCGCATCGCGGAGTTTTGTTCTTGGACGAATTCGCGGAGTTCCCGCGTTCGGTATTGGAGACATTGCGACAACCGCTTGAAGACGGACATGTTGTGGTATCGAGAGCACTGGCGTCGTATGATTATCCGTCAAGGTTCATGTTGGTTGCGGCGATGAACCCGTGTCCGTGTGGATATTATGGCGATAATACTCATGCTTGTCGATGCAATCAGGCGCAGATACTTAAGTATCAGCATCGGGTGTCGGGTCCGCTTATGGATCGCATAGATCTGCAGATTGGTGTTTTCGCCGTACCGGTTAAAGATCTTGAGTCGATGCAAACAGGAGATTCGAGTGAGGAAATACGTAAACGCGTCGAGGCGGCAAGGTTGATACAAGCTAAGCGATATCGCGATTTGAATGGTGTGAGCACTAACGCAGAAGCACCGAGCAGAATATTGAGGGATGTGTGTCGATTGTCGAATGAAGCCAATACGCGGCTTATGCATGATGTTGAGCGATTGGGACTCTCGGCACGGGCGTATGATCGGGTTTTGCGAGTAGCACGGACGATTGCCGATCTCAAAGCGAAGAGCGAAGTCACCACAGAAGAGGTGGTCTCGGCTTGTTCGTATCGTCAGATGGATACTGCTAAAAATTTCTGGGCTTGAAAAAGCCCAGGCAACGAACAAACACTAAGTAGGAGAATGACTATGAAACAAAATCAAATCGAAGACAACATCGGGACAGAAGTATTTGGTGGCGGAGTGTTCCGTCCGAAGCTCACCTTTTACCATGCTAATTCGAAAGGAACTGGCAGCGCGATCGAGTTCGAATTGCAGCCGGCGACGATCTACGACGAGGGGACGCTATGGGCGAAGTTTGCCAATCAACTTACGATCGGTGACATGACGGGGCCGAACCCGATTTATCCGCGATTCGACTGGGACAATGGCTTTTGGTTGAAACTGGGTTTCAACGATCTCACCAAAATGCTTCAGGTTTTTCGCGGCGAATGCGAATCGATCGACAACGACAAGGGGCTGTATCACCGGGGTCCCGGATACTGCACCGTGATCCGTCTGAAGCATCAGCTCGATCCATACGCCGGATATGCATTCGAAGCCTATCGCAACATCAGCGGACGGCCGGAGGAAGACAAAAGTGCCCGCATTCTTTTCCGTCCGCATGAAGCGCTTGGATTAAGCGAGGCGATCGCCGGTTCGTTTTCAGTGCTTTGCTTCGGAATATTCGCGGAATTGCAGAAACAGTCTGCGTCTGCATCAGCTGCGCCTGTCGCAACAACAGAAAGGAGGAGTGAGAATGTCCGGGCGGCGTGAATCCGACAACGTTGGGTTGGTGCATGGTAATTGGGGTGAAGATGTCGCATGTGAATATCTTCGCACAAGGGGGCTGATCGTAATGGATCGCAACGTGAGGCCTTGCGAATGGGACCGGCGTTACGAGATCGACATCATTGCCTACGATCAGACCAACGATACCGTGGTGTTCGTGGAGGTTAAGCAGCACAAGTCGAGAAGTGAGAGGCAACATCGTCTGCGTAGTATTTGCCCTCATAAACACGAGTTGCGGCTAAAGGCGAGTCGAACCTGGCTCAGAAAGAATAACTGGCGTACTGGGCGTAGGTTTGATGTCGTCGAAGTTTACGGCGATCCCGAATCAGGCAAGAAGGTTGAGATTGACCATCTTGAAAGAGTGCAGCTCTTCGAGCAAAACTCCCGATTTGTAAATTGGGCTGATTAGGAGAATTTAGTGTTTCGTCGATTTACTGATAGAGTTGAACAGTTAACTGTTTTACTGATTGAATCGATTGAGATGCTGTTCGATTGCAATGACCAATTGGGAATTAAATAAACAGACTAAAAAATACACAGATTACAAATAAACAAAGGAGAAAATATGAGCAAGAGTAATATTCTGGAAAGGACGGCGAATGCGCTTGAAAATGTTATGCGTGAGATTCGTAAACAATTTGGCGATATGTCGATCATGAAACTTGGAGAAGGGGCGAAGAAAGATATTGCGGCCGTTTCAACAGGCGCGTTGTCGCTTGATCTCGCACTCGGTATCGGCGGACTTCCACGGGGACGTATCGTCGAGTTGTACGGACATGAATCGTCGGGCAAGACAACTCTTGCCTTGCACGCTGTCGCTAATGTGCAAAAGGCAGGTGGTACTGCGGCTTTTATTGACGCGGAGCATGCTCTTGACCCCAGCTATGCGAGAAAGATTGGCGTCGATCTTGAAAATCTGGTGGTGTCGCAACCGAACTCTGGGGAGGAGGCGCTCACGATTTGCGAGCAGCTGATTCGTTCCGGTGCGCTCGATATCGTCGTCGTCGATTCGGTGGCGGCTTTGACGCCGCAGGCCGAGATCGATGGGCAGATGGGTGACTCTCATGTCGGTCTACAGGCGAGGCTTATGTCGCAGGCGATGCGCAAGCTCACTGCGGCGATTGCGCAGACCAATACTCTTTGCGTATTTACTAACCAGGTGCGGGAGAAAATCGGAGTAATGTTTGGCAATCCGGAAACTACGCCTGGAGGCAAGGCACTTAAATTCTATGCTACTTGCCGTTTACAGGTTCAGCGCATCGGAGCGATCAAAAATGCCGGCGGCGAGGTAGTGGGCAACCGTACACGTGTCAAGGTGGTCAAAAATAAGGTCGCTGCCCCGTTCACAGAGGCCGAGTTCGATATTTTGTATGCGTGCGGAATCTCCTATGAAGGTTCGGTGATCGATGCGGCAGTTGTCAGGGGCATTATTGAAAAGCGCGGCAGTTGGTTAGTGTTCGGCGAAGAAAACCTTGCGCAAGGTTCGCTCGCAACGATCACTTATCTCAAGGAACATCCGGAGACTACGGCGAAAATTGTTGAATTGGTCAAGGCGAAGCCGGTCACCGATGGAAAATCAAAGAAAGCTGCGTGACCCGAAATGCGGTGTCCATATTATCGTTATGGACGTGAGCCGCTTACCGAGCGGCACGTCCAGGCGATCTGGTATGATCGCGACATCCGGCCAGCACGGCTTTGGAGTCGAAGCGGAACGGAGGTAAGGGTTGTGCATCCAGGAAAATGGAATCTTGAATCTGGACCTGATTTCAAAGATGCTGTCATCGAAGTAGGGCCCGATCATCAGCGAATGAAAGGAGATGTCGAGGTGCATTTGAGTCCGTCTGATTGGGAGTTGCATGCCCATGGTTACGACCCAGCTTATCGTAATGTTATTTGCCATGTCACTTGGGGATGCGGACCGACTCCAGCATCGTTGCCTGTCGGTGCGATATCAATCTGGCTCGGCAGATTCATGACCGAGCAAATAGGTTTCGCGCCTGAGCAGATAGATCTCGGTGTGTATCCGTTCGCCAGATTGCCGGCTACGGAAAGGCCATGCCACGCTTTGCTCAAAACCGATCCCGATCTCGCAGGCGAAGTGTTGGCGGCTGCTGGAGAATATCGGCTTAGGGCCAAAGCGAGGCGACTCGGAACGGTATTATCGATCAGAGCGAATGAACGAGAGCAGGTGATTTATGAAGAGGTCATGACCGCGCTCGGATATAAAAGAAACGCGTCGGCGTTTCGACGTATCGCTGAGCTTGTTCCGTTAGAACGCTTGCGTGCTGAACCTGACAACGCTGAAATGGCGCTTGTCGGTGCTTCTACGTTCGTTGATTGGGATCATCGTAATTTGAGACCGAATAACAAACCGGAAATGCGACTTAGAGCCGCAGGACAATTATTTACGAGCAGGGATATAGGGGTGCTTTTGAACGCCCATTCTTTCATTCGGCGTGAATGCCGCGATTTGGTGGCGTTTCTTTCGAGAGACCGCTTGATGGGTAAAGGCAGGGCGGCGGCAATACTTGCGAATGTGGTGGTGCCTGCGGCTATCGGCGAGGGGCGCGTCAGCGGTCCGCCTGAATGGTTACCGCCTGAAGACCTGAGCGAGCCTGTGAGACTGACAGCGTTTCGGATGTTCGGGCGTGATCATAATCCTTCTGCTTTCTATGCCCAAAACGATATGAAGATACAAGGACTTATCCAAATACATCGAGATTACTGTTTGCAGGTGCATCCCGACTGCGACGGATGTGCTTTGGTCTCTGGTCTCGGGGTGGGTTGATTGGTAGAGTATTGAATGAAGACGGAGTGGGAATATCTTGAAATCTGTGCAGCGCTTATTGGTGGCGAGGCATTTGGTTTTGCTGCGGAAAAATACGGCTCGCTTTATCCGTTATGCGCACTCGCGACTTTGCTTGTGGCGCTTGTTGGTTATGGTTTGGAAATAAAGCGCTGGCCGTTTGTGGCAGTGTTTTTCGCCGGTTTTACACTGGCACTCGCCGTATCGGACAGGCGCCATAGTGTGCTGGATACAGCGCATGAAGTGCTTGCAGGGCGTCCGTTCACAGCGGTCTTCACGCTTCCTGAGCGGTTCAAGGTTGTGCATGGCGATGATTATTTGAATTGGGTGTCATTTAAGTCGGATATTTCTGGATTGCCGGTAAGAGTGTACTTCGCATACAATCATCGCGGAGAGAGTCCGAAATCTGGTGAACGATGGCGATTGACTGGTTGGTTGCAAAGAGGGAGTGACAGCGCTTTTGACGAGACTCGTTCATTTTGGGTCAAGGGTGGAAGGACATCGGCGGAAAAAATTGGCAGCGCGGGCGGTGGTTTGCTTTTTAGACTGTTAGGGCGCGTGCGTAGTTCGCTTTCGTGGCGGCTTGCGATCGGGCTGAAGAAGGGGTCGGTAGAACTCGCACTTGCGCGTGCGATATTTTTGGGCGACCGGGGTGCACTTGACGTCGCGACGAAAAAAAGCTTTGTCGCGGCCGGAACGGTGCATGTCTTCGCGATTTCAGGGATGCATGTTTTTATAGTCGCGCGTGTGTTGTTGGGTGTGATTTGTCTCACGGGTTTTTCAGTGCGTTTTGCCCCGGTTGCGGTTTTGCCGTTTATTTGGCTTTACGTGGCTGCGATCGGTCTGCCGGCCAGTGCGGTGCGGGCGGCGTTGATGATCAGTATTCATTCGCTTGCGCCGGTATTTTGGCGGCGCGGTAATGCGGTAGTTTCATGGAGTGTGGCGTTAGTCATTGTTTATACAGTTTCCCCGTCGAAGTTCTTTGATGTCGGCAGTACATTGTCGTTTACGGTTATGCTTTCGCTTATATTGTGCGGACGGAGTATCGAGAAGATTAAGAAGAAATGGGTGTCGATGCTAGTACTCACTTCGGTCGCATGGGCGGCGGGGGTGCCGATTGCTGCTCATGTATTCGGTAGAATTACACCTGGTGGACTTTTTGCGAATGCGACAGTACCGTGGTTCGCCGGCTGCAGTGTGTCGTTCGGTGCGCTGGGGGTGGTGACGAGTTTTTTCTCGGAAACGCTTGCCGCATACTTAAATAATTATTCCGCACTCTCCACATCGATATTGGCGGATGTATCGCGGGTGGTGGCGGAGGTGCCGGGGGCGAATTGGGAGATTGAGAAGTGGTCGACGGGGACGGCGGTGGCGTGGTATGTGGGATATGCTTTGGTGTTCGCGGCGGTTTATCGCTTTGTGAATCGTCCGAGAGGGGTTTTGTAACCGCGAATGAAAATTTTTAAAAAGGGGGTGAAGTGGGGACGGGAATTATGGTATCATATACGGATGTCTTCGTGGCGGGTGCCGCGGGGGTGAAATACGGAAGGTGCAAAAAATGAAGCGATACAGTGCGGCGGAAGTGGCGGCGATGATCGATCACACGTTTCTCGGAGCGGCGGGTGATGCCGACGCGGTGCGGAAACTCTGCCGCGAGGCGAGGAAGTACGGCTTCGCGTCGGTGTGCGTCAATCCGGCGGAAGTGGAACTCGCGGCGAAGCTTCTGAAGAAGAGCGAGGTAAAGGTCTGCACGGTGATCGGATTCCCCCTCGGACAGTCGACGACGATCGCGAAGATGACCGAGGCCGATCTCGCGATGGACGACGGAGCTCGCGAACTCGACTTCGTCATTAATCAGCGGCTCCTCAAATACGATCCCGATGCCTGCCGCGAAGAACTCGAACTCATCGTGACCTCGGTGAAGGACTACGGGCGGTACCTCGGCGAGGCGGTGACGACCAAGCTGATCATCGAGTGCTGCAATCTGACCGACGACGAAAAAGTCCTCGCCTCGAAGATGGCGAAAGCGGCCGGCTTCGATTTCGTGAAGACCTCGACCGGCTTCGGCAAGGGCGGGGCGAGAGTCGAAGACGTGAAGCTCATGCGCAAGGCGGTGGGACCGAAGATGGGCGTCAAGGCGGCCGGCGGCATCCGCACTGCGGCGGATGCGATCGCGATGATCGCGGCGGGCGCGACGCGCCTCGGCTGCTCGGCCGGCGTGAAGATCATGAAAGAGCTCACGGCCGCGAAGTGAATTTCAAGAAAATCAACAGTATAAGGAAACTCAAATGAAAATCGATACAATCTGCGTTCAGGGCGGATGGCAGCCCAAGTGCGGCGAGCCGCGCCAGCTGCCGATCTATCAGACCACGACCTTCAAGTACGACACGACTCAGCACATGGCCGATCTCTTCGACCTCAAGGCCTCGGGATATTTCTACACCCGGCTCGCGAACCCCACCAACGACGAGGTCGCGAAGAAGATCGCGGCGCTCGAAGGCGGCGTCGCGGCGATTCTGACGAGCTCCGGACAGGCCGCGAGCATGTTCGCGGTCTTGAACCTCTGCGAGGCTGGCGATCACGTCGTCTCGTCCGCCCAGATCTACGGCGGAACCTTCAACCTGCTCGCGGTCTCGCTCAAGAAGCTCGGCATCGAGACCACCTTCGTCGATCCGGAGGCGGACGAGGCGGAGATCATGAAGGCGTTCAGGCCTAACACCAAGTGCGTGTTCGGCGAGACGGTGGCCAATCCCTCCGGCGTCATTCTCGACATCGAGAAGTTCGCGAAGATCGCGCACGCGAACGGAGTGCCGCTTATCGTCGACAACACCTTCCCGACCCCGATCCTGTGCCGTCCGATCAAGTTCGGCGCCGACATCGTGACCCACGCGACGACCAAGTACATGGACGGACACTCCAGCCAGGTCGGCGGCTGCGTCGTCGATTCGGGCAACTTCGACTGGACGAAGTATCCGGAGAAGTTCGCGGGCCTGGTCGCGCCCGACCCGAGCTATCACGGCCTCAGCTACACCAAGCAGTTCGGCAAGATGGCGTTCATCGTCAAGTGCACCGCGCAGCTGATGCGCGACTACGGCGCGATCCCCTCCCCGTTCAACGCGTTCCTGGTCAACCTCGGCCTCGAGTCGCTGCATGTGCGCATCCGTCGTCACGCCGAGTCGGCGCTTAAAGTGGCGAAGTGGCTCAAGACCCAGGAGAAGGTCGCGTGGGTGCGGTTCGCGGGCCTTCCGGACTCTCCGTACTATCCGCTCCTTAAAAAGCAGTTCGACGGCGACTCGCCCTGCGGCGTGATGACTTTCGGCATCAAGGGGGGACGCGAGGCGTCGATCAAGTTCATGGATTCGCTCAAGCTCGTGGGCATCGTCACCCACGTCGCCGACGCCTGGACCTGCGTGCTGCATCCGGCCTCGCACACCCACCGCCAGCTCACCGACGAGCAGCTCAAGGCCGCGGGCATCCCGCCAGACCTGATTCGTCTCTCGATCGGTCTCGAAGATCCCGATGACATCATCGACGATCTCAAGCAGGCGCTGGAGAAAATTGAAAATTGAAAATGGAAAATGGAGAATGGAGAGTGGAGAGTGGAGAATTGAAAATTAAATTGAGAATTGAGAAAAGTTGAAGGAGAGAAAAATGAGTGAGAAGATTAAGATGGTTGAGGGAAAGCTGGCGGTGCCGGAGAATCCGGTAATTCCGTTCATTGAAGGCGACGGCACGGGACCGGACATCACCAAGGCGGCGATGACGGTCTGGAATGCCGCGGTCGCGAAGGCCTACGGCGGCAAGCGCAAGATCGAGTGGCTCGAAGTGCTCGCGGGCGAGAAGGCGTTTAAGGCAACTGGCGAGTGGCTCCCCAAGGCGACGCTCGACGCGTGCCGCGAGAATCTTGTGTCGATCAAGGGACCCTTGACGACGCCGGTCGGCGGCGGCATCCGTTCGATCAACGTGCAGATGCGCCAGGCGCTCGACCTTTACGTGTGCCTCAGGCCGGTGAGGTGGTTCAAGGGCGTGCCTTCCCCGGTGAAGAGGCCGGAACTCACCGACATGGTGATCTTTCGCGAGAACACCGAAGACATCTATGCGGGCATCGAGTGGATGAACGGCACGCCGGAAGTCGAGAAGGTCAAGAAGTTCCTGCTCGGCGAGATGGGCGTCAAGAAGATCCGCTTCCCCGAGACGGCGTCGATCGGCATCAAGCCGGTCTCGCTCGAAGGCACGGAGCGGCTCGTCAAGGCGGCGCTCGACTACGCGATCGCGAACGACCGCAAGTCGGTGACGCTCGTCCACAAGGGCAACATCCAGAAGTTCACCGAAGGCGCGTTCCGCGACTGGGGCTACAAGCTCGCGCAGCGCGAGTACGGCGCGACGTTGATCGACAAGGGACCGTGGTGCGAGTTCAAGAATCCGAAGACCGGCAGAACCATCGTCGTCAAGGACTGCATCTGCGACGCGTTTCTGCAGCAGATTCTGACGCGTCCCGCCGAATACGACGTGATCGCGACCTTGAACCTGAACGGCGACTATGTCTCCGACGCGCTCGCGGCGACCGTGGGCGGCATCGGCATCGCGCCGGGCGCGAACATCAACTATCAGACGGGTGTCGCGGTCTTCGAGGCGACCCACGGCACCGCGCCGAAGTACGCGAATCTCGACAAGGTCAATCCCGGCTCGCTCATTCTTTCGGGCGAGATGATGCTCCGCTACATGGGCTGGACCGAGGCGGCCGATCTCATCATCGCGGCGATGGACAAGGTCATTGCGGCGAAGACGGTCACCTACGATTTCGCTCGCCAGATGGAAGGCGCTACGGAACTCAAGTGCTCCGAATTCGGCGCCGCCCTCGCCGCGGCGATGTAACTCATCGCATGTATCTTGAGGGGACTGTCCCCAGTGGATCTTTGATCTTGATGGGGACTGTCCCCAGCGAACTTCTTTACGGGTTTTCTGGATCTTGGGGGGCCTGTCCCCAGTGATCTTCAGGCAAAGAAGTGCTGCGGTTCGGGGAAGACTTTTTCGCGGTGCCGCTGTCGTCGCTGACATGATGTCGGCTTTGTTTCCGTGTCCGAAATTCCTGAGTTGCGACAATATGGGCTTGTCCGGGCCCGGAAAAGGCTTTCCCGTGGTATTGCGCCAATAGAGTTGAATAGCACAAATTTGCATAATGTAAAAATTGTGCTAATTTGCTATTGCGGATGAAACGGGAAAAGAGGTGGATAGGAAATTGAAGTGCCTGAAGAGACGCGACGGAACATCCATGCGCGCTGCGCTTGTTTATGATGGAAATCTCGCCCGGATAGTCGAGGACGATGGATATTTTGACGCAATCATCCCATTTAAGAGATTGCTGGGAATGGCATGAATGCGTAAATCCTTTTCCGCCGATTTTCGTAGATTGCAGAACTAAACGCACCTTTGCGCGGGTAACCGCACCGACGCCGCG
>R11__coassemble_1977_pt1 | contig 10743 bp, 3 predicted proteins | sample R11__metabat2_low_PE_023 | metagenome-assembled genome bin R11
TTGCCGAAAAATCGCGCACACCGATGGCGGACCATTTCTGGCCGGGGAAATCGATAAAACGATTGCCTTCCAAATGAATGGAGCCGTGAACCTTCGGCAAATCCGGTTCGTTGCCGTTCCACCCGGAAATCCCGAAGTTGAACCAGCCGCGCCGCGTCACAGTGTTGTTGCGGATCACCATCCTGCCAATGCGCCCGGATTCATACCAGTAGTCCGCCAGATCCATCCCCAGCACCGACGCATAGCCATCGGTGAAACGATTGTTCTCGATGAGATAATCCCCCCGCCCGGAAAGCCGCAGATGGAAAAATCCGGTGAACTCGCAATCGCGAATCGTCACGTTGGGGTTGAGGGTGACGTTCTCCACGATCGCACCGTGATTCACGCCGGGGATTTCCGCATCGACCTCGAGCGTGCACCGCGCGTGATCCCCGGCATCCGGCGCCCACTTCACCACCTTCGCCGCCGCCAGTAGCCGCCGCGAATGCATCTCGAAAAACTCCAGTCGATCGCCCGGACGATACGGGAAGAATCCCGCGTGCTGCGCGTGCCTGGAACGCAGTTTCAACTTGCGTCCCTCCAACGATTCAACTTCCAGATAATTGCCGTGAATGTTGAGCGGATCGTCAAGCGCCCAGCCCATGCGGCACTTCTCCATCAGCACGTTGCCGCCGCAATTGATGAGCTGCACGTTGTCGGCGGTGAGCGAAATCCGCTCGCCTGCCGCCGGCAGGGAGACAACGTTGCGCAATGTTATATCCTCGCACCGCTGCGCCACGATTCCCATGCCGCCGAAACGCGTAAACGAGATATTTTCGAAGCTCACGTTGCGGCAGTCTTCGCAGAAGAAGACATCGCGCGTGCGGTTCTCCGCGAGATTGAACACCACATGTTCGCCGATATTAAACGGGAACGTCATGATTTTGCTCCGATGGTCGCCGCCGCGAAAGCCGAAACGCACCTCCCGTCCGTTACGCGCCTCGGCCACTACTTCGAGGAAGGACGCGGCCAGCGCGCTCTTATCCGCCGGCGTAATGGGCGACATGTAGTAGTGAATCGCGAAACGATCCAGGGAATGCAGGGAGAGTTTCTCTTCCCGGGTGGAGACTACGCTGCCGTCGAAATCGAATTCCAGTTCTCCGTCCGGAATCGTGAACGGCGCACAGTTCTCGTCCATACGCAAGGTGAAGCCCCTGTCGTCTTTCGCTATCGGAGTGAAGGCGGCCCACGGCGGATAATGCGCCTGCACGGTAAAGTTTCTGAGCACCACATTTGTACATCCGAGCAGGGCAAACGGGAAAACCTTGCCGCGGGCCTCCAACGTGGAACCGCCGCCATCGATCGTTATGTCGTGAAGTCCAACAAGGGGAATCGCCACCTGCTTCTCGCCCTCGTCATTGTTCGAAGGGCTCAGCCACATCCGCGTCGTCTCCGCTTCCAAGAGCGAATACACACCCTTCTCGAGCATCAGCGTTTCACCACTGTGCAAAGCCGCAGCGCGCGCCGAAAGCGACCGCGTATCCGCTGCCGCGGCAAACGCGGTCGCCAACGACACCCAAAGGATCATTGAATATTTCATTTCAAACTTCTTTCTTCTGTCTTGATACAAGCCACCGGCATCCGCTTCCGGCTTCGCCGTTTATCCGCTTCGTATACAATATTTTCTGGGGACAAATCAGAACCAGATCGAAAATGCGTTCGCGCACGGTCCAAGCGGATCATCACCCGCGCTCATGAAATCGCAGACCTTCACACGGACGGATTTCTCTCCGGGTTTGACCAGTTCCAGTTCCCAGGCTCCCCACACGCCATTCAGCGACGCGGTTTCGTCCGGCAATGCTTTCAATTTCGGAGTGTACCCCTGAAGATTGACCGACTCTTTCGGAAAGATTTCCGCCTCGCTGCAGCCGATGCGCTTCGCCTTCGCCAGCATGAGCGGTCCCCGCCAAAGCGTGGCGGCAGGAGACTCGCGGTAATGCGCCATCACGTCAACGCCCACCCCAATATCCTCCGGATTCTTATTCGCATAACGGTTGCGCATCCAGACATCTTCAATACCATTCAGACTCTCTTTCGACTCACGCTCGACCAGCCTCGCCGGCATATCGAAAGTCAAGGTGTACACCCCGTCGGCCGATTTGTCGACTGCCATATTCTTGCACCAGCCGGGATGGCGGAATTGTAGGTTCGCTTCAGTCGGCGCCTTCACCGTGACCACATTCCCGACCGGATAGTCGCCGGAGATCTCAATCCGCCTGCCGTCAATCGTCACTACGGCATCCTGATAAAGATTCACGTGAATCACCCCGTCGCAATCCTGCGTGACCGCGCCTTCGGCGACATCCATCCAGGTTCTCGGCATATTGTTCACACAGCAGTGATTGTAGGCGAAGCCGCACTGGTACTGATTTTCATGACGGCAATTGCCCCGGATGAAAAACGCCCCGTAATCTCCCCGACGGAAGACTCCCGGCAGAAAGTTGTTGAAGTACGCCAGTTCCACGCTGTCCATGTAACGGTCTTCTCCGGTGATCAGGAAAAGATCAAGGTTGAGCCGTATCCAGTGGATGGCATCGCACACTTCCGAAAGCGCGTTCAGCTGTTTCGCCGCGCCGAGGAACTTGTCGCCGAAACCGACCCCGCCGAACGGATTCGCCTCCGTCGCCGCCAGATTGTCGCGTATGAGTTTGACCGTCTCCAGCGAACGCCGGTCGCCGGTCACGCGGTGGTACTCTAAAAGTCCGTCAAGGCAGCTCATCATCTCGTAGCACTTCGCCCAGTTCCACGGCTCGGGATACCATTTGGCAAGCGGCTTGCCACTGGCGGCATTGCGGAAGAAATTCGGGCAGGCGCCGTCCTCGCGATCCCAGTCCGGCAGCATCTCCTTTGCATAATCGAGATACGCCTTCTTCCCCGTCTCGCGGTAAAGCATCAGGAGCGGCTTCAAAACCGACATCGACGGCAGTCCGTTCATGCCGAGCGTACCCGTATCGTGCAGCCGCAGCCCGAGCCGATGCATCATCTCGATCCATTGATCCATCTGACGTTCGACGGATGCGAGTATCTCCCGATCCCCCGTGGCCTTGTAAGCCATCAGCATGCCCCAAATCACGTACTTGCGGTTCCAGAGGTTCCAACAGGTGTACCACCTGTAGGTTTTGTACGTCTCCGCCGGATCGGTGATGGCGACGAGCTCGCGATCGGCATACGAGCCGAGATATCCGTCGGCATCCTGCAACGCCATCATGCGGTGGCACTCGTCCCGCACGAACGCGAGCAATTTCGGATCCTGCAGATAGTCGGCGGCGCGCGCGGTACCGAGCATCAGCTTGCCCCAGAACTCGCCCCGCCAGTATCCGCCGTGGCCGAGAATATCGTCATCGCGCGTCTCGAACGCCCGCCGCGCTTCGCCGAAGATTTCCTTCTGTGCGAATTCGCTTTGCATGCGCATCCGGAAGAACGCCGACATCTTATCCGCCGCCGGTCCCGCCAGCCGCACGTCGCGAAGACGCGGAACCACCATCGCATCCGGCACTGCCGTCTCGATATTTCGCGGACTCGCCGCGGCGCTCGCCGCCGCGAGGCCGAGCGACAGTGAAATCAAAATCGCGTTGACATCGAACTTCATCTGTCTCCCGCTTTCTTATCTCGTCAGATGATAGGCCAGCACTCCGCCGGGGAAGCCGTCGGTCTTCAACCGGCAATTGCCGTCGGCATCAACCGGAACGTTTCCGGCCGCGCTGCCGTCGCAATGAAGCGCCGTCACTTTCCATCCGGTTCCAACATGCGCCGTCACTTCGTCCCGGCGCACCAGCATCGGACCCTTGCCCGCGGCGAGTTCGGTATGCATCGAAAAATCGGCGAACGATTCCCCGGTGTTGGCCGAATCCGAAAGATGGAACACGAGTACCGACTTCGATTCCCTGAGCGGTTTCATATCGAGCGAATGCGCACTAACCGTGACCGGCGCCTTCACCTTCGACACCTTCAGAAAATCTCCCGCGAGTTCCCCGCCGCTCAGGGTTAACGTCTCCGAACGCGGCGTCACCACCTTGAGCGTGCGCATTTTCGTATCCAGCGTGATCTCCCCGGTATCGGAAACATAAACGCCGTCAGATGGCAGTCTCGCCTTCGCATAATCCGCGAGTTCGCCGAAAGGAACGCCGGTCGTTCCCTGCGGCGCCTCGCCGCAGATGCTTCCGGTTGCATGGATCAATCCGAGCCCCGCCGCCGGAATCGCCATACTGTTTGAAAATTCCTTGTGCTTCAAAGCGTCCGCCGGCACCGTCACGCAAAGTTTCTCCCGCGCCGTTTTCACATCTCCGCGGCAGTACAGAAGCATCGTGATCTTTTCGCCGAAGAGCGAAAGCGGATCGTTCGCCGTGTCGAACGGATTCAGATTCCAGTTGCGTTCCCTGAGCGATGCCGCCCCTTCCGCGTAAGCATACCCCATCAAGGCGTCCCAATCCTGAAGCGCCCCGTAGGCCCCGACCATCGGACCCGCCTCGGAACGGAAAACGTTGGGCATGCACTGCCGCAGTTCGGTGCTGACGCACGGCTTGCCCCAGATACGCTGGAAGAAATGATCGCGCCAGATGCCGCCGTCGCACGGCGGAAACTTCGAGAGGTTCGACTGGAAAACATTCGGGTGCTTGAGTTTCTCCCCGCCGTAATCCGGATGCGCTAGATAGGTATGCAGGTCGACGACGTCGAAAATCGAGCGCCGCACCGTATAGGCGGGAGCGGACGCCATGTTGAGCGAAGTGAGGAAGCACTTCGTCCCGACCTCCTCGCGCAAAAACCTCAACTGCTCCCGATGCACCGCCATCTGCGCTTCCGCCTCTTCGAACGGACGATTGTCCTCGTTCACCAGATTCAAAACGATCAACGCCGGATCATCCTTCAGCGCAAGACCCGTGTACGGATTCACGTGGCTGAGCAGATTGCGCGTGAACTTCTTCCAGTTCTCCATCGCCGCGGGGTTCTTCCCGAGCTGGCGTTTCATCTCCCCGAGTTTGCCCGCGCACTGCGCGAGGCCCTCATCGCCTTCAAGAAACGCTCGCGAGGAATAGCAGTCCAGCGTGTAGTAGATGCCGCGCTTCCGCATCGCCGCGAGGAAATACTCGAATTTGTCGAACTGGACCGGATTCAACTCGGTGGAATCTTTCGAACCCGACGCCCGAAAACAGACATCGGTCTGATGCGCGCGCACCCAGTTGTAACCAAGCCGCACCAGTTCGTCCGCCACCTTGTCCGCTTCCGCCTTCTCGATGACGGCGGCGTCCCACGAGAAATTGCCGCCGTAGAAACGCGGACGTTTCTCCGGCGCTTTTTCAAAGATGCCGTGTCCGTCCCCGCCCGCCTTCAGAAATCCGTACTTCCCCGCCGGCGCATCAAGCAGGAACGAGAAGTCGAGCGGCGAACCGGGAATGGTCCTGCGGTTGAAATCAAGCCGCGCCCAGTCCCTGCCCTCGGTAAAGGTCGTCGAGGAGAATTTCGGCACGCCCACATGTTCGGCCGGGACCAAAGTGCGAAGACGGACGGGACCGATGATCCCGCTCGGCTGGAGTTCGTCATCCTTGTCCCAGTGTTTCCAGGTGGTGAAGGTGCAGCGTCCGGTCGGGGACTTCTTGCCTTCTTTCACCCATCCGGGAATCTCCGTCACGCCAATTTCCTTGATGCCGCCGCGCTTCTCGCCTTTCCAGGTGCAGTCGTCGGCGAACTGCCGATCGTCGCCGATAAGCCGGTTCGCCCAGAGATTCGTAACCCGGATGCGCAAGTCGATCTTTTCGCCCGACTTTATCGCGTCGGTGATGTCCACCCGGAAAGGTGCCTTCCAGAGCGTTCCGAGTTTCTTCCCGTTCACCATCACTTCGGCGAATTCATGCACCCTGCCGAGATCCAGAACAAGCCGTGCGCCTTCGGAGAGTGTCACCGGTTCGAGCGTCTTCAGGTATACCGCCGATCCCGAGAAATACTTAACCCCTTCGTTCTCGCTCTCCGACCAGGACTTGAGCCGATCGAACCTGACCTTTTCCACCGCGCCCTTCGCCAGTTTGTTCGGGAGGAATCCGTGCGGGAAGCAGACCTCCCACGCACCGGTGATCTCCTTCGCCGGCGGCGGATTAGCCCGCAATTCCTCGATCGCTCCGTTCGACTCGCTCAGCTTCGCGTCGAGCGGCCGCCACGCGTAAAGTTTTCCTCCACGCCATTCATAATCGGGCACCGGATCGTTGCCGCGCTGAGCGGAGACCTCGCATTTCTCAAGATGCACTCCTGCAACCGGCTTGCGGAACACCACGAATTTCGAGCCGTTGACAGTGTACGGCACGGATACGAACGTGCGGCCGTTTTCTTCGCGCCAGACTGCGGCCGGTTCGCATCTGCCGGTTTCCGCATCCCAGAGTTCCGGCAGGCGTCCGGTCTCGCGGAACGACAGTTCGACCGTGGTTTCATCCGGATTCGGCAGGGCGGTGAAATACCAGTCGGCAGTATCGTCGCGTCGGTGAATCCACGAAAGTTCCGGCGCGTTCTTCGTCTCCATCCGGCAATCCGGCGTGATGCCCAGCTTTTCGAGCGCCGCCGCGGGAGTACATTCCATCACGCCCTTCTTCCACAGCTTATCGGCAAGCGTGGAGACCTCGGCATCGGCCTTCGCCCCGCCCCTCAAGCCCGGCGATCTGAGCGGCTTTTTCGGCCACACGACCGTCGCCCCGGCCTCGCGCAGTTTCAGAACCTGCGCCATCATCTTCGGCGAGCACGCTTCCATCGGCGGCATCGCCAGAATACGGTATTTAACACCGCCGGGCGCCACCACGAATCCGTTCTCGACTTTAAGGCGATACATCGCATCGGCCGGACAGATGTCATGGTCGTAACCGGCCGGCAGTTGGTAGAAGTCGCCGGAACCGTTGCCGCCGTCGGTATTGCCGCCTTGGTTCGGGGCCTCTTCGCCCGCGAAAAACAGCACGTCCGCGCAAAAAACGCCTTGCTGCAGCATATACTGGCACCGGGTCTGGTACTTAATCCACGGCTTCGACTGCTTCCACCAGGTCTGATTGCGATCGAAATGCATTCCCCAGCGTCCCATCGTCATGCCGGGCAGATATTTATCGTCGGCCCACGGCTGATGGGTGTAGCGGTGATAGATGATCCGGTTCACTCCGTTCGCGTAGGCGCGGTCGCATTGCACCTTGAGCGAGGCGGGCGTGGTCATCCAGCGTCCCGAGCACCAGCTCGGCGCGGCGGTGAACGATTCCGAAGCACAATACTTCTTTCCCCAGACATGCGCGACGTACGATACGAATTTCGCATTGCCCGAGCTCGCGTCGTACGGACGCTTCGCATTGCTCCAGAACTCGCACATCGGAATGTCGCAGTATTCCCCGTACTGGAGGTTGTCCGCGGGACAGCTCCCATACGGCTCGATCGAACACCTGAGCCCGTATTCATGGCATTTCTTCGTGAGCGCGCCGGCGTAGTTCTCAGCGAAAAGATCCGCGACCGTGCGACGGAAGTCTTCGAGGAAGCGTTCGCTGGTCGCGACGTCGTCCACCACGAAGCCAGCGAACACCGGCAGATACGGACGCAGCGAATATCCGCAACGCTGCTTGAACTCTGTTTCCATCTTCTGCGTCCAGTTCTGTGAACCGACTTCGTAGGAATCGACGAGAATGTTGTTGAAGCCGGTATCCACCCTGCCCGCGAGCGGACCGAGCGTGCGGCAGAGCTTCGCCACGTATTGCTCGAAGTGATAATCCATCGCCTCGGCGGAAAGTTTATCCACCTCCAGTCCCCAGCCGTGTTTGGACGCCGGATGATTTCCGCGCCCATTGCAAAGATAGCCGATGCGCATGATCGTCCATTCGCCGGCCGGCACCTGCCAGTCGAGCGTTCCGTCCGCCGCCATTTTATCCGTTATGTCGCGCACCTCCGCCTTCGCCACCACCTGATCGGGCGTCGTTTCCGCATGGTCAATCGTCACTTCCTGGCGGACGGCGAAGGTCTTCGCCGGAAGATTGAATAGTTCCATCCGCTTCTCCGGACGCGCCTCCTTTACCGTCGTCTTGACGCTCGCCCAGGGAACCGATACCCGGATGCCCTTCAGTTTCAACTTCTTCGGGAAGGAATGGAAGAACGAATGTCCGCCATGACCCGACCGCACAAGCGGAACGCGAAACTTCTCGAACGGACGAAACTCCTTGCCGTCCTCGGAGATTTCCACCGCGACATCCGCATCGGCCACCCAGGTGCCCGGATAGTCAAGCGTATAGGAAAATCCCGCCGCTTCAAACGGCACGGCGGACGACATCACCGCCGCGTCCGCCTCGATTTTCGTCTCCACGCCTTCGATCTCAGCATGCTCGGCAACCGGCGTCGGAAACGCGAACACGCCGATATCCCGGTAGAAACCGTGATCGTTCGTTTCGCGATCGAGCTTCGCGTGAAATTTCATCGGACCCTTCACCGCGGTTTTGCGGATGGTCGTTTCCTTCATGCCGTTCTCCGGCCGGTTCCACGGTCCGCCCGAACTCGACCATCCCGAGCAGTTAGGAATGCAGATTTCAAGTCCCAGCCGCCGCGCCTCGCCTGCGGCATGCTTGAACATATCGAACCAGGCGGGGGAATTGAAGTCGAGTCCGCCCGCCGGCACGTCGCACCCGGCGTCGAACATCTGCACGCCGCCGATGCCGATGCCGGCTAGCTCCTCGAAATCGCGGGTAATGCCCTCCTTGGTGACATTGCCGTTCATCATGTGAAACCAGGTGTGCGGCTTAGCCGAGGCGGGGGGCACTTTGAACCCGGTTTCCAAATCGGCGTGCAAGGCGAAGCCGACGGCCGACGTCAGCGCAAGAAGGAGCAATTTTCTCATGGTTCCCCCGTATCAGCGAATCGAAAGCGTGAAGCCAGAAGTGACGACCTCTTCCGCCACGCAGAAGAGTCCGATTTTGTAAACCGGATTGTCGAAGCCGGAATCTAGCGTGCCCGTGGAAGCGATGCAGTCCGCCGGCTGTTCCTGATAACGCGCCACGCGCTTCCAGCACTGATCCGTTTCGCTCCACCGCAACACGAAGAGACGATTCGTCGATTTGCGGATTTTGGCCTGATCGTAGCGGAAGTCGATCTGCGCGCTCGTGATCTCCTGGCAGTTATCCGCCGTGAACGAAGTGCGGTTGTCGAAGACGCCGGCCTTCCAGAAGCCGAGCGGAGCGTACCGCTCGTCGATTTTATCGGCATGGGCGTCCGAACGGTCGCCTGCGAGCAGCATCACTCCGAGGTTCTTCGCCGCCGCCTTGTACGGAACCGTCACCGTGACGCGAACGGCATTGACGAGATCGGGCTTCTCGAGTCCGCGCGAGCAGCCGCCGCAGTTCGTTCCGCCGCGGCAGCTCCAGTCATCGCCGCCGCTGGCATCGAGGGCAAGATTGACGCCGGGCATGATCACCGCGCCTTTGTTGACCGCGTACCATCCGTTGGTGCGTTCCGCTTCCGTGCCGAAAAGGACGTTCGTCACCTGCCACATCGCGCCGCAATCGAGCGTCCGCTCCTCGCCTTCTCCGTCGGCGATGATCGCGCCGTTGCCGAGACGTCCGCACATCGCAAGCCCGCCGCCGCTCCACTCCTCTTTGCAGGTGAACTTGCCCCAGCCGCGCACCTCGCCGTGACTGCCGGACCGCACCGCGCCGTCCGAATCCTGTCCGGCACCGAGCCAGAAGGTGTCATAACCGGAGTTGCCGTCCCGCGAAAGCGAATGGCAGGTGCCGCCGCGCATCAGCAGCCGTCCGTCGCCGTAGAGGGATTCGTCACCGCCGAAATAGACATCGCCGAACTGCAAGGTCGCGCCGTCTTCGACGATCGCCGTTCCCTTGCCGGTGCCGTCGCTGCCGCACCCGTAACGCTGGAATCCGACGCGGTTGCCGTCGCTCGACCACCAGTTCCAATTGAAGGTGCCGGATTTGACGATCAACTCGCCCTCGCCATTTTCACCGATGACGATATTCTTCGGGTTCGGGATATTGAGCGTGCCGCCGTCCAGCACGTATGTTCCCTTGGCGCCGGCGTTTACACCCACCGTCATTACCTCGGAAAGTTTCACGGTGCCGGCGTTCGTCACCGTGCCGAAACCGTCGTAGCCGATTCTAAGCGTTCCTTCGAGTGTGCCCCCGGGGCGCACGTCGATCATTCCGTAGCCGGTGCGGCTGTTCTGTACGCGCCCGACATCCAGATAGGCGCTCGAAACCGAACCGATGAGTTTACCGCCGTCTTCAATGCGCACCGTGGCATAGTCCCCTTCGGGAGAAAGATTCGAGCCGATGCAAAGCGACCAGTATGTCTGCCCGATATCGCTGTCCACCGTGAGCGTCTGCGGCAGATCCATGTGCATATCCGTTTGCTGCATCACCGAGGATGTATGATGCGTATCCGCCTGCCATTGCGTGTACCACGATGCCGTCACCCAGTTGTTCGTGTCGGCCCAATTGCCGGCGGTACTGTTCCACAATCCCGCCACGGCCGCCGAGCTCATCATCCCCATCAAAACCAAAACCGAAAACCTGACGCCCCTGCCCCATTTTACATTCTCCGCCCCGCACTCGGCACTCTGCACTAAGCACTCAGCACTTAACTCGCCCCCCCCCGCGAGTTTCGCCATTTTTTGATATTTATTGATTTCGGTTGTCTTTCCGGGTTTTGGGGGGTTGGGTTTTTGTGGGGTGGATTTTAGGAGGGAGCGAGGATTAGACG
>R11__coassemble_2016_pt1 | contig 10594 bp, 6 predicted proteins | sample R11__metabat2_low_PE_023 | metagenome-assembled genome bin R11
GCGAAAAAACTGCTCCGCGATCTTTCAGCAGCCAGGGTTGAATCCCGTCATCCACATAATTTGTTGACACGTTAAACACCAATGTGGTAATCGATGCTATTATATAGGTTTCAACTTCAGCCTGCTGTGCCATCGATGACTGATCTGCAAGTCGATCAAGAAAATTCCGGTAATTTGAATTACTCCGATAAATCATATTCGTAGAACAGATCTGCTCTGGAGAAAACAACGCAACCGTCTCTTGCATTGTAGGATAGGCAGCGAATGCCACTGACGAATACATTGCGAACAAAACGAAAATCTTACATTTCATCTTCACACTCCTCTGTATTTCTTTCAACCCTGTATACTCGGTCTGCGAGTCATTCTTGGATCCGCCGCGGACAATGAGCACGCCGACAAACGCGTCACCACACCCCGCGGGAACGCTTTTCGTAGAGTTCGCCGCCGAGTTTGCGCGCGGCGCGGGTGAGTTCGGGATAGGGGCGGTCGGTGACGTCGACGAAGCCGATTTCATACGCCTCGCCGTCCCCGCGCCCGAGGAGCGGCTGATCGCGGTACTGGAACCAGTGACAGCCGACGACGAGCGGATGCGAGAGGCATCCTTCGACGAAGCGCGTGTAGCTGCGCGCGCGTTCTTCCTGATTCCACACCGGCGCGAGTCCCGGCTTGAACATTCCGCGATCGTAGCAGCCGAAATGGAACTCGCCCACCAGAATCGGCTTTTCCTTGCCCTTCTCGAACATCTTCTCGGAAAGATTGTACACCGAATTCGCGTACGCATTCACGGTGACGACGTCGCAGTATTTCGCCGCGGTGCGCCAGAGAACGCCGAGCTGGCGGAAGCCGACGAAGCGGCTCCCGAGATAGAGCTTGCCCGGCGCGACTTTCGCGAGCTCTTCCTTGCAGAGACGGAAGTAAAGGTCGAGATAGAGCGCCGCGGTTTCCGCCCCTACCTCCGGTATCCATTTCTGGAACTGCAGTTCGTTATCCACGAAAAATCCGATGCACATCGGGTCTTTCGCCGCGTGGGCGAGCGCTTCGTCTTCGGTGAAGGCGCGGCGGATCGCCGTGCGCATGTTCGTCTCGAAGTCGGGGTCGGTAAAGTCATAGATATGGAACTTCGGATGACGCTTCACGCCCTTCGCGCGTTCCAGCACCGACGCCACGTACGGTTTTCTCGAGAGCATCAAGAGTCCCCGCTCGCTCCAGTTGCCGATCGTGTTGAGTCCCCACGAGTCGAAGCGACGGAGCATCAGATCGTAATAATCGCCGCGGAAGTCTTTCCGGCCGAATTTCTTTTCGAGATTCCAGATCGTGAACGCCATCTTTGAATCGGGAGGTATCTCGCCTTCGTACCAGTCGGGATGCTTCGAAGCGTCGGTGATGTCGGTCATCACCTGCGAGACGTCGAGTCCGACGGAGAAGAAGAGGTGACCTTCCGGCGTGACGAGCCACCACTTGCCGTCCACCTTCTCGGTACGGAAGCTACCGGTCGCCTTGAGTTTGGGGCCGTCCTTCCATCCGCCAAAGCGATCCCAGCTTTCCGGCGCGGAATGAAGGTGATTCGTCTCCGCGGCAAGATCGCGCTTCAGCTCCTCGTCGGAATGCACCTTGAACTTCCATTCCGCGTGCTTGAACTGTCCGTACCGATCGATGAACGGCGAGTAATTCTCGTCCGTCACCCTGCGGTCGGGCTCGCGCTCGCCTTCGAGACGAAGGTTCGAGAGCCGCAGGTCGGCGAGACCGGCGACCTCGTCCTCGTAAGGCCACTGCAGTTTGAACTCGATCCTGGTGATGTGCTTGGTGTCGATCACGTACGGACCCTTCGCGTTCTCCGGCGCGCCGTACACCTCCGGATGCGTCAGGAGAAGTTTCATCGTCCCTTTCTCGCCGGGATTCAAGCCGATGCCGGTATTGACCGAACGGTTCTTCTTCAAGATCGCGGTCGCGTGGTCGCCCGAATCGCCGCCGGTCACTCCGGCCGAAACATGCATCGTAAGCCGCGACTGCCGCGTCTTCGAAAGGTTCTCGACATCGCAGGCGAGATATTTCGCGCCGCTGAAATCGGCGCCGGCTGGATTCTCCCATCTGATCCCGTTATCCCACTCGCCGCTGTCGAGTCTGAGCCGCACCTGGTTCGCACCCTCCCGCTCGACCATCGCCCGGTACACCGGCGCAAAATCATCGAGCGACACGCCGCCGCATTGAGATGCCGCAAACAAAAGCACAGGCAATATCATTTTCATGAACTTCAATCCTTTTTTTTTATTGTATACGAATCGACAATCCCGTACCAGACGTTTTCATCTTGATCGAACCGTCGCTTTCACCAAGACCGCGAACGACAACGCGAGCCAGGTTCCAGTTTACCTTAAATAATGAATTGCTCATCGTCGCATGGAATACAAGTTCCGAGCGATCTTTTGCATAAAGTTCCAAGGGCTCATGACGGTAATTAAGCGTCAGCGAGCAATCGAGTTGATTGCGGCCGACATCCCGTTGCACGAATTCTGCATCACCTGTGCGACGATTCTGATAAAACCAGCAGCCGGAATCCCACCCAACGCTTAAATCGATTTCGGAACGATCGAGAAATCCATTGCAATCAACATCCTGCCCGAAGGCGACTTCCAGATTGTTGTTTGTCTGTGCGTTCAAATTCAACGACAGTTTAAATGTACAAATATTCGGCCCCATCAGATTGACTGCAACATTCGTAATCGCTTCCGTGTCAATCATTGATGAAGGTGCCGGAGCGGGTGTATCGAAGATGTCCGCGAAGATAGATAACGGGGCAAATATCAACGCCGACACAATGAATCCAGCCGTTTGCAGAATCAGCGTATCCTTACATTCATGCATCATGTTGCATTGTCCCCTCATACGCGCCGCGAGTTCATTGTTCCATTGATGAATCAACCAGCAAATTCGTTACATTGGAGAAATACAGCAGTTCTTTATCCGAAACAAACGGCATCGCAAGGGCTTCTCTTGCATAGCCCAAGCGCCTAATGCTATTTGAATAGGAGGCATACGAGAAAAGCATCAATTGATCCAAGGCAATACGATTCTCTATATTTTCGCGGCTTGTAAAAAAAGAATCCGCGGCATTTGTAACGACGGAATATTCAACGGCGTCATCCATCAGATTACGCACGTAAGATGCCATAACCGAATTTCGAAATTGGGTGGCCGTGCGCAAATGATTTGTCACCGTAATCAAAACGGCTGAATTCAGTTCAATGTTTGGCGACTGCATATCAAGCAACATTCTCATTGCCAGATCCAAATGCGACAATGATTGAGATTGCACAATGGTCTTGGCCGCCACCAGTGAATTAGTATATTTCTTCTCCCAGCTGCACATAAGAGCCATACCGCCGGTGTGAACATATTCTTGCGACAAATCTGCTGCGCTATTCGTACTGAAGTCAAATAAGAAATCATCAAATGCTTTTCGCCTTTCCAATTGCGTCCACCCATAGGCGCAAGAATTCGATGGCATTGCTGTAGCAAAAACGCTTTCCATTGTAGGATATAAAACTTCCACCTCATTAGTCGACTGCTCATTTTCAAGACAATCGTCCCATTCCGGTGACATCGCCATCATTTTAACAATCTCTCTTGCATAAGCATAATTATCCGCTGCAGTATGCCCAAAGGCAATCCACATACATGCCACAATCGCGAAAGCCAAAAAGTTTTTCATGTCAACCTCCATTTAAGTTTGAAGTACCGATTTTAATCTTTGACGTGTCAAATACGTTCCGTGCAGAAGCAGCATACCCTTCGACTGATGAATACGGGATATCACACCCCCCATTATCAAACCCGTTCATAAGAAATGATTCAATCGTTCTTGAATGCGTATCAACACGCTCATAAAACCCTCGACCATCTGAAGATCCCCAATCGCGACTCGCATCCGAAAAAACATCTTTGCATAGCGGCAGATTTCCGTTGGGAAGCAAATCCATTTTGTTTTTTTTGCGCCTGTTGTAAATATCTTTCAATCCCAATGCATGACCCAACTCATGAGGAACAACCGCATTCGAAGACACACTACTCTTCGCTATGATACAGGATTTTCGATCCACCAATGTAAAAGCAAGCGGGGATCCGGCAACAATTCGATCAACCACAAAAATCTTCACCTCGGCGTATGAAGTTACATGCGAAATCAAGTTGGTAACATCTGGATGAACGCCATAATATGATATTCCACCCAATGCATTGGTCCGAACATTATGCTCGTTTATCACTGAGAATTGAGTGTTTGACAACACAGTCACCGGTTCATCCAAATAAAATTCAACTCCCGACTGTCTATAAACATTATTCGCCGTAGCCATTATTTGTTCTATAAATTGTCCATCAACATAATCTTCATCATCAGCGGACGATGCCATGCAAGCGAAGACAGATACACGCCGTTTACTTACAATCGGAAGGACAAATCTTGGTTGAACAGGCGAATCATCACCAAACGCCGCCTCGATAACGACTTCACCTTCACTAGCAGTCGGCTCAACACATACCGACCAATTATCATCATTCCTCGCAATTATACGTCCGGGGCCGGAAACAATTCTCCAGTGAATATCAGCGGCGTTATATGTACCGTTGGCTCCAACTTTCAACCAAGAATTGGTACCGTAAACCAACACCGATGGATTATAATATCCTCCATTTGGTGCATGATCATTGCACACCAATTTCTGCAATGGCTCGATTACATCGTACGACACTTCTTTAATTAAACAATTTCCATCGGCCGTTTCACAACTGGCGGTAAATATGCCATTGCCGATATTAGAGCAGGCCATATAAAACGAATAAGTCGGAGCACTATCGGCCAATGAATTCGTCAGCTCAATCGAAGAGAGTTCAATCGTATTTTCGCCAATCGAATCACTTGCAAATCGTGGATCTGTCAATCCACTGTGCGATATATCCAACATTACATTAGTTGCCACTTCGCACGACATGCCGACGGAAACCTTGTACCAACGACTGGTTCGGTTGTCATCATTAAGAAACACTACCTCAGGTGCTTTTAAAGACAGCGTGACTTGAGGCGCCGCATTAATCCCGTACGTAGCATAAAGATGAGACCAAAGCGCATACCCGCCAAGGTTCGCCTGCACGGAAATCGTGAAATCCTTCCAGCTCGGCATTGAATCAACAGAGACCGATGTCGCCTGCGAGTTCGGTGATTCGAATCGAATATTGTCATCAGATGCCGTCCATTGGAATATCGGTTCTTCCGATCCGCAATAGTCGGTCAGCACCGCCTTGAATTCCTTCGGGAAATCGTCTGCTCCCAGGTGTGAAACATCAGGCGATCCCTGCAATGTCGGCATCCAGCGGCACCAACCGTTCATACCGGGCACAGGATAGAAAAGCCAGCAATCGCCGCCGTCAACCGTCCACTCGCCGGACGAATTCCATCCGCCCGCCTCAAACGCAATCAGCTGAGCCCCTGGTGCCATATCGTCCTGCAGCCAGTAATCCACCGAATCATCATACGGCCAGACATTGAACGCATATTCACGGCCCTTCTCGAGAACGAATACATACTCTCCGGCATTGGTCACGCAGACCGAACATTCACCGACCGTCAGCAAAGTCGGATCGACCGGATCGTTCAAGAACGATGCCGTTAACATATACAGCCCGTTCGTCAATCAGATACCGATTTGATCTTCAGCCCAGTTGTCATAGCCGACAGCTGTAATCTCGTCTGCGTTCGTGAAATTTGCCCGAACCCAGTCCTCGTTCTGTCCGAAGCCGACATGGGGGAACGGAATCATCCGAGGAACTGAATTGGTCGCGCCGTCTTCAATCACGACGGCCTCGCCGTTCCGGAACAACTCAATCGACGCATCCGCCGTAAGTTCGGTGTCCCGGTTCGGATGCCCGCTTTTCCACTTGATGAGATAGGTATCGTCAGGCGTAGGCCCGCAATAAACTTCGCTTTCCTCCGGCTTCAAGGCAAGCGGAGTCGCAAGTTCCGCAAACGGCGTATCGTCTTTCAAGGACGGATAGACTTTCCCGTTCGACCAAATTTCCACCCGATCAAGACGATTGGTGCCCCACGGGAAAAGCCATCCATCCTCGAAATTCAAAATGCAGCCGTCGTTCCAGGCGCCGCGCCGCCACCATTTCTCGATTCGAGAAAGCCGGAGTTCAGAATCGCATTCCTCAACGCCGGTTGCCGTCATCATCCGTTCCTCGGTAACGTCACCAGCCCCCAGCTCTTCAGCGTCTTCTTCAAGTGCCATCAGCATTAAAGTTTGCGGGCCATTGGTCTGCGAGTCATTCTTGGATCCGCCGCGGACAATGAGCACGCCGACGAACGACAAGGTGACGAAGAGAGAAAGGATTGAATTCCTTACACCGCGGTTAGCGGCTGCCGTCAATGGCGCGACCACTGACGGCAGAGTCACCCAAAGAAGCAGCGCCGCCGCGGTGAAGACGGCTCCGGAGCAACCGATCCACAGCAGGAAAGCGTCTGATAATTCTTTCATTATGCGCTAAGCGGCGTATCCGATCTACTGATACATGATGCTGTGAAACGCAGTTGCTGTCATCTGTCTTAACGGATAATCAGAATCAATCCGGGTGCGTTCTGACACTCGAAGCAGCCGAGGTCGATGCGGCCCTTGTCGGTCACGTCGAAGATGCGCGGCCTGCCCGCGAGATCGACGCCGGGAACATGCCAGCCGACCGAAGTCGTGCCAGCGTTCTGCGCCGCGCATCCGGCCTTGAGGGTGTAATCGCCCGCGGCGAAATTCTTGAAGAGCGCGCTCGCGTCGGTAATCAGGATATTGCCGACCGCCTTGGTCTCGGAGCCGGAAATGATCGCGTTGTCAGTGAGGTTGTAGAAATACTTGTAGCTGCTGCCGCCGTCCGTACCGAGCGTCGCCGCGGTATACTTCGCCTTGCCGGTTTCATAGTTGCCGGCGAAGATGTTGTTGTAAAAGAGCGTGTGCCAGGAGGTGTCGTAGACCGCCGCCGAATCGTCCGAAAGCGAGCCCTCGACCGTGTTGCCCGCGACCGTGCAGTTCTCGACCGTCGTCCAGTCGTTGCCGCCGCCGAAACGGATGCCCGCAGTGCCGCGCTTCGTTTCGTCGCCGGAGGTGACATAGCGATTGCCACAGATGAGCAGGTTAGAAAGATGCGCGTTCTTGGCACCATACTCGATGAAGATCGCGCCGCCCGCGTAGTTCTGATCGCTCGACGTCCCCTGTACGACATTGTTGGAAATTACGCAGTGCGTGAGGATGGCGCCATTGCCGCCGATATCCACCGCGCCGCCCGCCGCGTTGCCGCTCTCCGCCAGCGCGAGGCCGCCGCGGATGACGCAGTTCGACACCATGCCGTAGGCGACGCGCAGATTGCCGCCGTAGGTATTCTTCACGCAGCCGTTCTCGATCGTCAGGTTCGCGACGAGCGCATTGGCGTTGTTGACTTCGAGCGTACGGAAATAATAAGTGTTGGGCGTCGTGGAAGTATTGCGAATGACCACGTCCTCCGGGGACGAACCGGTGCCAATCAAGGTGACCGCAGTGGAAATCGACGTCTGCTCTGCAACCTCATGCACGCCCGGCAGGAGCTTGATGGTGTAACCGGGCTTCGAAGCCCAGTAGGCGGTGCGGAAATTGGCGTAGCCGGTCTCGGGCGTGTTGTACGGGAACGCCGCGGCGGTGTTGCCGGGGTTCACGTACACGGTCGAGTCCGCCACCTGGATGTAGTTCTCGTAGGTCATCTCCGCCGTCTCTTCGCTCGCGGTGTTGGACGCGGTGATCTTCACCGTGTAAACGCCAGGCGTCACATAAGCGTGCGCGATCGTCGTCTCGCCGGTCGATTCTTCCTCGCCGCCGTCACCGAAATCGTAGGTGAAGACGAGTGTCTCCTCCGCTTCGGAATTGATCGCGGTATGGGTGAAGGTGACGGTCGCCGGCGCATAGACCTGGCTGTAGTCTGCCGCGGTGATGTTGACGACGAGCGAAAGCTTCTGATACTCGAGAGCGCCGATATCGATCGTGCCGCTCAAGCGCGGATTGCCCGCCGCGTCGGTGGTCGAAGCGGACGATCCGCGCGGATCACTCGCGCCCGCGTCCATCAGCGCTCCGTTCTTCGCCGGCATGTAGTCGCCGTTCGCGTAGTCGTTGAAGTCGTCTTCGGTCACATAGACGAGCGTCGTGTAGGTCGTTTGCGACATCACGCCAGAAGCCACCGCGCAATTGACGAAGTTATCCGAGCCGGACGGCGAGTTGCCAGACCAATCCTTCGCCGCACCGTCGAGAGTGTTCCCGAAAATCACCGTATTGTAAATATGCTGCGACGCGGACCACGCCCAGGTTCCGTATTTCTCGTTCTTCACGATCGTCAGATTGTAGAGATACGATGTCGCGCCCATCAGAATGCCGCCGCAGTTCGAGGTCTCGATGATCGTATTCTCCACCGCCGCCGAAGAACTGTAGACGCACAGACTGCCGCCGTTGTAATGGCCGTTGACGCCGCCTTTCAAATGGCAGCCGCTAACCTTGCCGGAATTGTCGACGTAGATGTTCGAGCCCTTCTTCTCGGCACTCGTAGTAGTGATCGTGCCGTCGTAGACGAGCGAGTTGTAAATGCCGCCAGAGCCGAGCATCCGCAGGTTGCCGCCGTCATTCACCGAGGTGCCGTTGTAGATCTCGCAGTTGTAGAGGCTACCGTTGTAGACGAGCACGTTGCCGCCCACATTGTCGCTGCTGCCGTCGTGGATCCTGCAGTTCCGCACGGTGCCGTAATCGAGATAGACATTGCCGCCGCGCTTCGTCGCCTTGCCGCCGAAGATCTCGCAGTTCTCCACCAGCGCCGAGGTGCTGCCGACATAAAGGTTGCCGCCTTCGGTGTTGGCGCTCGAATTCTTCGCGCTGCCGTTCTTGATGACGCAGTCCGTGAGCGTGCCGCCGCTCATCTCTACCGCCGCGCCTTTGTCCGCGACCTGCGCCGCATTGCCGACGATCGTCAGATTCGTGACGAACGAATTCGCCGCCATGCGGAGCGTGCGGTAGGAGCCGGCGGATTCGATCACCACGTCATCGCGCGTCTCGCCTTCGCCGACCAGTCGCGCGGCGAGGTTCGGCCCCCACTGCGTGGTCGTCTGATAGGTGCCCGCCGCGACGTGAATCGTATCGCTAGACGCGGTCGCGAGCGTTATCGCCTTGTCGACCGTCGCGAGCGGCGCAGCCTCCGATCCGTCATTGTCATCGCTGCCGGTGGTGGCGACATAATAATCCGCCGCGCAGACGGCTCCGGTCATGAACACGGCCGCGGCCGCGAACAACATGGTGGATGATTTCATTTCCCCTCCTTTGAAATTTTATGGAAGTATTTTAGCAAATCACCGCTCATCAACGCAACCAAAACCGCACCAAGAACACAACCAAAACCGCATAGTTTATGGTATACTACTATTGTCATGACCACGATACTTTACATCACCGACCTTCACGCCGGTTCGCGGGTACCGGAACTCGCAGGAATCCGCGAATTCGCGGCGGAACACGATTGGCACGTCGAAGAGATCGAAACCAGGCGTCTGACCGAGCCGCTCGCCAGGATCATCGAATACTGGTCGCCGGGCGGCATCATCTTCGACGGATCCGGACACGACCTGCCGTCACACAAAATCTTTTCCCAACTTCCCCTCGTGCATGTCGACCCCGGCGAGCGCACCCTCGCCGATCCATCAGCCTTCATCGTCGCCAACGATGACGCTGCGATCGCCGACCTTGCGCTCAGGGAACTGCAGCAAACCGGATGCGACCACTTCGCGTTCGTCGGCTGGCCGAACTATTCCGGCTGGAGCCAGCGCCGTGAAAAGCGCTTCGTCAAGCGCCTCGCCGCCCTCGGCAAGAAGGCAATCGTGCTGGAAGACCCATGGGAGAAAGGTAACAAGGCCGACTTCGCCCACCGGCTGAAGCCCTTCCTCACCTCGCTGCCGCGTCCGTGCGGGATCTTCGCCGCGAACGACGACATCGCCTCGGTGATTCTCGATGTCTGCAGAATGGAATCTCTCAGCGTTCCCGGAGACTTCTTCGTGATCGGCGTCGATGACGACCCCGCGATCTGCGACAACCTGAGTCCGTCGCTCACCAGCGTCCGTCCCAGCTTCAAACATGGCGGACGCCTTGCGGCCCGTTTGCTCCTGAAGCGTCTCGCCGAACCGAACGCCGCGCCGGAAAAACTCACCTACATTCCGCTAGGCGTCACCCCGCGGCTTTCCACCCGGCACGTCTCCGCCGTGAATCCGCGCGTCATGCAGGCGCTCGATCTCATCCGCCGCGAGGCGTGCGCCGGACTCAAGGCAGCAGATGTCGTGAAGTTCCTCGGCGTCTCCGAACGCCTCGCCGAAACCCGCTTCAAAGCATCCGTCGGCCGGCGTATCACCGAAGAGATAACCGAGGTGCGACTCGCTCACGCGCTCGAACTACTGCGCGATCCGCGCCAGACGATCACCCCGATCGCCAATCTGTGCGGATGGGACTCCGATGTCTACTTGAAGCGTCTCTTCAAACGCCGCTTCGGCATGACCATG
>R11__coassemble_2031_pt1 | contig 10505 bp, 9 predicted proteins | sample R11__metabat2_low_PE_023 | metagenome-assembled genome bin R11
CACTAACCACTAATCACTAACCACTAACCACTAATCACTAACCACTAACCACTAATCACTAACCACTAACCACTAAACTCACCGCATCGCGGGAATCGCGATCTTGTCCATGTCGGTGTAATCGATGTTCTCGCCGGCCATGCCCCAGATGAACATGTAGTTCGAAGTGCCGGCGGCGGAATGGACGCTCCACTCGGGATTGGCGACCGCCTGCTCGTTGTGCAGCCACACGATGCGCTGCTCCTGCGGTTCGCCCATCTGATGACAGATCGCCTGAGTCGCGGGGAGATCGAAATAGAAGTAGGTCTCCATGCGGCGCTGGTGGGTGTGCTGCGGCATCGTGTTCCAGACGCTGCCCTCTTCGAGTTCGGTAAGGCCCATCTGCAGCTGGCAGCATCCGCCGCCCGCGACCTTGGTGAGAACCGGATAGATGATGAGCTGATTGATGCACCTGGCGTTGGACTCCTTGAGCGAACCGGCCTTGATGTAATTGCCGATGGTGTAGCCCGGCTTGCTGCTTTTCTGATCGCTGGTGATGCGCTGGGTGACGTATTCCCTGTACGCCGAGGCCGAGTTGAAGTAGAACTTCGCCGGATTCGTCTTGTCGAGCGACTTGAAGGTCACGACCTTCTCTCCGCAGCCGACATAGAGCGCCTCCTTGAAATCAAGCGCATAAGACTCTTCCTTCCATTCTCCGTTTTCCATTTTCACTTTTACATTCGCCACGCCCTTTCCGCCGACGTTGATGACGCCGAGTTCGCGGCGTTCAAGGAAATATTTCGCCTTGAGCGCGTCGAACGGCTCGAGCTCGAGTTCGTTATCAACCGGCATCGCGCCGCCGTAGACGAAGCGGTCGTACATCGAGTAGGTGGCGTTGATCTTATCGGCCTCGAAGACCTTCTCCATCACGAACCGGTCGCGCAGGGTCGTGGTGTCGTAGTGCTTGAAGTCGTCCGGATGACACGCAGTCTGGATGTTGAAGTTGACGGCGGTCGCGAGAATAAATGAAGTTATCATTTTCGATTTTCCGATTTTAGGTTTAAGCCTTGTTGCGGCGGTAGTTGATGAAGCAAAGGGTGAGGGCGAGGAGGCCCGCGAGTGCCGCGCCGATCCATTTGAGCGACACGGTGAGGTGGTAGACGAGCCAGCACCAGAAGGCGGAGGCGAAGTCGAGCGCGGCGCCGCCTTCGAAGCCTTCGGGAACCGTGATGCCCTCGAGATTCGCCGCGGCGATCGCCTGCGAGAAGGCGGGGGTCAGATTGGTGACGAAGTAGAGTCCGGCGACCAGCGCGACAAGTCCGATCAGGAAGGTCTTCGGAATCGACCCCTTGGTGATCGGCAGCACGCACGGGAAGAGGTAGAACATTCCCGCGAGCGAGGCGAGCGGAAGAAACTTGTTGCCCGGCAGGAACACCGAAAGAACGAGTATGACCGGTATGAGGAGAATCGACACCACGAGCGTGGTCGGATGACCGATCACCAGCGCGGGAGACATGCCGATGGAGAATTTACGATTGACCGATTGACCGATTTGCGATTGACGGTTGGCGAGCATTTCCTGAATGCGCTGGGAAATCGGCTTGAGACCTTCGATGAACAGCGCGGTGATGCGCGGGATCAGTTCCATCACCGCGCCGACGGTGACGCCGAGCTTCAGGATCGAAGGAATCGAATCGCGCACCGCCGCGAGCGAGTCGCACCTCAAGGCGCCGATCGCGCAGCCGATGACGACGCCGAGGAAAAGCGGCTCGCCGAAGAGTCCGAATTTTTCCTTCAGCCACTCCGCGTCGAGTTCCTTCTTCTCCCCTTCGACCTTTCCACCCTTCAACTCTTCAACCTTTCCACCCTTCAACTTCCCGACCTTGTCCCACACCCAGCAGATGGCGACGGCGAACGGGGTGAAGCTCTGGCAGAACGGCTGGGGAATCGAGATGCCGTCCATATCCTTGTAGAAGGACTGGAATCCTCTGGCGGTGAAATCGGCCATGCAGAGCGTGATCACGTAGAGAACGATCGCGGCGTAGAACGCCCAGCCGAGCGAGCCGGTGGTGAAGAAGACCATCGCTCCCAGGAAGGCGAAGTGCCAGTAGTTCCAGAGATCGATGTTCACCGTGCGCGTCGTTCTGGTGAAGAGCATCAGGAGGTTGACGCCGAGGCAGACCGGAATGATGAACGCGCCGACCGCGCACGAATAGGCGACCGCGGCGGCGGCGGGCCAGCCGAGATCGAAGTACGGGAGGTCGAGATGGTACAGCTCGGTCATTCCCTTGAGCGCGGGACCGAGGTTGGAGGTCAAAAGCGCGGTCACGACGCCGAGACCAACGAATCCGACGCCGACCTTGAGACCGGATTTAAGCGCCTTCCCGGGCTTGATGCCGATGGCGACGCCGAGCACGGTGAAGATGACGGGCATCATCACCGATGCGCCGAGTCCGATAACGTATGCGAAGACTTTTTCCATATCCGATCAGATCCTTGCAGTGAGAAACACGGCATCGCCGACGATGTCGAGAACGTTGTTTGACGCGGGCACGAGCAGGGTCTCGCCCTGGCGCGTTTTCACGCCGTTGACCTCCGCTTCGCCGCGAAGGCACATCGCGACCACGAACGAATCGCACTTGTAATCGACGTGCGCGGCGGAATCGACGACCACCCGGTCGACCTTGAAGTAGCGGCAGCTCACGAGTTCGCTCAGCCGCCTCGTGGAGTCGTAGCTCGAGCGGTATTCGGGATACACCCGGTAGTCGATCGCGTCCTTGGCGAGCGCGGTGTGAAGCTCGCGCTCTTTTCCGTTCGCGTCCTTGCGCTTGTAGTCGTAAACGCGGTAGGTGATGTCGCTCGTCTGCTGGATTTCGGCGAGGAAGTTGCCCGCGCCGATCGCGTGGAGGCGTCCGGCCGGGAGAAAGAAAAGATCGCCCTCGTGCGATTCGTGGGTCGCCATCACGTCGTCGGTGAAACTGCCGGCCGCATCGCCCGAAGTCATCGTTTCGTACTCTTCGGGAGTGATCGCCTTTTTGAGTCCGGCATAGATCTTCGCGCCGACGTCGGTCTTCACGATGTACCACATCTCGGTCTTGCCCGCCGAGGAGTGCCGCGCCATCGCGAGCTCGTCGTCGGGATGCACCTGCACCGAGAGATCCTGCCGCGCGTCGATGTATTTGATGAGGAGCGGAAAGACGTTCCCGAAACGGCGGTAGACCTCTTCGCCCACGAGTGCGCCTTTGTACTTGTCGATGAGCGCATCGAGCTTGAGCCCGATGTCGGGATCGTCCGCGATGCCGCGGTCGGCGGTCACGCTCTCGTGGCCCTTGACGGACGAGATCTCCCAGCTCTCGCCGATATTCGTCCCCGCCCCGGCGATTCCCTTGAACGGCGCGATTCTCTCGCCGCCCCAGATCGTCGGCTTTAAATAGGGTTCAAATTTATACGGCTTCATTCTGCAGCTTCCCGGTTGTTCGATTTATTGTGAATTGATTTTATCAAAGAGGTCAGCGGCGGGTAACCCCCTTTCAAGGGGATGAACGAAACGCCGAGATCACCTCGCAGGTGCGTTCGATGTCGGCGTCGGTGTGCGCATCCGAAACGAACATCGCCTCGAAACGCGACGGCGCGACATAAACGCCGTGCTCCAGAAGATGGTTGTACCAGCGCGTGAATTTCTCCGCGGCGGACGCCCCGAAGCGTCCCGGGCGGTCGGTGAAGTGCACGCTCATGAGCGAGGCGATCGCGGCGACCTCCGCCTCATCGCCGAGCGCGTCGCGGGTGCACTCGGCGAGACGCCGGGTCTTCGCCGCGAGACGCGGATAGAGCGAGCGGTCGCTCTTGAGAAGCTTCAGCGTGGCGAGTCCGGCGGCGGTGGCGATCGGGTTGCCCGAAAGCGTTCCGGCCTGATAGACTTTTCCGTCCGGAGCGACCGAGCGCATTATCTCTTCGCGTCCGCCGTAGACCGCCGCGGGCATTCCGCCGCCGACGATCTTGCCGAGCGTGGTCAGATCGGGCGTGACGCCGAAATATTCCTGCGCCCCGCCGAGCGCGAGACGAAAGCCGGTGATCACCTCGTCGAAGATGAGCAGTGCGCCGTATTCGCGCGTGAGTTCGCGAAGTCCTTCGAGAAAGCCGGCGGAGGGCAGCACGACGCCCATGTTCGCAGCGACCGGCTCGACGACAACTGCGGCGATTCGGCTGGAATTGCCGCGGAAGATGCGCTTGACCGCTTCGAGATCGTTGTATCCGGCGACATGGGTGTGCCGGATGTAATCGAGCGGGACGCCGGCGGAATCGGGCTCGGCGTCGGTGAGAAGTCCGGAGCCGGCCTTCACCAGCATCCCGTCGGAATGTCCGTGATAGCAGCCTTCGAATTTGACGATGTCGTCGCGGCCGGTGAAGCCGCGCGCCACCCTGACGGCACTCATCACCGCTTCGGTGCCCGACGAGGTCATGCGCGAGACTTCCATGGACGGAACGAGCTCGCGGATGAGTTCGGCCATCTCGACCTCTCTCGCCGTCGGCGCCCCGTAGGTGAGCGCGTCGTCGCAGGCGCATTTCACGGCCGCGAGCACCTCGGGACGCGCGTGACCGAGTATGCCCGGTCCCCACGAGCAGATGTAGTCGATGTATTCGTTGCCGTCCACATCGACGATGCGGTCGCCGTGGGCGCGCTCGATGAACCGAGGGATTCTCCCGACCGCGCGGCAGGCTCTCACCGGCGAATTCACGCCGCCGGGCATCACCTTCACGGCGCGCTCGAACAATGCGACGGATTTCTCTTCGGCGATCATCGCGGCACTCCTCCGGCGGTTACATCATCGGGTCCTGCACGTACTCCGGATGATCCGGCGGCGGTTCCGAGGTCTCGAAATTCTCTCCCGGCTCGCCCGCCTGGAGCGGACGGTCCTCGAAGCGCGTGTACTCGCGCACGAAGTTCGCCCTCACCTCGCCGGTCTCGCCGTTGCGGTTCTTCGCGACGTCGATGATCGCGAGCTGCTCGTCGCCCGATTCCGGATCCTGCGAATTGCGGGACGGTCTCCGCAGCAGGAACACCACGTCGGCGTCCTGTTCGATCGCGCCCGAGTCGCGCAGGTCCGAAAGCTTCGGCTTCTCGTACTTGTCGCCGCGCTGCTCGTTGGCGCGCGAAAGCTGCGAAAGAACGATCACCGGGATGCGCAGCTCCTTGGCCATCGCCTTCATTTGCTGGGAAATTTCGCTGACTTCGAGCTGACGCCCCTGCTTGGCCTTTTCGTTGCACTTGCACAGCTGCAGGTAGTCGATCACGATGAGCTCGATGTTGTGCGCCTTCTTGGCGCGGCGGGCGCGGGCGCGAAGATCCATGATGTCGAGGCCGGCCGCATCGTCGACGTAGATGGGCGCGTCCCTCAGGTCGCTCACCGCGGCGAACAAGGCCTGGTTCATCTGCTCCTTTTCGCTCCGGGCACAGAGATTGCGGTTGAGCTTCCAGAGATTGATGTGGGCGCGGCCGCCGACCATGCGCTTGGTGAGCGCCTCGACCGGCATTTCGAGCGAGAAGATCATCACCGGGTGGCGCTTGCCGCCGTCGACTTTCACCGGCGGATACTCCCCGCCCTTCACCGTCAGCATCTGCCCCAAGGCGACCGACTCGGCGATGTTCATCGCGAGCGAGGTCTTGCCGACGGAAGGACGCGCGGCGATCACGATCATTTCCGACGGCTTCAGGCCCTGAAGCTTCTCGTCGAGATGGGTGAGCCCGGTCGAAAGCCCTTCGAAGGTGGTTCCGTTCGAAGTGAACATTCTGTCGATGCGCTTGAACGCATCGTCCACCGCCGCGCTCCACGGCATCGTCCTGTCGCCGTGAGTGCCCACGGAAAGCAGATCCTTCTCCGCCTCGCCCAGAACGATCTGCGGATCGGGATACTCGTTTTCGTTGTAGCTTTTCTCGACGATTCGGGTAGCCTTCTCGATCAGGACGCGCCTCAGACGCTTGTCCCGGATGATCGAAAGGTAATATTCCGCGTTGGCGGTGGTCTGCACCTGATCGATGAGCGACTGCACGTAACCCGCACCGCCAACTGTCTCAAGGCGTTCCTTGGACTTGAGCTCTTCGAGCAGCGTCAGCGGATCGAGCGGCTTCGACGCCCGGTTCATCTCGAGCATGGTCTCATAGACCGTGCGGTTCCTCGGATCGAAAAACGTCTCCGCGGTTATTCCGCCCGTCAGGCACACGTCCATGATGCGGTCGCCGTTGCGGCCGACCGCATCCATGAGAATCGATCCGAGCACGGCGCGTTCAGACTCGACGCTGCTCGGCGGGGTTTTCATATCCGCCATGACTTACGACACCCCGCGCTGCGAATTGCGGTAGAACGCTACCAGTTCCTTGATTTCGTCGAACTGCTCGACGTCGTTCTCGACCCGGTCCAGGGCCTGCGTGCGGTTGAGTCCGTCGCGGTAAAGGAAGCGGTACGCCTCTTTTAGCGCCTGAATGACATCTTTGTTGAAGCCGCGGCGAGTGAGGCCGACGACGTTCGGACCGATCACCTTCATCGCGCCCTCGTACATGTCGCCGAGCATGAACGGAGGGAAATCCTGCCGTATCTTCGCCATTCCCCCGACCATCGCATGGCGACCGACATGGCAGAACTGATGGCTGCCGGCAAGACCGCCGATGATCGCCCAGTCGTCGACATGCGCGTCGCCGGCGAGCTGCACCGAATTGGAGCAGATGACGTGATTGCCGAGAATGACGCCGTGCGCCGCATGGCAATAGCACATGAAAAGACAGTCGTCGCCGATGATCGTCTTTTCTCCGTCCGCCGTGCCGAGATGAACGGTCGCGAATTCACGGATTACGGTGCGGTTGCCGATCTCGACATAACTTACCGAGCCCTCTTGATACTTGAGGTCCTGCGTTTTCATGCCGATACAGGCGTAGGGGAAAATCTGGCACTGGGTGCCGATCGTGGTGTGCCCGTCAATGATCGCGCCCTGCTTGACGATCGTGCCGTCGCCGAGTTTCACGTCCGGCCCGATATGCGCGTAGGGACCGATTTCGACGTCCGCGCCCAGCAGAGCGCCGTCTTCGACGATCGCGGTAGGATGAATTTTCGCCATGGTTTTATCCTTTCTCAAATTTGAAATCAAAGCCGTTTCTTGAGGAGCGCCGCCGCAGCTCCAAGACAGACCGGCACCGGCAGGGCGAGCAGCCACTCCGGATGAATCGCCGGATATTTGTAGCAGGTGCTCAGGAAGAACACCCAGGCGTAATACGCGACCGGCACCGCGATCACCGCCACGAAGAAACTCACGATATAGGCAACCCTGCGCGGCGGCACCACGCCGAGCGGCAGCGCGATCATCACGAAACAGAACGCGGCCAGGGCGAGGACGAAGCGTTGGGAGAAGACGACGAGCAGCTTCGATTTCGACTTGACGAGGCCTTTCTTCGCGTTCTTCCCTTCGTCCGTTGTGTCGTCGATCGCGGCGATCAAATCATCGAATTCGTCCAGATGCTCGAGCACCTCGCCGAAAGTGTAATCCTTGCCTTTTTTCTTCACCTTGTCATCTTTGAGCGCGTCCTTGATCGTGTAGACAAAACTCGCGGCGTGTGCGGGACCGATAACCGCGTTTTCCTTGCCGGTTTTCTTCTGTTCGCCCAGCACCACGCCGTCCAGTCCGCGCAGATCAAGCCGCAGATCGCGCCCGACACTCGAGACCGCCGCCTTGGTCGCGGTATACATGCGCGGCGACGCAGGGTCGCTGTAGTCAATGACCGTGAGATCGTAAAGCCACTTCCCCTCCTTGCGACCGAATCTGAACTTCATGCGGGGAAACTCGTCAATCGTCTTGCCCGGCTTGAGCATATCCACGCCGGTGTCGACCGAAAGCGAGGCGAGATTCTTCCGCCGATTTTCGTGTCCGCGCGGCACCACCTGATTGTTGACGTAGACACAGACGAGCGAACACAAAAGCGCGAAGGCGAGAGGCCAGCGGGCGACGGTGAAAAGGTTCACCCCGCAGGCCCGCATCGCCGCGAGCTCGCTGTCGGTCGACAGGCGTATGAAGACGAGAACGCACGAGACCGCGAGCGCGATCGGCACCGTCCATTGCAGCGTTTCGGCGAAACTCACCACCACCAGATCAATCACCTTCCCGAAAGGTGCATTGTCGAGAAGAAGCCCGACGATCTGCACCAGAAGCGCGATCGTCAGGATGAACGACAGAACCAGAAAGGCGAGCGAGAAACTCGTCAGAAACGATTTGAAGACGTATTTCTCGAGCGTCTTCATCAAGCGAATTTCAAGACGAAATAATTCTTCTTGCCGCTGCGCAGAACCGCCACGCCGTCCTTCACGTCAGAGGCTTCGAAGACACGCTTGTCGTCGACCTTGGCGTCGTTGAGCGAAAGTCCGCCCTGCGCGGCCATGCGCCGCGCCTCGCCGTTCGACTTGAACATTCCCGCCGCCGCGGCGACCGCGAAGACCGCCTTGCCGGTGCAATCCTCGAGCTTCACCTGCGCGCTCGGCACGTTGTCGGCCTTGGCGATGTCGGCGGAACTCTTCTTGGCGTACAAGGCCTCGGTCGCCTCCTTCGCCTTCTTGAGTCCCTCTTCGCCGTGAACGAGCAGGGTGAGTTCCTCGGCGAGTGCCTTCTGCGGGACGCGTGCCTCGGGATGCGCCTTCATCTCCGCTTCGAGCGCGGCGATCTCCTCGAGGGACTTCATCGAGAAGACCTTGAGGTAACGGATGACGTCGGCGTCGGCCGCGCGCAGGAAGTACTGGTACCAGTCGAAGACCGGCGTCATCTCTCCGTTCAGAAAGAGCGCGTTGCCCTCGCTCTTGCCGAACTTCTTGCCGGTGGAATCGAGGAGCAACGGGAAGGTAAGTCCGAACGCCGCCTTGCCGCGCATTTTGCGCACGAGGTCGGTGCCCGCGGTGATGTTGCCCCACTGATCGGCGCCGCCGACCTCCATCTGGCAGCCGTAGTTGTCGTAAAGGTGCAGAAAGTCGTTGCCCTGAAGAATCTGATAGCTGAATTCGGTGAAGGTGAGCGCGCCCTCGCTGGCCTCGAGGCGCTTCTTCACCGATTCCTTCGCGAGCATCTGCGGCACGCGGAAGTTGATCGCGATGTCACGCAGAAACTCGATCGCGCTCGTGCCCTTGTACCAGTCGTAGTTGTCGACCATGACCGCGGCGTTGGGTCCGTCGAAGTCGAGAATGCGCGAAAGGTTCTCGCGGATGCCCTTCTTGTTCTCCGCGACCTGCTCGACCGTGAGCATGTTGCGCTCGGCCGACTTGCCGGAAGGGTCGCCGATAAGTCCGGTCGCACCGCCCACGAGCGCGATCACCTTGTGACCGGCCTTCTGAAGGCGCTTCAAAACCATGATCGAAACGAGGTTGCCCGCCTGCAGCGAGCGAGCGCTCGGATCGAACCCGCAGTAAATCGTCATCGGTTTATCCAGGGCTGCCTCGATCTCCGGCGCGGTCACGGCCTCGACGAGTCCGCGGGCCTTTAATTCATCGAAAAGATTCATGCTTTCTTCTCTCCACTTCGTTTTTTAATTTCTTCTCTCCACTTCGTTTTTCAACTTCGGTAAATTATATCATAACTTACTGCCAGTCGACAATAGCTGGAGTTTACCCATTTTTACTCCGACTAGCTCTACCCCGCCCCGCCTCTGCGCGATTTTCAACTCCGACCAGCGCAGCTCTCGCGCGGCCTTCGGCTCTCCGAAGCAGAGCTTCTGCGGCGCATTCCCGCTTCGCCGGTTGAAATTGCTTCGCGACAGTCAACCAATTTCCGCTGAATTTTCAGATAAGCCAACATGTCGGAATACGTTGTAAAAAGGCCTTTGCATAAGTCTCAGGCGCAGTAAAGAAACATGCCGACCCTTCATGAATTTCATACAGCGGATATCGAATGAATGTCGCGAAGCCTTTGCCATTCGGCGAAACGGTAGTGAGAGCTGAGCTGTCGGAGTTAATCCCGCTCGTTCCGTAAACGCCCATTACACTTCCGGAAATGCACTTCGCCCTTATTTTATCTGCGTGAAGTCAACTTTCGCGCCGAAAAAAAAAATGGGTAAACTTCAGGACAATAGGCGCTTCATCTTGAATTTGCAATCTGAAATTTCGTGTAAACTCTAGGACAGTTGCATAACAAGATGAGTCAATGCAAGAGCAGATGGACAATTTGAGCTGCAAGTCTTGCAAAAACTTCCACCACCTCCGCGATACACTTCTCGCGTTCGATTACCTGCTTCTCAATCAATTCGATTACCTGCTTCTCGATCAATTCGATTACCTGCTTCTCAATCAATTCGATTACCTGCTTATAGATCAAGGGGATAAGCGAATGCTTCAACATGACCATTCCGAAAGGAATCTCTTTCATTCCGATCCGCCTCATCCCGTCCTGCGCCTCACATCCGACCCCGCCCATCATATCTCACCACCACTTCGTAAAATCCATCCCGACACCCCACCCCCGCAGCATCACATCCAGCACCCTCGTCAAATCTCCCTTTCCACCTC
>R11__coassemble_2099_pt1 | contig 10288 bp, 7 predicted proteins | sample R11__metabat2_low_PE_023 | metagenome-assembled genome bin R11
GGCGGGGTGACGGCGACGCAGTCGACGACACCCCGCCAATTTGGAATCTCTGCGATGTGAAATCGCCTGTTGATTCTCGGACGGAATCTTGGTATAATTCACCTGTAAGGAACGAATATGCCAGATAGTTTCGAGAATACGCCGGAAGAAGACGCGATGTATGCCCGGGTTGCCAAGGAGGCGAGCCGGAGGGCGGTCGAGCGCACCTGGGCGGCGGGGCTGCCGATCACGGTGCTGAAGGACGGCAACATCGTCGACATCTATCCCGACGGTCACGAGGTGATAATCGAGGAGTGCAAGAAATCATGACCGCGCGGTTCAGATTGATTGCAGGTCCGAATGGCTCCGGCAAGACGACTTTGACGAGAATGCTTGCCGAAGATTACGCGGTCAATCTGTACACGATGCTGAACGCCGACGACTTCTTCGCCGCGGCGAAAAGAACGAAGGCGATTCCGCTCTCGCTCGAAGTCGAGCCGCGCGAACTCAAGGCCTTCGCGGCGAGGAGCGAATACGGCGACGATATAAAGTCGCTCTTCATCAATGATATCGTGGCGGTTAAGGACGGTTTCATCCGTTTTGCGAACGAGGCGAGCGTCAATTCGTATTCGGTCGCGCTGGTGACGAACTTTCTGCAGGAAGAGTATATCAAGGCGGGGAGAAGCTTTTCGCAGGAAACCGTCTTCTCGCATCCGTCGAAGGTCGCGGCGCTCGAGAAGGCGCGCGCGGCGGGAATGCGGACTTACCTTTATTTCGTCGCCACCGAGAACGCAAAGATAAACGCGAAGCGCGTCGCCGCGCGGTACGCGCAGGGCGGACACAACGTGCCGACGGAGAAAATCGTCGACCGCTACTTCCGATCGCTATCCAACGTGCGCGCGGCGCTGCCGTTCTGCTCGAGGGCGTTCTTCTTCGACAACAGCGCGTCGGAGATGCGCCACATCGCCTCTTATTCCGCCGAAGACAGAATGAAAACGACGACCGACGCGCTGCCGGAATGGTTCAAACGATTGTCCTATGCAGGGAACGAGTATGCCATATAGTCTCGAGAATACGCCGGAAGAAGACGCGATGTACGCCCGGGTTGCCAAGGATGCGAGCCGGAGGGCGGTCGAGCGCACCTGGGCGGCGGGGTTGCCGATAGGGCTGCACGATATCGTTTCCGCGAGAGCACTCGACGACTACAAGGTCGCCGTGACTTTCGACACCGGCGACACCGGTATATTCGACTGCATTCGTTATCTTTCAAAGCCGTATTGGAAGCCGCTTAACGACAAAGCGTTCTTCAAGCAGGTCCGTGTTGACTACGGAACTCTCGTCTGGCCGAATGAAATTGATATCGGCCCGGAAGATGTGTGGGAATTCGCTGATTTTGCCGCGTCTACAGCGGCGCAAAAGGAGGAAATGCAATGAAACTGATCGAGAAATGTGGAGGGGCGCTTTTATTGGCGCTTATCTCGGTTAACGCCTTCGCCGAATCGGCGGGCACGGTGTATCTCATGAAGAGCGGTACGCGTGTCGATTATTCGAACGCGATTTCCAATGACGAAGGTCAGGTGGTTTCATACACCGACAATTATTACTACATCAACGAAGTCGGCAACCTCAAGTTCCAGGATGGAGCGAAGGCGTACGGCATTTACCACAAGCGTTCCTATAATGGCATCTATCTTGGCGGCGATCTCGAAATTGGCGAAGGCGGCCTTTCGTTCGGACTTGGCGCTTATGGTCGTGTGTGGTTTCAACACGAGAACGGCGATACTCCCGAGAAGGGAGTGAAGGTCACTGCCGACCAGACCTGGAACTGTCCCGGCTACACCGGGGCGGCGGGTGTTGCGCTCTTCGGCGTAGGGACACACGATTATGAACTTGGCGGAACTAATTACACTAACAGGTCATGCGGACTCGAACCGTACACGGTCGTGCCGCTTTTCATCGGCGATGACGTGACGCTTTCGGTCGACAGCATCAAGTTTTATCTCGCCTCGCCTTTGAGCAGTTCACCGAATGGTACATTCAAACTTACCACCGACAGCACGCTTTTCCCGCTCACCTACGACGGCACGAACGCCGTCCTGGGCGCGAAAAAACTCGTGCTCGATCACTCCAGACTTTCGCTCGGCAGCGAGCTTGCCGATCTCTGGACGAGCGCCTCGCCTTACAAGATGTATTCGCATGTTGTTCTCGACAGCGCGACGATCGCGTCTGAAGTGGTGATGAAGGACGGTGCGACCATCTACGCGGAGAACGGATATTACAAGCATTGCAATCCCGAGGATACCACCAGCAAGCGGTACACGACCGGATATGACGATCTGGATGTCGGTGTCGAGAAGATTTCGGTGATCGGTACCGGCAACGTAATCAGTTGCAATGAAATCAATTTCACGCGGCCGGTGACGATTGATCTCGCGGAAGGCGCGGTTTTGAAAATCTCCAACCGCGGCTCGTATCCGATGGGACTCAAGAACGTGACCTTGACCGGCTCGGGCACACTCGGCTTCGCGAACTTCAACGGCACCGTCGCGATGTTCGGCGATGTCTCGAACTTCACCGGCACGATCGATGTCTACAGCTGGGGCGTGTCGACGATCGTGCTGCCTGCGGATTATAAGGAGACGATCACCGTCACCAACAGCGCGGGCGTTACCTCGTCGCGATGCACTTCGGTCATCTACACCGACGCCGATAACGTCATCACCGATACGGCGTGGGCGAATGCCGAACTGCACATCGCTTCGGGCGAGACCTACTATGTGGCCGGTAACGGACTTACCGCGGCGACCACGGTCTATCTCGACGGTGGCACTTTGATAACGCTCAAGGATGGCGCCACGATCGCCTCGCCCATCCATCAGACCGCGACCTCGAATCTCAAGACCTCTCCGTACACCGACATCTCGGTCAATCTCGCCGGCTGGCTCGATGCGGACGAGAATGACAAGACGGAAGTCAAGCTCAATCTCGACGGTAATTTTGTCATCACCAAGGGTGGATCCTTCCCCGGGAACAAGAATACTTTCTATCTCAATTCTGGTACCTTGAAAATTACAGGCGAAGAAACCGTGTTGTCGATTACCGGACAGGGCGGAATTTCGGGATCGAGTACCGCCACCTACTGGGGTGTTCTCGATGGCGCCACGCTCAATCTGCCTTACAAGGCGAGCAACTGGAATACATTCTGGGTTAGCGGCAAGTCGAGTCCGGTCTTCGAGATCGGCGAGGGCGCGACGGTCGATGTCGGGCAGAGCCGCGAGCTGCACGGCGCGCGCAACTCCTGCGGCGAGGATAATGTCTGCACGATTCTCGTTAACGGCGGCACCCTTAATTTCGGCAATGCCGGTGCGGTGGTGCTCGGCGAGTATGCGCCGTCGCTCGGCGGCAAGACGGTTCTTGATTTCCGTTCGGGTCTCATCGATACCCAGCGCGCGTTTCTGACGAATCCTTACGCGGTCACCAATTCCGTCGGCGAGTACACGACTACCTACGACGAAGGTGCGCCGCGTATGGAGTTCAAATGGACCGGCGGCACGCTCAAGATCGAGGGCAACCCCTCGACCATCTGCGGATACCTTTTGCAGCCCAAGGACTTCTATCAGCGCTCCTCGTCTCAGGTCACGAGTGCGAGCCGCACGGTCAAGAACTGGGCGATTCCGCTCAACAATTACAACATGCACGTCTCGATCGAGGGACCCGACTGCGTGCTCGACTTGAGCAAGTTCCCGTCCGGCAGCGTCTTGACGAACATGCCGGTGCGCACTCCGAGCGAGTGGGTCGGGATGATCGACGGATACGAGGTGCACGACGTCGGCGGCATGGACTGGAACGGCACGGCGGACGGATGCCTCACCGTGACCGGCGGAACTTTCGCGGTCAACTACTTCAACGCGAACGGAATGAAGGTGAAACTTCAGGAGGCGAAGCTCGTCGTTCCCGCGGTAACCAACGATTTGAACTTCGGCGAGATCATCCTCGACTCCGCGAACGCCAAGGTTGTCGCCGATTCCGTCGAAGACGGCAAGTCGGTCAGCGCCTCGCTGCGCATCACCGAGAACGGAACCTGGGACGCGGGTGAAATCGATGTCGACGGCATTACCTATAAGGACGCCACCTTCGAAGACGGCGCGACCTGGAAAATTGCCGCGGATGAAACGCTCGAACTTTCGGGGGTGCTTACGCTCCCGAAAGATAAGGAGGCGCTTAAATATCAGGTTACCCGCAGGGGAGAGCAGATGGCGGTTGCGACGTTCGACTCGATCAAGGGCTGGCCGACCTGGGAGGCAATCGCGAGGCAGTGCACTTTCAAATTGTCCGAGAGCGGCAAAGCGCTCTACGCCCTCAGTCGCGGCTTCATCATCATCTTCCGGTAACCGCCGATGGCGAGATTCGCTTCGCCGGTGGCTCTGGGTCTGGCGTTCGGTCTGTGGTCGCAGTGCTTTGCGGTAACGGAACGCCTCCCGGTGCTGAGGTGGCTCTATGATGCGTCCGTCGAAAAGGTGGCGGAGTACGGCTTCACCCACGCAACCTGCGATCTTTTGGATTTGCGTTATCCGGCGGGCACGAACAACGTTCGACGGGTGGAGCGTGCGCGGAAGGAGCTGGACGAGGCGGAGCGTTGCGGAATTAAACTCCTCGCCGATACGCGTCCTGACTTCCCGGTGGGGGACGGGCGCGGGGCGGTGCGCAAGGACCGCCGCGGCGATACTATCCTCGACCGGCGCGGCAAGCCGGTGCCCGAGGTCGGCGAGCCGGGACAGCTCAAGTTCGCGGAGAAGGTCTCGAAGGCGAATCTCGCCGCATACGGTGATCATCCCGCTTTCGGCGGCACCTTGACGGGAACGGAATTGCGCGATCAGTCGAGGCCGTCCTTCAATCACGAGTCAAGGCGCTATTTTCGCGAGACAGGGCGGCAGGTTCCTGAAGGATGCGACGGACGGTTCTATCCGGAGGAATTGGCGAAAGCGCGTTTCCCGGACGGTGTCGTTCCCGATGACGACGATGTGCTTGGCTTCTATGACTGGTGGTGGCGCAAGGGTGAGGGCTGGCCGGCGGCCTCGAGCGCAATCGCCGCGCCGTATCGAACCCTGGTCGCGCCTCGCCACGCCTCCTTCGTCGGCGGCTCGGATTCTGACGGCACGCAAGTGGTGGATGGACGTTTTCTGACCGTGTACGATCCGGCGGTGAGGTGTCCGCCGGTATGGGGATCGGGCGGGGAGAGCTCGTGTCTTAACCAGTGGGTTTACGCCAATCCCGAACCGCTGGCGGTCGCGGGTGTAGCCGAGGAGGTGCTCGCGATGGCGAACGGCAGACCTGGGCAGCGAGCGATGATCATGACCCAGCTTCTTTGCTATCGTCAACAACTTGCGCCGACGAATCGGATGGTGACCGTGACTCAGCCTCTTTGCGACCGTCAACAACTTGCGCCGACGAATCGGATGGTGAAGACGGGTGTGGAGTGGGTGGAAAGATTCCCGGATGCCGCGTTTCTTTCGGTTCCGCCGGACGCTTTGCGCGAGGCGATCTGGGGTATGCTCGCCAAGCCCGTCGATGCTATTGCTTTCCACGGATGGCAGTGCGTCGATCCCGAGGCGAAGGCGAACGGAATCGGCTACGTGTGCACCAATCCGGAGACGAGGGATGTTTTGACCAACATGCTTCGCAGCGTGGTCGCTCCGCTCGGTCCGGTGTTGAAGCGTCTCGGACGTGACGAGCCGGAGGTGGCGGTTTTCGAGAGCGCGACCACCGCAATGCTGGGCGGACCCTGCACGCTAGGGTGGAACGCCCCGGCGGTCACCTTTTTGCAGCGCGCACGGCTTGATCCGCAAGTCATATACGAGGATACGATCCGCCGCGACGGATTTGGCGGTCTCAGGGTCGTGTATCTGCCGCAATGTCGGTATCTGACGCGCTCGATGGTCGAACGCTTCCGTGAGTTTCAGCGCGATGGCGGCATTCTCATCGCCGATCGCGAGCTTACATCCGCGCTCAAAGCGGATATCATCGTTCCGGTGATGAGTTTCAAGCCGCCGAAGAGCGATCACTCCAAGGAGGTCAATGAGCAGGTTGCGGAAATCGCGAAGGCCTACGGCGCGGGGTCGATTCACTCCAAGGAGCTCAATGCGCAGGTTGCAGAAATCGCGAAGGCCTAGGGCGAGGGGGCGTTTCACTCCAAGCAGGTGAATGAGCAGGTTGCGGAAATCGCGAGGACCTATGGCGCGGGGGCGATTCACTCCCGGACCATGAAGGCGAAGACAGATATGCTCGCGGCGACCGAGAAGCTCCGCGGCGAACTCGCCGTGCGCGGGTATGTGCCGCGGGTGGATTCGGACAGCGGCGATGTGATCGTCTTCAACCGTCGCGCCGGTGAAGCGAGATATGTTTTCGCCATTAACGACCGCCGCACTTTCGGCGATTATGTCGGCCCCTGGGGACGGATGATGGAGAAGGGACTGCCCAATCACGGACGCATCCGGGTGGCGGATCCTGAAGGGAGGATCAAGTCCGTTCATGAACTCTCGCACGATGTTCGCGTGCCGTTTGAACGCAAGGGCGAAGGGATCGAATTCGAGGTGGATTTCTCGACCAATGACGGACGCCTCTTCGTTTGCCTCCCATCGTCCGACGCCGAAAGGGTGGTGGTTGAATGAGAAAGTGTCTTTGGATGTTGTTGACGGTCGCGATTTCAGCTGGCGCTTCAGCTGGCGCTTTGGCGGGTGCTCTGGCGGGCGCGATGAGTCCGCTAAAGCTTGATCTTCCGCTTGTCGGATCGCTTAAGCCCCGCGATGCTTCCGAGATACGCGGTTCGAACTGGCGGCTTGGCTGCGAGACGCTCGACCGTGATTTTGCGAAGTTCGAGGAATATCGTGATTATATCGCTCCGCTTGGCATCAAGACGGTTCGGCTGCAGTGCGGATGGGCGAAGTGTGAAAAAGTCAAAGGCGTTTACGATTTCCGCTGGCTCGACGAGATCGTCGACTATCTGAAGGCGCGCGGCGTCGAGTGCGCGCTCGAGACCGATTATGGCAATCCGATTTACGAAGGCGGGGGCGGACGCGATCTCGCGGGCGGCTTCCCGACGAGCGAGACGGCGCTTGAGGCCTGGGACCGGTGGGTGCGCGCACTGGTCGAACATTTCCGTGATCGCGTCGATATCTGGATGATGTGGAACGAGCCGGATATCGGCATGCCGGAGAAGACGCCGGAGATGATCGCGGCTTTCAATGTGCGCACCGCCAGGATCATCCGCTCCGTCCAGCCGAAGGCGCGTCTTGCCGGACTTTCCATCGCCCGCATGGATGTCGGGAGATTCCGCGCCTGCCTGGAGGCGATGGGCGGGGATATTGGACTTTTCGAGTGGTTCGTCTACCATGGCTATGCCGAGGCACCCGAAGAGAGTTATCCCGCAGTCGAGGCATTCAAACGCGTGATTGCCGATCTGGGTCTCAAGGCGAGACTCTGGCAGGGCGAGAACGGATGTCCGAGCGAGCTTACGGACCGCTTTGCGCTTTCCGCCGTTTCCTGGACGGAATATTCGCAGGCCAAGTGGGATTTGCGGCGGATGCTCGGCGATCTCGGTCACGGGGTGGAATCGAGCGTGTTCACGATCTGCGATTTCAATCACATCGGGCGCGAAATCAACACGAAGGGTCTACTGCGCGCGGATGAAGAGGGCAGGGTTCTCGCGATCAAGCGCGCTTATTACGCGGTGCAGAACGTGGCGAGTGTGTTCGACGATAGTGTCGCGCTGGTTCCCGGGAATGAACGCGGCTTTTCGATCAAGGATCCGTCAGTGGCGACGTATGAATACCGCAAGGGTGACGTGCCGCTCATGGTGTTTTGGTCTCAGGGCGAAATAGTCAAGGCCGATCGCAAGAAGGGGATCGATCCGGTGCCGGGCGCGCATCGAAGCGCGGTCAGGCTTACGCGTCCGGGAGATTCGTTCGAAACGCGGCCGATGGTCTTCAGTTACCGGGGGGATCTGTCGTCCTTGCGGGATCCGGTCTATCTCGATTTGTTCTCCGGACTCATCTATGAATTTCCACGATCGAACCTGGTGAAATCATACGGCGGCTGGCGCATCCTCGATGTGCCGGTCTATGACTCTCCCTGCCTAATCACCGATCGCTCCGTCCTTTTGTCGAAATGAACAACAATCTGAAAATACGCTCGCTCTTTTTAGCGCTGGTCATCGCCTCCGCTTCGGCTCGCAGCGCTTCGTTCGGCGCTGCTTCGATTGGTGGCGCTTCGAGTTGCGCTGATTCGATTGGTGTCGCTTCGAGTTGTGCTGAAGATGTGTATGACTATCTCATTCCGAAGCCGGTGATCGTGGCACAACCCGGGAGCTGTTTTATGCCTCGCATTCCATCTCGCGTGTCGGACCAGAGTTACACGCTGGAGATCAAGGCGGACGGCTCGGCGGAAATCGCAGCGGATGGCGAAGCGGGTCGTCGCTATGCCGAGACCACGCTCGCGCAGCTGAGAGCGCTTGCCGGCACCAATCCGATTCCCCCTCGCGTGATCGTCGACTGGCCCGCGCTGAAATGGCGCGGACTTTTGAATGACTGCGGACGCAACTACCAGTCGCTTGATTCCATCAAAAAGACGCTCGATTTGATGGCGCGCTACAAATTGAATTTCTTCCATTGGCATCTGACCGACCATCACGGCTGGCGTCTGGAGTCGAAGCTTCATCCGGAGGTGAATTCGGCGGAGAGCATGACGCGCCATCCGGGGAAGTTCTATTCTCAGACGGAGTTTCGGGAAATCGTCGATTACGCCGCGGAGCTCGGGATTACGGTCATGCCAGAATTGGACGTCCCCGGCCATACGACCGCGCTTCGCAAAGCTCTGGGGGTGGAGAAGCTCCATACGCCAGGGGTGGAGAAGGTGATTGTCGATCTGATCGAGGAACTGTGCTCGCTCGAACCAGCGGAGCGCATGCCGTTCGTGCATCTCGGGACGGACGAGGTGAAGGGCGAGGTCGAGCAGGTTCCGGATGAGTGGTATCAACTCTGGGCGAATACCGTGACGAAGCACGGACGCACCGTGCTCGGCTGGTGGCCGGGGCATAAGCTGAAGGCGCCTTCGGTTGTCGCCGAGGTGTGGGAACACAAGCTGAAGGAGCCTTCGGTTGTCGCCGAGGTGTGGGGACAGAAGGGAACGGCCGAGGATACCGACTGTTCGTATATTGATACGACGAAGACCTATTACCTGAATCATGTAGATCCTTTCGAAATCGCGAGAGGCGCGGCGTATCAGCGTCCCTGCCGCTGGTCGGCGAGTTATGACGATTTGCGCGCGCTTGGCGCGGAAATCGACATCTGGCCCGATGTGTATGCCCCGAACGAGAAGGATGTCTGGAGGAATATCGCGATCGCCCCCGGGGTGGTGATGCTCTCCGATGCCTTTTGGTGCGGACGCGAGGAAAACATCCCGGAGTATTGGAGTCATCCGCCGAGCGCGGCGGATGAGCGGCGCAAAGTCGAGAGCGATCTCGAGCGGCGGACGATTCGTCACCGCGACTGTTTCTTCGGCGACGACTCGTGGTATCCGTTCCCGTTCGTCGCTCAGACCCAGATGCGCTGGCGCGTGAGCGACGCGGCTACCGGGAAGGTCATCGCCGATGACATCGCCGGGGCGACGATTGCGCCGCGTCACTGGCTGTTCGATCGAGACCGCACGCCTGGCGAAGGCGCCGGGGCGACGGGCGTAAAGGTTAATGCGTTGACCGGGAAGGGGGTTGAAGGGGTGGTGAAAGATAATGCGTTGACCGGGAAAGGCGTTGAAGGGGTGGTGATGGAAACCTGGATTAGGAGTCCGAAGACGCAGAAAGTAGGAGTGTTCATATCCTTTACGAATTACAGCCGCTCATACGATCGGCGATTTGTAAGGAACACCGCCGGGCGCGGCGAATGGTCGACGGCTGGAGCGAAGGTTTTCGTGAATGAAGCGGAAGTTCCTCCGCCAGAATGGCGTTCTCCCGGACGCGGCGGATTGTCGCTCGAGACTTCGTTTGTCGACGAGGAATTCTGGATGCGCGAGCCGACGGAAATCGTGCTGCGCGAGGGCTGGAACCATATCCGCCTCATAGTTCCCGATCCTGCGGCGAACGGCGTTCCCGGCGAACGCTGGACCGCCACCTTCGTTCCCGTCCTCGGCACAAGCGCCCATCCGTGTGAAGTGCCCGGTCTGGAATACTCGGCCAAACCGCCCCTGCCTCGCCGTGCCGCCGGCGGGGGGGGGGGGGGGGGGGGGGGGGGTTGGGGGGGGGGGGGGGGGGGGGGTTGGG
>R11__coassemble_2107_pt1 | contig 10252 bp, 8 predicted proteins | sample R11__metabat2_low_PE_023 | metagenome-assembled genome bin R11
GGCGGGGTGACGGCGACGCAGTCGACGACACCCCGCCAATTTGGAATCTCTGGTCTTGCAATTTACGACTTGACTAGAGGAACGCAATTATGATATACTACTCTCCATTCGGGCGATTAGCTCAGTTGGTTAGAGCACTTCCTTCACACGGAAGGGGTCACTGGTTCGAATCCAGTATCGCCCACCAGATTGAATTCAAATAACGAAGCCGTTTGTTGGCTTCTTTTTTTATCTCCGACCGAGCATCATCTCATCCCCGCCAAGCGTCATCTCATCCCCGACCGAGCGCCACCGTCGTCTATTCCAACCAGTAACGGCCAGATCATTTTGTCCGGACATCCAGATGTCGACAAAAAAGCGCCACGGAACACCGCGGCGCTTTTTTCATCTCGAAAAAGCTTGTGCTTCTATCACGAAGCGCTGTTGTTCGACGGGCCCCAGGCGTAATGCGCGAACGCCTTGTTCGCCTGCGCCATTTTGTGCACGTCGTCGCGTTTCTTGATGACGTTGCCCTGACCCTGGAACGCGTCGACGATCTCGGCGGCGACCGCGGCGGGCATGCCCATGCCGTGACGGGCCGAAGCGAACTGCGTCGTCCAGCGGAGAGCGAGCGAGAGCTGACGCTTCGCGGGGATCGGGGTCGGAACCGGATAGGTCGTTCCGCCGACACGGCGGGTCTTGACCTCGACCTGCGGCTTCATGTTCTCGATCGCGGCGGAGACGATCTCGAGCGGATCGGTGAACGCCTTCTCCTCTTTCGTGAACTTCGCGGGTTCCTTCTCGACGGCTTCCTTCACCTTCTCGATCATGCCGTACACGATCTTCTCAGCGACGGTCTTCTTGCCGTCTTTCATTATGACGCGAATCATGTGCGCGACGAGCTCGGAGTTGTACTTCGGGTCGACGACGACACGCTTGACAATGGTTTTACCTCTACGGCTCATGGCTTACTTCTCCTCTTTCTTCGGCTTCTTCATACCGTACTTCGAACGGCTGCGGTTGCGGCCCGCAACGCCAAGGGAGTCGAGTTTACCACGAACGATATGGTAGCGGACACCAGGAAGGTCTTTCACACGGCCGCCGCGAACGAGCACGACGCTGTGTTCCTGAAGGTTGTGACCTTCGCCGGGAATATAGGCCGTGACTTCATAGCCCGAAGTAAGGCGCACACGGGCAACCTTACGAAGAGCCGAGTTCGGCTTCTTAGGAGTCATCGTCTTGACGACGAGGCACACGCCGCGACGCTGAGGGCACGCCTTCAACGCGGGCGACTTCGAATGCTTGGCAAGCGGCGAACGGCCCTTGCGGATAAGCTGATTGATAGTCGGCATTTGTTTTTATCCTTGCTTTTTCGGAACAGGCGCATAGTATATCACGAAATCGCCCTCGTTGACAAGTGGGTAAATACGAGTGACATGCAAAAAAATGACCGTAAAAAGCAACGCAATTAACCCCATAAGATTTGCGTTGCCTCGTCTATCCACTTTATGCTATAATATTCGCATGTCACATTCAATATCTAACCAAATAACCAACGCCTACATAATTCTTGTTCGTCACAAAAAGTGTACGAACAAGAATTATAGCAAGACCTGAAAATCAAAGAAAATCACAGCGCACATAATTCTTGTTCGTCACAAAAAGCGTACGAACAAGAACTATGTGCAGACCGGGGAAAGACATGAAAGATCGCATGAAATTCGATACCTTTTCATTACTTGCGAGCGATATCAAGATGCTGCCTAAAGGTACGATAATACGCAGAAATATTCGCGGAATAGACAGATTCTACCACCAATGGCGCGAAGATGGTAAAACTCGGAGCCATTACCTCAACCCAGCTGAAATCATGCCTTTAAGAACATTGATCGAGTTTCGCAAGTACCTCGAACGAAACCCCATCACACAATCGACGAATCAATTAATCGACGAATCAATTAATCGACAAATCGACAAATCGACGAAACGAAAAATCAAAGAATTTCCACCGCCAGACAATGCAATCGACGAATCGAAGAATCGACAAATCGAAGAATTTCCACTTCTCGATTTGATCGAAGGCAAGCTGCTACTTGAATTCGCTTACGGCGTCGGGAAGTTCAAGAAGCGAGAGGATTTTTCAAAACTGCTTATGTTTCTGCGCGAAGAATGCTCCGACGGAGTTTTACTTCTCTCCGGACCGGTCGGCAGCGGGAAAACGACTCTTCTTAGGCAGCTGATTCTTGAGCTAACGCCCGACGAGCTGGCGAAGACCGTCTATTGGCATCCGCTTGCGAACGATTCTCCGGCCACGATCACCGCCGAACTCGTCCGTCTTCGCTCGCGAGGCTGCCGCATCGCACTCATCGACGACACGCCGCCACTCGCCGATATCGGCGGCACCGGAATGAAGATCATTCTCGCGGGAACAGCCCCCATCTCCCACTATCTCTCCCGCTTCACAATCGACGAATCGACGAATCGACAAATCGACGAATCCTCCCAATCCTTCAATTCAATCGACGAATCGACGAATCAATCAATCGAACAATCCTCCACCAAGACCATCCCTCTCGCCAACCGGATCATTCCCGTCGATCTGTCGTTCACTCCCTACCGAGAGCACTGCCGACTGTTCGGCCCCACTTCGATCGACGTTTTCATCCGACTCGGCGGTCTCCTTCACAGGGACAGCACCCTAAATGTTTTGAGACCACATGAATTAAGCGAGGAAGACGCCGAGGCAAACGATCTGTTTATTCTGGAGGCGATAAACTCGGTGGCGAGAACCCCCAAAGAGTTCGTTCCCAAAAACGAGCGCTTCCTCTTAAGCGACATGCAGAAACTGTTCAGATACTTCGCGGCGGAACTGGGCGAGCCGGAAGACGAATCGGACGACCTCCGCGACTTTCTCCTTCTCGCCCCACCATATCTTCGTTACCGTCACGCCGAGGAAAGGATTGCCGAACTCCTACGCGGCGACGCGCTTCACCATTTCGGCGCGGCGGAGCGCAAACTCTTGAACGAGCACCTGATGCGCGAAATTCGCTTTCGCCTGCTGGAAGACATCGTCTGGCGGGAAACCGACAGCCAGAGAACGAGCGCTGCCGTGTCGGTTGAGCGCATCCGCTTCGCGCCGGGCGCTTACGGACTTCTCGTCGTGGACCATTCGGAGCTCAACTGCGAAATCCGCACCGTCTCCTACACCGACACACGCACCGATCTCGCCCTCCGCTACCTGAACGATCCGATGCGACTCGACGACTTGGAACAGCGCTACGGATTCATCACCGTGCGCGAAGTGCTCTACCTCGGCCGCAATGCCCACCACGGCTCCGGTGTCATGTTCAGGAACATCGAAGACTACCTTATGTTCGATCAATCCTACACCGATACGAACACCGACAGTCTAAAGACTGCGACTAAGAAGCGAGCGTAGCGAGGCGACAATATCGGGACGCGACGGGGCGAGGTTCACGCTTTCGCCCGGATCGGTCTCAAGGTCGTAAAGCTCGGGCTCCTTGCGGTTCACCAGCTTCCAGCGTCCGGCTCTCACGCCGAACGCGCCCCAGCCGGGCTGCTCGATGAGCTCGGAGCGTCCGACCGCGTCACCCTTCACGATGGCCCGGCTCAGATCCAGCGAATCTCGCATCGATCCGGACGGAACCGCCGCGCCTACGATCGCCGCGAGCGTACGGGCGAGGTCGGTCTGGGAGACGAGCGCCACGCTTCTAACGCCGCGGGAGATTTCACCGGGCCAGGCGACAATGAACGGAACGCGCGTGCCGCCTTCGTACGGACCGTACTTGCCGCCACGGAAGGGTCCGGACGGATTCACCCCGGCCCAGGTCTCGCGGGCGCCGTCTTCGTATCCGTCGGCGATATACGGACCGTTATCCGAAGTGAAGACGAAGAGCGTGTCGTCGAAGCCGTGACGCGCGAGCGACGAGCGCACGGCCCCGAGCGCGTCGTCCATCTCGACCACGGTGTCGCCGCGTATCCCGAGGCCGGACTTACCCCTGTAGCGCGCGTTTGGGTCGCGCGGCACGTGGATATCGCTGGTGCAAAAATACAGAAACACCCTCTCGCCCTCGTTCGCCGCGAGAAACTTCTCGGCTTCGGCGATGAGCGTGTCAGAGATATCCTGGTCGTGCCCCAGCGCCGCCCTGCCGCCGCGCAAGTGGCCGATGCGGGAGAGTGCGTCGACTATGGTCTTGTCGTGCTGGTGATCGCTCGGCCGTCCCCACGCCTTGAGAAGTTCGGGGTTGGTGCGGGCGGTGACCTCGCCGTCCCACTCGCGCTCGTTTCTGGTGTAGGCGATTTCGATGGGATCGTTCCTGTCGAGTCCGACCACTTCGCCGTTCCGGAGGAACACCGTCGGGACGCGGTCGGCGGTCGCCGCCATGATAAAGGAGTAATCGAAGCCGCATTCGTTGGGTCCGGGCGAAACGCGGCGGTTCCAGTCGATCGGCGCATCGCCCTCGCCGAGGCCGAGGTGCCACTTGCCGATCACCGCAGTGCGGTAACCCGACGCTTTCATCATCGCGGGAAGCGTGAGTTTTGCACCGTCCGACCGCGGCAGAATAAGTTTCGCGTCGCCGTCAAGAATGTTCGTGCCCGGACGCCTGAACGCGTAGTCACCGGTCAAAAGCGAATAGCGGCTCGGGGTGCAGACCGCAGTCGGCGAATGCGCGTCGGTGAAAAGGCGGCCTTCCGCGGCGAGCGCGTCAAGGTTAGGGGTCGGGATCAGGCGCTGTCCGTAAGTCGCGGTATCGCCCCAGCCGAGGTCGTCGGCGTAGAAGATGACGACCGCCTGCGGACGATGTCCGGCCTTGATCGCGTCCGTCAGACCAGCCGCGGCGAAGGCGGCGAAAGAAAAAAGGAATTCGCGACGGTTCATTTTCCGTTCCCCGAGGTTCATTTGTAAGGAATGTCGAAGATGAGTTTCGAGCCGAGCCGCTTCTTGCTCCAGAGATGCATCGAGCCGCCAAGCTCGACGGTGCGGCGCTCCATCGAAGCCATGCCGTAATGACCGGCGCCGCGGTTCTCGTCGATGTCGAAGCCGCAGCCGTCGTCGATGACCTGCATCGTGAAACGATCCGTGCCGAAAGCGAGGCGCACTTTGACGTTTTCGGCGCCGCCGTGCTTGAGCGCGTTGCCGACCGCCTCCTGCATGATCAAGAGGAGAGTCGCGGCGGATTTGCGGGCGATACGCCGCTCCTCACCCTCGCAGTCGATCCGCACCCTTCCCTCCCAGTGCGGCATGCGGCGGACGGCGAAGGAGAAGAGCGCGAGGAGCGACTCGGGGCCTTCGCTTTCCTCGTTCATCGCCCAGAGGGTCGAGCGCAGTCCGCTCTGCGTATGCTGCAGCGCCTCCTGCACCTTTTTGAGCTGTTCGCGGCTTGAAAGCGCGTCCTTCGGGAGGTAATTCATCGCCGCCTTGAGCCGGAACATCGCGCCGGCGAGGTACTGCTGAAAGCCGTCGTGCAGATCCGCCGCGAGGCGCAGACGCTCGCGCCTCACCGCGTCCGCCTCGATGCGGGAGGTTTCGCGCTCGCGGATGGACTCGCCGAGTTCCGCCGTGCGCCTCGCGACCATTCGCCTCAGCGACACCGCCCAGAGTCCGACAATGAAAGTGATCGCGAGCACGCCGCAAAGCAGATTCACCAGCCGCGCGGCGGTGAAGAACGGCGCGCGTTTGACGACCTTTATATCGTCGTCGCCCATCGGCATGAGTTCGACGTTTTCGACGCGTCCGAAGACCCCCTCCTCGAAATTCTCGATCGAGGTATAGACGAGATTGCCGGTTACGCGCAGCGTGGCTCCCAGCACGAGTTCGGCGGGGAGCGCGGTCTCGAGCGGCCAGGGCATTTCCAACTGAATGTTGCGGTCGCCTTCGCCGACGAGAAGCTGGGTCGAGGACTGGCGGCGGTTGATGTCCCGGAGCATTCCCTCGGTGACGATTCGCGCGGCGTAAAAAGGCGATTTGCCGTAGGGGAGCACGCTCGCGAAGATGTCGCCCACCGAAAGCTCGATCGGGGCTGGCACGGTTCCCTTGCCGACCACCTGCGCTCTCACGTTCAGCAGACGATGCTTGACCGACTCCTCCGGCTCGCCGGTGACGATAACCGAATCGCCGAATTTGAGTGTGACGTCGTTGAGGGGCTTGTCGAGCCGCCAGGAAACGCCGGAAGAATCCGTCATGTAGTGAAACGGCATTCCTTCGCGGTCGAAGGTGATGACGCCGGTCAGATTGGTCGACGAGGCGGAAAAAAGAAACGCGAGGAGGAGCCCGGTCATTTCGCCGCGCTCCCCGGAGAAAGCTCGTCAAGGAGCGTGACCGCGTGCACCTCGATGCCGACGCCGGCGCCGACATCGTCCATCTTCTCGTTGGTCTTGCCCTTCACCGAAACGCGGGAGACATCGATCTCCAGGAGCTCCGCAATGCGTGCACGGATTCTCTCGACGTGCGGACGCAGCCTCGGGGCTTCGCAGATGACGGTGACGTCGAGGTTCCCGACCGTGTAGCCCGCCGCATGGATTTCGGTGACGACTGACTCGAGAAGCTTCGCCGAATCGGCGTTCTTCCATTCCGCCGCGCTATCAGGAAAATGCGAACCGATGTCTCCGAGCGCCGCGGCGCCCAGAAGCGCGTCGATGACCGCATGTAAAAGAACATCGCCGTCTGAGTGGGCCTTCATTCCGAAGGGGTGGGGTATTTCGACCCCGCCGAGCACCAGACGGCGATTTTCTTCGAATCGATGCGAGTCGTAACCGTAACCGATTCTCATTTGAACTCGCTTGAAATTGGCGGAGAGAGGGGGATTCGAACCCCCGGTACGGAAATTAAACCGTACGACGATTTAGCAAACCGCTGCCTTCAGCCACTCAGCCATCTCTCCAAATCGTTGACAGGTATTTTATCAAATTTTCTGGACGCCGTCAACCAGTACCGCGACGGGTTTCCAAGATTTTTTATTGATGACCACGAGGTCGGCGGTATAGCCCTTCTCGACCTTGCCGAGCGTGTCGCCCCAGCCGAGTTCGATCGCCTGGTTCCAGGAGGTGGTGCGGACGAGGTCTTTGAGCGCGATGCCGGTAACTTCGTGCACGTTCTTGAGTCCGTTGCCCATCCAGAGGGTGGAACCCGCGAGGTTGCCGCCCTCGACGAGGCGGGCTTCGCCGTTCTTGAGCAGCACCTTGAGTCCGCCCATCTCGAACGCGTAGCCGTCCTTGCAGTGGCTGCAGCGGAGCGAGTCGGTGATCATCTGCACGTGCGCGAGATTGCGGCGCGTGAAGATGAGCTTGAGCATATCGGGGCAGAGGTGGATCTTGTCGCAGATCACCTCGGTGTTGAGATCTTCGATCAGGAAGCCCGCGCCGACCATGCCGATTTCGCGGTGATGAAGCGGGGTCATCTGATTGCAGAAGTGGGTCATGTGGCGAAGACCGTTCTTGTACGCCTTCATGAGATCGGCGAGCTTGGCGCCGGTGTGTCCGCAGCTCGGAACGACCCCGGCCTTGAACGCCTCCTTCGCGAACCTGTCCCCGCCCTCGGTCTCGACCGCGTAGGAGATGAGCTTGACCGGATAGACCTTGGCGATCGCCTTCACCTCTTTGATGTCGGGCTTGCGGACGTATTTCGGATTCTGCGCGCCGCAGCACTTCACGTTGATGAACGGTCCCTCGAGATGGATGCCCGGAACCTTCGCGTAGGGCATGCCGTCCTTCGCGTATGCCGCGGCGTTCTTCGCCGCGGTCATGAGCTCCTCGTTCGAGACGGTGAGCGTGGTGGGAAGGAACGAAGTCACGCCTTCTTCGAGCTTGCCCTTGGCGAGTTCGTAAATCGCCTTGGGGTCGGCGTCGCAGAAGTCGAAGGTGTTCGCGCCGTGGGTGTGCACGTCGATGAAGCCGGGCATCACGTACTGTCCCTTGACGTCGATGACGGTGTCGCCGACTTTCGCCGCGACCGCCTTCTTGCCGACCGATTTGATCTTCGAGCCCTCGATCACGATCGTCGCGCCTTCAAGCTCGAGATCGGGAGAAATCACGTGGGCGTTGTTGATGATGGTCTTCTGCATGACTAAAGTTCCTTTGAATAATGTTTCGGTTTTTACTTGCAGAGCGTGTAGAGAACGCCCGCGACGACCGCCGAACCGATGACGCCCGAAACGTTCGGACCCATCGCCTGCATGAGGACGAAGTTGGTCGGATCGTTCGAGAGCGAAACCTTGTTCGAAACGCGCGCCGCCATCGGCACCGCCGAGACGCCCGCCGAGCCGATGAGCGGATTCACCTTCGTCTTCGAGAAGACGTTCATGAGCTTGGCCATGACGACGCCCGCCGCAGTGCCCACGCAGAACGCGCAAAGGCCCATCGCGAGAATGCCCAGGGTCGTGCCCGAAAGAAACTTCTCGCACGCGAGCTTCGAGCCGACCGAAAGGCCGAGCATGATGGTGACGATGTTGATGAGCGCGTTCGACATCGTGTCGGCGATGCGCGAAACCGAGGGACCCACTTCCTTCGCGAGGTTGCCGAGCATCAAGGCACCGATAAGCGGAACCGCCGAGGGCAGGAGGCACGCGCAAAGAAGAAGCACGATGAGCGGGAAGCAGATCTTCTCGATCTTGGTCACCGGACGAAGCGGCGGCATCTTGATGAGCCGCTCGGCCTTGGTGGTGAGCGCGTTCATGATCGGCGGCTGGATGATCGGGACGAGCGCCATGTAGCTGTACGCCGCGACCGCGATCGCGCCGAGGAGATCGGGGGCGAGACGCGAAGTGAGCCAGATCGCCGTCGGGCCGTCCGCGCCGCCGATGATGCCGATCGAGGCGGCCGCCTTGAGCGGATCGACGTCACCGAAGAAGCCGGGGATGAGCGCGGCGAGTCCGAGCGCGCCGAAAAGCGCGAAGAAGATGCCGAACTGCGCGGCGCCGCCGAGGAGCGCCATCTTCGGGTTCGCAATGAGCGGACCAAAGTCGGTCATCGCGCCCACGCCCATGAAGATCATGATCGGAAACACGCCCGTGTCGATGCCGAAGTGGAAGAAGTAGTAGAGGAAGCCGCCCGGCTCGACAATGCCGCCGACCATCGTCGGCACCATCGCGCCCGCCTGGGTCATCGACCAGGTGATGATGCCGTCGTGCAGCATCTCCGGGGTGGTGACGCCCGACAGGGGGCAGTTCGCGAGAAGGCCGCCGAAGCCGATCGGCAGCAGCAGAAGAGGCTCGAATCCCTTCACGATCGCGAGGTACATCATCACGAGGCAGATCGGGATCATGATGAGCTGGCCGACGCCGTAGGGCATGTTGAAGAGCGTGTGCACTTCGTGTCCCTCGACGAACTTGCCGTCACCGCCGAAGTAGCCGCCGTGCCACTTCATGTCCTGGTCGTAGTATCCGTTGCGGTTCACCGACATCTTCTTCGCCGCCGGCCGGTCGGCCTCGGCGTAGTTGCCGGTGATGTACGCAGGCGCCTCGGACTTCATGAAGCCCGAAATGCCGGTGTCGCCGGAAAGATTCTGCACCTTTCCGAGCGTGTCGTGCCAGTCGCCGCCGGCCTGCGCGAGAAAAGCGCACGCGGCGAAGAGCATCGTCATAAAGAACTTTTTCATTTTTCGATTTTTCGATTTACGATTTTTCGATTTTACGTTCCGAATTTCCCGATTTCCGATTTTCCGATTCCGAATAAACAGATGCCTCAATTCATTCGCAAATCGAAAAATCGAAAAATCGATTAATTCTCTCAGGCGATGGTCGCAAGGACGTCGCCGGTCGCGACCTTGTCGGTCGCGTTGACGTTCAGGGTGACGGTGCCGTCGCACGGAGCGGTGACGGGGGTTTCCATCTTCATGACGTCCATGACGAGAATCTCGTCGCCCTTCGCGACCTTGGCGCCGTTCGACGCGGTGACGCGGAGAATCGTGCCCGGAACCGGCGCCTTCACTTCGGTGCCGCCAGCGGGAGCCGCCGCGGCGGGAGCGGCCTTGACGATGCCGTCCGCGACCGTGAACGCGACTTCCTTGCCGTTGACGAGCGCCTTGCCGTCGCCCTTGATCTCGACGCCGTAGGCCTTGCCGCCGATGGTGATCGTCTTCGCTCCGCCCTTCGACGCGGCGGCCGGCTTCGCCTCCTCGGCGAAACGGCAGCCCATCGGCGCCTTGGACGGATCCTTGAGGAAGAGAATGCCCTTCTCCTTGCAGGACGCCGCGATGAAGATGTTCTCGTCGGTGATCGGAAGCCCCGCGTCCTCGAGCATCTTCTTCGCGACCTTG
>R11__coassemble_2116_pt1 | contig 10229 bp, 6 predicted proteins | sample R11__metabat2_low_PE_023 | metagenome-assembled genome bin R11
CTTTATCGTGGGTAACTGCGCGGGAATCGCGCAGTTACCTCTGGACGTCACAAGCCAATTTGGAATCTCTGTTGAGAATTTTTGCCACTTGCGCGAACGGAATTTTTTTGATACAATGTCAAGCAAACCTTGGTAGGATTGTCGCGAGACGGTGTGGTTATCGTTTCAAGACGATTACAGGAGATTTAAATGAAAAAGCTCGTTCTTCTTTTTGCAATCGCGGTTTGCGCGGGTTTCGCGCATGCTTCTGATCTTTGGTGGACTATATCCAACCCGATGAACGGCAAGAGTTGGGATACCGCCACCATTTATGCGGTTAATGCATCGGGTGTTAGCGCGGCCGGTCTTTCCTACACTGCGAGCGATGTAAGCTCCAGTAAATATGTCACCACCACGCTCGGCGACTATGCCAGTTCCGCTTATTCGTTCTACATCGAGCTTACCCAGAGCAATGCCTTTGTCGCCCAGACGCAGTCGGTGAGTTACTCTGCTCTCGTCGGTTCGATTGTAACTTCTGGCATGGATACCACCAATGCCAGCGTCTACGATTTCACCAACGCCGGTTTTGCGCCGATTCCGGAACCGACGGGCGGACTGCTGATGCTGATCGGGCTCGGGGCGCTTGCGCTCAAGCGCAAGGAGGCCTGAAAAGATGGCAGCCAAGATCAGCAAGGTCACTTACATGCTGGCAGCCGCGGTGGGAATCGCGGCTGTTGTCATGTCAGGGGTATGGAGTTTTGACGGACTGCACCCGGCGGTGTGGACCGACACTGCGGTCGCGGCGGGACTTCTGCCGCAGGATGCGCTGCTCCCCGGCTTCGGCGAACTTTTCGGCCGTCTCATTTTTCTGATTTTCCCCGCCGACATCGCGCTCAAGGTCGATGTCTGGACGGCGCGCATCGCCGTCGGTCTCATGGGGTGGATGGTGTACTTCATGCTCTCTGGCGCGATGCGCCTCGCGGCGGGCACGGGGCTCAGAGACCGCAGGCGCCGCACGACCGCGATCAGGTATGCGTCGTTCGTGGGTGCGCTCGCGTTCGTCTTTTCCGATCCGATCTGGACGCTCGGTCAGGGGGTGAGCGGTGCGCTCTTCACGGTCGGACTGATCGTCGGCTCGCTGTGCCTCGCGGTGCGTTTCCTTCTGAAGGCGCGTTTCGCGACTGCGATGTGGGCGATGACGCTCACGGGTCTCCTCGCGGCGGAAAGTCCGCTCGGCTATCTCGTGCTCGCGCTCGAACTGGTGATCACCTCGGGATATCTGCGGCTGCCGCGCACCGAGGCGTGGCTCGATTTTCTCGATCCGGCGAAGATGCAGCGCTCGAAGTGGGCGCTCACCTTCGGCTTTGTCGCGGCGCTCGTTTTCGGCATTCTCGCCGAGATGACCTCGTTCTATCTGCTGGACGGCTGCAGCGCGAATTCCATTTCGGCGGGCGAGCTACCGGTCGCCTATCTGAAGGCCTACGCCTCGCTATTCAATTTCGCCGCGGCGGCGAAGGGCTATGCGCTCTTCATCGGCGCCGGCGTGGTACCGGCGCTGCTGGGGACTTTCCTCATCTCGAAGGCGACGGATGAAGATCACTTCCTTTCCTTCCGTTACGGCGTCGTCTTCTTCCTCGTCGCGATGATCGGCTCGGTCAACCTCTTCGCCTGGTTCGTCAACCTCTCCGAGATGCCTTCGCACACGCTTTCGGCGTTTTCGGCGTTGCTCGGGCTCGTCTCGCTTTCGTGGGGCATCTATGTGTTGCTGGTCGAAGTTCTCTGCCGCGACTACGACTACGTGCAGACGGTGACGTTTCTGCGCTTCAGCGAGGATTCGCTTTCGAAGGGTAAGAAAGTTCCGCTTGCGCGCGGCAACATCACGAGCGTGAAGCTCTCGTTCGTCCGCCGGCTCATCCTTGTCGTTCCGCTTCTCGTCGCCGCGCTCGTCATCTGGACGCGCGAGAACAAAAACGACCGCGAGCTCATGAAGACTCTGAGCGCGTTCATCGACGAGACTCTCACCGAAGCCGAGGGCACGGAATATTTCTTCACCGACGGCGCGCTTGACACGGCGCTCCGGCTCAGGGCGTACGAACTCGGCCAGGAACTGAACCCGATCGCGGTTCTGGGCGGCGGTTCGCGCACAGAGGCGTTCATCCGTCAGAACGCGGCGAAAACCTACGAAGACCGCATCCTGCTGGAAGCGGACGCCGCGGATACGCTCCGCACCTGGATTCTCGAGAAGCCAGAGCGGCTCGACACCGTAGCGGTGCAGCTCGCGTTCGAGCTCTTCGCGCTCGATCGCCATCTCAGGCCGATCATCTACGGCGCGCTGGTGCGTCCGAAAGGCGGCGACCCGGAGAAGGCCGCCGAGTCGGTCGACCGGGCGCACGCGCTCGCCGACCGCATCGTCGAACTGCATGAGAAGGGCGTATGGCGGCACGCGTCGAACGCGCTCATCAAAGACCGGCTTTTGGTGGCGCAGTTCCGTCTCGCGGTGATGTCTCGCCTCAGGGCGATCGCGCTCGACCGCGAGAAAAAGACCGGCGAATCGATGCGCGAGATCGACTACGCCGACCGGCTCAACTCGAACAATCCTTCGCTCGTCAAGATTCTGCGCGACTTCGACTGGGTCAAGCGCCTCCAAGGCGCACCGGTGACGCCGCGGGAGGGATTGGCGATCGCCTTGAAGCGTCCCGACTTCAAGATGGCGCGCCGCTACGCGCAGCCGATTCTAGCCGAGGACAAGGACGACCCCGTGGCCAATTTCGCCATCGGCATGAGCTACTATATCGAAGATCAGTATGCGAAGGCCGAAGAGTATCTTTTGAGGGCCACTAAGAGGAATCCGGACGAGCCTACGATCTACAACCAGCTCGCGATGATCGCGCTCAGAACCCAGCGTGCGGAAACCGCGTACGATTATGCGGTCAAGGCGAAGGCGCTTTACGACGCGATGGACGAATCGCTCAAGCGAGACGATTACGCGGCGGCGATCGAAGACACGATCAAGCAGTGCGAAAAGGCCAAGGCGTCCCGACAGACGATCAAACCGGCGGGATTGTAAGACAATGGATATTCTTCAGCGTTTCGGCGATTTCAGCGGCGCGACTTTCGACAGCCGCGAGGTGAAACCGGGTATGCTTTTCGTCGCCTTGAAGGGCGAGAAGAGCGACGGCCACGACTACATTCCCCAGGCCCTCGCGAAAGGCGCCGCGGGCATGGTGGACGGCTACGACGAACTCGACGCGCTCGCGCTCGCCTACCGCCGTTCCCTGAAGGCGAAGGTGATCGGGGTCACCGGCTCGGCGGGCAAGACCACCACCAAGGAACTTCTTCGCGCGTTTCTATCCACCGTCGGCAGGACCCATGCGACCGCGGGCAACTTCAACAACCACATCGGACTGCCGCTTACGATCTTGAATACGCCGAAAGACACTGAGTTCCTGGTGCTTGAAATGGGTACCAACCATCCCGGCGAAATTGCGCACCTCTGCGACGTCGCCGAGCCGGACGCCGGACTCGTTGTTTCGATCGGCACTGCGCATATCGAATTTTTCAAAACCCGCGAAGGCATCGCGAAAGAAAAGCGCACCCTCCTCGAGCGGGCGAAGGAATTTCGGCTCGAAGATGCGCCGGTCGCGGAATTCCTGCGCGAGAAGCTCGCGGCGATTCTCCCTGGCGAGCATAACCTCATGAACGCCTCCAAAGCGTTCGCGATGGCGGCGCATTACGGCTGCACCGAGGCGGGGGCGCTCGCCGCGCTCGAGAACTTTTCCCTTCCCGGTCAGCGCTGGAAGCTGGTCGAGAAGGACGGCGTCACCTACGTGAACGATGCCTACAACGCGAACCCGACTTCGATGATCGCCGCGCTCGACACCTTCGTCAAGATGCAGTGCAAGGGACGGCGCTTCGCGGTTCTGGGCGACATGTTCGAACTCGGAGAATCCGCCGAAGAGCTCCACCGCATGGTCGGCCGCCGGGTGAGCGAACTCGTCGATTCGGGCGAGCTCTACCAGCTCGTCGCGGTCGGACGGCAGGCGACGGATTGGATCGCGGGAGAACTGCCGCCGATTCTGCGCGTGCATGTCGACACCGCGATTGAAGCCAAACCGTTCCTCGCCGCCAATCTGAAGCCGGGCGACCTCGTTCTCGTCAAAGCTTCGCACGGCATGGCGCTCGACGCGGTCATCTGACTTCGCCTGTAAGTTTGTGTAGACTAACTGTTCGTTTCTTTGATACAATTCAGACACTACCCGATAGGTGAGGTGCCTGAAGGGGAATAAAACGGAGAAACGAGAATGTGTGCTAAATCGAATGCCGCCCCGTTCCGCGGAACGCCGGAGCAGGAGGCGGAGCTCAAGAAGGCGATAGCCGAACTCAAGGATCAGCGCGGCGCGCTGATGCCGATCATGCAGAAGGCCCAGGCGATCTACGGGTATCTGCCGTACGAAGTTCAGAAGATGATCGCCGACGAAACGGGAACCCCGATCGAGAAGATTTACGGCGTCGCGACGTTCTACGCGCAGTTCACGCTCAATCCCAAAGGCAAGTACAAGATTTCCGTCTGCCTCGGCACCGCCTGCTATGTGAAGGGCGGGGACAAGATCTGGGACGCCCTGCGCAAGAAACTCGGCATCAATGAAGGCGAGTGCACTCCGGACGGAAAGTTCTCGCTCGACTCCTGCCGCTGCATCGGCGCATGCGGCATGGCCCCGGTGATGATGATCAACGACGACGTCTACGGGCGCCTCACCGTCGATCAGCTTGACCACATCCTTGAGAAATACAACTAAACGTGCATCGTGCATCGTGCATCGTGCATTGTGAAAGGAATGATATGAAAACTCTTGAAGATTTGATGAAGGTCAAGGAGGCGGCGCTCGCCGAGATGGCGAAGAAGACGCGCGTTCTCGTCTGCTGCGGCGGCTGCACTTCGTCCGGCTCCCTGAAGGTCACCGCGAAGTTCGAGGAGGAGGTCGCCAAGGCCGGTCTCGCCGACAAGGTGACGGTGGTGAAGACCGGTTGCATGGGCCTCTGCTCCCAGGGCCCGATCGTGGTCATTCAGCCGGGCAATTATTTCTACGCGCGCATCACCGAGGACAAGGTTCCGCAGATCGTCGCCGAGCACCTCGTCGGCGGCTCGCCGGTGAAGTCGCTCCTCTACCCCGAGACGATCAAGGATCCGGACAAGATTCTCGCGCTCGCGGAGACCAACTACTACAAGAAGCAGATGCACCTCGCGCTCCGCAACTGCGGCAAGATCTCCCCGCTCCATATCGAGGAGTACATCGCGGTCGGCGGTTACGAGGCGCTGTGGCGCTGCCTCAACGAGAAGAAGCCCGAGGACGTCGTGCAGACGATGATCGACTCGGGGCTCCGCGGCCGCGGCGGCGCGGGCTTCCCGACCGGCAAGAAGTGGCTCCTTGCCGCGCAGCAGCAGGAGACGCCGAAGTATGTCATCTGCAACGCCGACGAAGGCGACCCCGGCGCGTTCATGGACCGCTCGGTCCTCGAGGGCGATCCCCACGTGATCCTTGAGGCGATGACGATCGCGGGCTACGCGACCGGCGCCCACGAGGGCTACATCTACGTCCGTGCGGAATACCCGATCGCCGTCCAGCGACTCGGCATCGCGATCGAGCAGGCCCACAAGGCCGGCGTGCTCGGCAAGGACATCTTCGGAACCGGCTTCGATTTCGACATCTACCTGCGCCTCGGCGCCGGCGCGTTCGTCTGCGGCGAAGGCTCCGCGCTCATGACCTCGATCGAGGGCAACCGCGGCGAGCCGCGCCAGAAGCCGCCGCGCTCCGCGGAGAAGGGACTCTTCCAGAAGCCGTCGCTCCTCAACAACGTCGAAACCTACGCGAACATCCCGCAGATCATCCTCAAGGGCGCCGACTGGTTCAAGTCGATCGGCACCCCGGGTTCGACCGGCACGAAGGTCTTCGCGGTCGGCGGCAAGGTGAACAACACCGGCCTCGTCGAGGTCCCGATGGGCACCACCCTGCGCGAGGTCGTCTACGACATCTGCGGCGGCATTCCGAACGGCGGCAAGTTCAAGGCGGCGCAGACCGGCGGACCTTCCGGCGGCTGCATCCCCGAGGATCATCTCGACGTCAAGATGGACTTCGACGAACTCAAGAAGATCGGCTCGATGATGGGCTCGGGCGGACTTATCGTCATGGACGAGCACACCTGCATGGTCGACATCGCGAAGTTCTTCCTCGAGTTCACGGTCGACGAGTCGTGCGGAAAGTGCACCCCGTGCCGCATCGGCACCCGCCGCATGCTCGACATTCTCAACAAGATCACGATCGGCCAGGCGACGATGGACGACCTCGCGAAGCTCGAGGAACTCTGCTCGCACATCTGCAAGAACTCGCTCTGCGGCCTCGGCCAGTCCGCGCCGAACCCGGTCATCTCGACCCTCAAGTTCTTCCGCGACGAGTACATCGCCCACATCGTCGACAAGCGCTGCCCGGCGGGCGTCTGCAAGAAGCTCACGCGCTACACGATCGACAAGACGAAGTGCAAGGGCTGCACGATGTGCGCCCGGCAGTGCCCGGCAGTCGCGATCAACGGCTCGATCCGCCAGCCTCACGAAATCGACCAGACGAAGTGCCTCAAGTGCGGCGCCTGTCTCAAGACGTGCAAGTTCGGCGCGATCTCGAAAGGCTGACGAGAAGAATTTTTCGATTTTTCGATTGATCGATTAATCGATTGAACCAGGTGGTAAAGCCGCTCCAGCTCAATCAAAAAATCACGACAATGCAATCGAAGAATCGAAGAATCGAAAAATCGATTAATCGAAAAATAAGGATTTAAGTCATGACGATGTTGAATGTCAAGGTGAACGGGATTGCCGTTCAGGTGCCTAAAGGTTCGACGATGCTTGAGGCGGCGCACGCCGCCGGCGTCAAGGTCCCGACCCTCTGCTATCTTCGCAAGCTCAACGAAATCTCGGCCTGCCGCGTGTGCATGGTCGAGGTCGTGGGTCCGCGCGGCAATTCGCTCGCGCCCGCCTGCTCGCAGCCGGTGAAGGAAGGGATGGAGATCCTCACCAATTCGCCGCGCGCGATCGAGGCGAGGAAGCGCACCCTCCAGCTGATCCTCTCCGACCACAACAAGAAGTGCCTCTCGTGCGTCCGCAACGGACACTGCGAGCTCCAGGAGCTCTGCGCCGAGATGGGCATCACCGACGAGGACCGCTACAAAGGCGCTCAGCACCTCCCGCCCATCGACGACTCCGCCGTCCACATGGTGCGCGACAACTCGAAGTGCATCCTCTGCCGCCGCTGCATCGCCGCGTGCAACAACCAGGGCATCGGCGTCATCGGCGCGAACAACCGCGGCTTCAAGACCCAGATCGGCTGCGCGTTCGAGCGCGGACTCGGCGAGACGAGCTGCATCTCCTGCGGACAGTGCATCGTCGCCTGCCCGACCGGCGCCCTCTACGAGAAGAGCCAGATCGACGAGGTGCTCGCCGCAATCGCCGCGAAGAAGCACGTCTGCGTGCAGACCGCCCCGGCGGTGCGCGCCGCGCTCGGCGAGGAGTTCGGCCTCCCGATCGGCACCGACGTCGAGGGGAAGATGGTCGCTGCGCTCCGCCGCCTCGGCTTCTCGAAGGTGTTCGACACCGACTTCGCCGCCGACCTCACGATCATGGAAGAGGCGAACGAACTCGTCCAGCGCGTCAAGACGGGCGGAGTTCTCCCGATGATCACCTCGTGCTCCCCGGGCTGGGTCAAGTTCTGCGAGCACTACTATCCCGATCAGATCGACCACCTCTCGACCTGCAAGTCCCCGCAGCAGATGGGCGGCGCGTGCCTCAAGACCTACTACGCGAAGAAGGCCGGGATCGATCCGAAGGACATCGTCTCCGTCTCGATCATGCCCTGCACCGCGAAGAAGTTCGAGATCAAGCGCGATAACGAGAGCGCGGCCGGCGTCCCCGACCTCGACTACACGCTCACCACGCGTGAACTCGCGCGGATGATCCGCAAGGCCGGCATCGACTTCAACTCGCTCCCGAACGAGACCTTCGACGATCCGCTCGGCGAATCGACCGGCGCAGCCGTCATCTTCGGCGCGACGGGCGGTGTCATGGAAGCGGCGCTCCGCACCGCGGTCGAGACGCTCACCGGCGAGACGCTCGGGAAGGTCGACTTCGAGGAGTGCCGCGGCATGGAGGGAATCAAGGAAGCGACCCTCAATGTCGGCGGGAAGGAGATCAAGATCGCGATTGCCTCGGGCACCAAGAACGCCGCGGTCATCATGGACCAGATCAAGGCCGGCACCGCGCCCTGGACCTTCGTCGAAATCATGTGTTGCCCCGGCGGCTGCGTGAACGGCGGCGGCCAGCCTCAGGTCCACGCCTCGGTCGCGAACTTCACCGACGTGAAGGCCCTCCGTGCGAAGGTCCTCTACTCGAACGATGCCGCGAAGCCGATCCGCAAGAGCCACGAGAATCCGTCGATCAAGAAGATCTACGCCGAGTTCTTCGGCAAGCCCGGCAGCGAGACCGCGCACCACGTTCTCCACACGAGCTACGTGAAACGCGAGATTTCGTAAGCGCCGGCGATTCAATTCGAAACTGAATCGATTCATGGTCAGGCGCGTTTCCGCTTTTGCGGAGCGCGCCTTGACTTCAATGGGGGAAAGTCGTAAAATGAGCAGCATGAAAGGCATAGTACTCTTTGCGCTCTGTTTGATAAATATTTCACTTTTCGCCGAAGTGAAAATCACGCTCGCGCCGAACGGCGGCGCGGATATGACGGCGAAGTTCATGGCGGCGGTTGAGAAGGCCAGGAAGGCTCAGAAGACCACGATTCTGCTCAAGCCCGGAGAGTATCATTTTTCATCGCCGGTCAAAAGCGAGGTGTGGGTTTCGAATCATGACAATCCGCGGCCGCGCAATATTTTTCTGCCGATCCAGGGGGTGACGAACCTGTCGGTGCGCTGTTATGACGGCACGGCGCGATTCGTCTGCGACGGCAACGGAATCGCGCTCGCGCTGATAGACACGAAGCATGTCATTTTCGAGGGAGTGGCGTTCGATTACGTGCGCCCGTTCTTCTCCATCCACCATCTCAAGAACGGAAAGCTCGAGCTCGACCAGGAGAATTTTCCGAGCAAGGTCGAGAATGGAACTCTCTTCTCGGTCGGCAGGGACTGGAAGGAGAAGCAGATCATCTGCGAGATGTTCGACAAAGACACCCGTCAGTTCCGTGAGGCGAAGTGGTGGAACGGATCGATCGACCACGTCTTCGCCGGCCATCCCGACGGCACCATTGCGATGACGCGCAACGCCTTCAGGCCCAATCCGTGCGTATTCCTTTACCGCGCCGAGGTTACCGGCTTCAAACGCTGTGGCGCCTACGCCGCCGCCGGCATGGGCTTCATCGCCCAGCGCAGCAAGGACATCATTCTCGAAGAGTGGCGCACCCGCGGCGAAAGACCGCTCGCCCTGCAGGCCGATGCCACCCACTTCTCGAACTGCCGCGGCAAGATCATCGTGAGCGACGGCGTGTTCGAGGGCATGGTCGACGACGCGATCAACGTGCATTCGACCTCGCTCAAGATCATCGAGAAGAAGGGCGCGGACACGATCGTGTGCCGGTACGTGCACAAGCAGTCCGTCGGCTTCGAGACGTTCCTTGCCGGCGAAACGCTGCGCTTCATCAAGGGCGCGACCTTCGAGCCCGGCGACGAGGTGAAAGTAGTCTCGGCGAAGATGCTTTCCTTCAACACGGTGGAGCTGAAGCTCGCAACGAAGGTGCCGGAAAAATACGGCGTCGGCGATGCGGTGGAGAATGCGGACTGGCAGCCGGCGGTCGTGTTCATGAAGAACACGGTAAGAAATTCGAATCCGCGCGCGACCTTGTTCACCACTCCGAAGAAGGTGCTCTGCGAGGACAATCTTTTCGAGAACGTAGCGGGGCAGCCGATCTACTTCGCGGGCGACGCCTGGAACTGGTACGAGTCGGGCGCGAGTCGCAACGTGATCGTGAAGGGCAATACGTTCAGGCACTGCGGCTTCAAATCGGGTCTTGGAATGATCCAGATCGAACCTGCGGTGCACGACCTCAATGCCCAGAAGGAGCCGTACCACCGCAACATTCTGGTCGAAGACAACGTGTTCGAAGATTTCAAGCTGCCGCTCGTCTGGGCGCGGAGCGCCGAAAACGTGCGCCTCAGGAGCAACAAGATCGTCAACGGCAACACCAACATGAAGCTTTTCAAGGCCG
>R11__coassemble_2129_pt1 | contig 10161 bp, 9 predicted proteins | sample R11__metabat2_low_PE_023 | metagenome-assembled genome bin R11
AAGCCGAAGTGGTCGAAGACCTCGCACTTGCCCGCATTCGCGTCCCTGCACTTGCCGGAGTGAAGCAGCATGTCGGTCTTGGCGAAAGAAAGCTGACGACGGCAGGCCGAGGCGGCACGGAAGTTTTTGGCGGCCTTGACCTTCGCCTTGAGCGCCGATGGCACCTTGATTCCGGTCCGTCCGTCCAGGCACCAGTTCTCCATGAACTGCGAAGCGACTTCGACCGCGTCCCACTCGACGAGATTGATGCCCGCGGCGTCCTCGTCGCCGATCTTCGTGAGCATCTGCTGGGTGGCGTGACCGAATTCATGGAAGAGGGTCTCGAGTTCGCGCGAGGGAAGGTAGGTCTTTCCGTTCTTGTCCGGAACCGGCAGGTTCAGGACGACGAGCGCGAGCGGCTTCGCGCCGAGGCGGTCGTCGCGGTTCACGAATTCGTTCATCCAGGCGCCGCCGGATTTGAGTCCGTTACGGACATACGGGTCGAGATAGAAGTGCGCCACCGTCTCGCCGTTCTCCCTGACCGCGAAGAAGCGCACGTCCTTGTGCCAGACTTCCGGCTTCGCCTTGCCCTTCACTTCGACGACGTCGACGTCGTAAAGGAACTTGGTCATCCTGAAGAGTCCCTTGAGCGCCTTCTCGAATTCGAAGTGCTTCTTGAAATCTTCCTCGCTGTACGCGTACTTCTTTTCGCGCAGCCGCTCGGCGAGATACGCGACATCCCACGGCTCGACCGGTTTGCCGCCGTTCAGTTCGACGAGCTCGCGGTCCTCCTCCGCCGCGATTTTCTTCGTCGCCCTGTCGAGTTCGTCGATCATCGCGTACACCGCCTTCGCGGAGGGCGCGCATTTCGACGAGAGCGAGAGCGCGGCGAAATTCTCGTAGCCGAGAATCTTCGCCATCTCGGCGCGGAGTCTCAAGATCTCGGCGATGCGCACCGTGTTTTCCCCGGCGCGGGTCACGCGGGCGCGGTAAAGTTTCTCGCGCACCTCGCGGTCGGCGCAGTCGCGCATCGTCTCCGGATAGTTCGCGTCGTCGATGGTGTAGGTCTTGCCGCCCTTCTTGAGCGTGAACGCCTTGGTGGCGTCGATGACGGCGTTGGAGAAATCCATCCCCAGTTTGGCGAGCGCGGCCTGTATCTCGTTGAAGCGTTTCTTCTTCGCCCCGGCGAGCGCGACGCCCGCGTGCTCCGCGCCCTCGATCGACTTCTGGAGGATGCGCTTCTTGAGCGGATCCTTCGTCCGGATCGACTTCATCGCGAGATAGAGCGCCTTCGACTGTCCGACCCTGAGCGAGAAGGCGACGATCTGCGGCTGGAAGTCGGCCTCGAGCTTTCGCCACGCCTCCGAATTCATCACCGAGGTCATGTGGCTTACCTTGCCCCAGCATTTCCAGAGCGCGCGCGTGGCGTCGTCGAGCGGCCACATCAGCGTCTCGTAGGTGCTCGGCTTCGCCTTCTCGATCGCGGCGACGCCGCGCTCGGCCTCCGCAAGGAGCCGCGGCAGTTCTTCGCGCACCGCCTCGGGCGTGAAACCGTTCCACTTCGGGAATTCCTTGGCAATCTCTTTCGCCATAACCGACCTTCTCCGTTCAACTTGACTTGTTTTAAGAAACACCGACGGACCATCCATCCCCAAGCAATCAGCCGCCATTCGACCGAAGCGCCTTCGGGCTTAAGGACTTCAGGGATAGTCCGCCGGTAAAGTGAGTACCTCCGCCCCGTCATCGGTGATCGCGACGGTGTGTTCGAAATGCGCCGAGAGCGAGCGGTCGCGCGTGACGACCGTCCAGTCGTTCGCGAGGACATCCGTTTTCTCGCCCTGCTTGGTCATGGTGATCATCGGTTCGATCGCGATGGTCATGCCGGGCCGCAAAACGAGCTTGGTGCCGGGCTTGCCGTAGTTCGGCACTTCCGGGTCCTCATGGACGGTGCGGCCGACGCCATGGCCGATCCAGTCGCGAACGACGCCGAAGCCCGCTTCCTCGGCGACCTGCTGAATCGCCCAGCCGACATCGCCGAGATGCACCCCCGGTCCGCACGCCGCGATACCCGCGGCGAGACACTTCTTCGTGGTCTCGACGAGACGGATCGTTTCCGGATCGGTCACTCCGACCATCACCGTTCTCGACGTGTCGCCGTTGAACCCGAGCGTCCTGATGCCGACGTCGGTCTTCACGAGATCGCCGGGCATGATGATGCGGTGCGGATCGGGAATGCCGTGAATGACCTCCTCGTTGATCGACACGCAGATGTGTCCGGGAAAGCCCGCATAATTGTAGAACGCCGCCGCGACTTTGTTCTTCTTGCAGTAGTCCACCACCAGCTGATCGATTTCGCCGGTGGTGACCCCGGGCGCGACCGCACCGGCGCAGATGTCGCGGATCTCCGCGCTCATCCGGCACGCGACGCGCATGCGCTCGAGTTCCGCCTTCGACTTGATGTCGACTTTCATTACATGACCTTCAGGAAATCGGCCGCGACCTGGTCGACGCCGGTCATGCCGTTCACGGTCTTCAGCAGGCCCTTCGCCTTGTAGAATTCGATGAGCGGCTCGGTCGCCTGATGATAGACGACGAGACGGTCCTTGACCGTGTCGGGATTGTCGTCTTTGCGGATGACGAGCTTCTCGCCGCAATGGTCGCAGATTCCCTCGACCTTCGGCGGCAGATTCTTGACATGATAGCCCGCCTTGCACTTCGGGCAGGTGCGGCGGCCGGCGATGCGGTCCTGAATGATTTCGTCGGGGACGTCGATGAGAACCGCCGACTTGATCGGGGCTCCCATGTCCTCGAGAATCTTCGCCTGCGCGAGATTGCGCGGGAAGCCGTCGAGGAGCATCGTCACGTCGCCGGTCGTCTCCGCGACCACGTCCTTGATCATCTGCGCGATGAGCGCGTCGGGAACGAGATTGCCCGACTCCATGTAGCCCTTCGCCTCCACACCCGCAGGCGTTCCCTTGGCGACCGCTCCGCGAAGGAGGTCCCCCGAGGAGACGTGTTTAAGATTGGCGTTGTCGGCCGCGAGCTTGCCGGCGACCGTGCCTTTGCCCGAACCGGGCGCACCGAGAAGAATTACGATATTCATGATGTTCCTTATTATATCATTTTTGTTGATGAAATGCATTAGCTTCCAGAAGATCGGCGACTTTCGCCGCGGCGTCGGGAGAGGCGAGGGCGCGCATCTTCTCGCTCATCCGTTTGAGCTGCTCCGGGTGCTCGTATTTCGCGACCAGATAACGGTAGAGCTGGTGCGAGGCGAGCTTCTCCTGAATCCCCTCGTCCGCCGCGCCCTTCTTCGCGAACGCGTCCGCGTTGTAGTGCTGATGGTCGCGCATCGCGGTCGGGAGCGGAATGAGCAGGGCGGGCTTGCCGCACGCCGCGAGCTCGAAACAGGTCGAGGCGCCCGCGCGCGCGATCACGATGTCGGCCGAAGCGAAGGCGTCGGCCATCTCCTGCTCGAACGCGCACACCCGCGCGGTCATCCCCGCCTTGGCGTAGGCGGCCATGACGAGTCCCTCGTCTTTCGCGCCGGTCTGATGAATGACATACAACGGTCTCGCCGCCGCTCCCCGCTCGGCGATCTCCTTGTGCATCAGGGCGAGCGCCTCGCTGGCGACCAGATTCACCGCGTGCGCACCCTGGCTGCCGCCGGTCACGAACACCGTGAACGCGTCTTTCGGAATGTCGGCGCGGCGCTTCCCTTTCGAGATCGACTCGCGCACCGGGAGCCCGGTCAGCACCGTCTTCACCCCGGGGAGATAGTTCGCGGTCATCTCGAAACTGATCGCGACCGCCTTCGCGTGACGCGCGAGATAATCGACCGCCTTGCCCGGAACCGTGTTCGCCTCGTGCAGCACGACCGGCACGCCGAATTTCTTCGCCGCGAGAACCGGCGGCAGCGACGAGTAGCTCCCCATCGCGAGCAGCGCGTCGGGCATTTCCTTCTTCATCTCCTTGCGGCAGCGGAGAATCGACATCAGAATCGAAAACGCGTTCTTGAGCCGCAGCTGTTTCGCGCCGGTCGAGAACGCCTTGCCGCGCCAGTTGCGCATCACGCTCGACTCGATGTCGCGCCCGGAGTCCCAGACGGTGACGTCATGACCGCGCCGCGCGAGTTCTTCCGCGACCGCGAGCCCGGGGAAGGCGTGTCCGCCGGTTCCGCCGCAAGCGACTATGAATTTCATCTTTTACCAATCCCTTTCATTGGGGCGCGAGGGCAGGTTCCGCATCCGCGCCTTCTTCTGCGCTTCGTGCTCGTCGGTCCGCTCCTGCGCCCGTTTCAAAATCGATTCCGTTTCCGGATCTTCCTTCGGTTCCTGTGCCGCGCTCTCCTCGTCTTGCTGCGGCTGATCGTTCGCCTGCGGCTCGTTCTTCTCCTGCGGCTCGCTGCCCTGATCTTCATTCTGATCCTGATCTTCGGGCTTCTGCTGCTCGTTCTTGGAGTCGTCTTTCTGATCTTGCGGCTGCTGCTGGTTCTGTCCGTTCTGTCCCTGCTGCGGCGGACGCGGCATAAGCCCCATGATCTCCTCGATCGTCTTCATGGCCTCGCGCTCTTTCTCCGTCTCCGGCGTTTCCATGAGCGAGGTCTGCGTCGCGTCGAGTTTCGCCGCGAGCTCTTTTATCTTCGAGCGCGTCTCCGCCGTGAATGGCGGCATGTTGGTGTTCGACTGCGCCTGGGCGGCATACGCCTCGGCCCACTGATCGAACTTCTGCTCGAAGCACCTGGTGTAGACGAGAGCCTCGCGCTGCCACGGTCTGCCGTTGAGCGGCTCGAGGTGCATCACCTGATTGCTCTGGGAAAGGTAGTCTTCGTAGATCGCCTCCGGCGGCATCGCCACCGTCTGATAGTAACGCGAAAGCGAATCCTCGACGAGCGAGAGCGAATCGAAGGCGGACTCGTCCAGGTCGCCGAGTTTCTTCGCGGCGTTTCTGCTCTCGATTCGGGCGCCGTCGACATCGCCGAGAACGCGCGCTCTTTCCGCCTCGTTGGTCACCGCCTGGGCGATGAACTCCTTGACCGGTATCCACGCGTCCGCTATCTTCAGCGCCCGCCCCTCCATTTTGTCCGCGAGCGCGACCGCGACCGGCGCGGCGTTGGTCGTGTATTCGGTCGACTCCGCGAGCAGTTTTCTCGCGTCGTCGCGCGCCGTCTTCAGCAGGGCCGCCGGATCCTTCCCCTGCGATTCCTTGACCACGGCGTTGTAATGCTCGGTCTCCCTGAGCTCGGGAATCGCGTCGACCGTGCGGGTGAAATTGCGCTCGGCCCTCGCGTCGCCTTTCGACGCCTTCAGTACCTGCTGCGCCGCGAGCGCGGACTCTTCAAGCGTCCTGGCGCGGTTCTCCGCCCCTTCCGCATGGGCGCGGTCGTATTCGATTTTCGCGATCGCATCCTCGGCCCGAACGGCGAAGCGCCGGTCGTCCGTCACCGACCTGAACAGCCTGACCGCGTTGGTGACGTCGCCCGCCTCGTAGGCCGCGACGCCTTCGTTCCAGACCTGCCAGGTCTCGTTGGAATCAGCGGCCCCGACCTCAAGCGCCGCGAGGGCGCCGAGGAGGAGACCGCTTCTGATCATCGAAAACATTTAGGTGTGAATCGATGCTGCCGATCAGATTAGATGAGCGACTTGTAGAGCTGCTCGATCTGCTTCACCGTGACGTCGCGCGGATTGCCCGGGCGGCATGCGTCGGCGTAGGCCGATTCGGCGAGGAACTTCACATCCTCTTTCTTGAGGATGCCCTTCAGATCCTGCGGAATGCCCACGTCCTTCGAGAGCTGCTCGACCGCCGCGATCGCCGCCTTGCGCGCGGTCGCGAGATCCATCTTCTCGACGTCCTTGACGCCCATCGCCTTCGCGATCTCGATGTAACGCTTGCCGCTCTTGGGCGCGTTGAACTTCATCGCGGTGGGGAGAAGAATCGCGCAGGCGACGCCGTGCGGGGTGTTGTAGAGCGCGGAAAGTCCGTGCGCCATCGAGTGGTCGATGCCGAGGCCCACGTTCGAGAAGCCCATGCCGGCGATGTACTGGCCGAGCGCCGTTCCCGCGCGGCCCTGCGGTTTGTTCTTGACCGCGTCGCGGAGCGAGGCGCTGATGAGCCTGATCGCCTCAAGGTGCATCATGTCGGTCATCGGGCACGCCGCCTTGGTGATGTAGCCCTCGATCGCGTGCGTGAGCGCGTCCATGCCGGTCGCCGCGGTGAGCCGGGGCGGCATCGAGCTCATCATTTCCGGATCGACAAACGCGACGACCGGAATGTCGTGCGGATCAACGCAGACGAATTTGCGCTTCTTTTCGACATCGGTGATCACGTAGTTGATCGTCACTTCCGCCGCGGTGCCCGCGGTGGTCGGCACGGCGAGAATCGGCAGGCACGGCTTGGTCGTCGGGGAGAGGCCTTCGAGCGAACGCACGTCGGCGAACTTCGGATTGGTGATGATGATGCCCACCGCCTTCGCGGTATCCATCGAGCTGCCGCCGCCGATCGCGATGATCGAATCGGCCTTCGCCTTCTTCGTCGCCTTCACGCCGTTCTTCACATTCTCGATGGTGGGGTTCGGCTTGATGTCGCTGTAAACCGTGTACTTGACCCCCTCGGCGTCGAGAATGTCCGTCACCTTCTTGGTGACGCCGAACTTTATGAGGTCGGGATCGGAGAACACGACCGGATTCTTCAATCCGCGCGCCTTGAGCTCGGCGACGATTGATTTGACCGCGCCCGCACCGTGATACGAGGTTTCGTTGAGGATGATACGATTGACCATTTTGTTTGCTCCTTTTGGAACGGTTTACGAATGAATGATATTTTACCACAAAATCGCCGGCCGCGAAACCCCCTGTTGCACAAAGTTTCCTCGGCGACGAGATCGGGACCGAGAACGACGCGGAAGGTGTCGGTGTAGTCGTGAAAATGGAAAACCGAACATTCTCGCAAAAACATCAGAGTCCTCATCCGTTCGCGAACAGGTCATCCAGTGTAACTTCGGATTGGATATCGTTCCAATGCACATTGTGGGCGACGCCGTGCGGCGTGACCATAGTTAGAAAAACCGAACCCCGGAAATTCTCCTCACGCACGAAAACATCCCGGCGGTGCTTGAGTTTCTTCATGTCATCCGTCGAGATTTCGTAGAGTTCATCACCGTATTTCATTTCGCATACATTGACCGCCTTGTCCGCACGATGGATCAGCAGATCGATCTGCGCCCCGCCGTCCGACTCCGGCGATTTAGCCGAGCGCCAGGCATACTCGACCGTCCGCACCCCGCTGATACCCAACGCCCTTTTCATCTGATCTACATGAGCGAGCGCAACCCGCTCAAAGGCGAGTCCATTCCAGATGCGGCGGCTTTGCGATGTCGCGCCCGAAAGCCATTCCCCTGAATGGCGATTCCGGTTGCCGGTCATGAACTTGAAATAAAACAGCGTGAAATTATCAATCAATTGGTAGATTGTGGATCGCTTCTTTTTTCCGGGGACGGAATACGATCGGATGAAACCGCAGCTTTCCAATTCGCTTAGCACCTTGCTGACCGCGCCGCCGTCATCGAGTCCTGCGTTTTCCATCAATTCCATCCGCGTCATGCCGCACTTTTTGACTCCGAGAGCGGTCACCACGGCGATATGCCCGGCGGGATGCTTGAAAAGCGAGGCATACAACTGTTCGAATTCGTCGCCGAACGGAGCTTCCGGGCCGAAGAAAAGTCGGTCGATATTCTGATCGACACTCAGTGACTTTTCCAGTTTCTCCCAGTAGAACGGCACGCCGCCGAGAACCATGTAGGCCTCCAGAATCTGCTGTCTGGACCAGTTGAGATGTTTCTGCGCCGACATCTCCTCACATTCCCTCAGGGTGAACGGCTGCAGCCGAATCTGATCTGTAAGCCGATTGTGAAGCCCGCCGTGGTTCTTCATGATCTTGCTGACAATCCACGAGGTTGCACTTCCGCAGACCACGAGAACAATGTCCGTCCGCATGGCGCACCATCCGTTCCAGAAATGCTCCAGCGCATCGACAAAGCCCGACTTCTGCGTGTCCATCCAGGGCAGCTCATCCAGGAATATCACCTTCTTGCCCTGAGGACGCGCTGACAGCGCCATCTCGAGTTCGAAAAAAGCATCGGACCAATTTCTCAATTTCGGACGCTCGGCGAGACCATAGAGCGCCAGCGACTTGGAGAACTCATCAAGCTGCGCAGCTTTATCTCCCCGCGCAAGCCCCGCATGGAAAAAAGCGAATTTCGAATCAAACGCCTCACGGATGAGAAAGGTCTTGCCGACACGTCGACGACCATACACGGCAATGAATTCAGAGACTGACGAATTCATCGCCACCCTCAACCGCTTCAGTTCCTTCGTACGACCGACCATCATTCTCATTCCTCCTTTAACGCGAGGATTATATCAAAATACTCTTCGGTAAGTCAATCGCAAGACGAGTTACCGAAGAGTTTCCTCGCAATTCGAGCAAACGCCAAATAAATACCCCCGGCCGATCAAACCCGACGGCCGCTCACTTTCCGCTGCGCTCGGCGACGAGATCGGGGCCGAGGACGACGCGGAAGGTGTCGGTGTAGTCGTGATCGCCGCCGATGCGGCGGGCGTTGAGATCGTACTGGCCGAGCACGAACCGCTTCGCACCCGGGAGATTCTCGTCCCAGCAGAGCGGATCTGTCTCCGCCGCCGCGTACTTCACCTCGGTCACCGCGCCCTTGTCGCCGACCTTGACCGCGCGCATCGGGGAATCCGGCGCGACGATGTCGAGCACCACCGGCTCGCCGTTGCCCACGAGATCGCACACGCCCCAGCGGTTCGGCTGGCAGAGCCCGACCTGCGTCGCCTTAATGCCTACCACCCACTTACCCAGCTTCCAGCCGTTTTTATCCGCGGCCTCGCGCTTCTGACCTTCCGTCGGACCGAACTTGCCGGCCGCCGTCCCCGCAACAAACACCGCCATCATCAGTTTGTTCTTGTGTTTACTCCTTGTTTGAAACATTTATTCTGCCCGCCAAATCAGACGACAGCCAACATCAGGACTGCCTTCAGAAGGCGAAACGCCAAACCAACGAAATGAATTTGACAGCCATGTCGGATCTGATTCATAACTTCCACCTCGATAGACCCTCAAAGTCGTACCCGATGTCGCGCCCGTCGGATCCGTTGCGGAAGCGGGCAGATCATCATTCAATTTCCAAGATGCGATCTTGCGATCAAGACACATTTCAGATATGTTACCATGCATATCATAAATACCCCAGTTATTAGGCAAATACGACCCCACCTTGGCAACACCATTAGTGGCACCAACCGAAGTATCGAAATTATTTAATGAGCATCTCGCGATATTTACAATTCCATTCGTCACATCCTGTCCATTGTTATATGCGAAATCAAAATCAGCGGAACAAGTCATCAACGCACTATGTTCCGTCTACTATAAATTTATATTTTTCGGTAAGTCACTTTGCAAGACACTTACCGCAGACTATCTCACCTCTTCCTGGATTTTCACCCGCCGCCCCTTTCGGACACACCAGCCACCAATGATGATGATACGGATGAAAACGAAAACGGTGACAGTGAAAGCTTATTTTTCCGTTGTCTTGATTATTCTGCTCGCTCGGGTTTTGACAATCGAAAGAACGCTCCCGCATTCTTCCGGGAGCGACAGTTTCTGAAGATCCGCCGACAGAATGCCGTCGCACAGTGTCCGCAAGCGCTTCAAAGTCTGTGCGAGACCCAGGTGCAATTCCTCTGCGAGTTTCTTCCAATGTCCATAACAAATGGCATCGACCGGATCTTCCATCCCGTCAGACCTCCGCAGCGTCCGTCATTGCGATTTTGATGCCGAGCATATCAAGCACGTTCAGCGCCTTGCCGATCTGACAGGTCGTTTTCCCGGCCTCCAAATCGACGATGAACCGCAAGCCGGTACCACTGACCATTGCCAGATCCGGCTGCGTCATCCCCTGCCTTTTGCGGGAAGTCCTGACAATGCTCCCTATTTCTTCCGTTGTCATAAAATTCCTTTTGCAATTTACCGAGCGGTATATTATCAAATTTCAGCGTCTAATGCAACCGGAAATTTACCGATGAGTAAAGTCTGGCCTAAAGCTGTGGATTGCGGAAGTAACTGCACCGGTTTTGGTGCGGTTAACAGCGCGAACAC
>R11__coassemble_2158_pt1 | contig 10063 bp, 8 predicted proteins | sample R11__metabat2_low_PE_023 | metagenome-assembled genome bin R11
ACGTGTTCGCGCTGCTAACCGCACCAAAACCGGTGCAGTTACTTCCGCAATCCACCCTCGTATTGGGGACTCTATTCCAGCTTAGTTTGCTGTTTGCCGACGGGGAGTTTTTTGATAAAATATGTATATGAACTTTATTCTTGCAACAGTCGGAAAATTGACCAATGTGGTGAGTGAAGCGGCCTTGCCGGTTAAGACCGCACTCGAAACCGTTACCTCCGAACCCGAGGCGGCGCAGACCGCCGTTGTCGCCTCGTCGGTGGAATCGACGAGCGACTGGCTCGCCAGCTTCAGCGCGGCGGTCGACAATGTCGACGGATACGTCTGGGGCGTGCCGCTCATCGCGGGCATTCTGGTGACCGGACTTCTGCTCACCTGCGTTCTTCGCTTCAAGCATCTCTTCAATCTGAAGAACGCCTTCCGCATCATGTTCAGTCCGGAGAACTCGACGAGCGGCGAGGTCTCGCAGTTCGCCGCGCTCTGCACTGCGCTCTCGGCGACGATCGGCACCGGCAACATCGTCGGCGTCGCGACCGCGATCGGCACGGGCGGACCCGGCGCGCTCTTCTGGATGGAGCTCGCGGCGTTCTTCGGCATGGCGACCAAATACGCCGAGGGCCTGCTTGCGGTCAAGTACCGCGAGATACTTCCCGACGGCACCGTTCTCGGCGGACCGTTCTACTACATCGAGCGCGGACTCAAAGGCCGGCTCGGCATCACCAACTGGAAGTGGCTCGCGATTCTCTTCGCCGTCTTCGCCATCATGGCCGGACTCCTCGGCATCGGCACGATCACCCAGGTGCACGGCATCACCTCGGCGGTGCAGCGCTTTTTCGATCCGGCATTCAATCCGTCGGACATGGCGACCGGGGTGCAGCTTTTCGGCACCACCTACTCCGTGCCGGTGGTGATCGCCGGCCTCGCGGTGACCGCGGCGGTCGGTCTCGTGGTGATCGGGGGCCTCAAGCGCATCGCGGCGGTTTCGACGATCGTCGTTCCGTTCATGGCGATTTTCTACGTGGTCATCATCGCGTTTCTGCTCCTCGGGAATCTCTCGAAGATCACCCCCGCGATCGAGCTCGTCATCCGCGCGGCGTTCAATCCCTCCGCGTTCACCGGCGGCGTGGTGGGCACGATCTTCATCGCGATGCAGAAGGGCGTCGCCCGCGGCATCTTCTCGAACGAGGCCGGCCTCGGCTCGGCGCCGATCGCCGCGGCGGCGGCGAAGACGGACGAGCCGGTACGCCAGGGCCTCGTGTGCATGACCGGCACTTTCATCGACACGATCATCATCTGCACCCTGACCGGACTCGCCATCGTGGTGACCGGCGCGTGGGAGCCGTCGCTCGGCCTCAAGGGCGTCGACATCACCATCGAGGCGTTCAGCCGCGGACTCGCCTTCATGGGTCCCGGGTCGACCTCGTTCGCGAGCTTCTTCCTGATGGCGGCCCTGACCTTCTTCGCCTTCACCACGATTCTCGGCTGGGACTATTACAGCGAGAAGTCGGTGGAGTATCTGTTCAAAGGCCATCGCAAAATCGCGGTGGGGGTGTTCAGGCTGCTGTACGTGCTCGCCGTCCTGATCGGTCCGTATCTCACGGTGAGCGCGGTCTGGGGCATCGCCGACATCTGCAACGGACTCATGGCTTTCCCGAACCTCGTCGCGCTCGTCCTGCTCGCGCCGGTCGTCGGCCGCGTCACCCGCGATTATTTCGAGCGCAAGCGCGCCTGAAGGAGAATATGAAAAAAACTTCCGTCAAAGCGCCGAAGAAGATCGCCGCGAAGGAGCCGGATCAGAAGAAGATCGCCGCGCTCGTGCGGGAGCTCATTGTCGAGCTCGGCGAAGACCCGGAGCGCGAGGGACTCAAAAAGACGCCCGAGCGGGTCGCGAAGGCCATGACCTTTCTCACGCGCGGCTACCGCCAGCAGCTGAAGACGGTCGTCAACAACGCCTACTTCACCAGCGGCACCAACCACATGGTGATCTTGAAGGATATCGAGCTCTACTCGCTGTGCGAGCATCATCTGCTGCCGTTTTACGGACGCTGCGCGATCGGCTACATCTCCAAAGGCAAGGTGCTCGGGGTCTCCAAGCTCGCGCGCATCCTCGACATGTTCGCGCGGCGCTTCCAGATTCAGGAGCGGCTCACCGAAGAGGTGGCGAACGCGATCATGGCCGAGACCGGGGCAGAGGGCGTCGGCGTCGTCATCAAGGCCAAGCACCTGTGCATGATGATGCGCGGGGTGGAGAAGCAGAACAGCGAGATGACGACCTCGGCGGTGCTCGGCACCTTCCGCAGCGACGAGAAGGTGCGGCAGGAGTTCCTCTCGCTCCTCAAGTGATCGGATGATTTATGTCAGAGACAACCCATATCGCACTGCCGCTTAAGTACCGTCCGATGACGTTTGAAGACGTGGTCGGACAGGAACACGTGGTGCAGACCCTGCGCAACGCGCTTAAATCCAAGCGCGTCGCCAACGCCTACCTCTTCATCGGTCCGCGCGGAATCGGCAAGACCACGATGAGCCGCATTTTCGCCAAGGCCCTGAACTGTCTTTCCCCGAACGGCGTGGAACCGTGCGGAGAATGCGTCAACTGCCGCGAAATCGCCGCTGGACATTCACTTGATGTCGTTGAACTCGACGCGGCGTCGCACAACAAAGTCGAGGACGTCAAGCCCATCATCGACGCGGTGGAGTTCCCGCCCACCGCCTCGAAATACAAGATTTTCATCATCGACGAATGTCACATGCTGTCGAACACGGCATGGAATGCGCTTTTGAAAACCCTTGAAGAGCCGCCGCCGTACGTCCGTTTCATCTTCGCCACCACCGAAGGCGACAAGGTTCTCGCGACGATCATCTCGCGCTGTCAGCGCTTCGACCTGCGGCGCATCCAGACCAACGACATCGTCGCCAGATTGAAGCACGTCTGCGAGAACGAGAAGATCGACGCGGAAGAGGACGCGCTTCTCGCGATCGCCCGCGGCGCCGAAGGCGGAATGCGCGACGCGCTATCCTCGCTCGATCAGCTCATTTCGTTCAAGGGGGACAGGATCACCGAAGAGGACGCGCTCGGAGTGTTCGGACTCGTCAGCCGCAGTGCGCTCGAAGATCTTGCCGGGGCGATACTCTCCGGCGACGTCGCGACGATTCTGAAGTCGATCGAACTCTTCGATTCCGCCGGCAAGAACATGCGCCGGCTTTCGGGCGAACTGCTCACGCACTTCCGCAATCTCGTGGTGGTGCAGGCGCTGGGGGAGAAAACGACCGCGCTGGAAGCGACGCCGGAGCAGATCAAGACCCTTTCCGCACAGGCGAAGGGGATTGATCCGGGACGGGTGTTCAAGATCTGCGATCAGCTCGCGGAGATGGAAGACAAGCTTCGCTACGTTCTGAGCGTGCGCACTCTCATCGAAATGTCGCTCATCCGTGCCAGCCGCATCGCGGTCACCGCGACGGTGGAGGAGCTGATGAAGGCGGTGAGGGCGCTCAAGAGCGATCCGAACGCGAAACTCCCCGAGTTCGCGCCTCCCGTGCGCATGACGCCGGTCGCGGCGAGTGCACCGGCGAGCGCGTCGTCACCCGTTGCGAACGCGTCGGGCGGGACCGCGCCGGAGCCGGAGAGCGACGAACCCGGGCGCTCCGCTCCCAAGGCGGTTTCGTCGCTGACGATGCCGAAGCCGAAGCAGACCGCGGCGGCGGTTCGGGCGGAGATGATGAACGATCCGGTGCTGAACGACGTGGTAATGGCGGCGTTCCCCGGCTCGAAGGTGAGCGACGTGCATCGCACCAAATGAATTTCAGGCATCACATATCTCAAAAACCAAACAAGGAAAACCTCAGATGAAACCTACACTCGTTGTTCTCGCGGCAGGAATGGGCAGCCGTTACGGCGGACTCAAACAGGTCGATCCGGTCGGACCCTCCGGCGAGGCGATTCTCGATTACTCCGTTTTCGACGCGGTGCGCGGCGGCTTCGGCAAGGTCGTATTCATTATCCGTCACGACTTCGAGGCCGAATTCAAGGAGAAGGTCGGCAAGAAGTACGAGGGACTCGTTCCGGTCGATTACTGCTATCAGGATCTGAACGATCTTCCGCCGCCGTACAAGTTCCCCGAAGGCCGCACCAAACCGTGGGGCACGGCGCACGCGACCCGCGCGGCGCGCGACATCGTGAAGGAACCCTTCGCGGTCATCAACGCGGACGATTTCTACGGACGCGACGCGATGGCCAAGCTCGGCGCCTACCTCTCTTCGGTCGATCCCGCTTCGCTTCATTTCGCGATGGTCGGCTACCGGCTTGACCTCACGCTTTCGGAGAACGGATCGGTCGCCCGCGGCATCTGCGACGTTTCCGCCGACGGCACGCTCAACGGCGTCACCGAAATGACCAAGCTCGTCAAGGCGGGCGACATGGCGGAGAACCAGGAGAATCCGGAAGCCCCGGTCAAGGTTCCGCTTTCCTCGCGTGTCTCGATGAACTGCTGGGGCTTCACTCCGGTGCTCTTCAAGGAGCTGGAGGAGCGCTTCGTCAAGTTCCTCGCCGCTCGCGGCACCGAGATGAAGAGCGAATGGTACATTCCGTTCGTGGTCGACGAGCTCATCAAGGAAGGCAAGGCCGATTGCAAGGTGCTCCCGACCGATTCGAGCTGGTTCGGCGTCACCTACCGCGAGGACAAGCCGTTCGTGATGGCCGAGATCAAGAAACTCGTCGACGCCGGGGAGTATCCGGTCAAGCTGTTCTGAAGTGCTGGAGCAGCTTAAAGACTTTTTCTTTCCCCGCACCTGCGAAAGGTGCAAACGCCCGGTCGATCGCGCCGGGCGTCATATTTGCTCCGCATGCCTGGAACGGATGCCGTTCATTGCCAGCGACGGCTGCTGCCGGGTGTGCGGACGCGAAGTCGAATCGCTCAAGGGCGATTTTCTCTGCGGGGATTGCGGCGGCGTGCATGCTCCGTGCTTTGACGCCGCGGCGAGCGCGCTGCGGTTCGAGGGAACCGCACGGGACATGGTGCTTGACTTCAAGTTCAACCGCCACTTCTGGCTTAAGGACGATTTTTCGGATTGGCTTGAAGCGAAAACGCGCACGCGCTTCGGAGCCGAGGCGATCGATGCGATTATTCCGATGCCGTCCACCTTGTTCCATCGCCTCGATCGCGGTTTCAATCAATGCGCTCTTCTGGCAAGGGAACTCGCCAGGCGGTTTGACCGCAGATACGAAGCCGGGGTGCTTAGACGCAAGGGGCATCCGAAACGGCAGGCGGGCCTGAGCGAGGAAGCGCGGCGCGCGAATGCCGAGGATTCGTTCAGTGTCAGGCATCCGGAACGAATCCGCGGCCGAACATTGCTGCTCGTGGACGACATCATGACCACCGGCGCCACGCTTTCCGCCGCGGCGAAAGCGCTTAAAGAGTGCGGCGCCGTCCGCGTCTGGTGCGTCACCATCGCGCGCAGCTTACGCACTACGGACTGACAGGCACTCGGCGATCGCCTCGGCCGCGCGCGAAAGCTCTTCGCGGGTGAGCGAGGCGTTCAAGGCGACGCGCAGCCGTGCCTTGCCTTTGGGAACGGTCGGGTAGCGTATCGCGTTCACGACGAATCCGCGGGAAAGAAGCCGCTCCGAGACCTCGGTCGCCCTGCGCTCGTCGCCGATCACGATCGGGACTATCGCCGATTCGCTCGCCGTTTCCACGCCATGACGATAGAGCTCCGACAGAAAGAAGCTGACGTTCGCGCGCAATTTCTCCACCAGCTCGGGTTCGTTTTCAAGCCGGTCGAGATGATCGAGCGCCGACGCGGCGGTTTCGGGCGAGGGCGCGGTGGAAAAGATGAAACTGCGGGCCCGGTTCACGAGATAGTCGACGAGGAGCTGCGAGGTGCAGACGAAGCCGCCTTCGGAGCCGATCGACTTTGAAAGGGTGGCGACGGTGAGGTCGGGATGATCGCAGTGGAAATGTTCGAAGAGTCCGCGCCCGGTTTTGCCGATCACGCCGGTTGCGTGCGCCTCGTCGACGATCGAGAAGGCGTCGTGACGGCGGCAGATTTCGAGGAAGCGCGGCAGATTCAGGAGGTCGCCGTCCATCGAGAAGACTCCGTCGGAGACGACCAGCCGCCGGCGGTGTTCGCGGCAGGCGGCGAGCTTGCGCTCGAGATCGTCCATGTCCAGATGACGGTAGACGATGACATCGGCACCGGAAAGACGGCAGCCGTCGATGATCGAAGCGTGGTTGAGTTCGTCGGAGAGAATCGCGTCGCCTTTTTTCGCGAGCGCGGTGATGACGCCGACATTGGCCATGTATCCGGTCGCGAAGAAGAGGGCCGCCTCGGTGCCCTTGAAGGTGGCGAGCCGACGCTCGAGTTCGAGATGTTCCGGATGGGTGCCGGTGGTGAGCCGCGAGCCGGTCGAACCGGAACGGCCGGCGAGGCCGAGATAGTCGTTGGACGAGAGAACGAGCGCCTCCGGGGGAACCAGCCGCAGACGCCGGGTGAGTCCGTTCGCCTCGATCTCGGCGAGTTCCGCCTTGATCAATTCGAAGCGGCGTTCCGGAATTTCGTCGGTGAGGACCGGTACATGTTCGACCACGACCGGTGTGTGCTCGAGAAAGTCGATCGTTCTGGCGACGTCCTCACGCCTGCCGCGGTAGAGAAAGATGCGTCCGCCGTTCGGGTCGCCCTTGTGCTTGAGCATGGTGATACGGCGGTAGCCGAGGTCGCGGGTGGCGACGTAGCCGGTTGCGTAGTCGGGATCATCCGACACGCAGATTTCGGCGATTATCCCCGGTGCGTGCTGCACCTTGGTGGCGAGCACGATCGCTTCGGCATAATGGTTCTTGCCCGAGGCGGAGGCCTTGGCGAGCGATTCGGCGTCGTCCATGTAAGTCGCGCGCACACCGCGTTCCTTATCCGGTTCGAGTCGTTCGAGCGTGTCGGCGTCGAGGAGCATCGCGCCTCTGAGCGAGTGGGTTTCGGCGAATCTCGCCATGATCGCATCGATGTTGGCGATGCCGACGCCTTTCAAAAGCTGCGCCGCGAGCGCGCGGCCTTCTTCGGGCGTGGCGACGCGGTGAGTGGTGACCGGGAGAGATTCGAGTCGAACTGGATCTGCCGTGCGTTCGATCTTGAGATTGATGAAATCGGGCGCGCCTTTCGGATGCCCGAGCGCGCGTTCGGCGAGCGTCGCGGCGGTCTTGACGACTGCGGCGGGCGGCACGATCTTCTCCGCGCCGGAGATATGCCGGCCGTCGCGCGAGGCGCGCATCTTGAGCGAGAAGAAATCACTCATGGAAGTCTCCGTCCGTCGGTTCCGGACCCGGCCTGGAGAGCGCGAGATCGGCGAGCGCGGCGGTTATGCGCGCGATGGTCGCCGCGTCCGAAACGAGCGGGGGCATCGAGTAGATGAAATTGCCGAAGGGACGCAGCCACACGTTGTGCTTGTCGATGACGCGCTCGATGTCTTCGCGCGCGGGCAGGCGCCTCGTCTCGATGACCGCGGCGGCCCCGAGCACGCGCACGTCTTCCACGTTCGGGAGCGCGGCGAGCGGCTCGAGTCCGGCCTTGAACGCGCGTTCGATGCGCGCGACTTTGGCGGCGTAGTCGCCCTTGGCGAAGAGTTCGAGCGAGGCGTTGGCGGCGGCGCAGGCGAGGGGATTGGCCATGTAGGTGGGACCGTGCATGAATGCGGCGGGCCTGCCGTTCGAAATCGTTTCGGCGACTTTCTCCGAGGCGAGAGTCGCGGCGAGCGTGATGTGTCCCCCGGTGAGCGCTTTGCCGACGGTCATGATGTCGGGTCTGACGCCGCTCCGCTCATGGGCCCACAACGGACCCGTCCGGTAAAAGCCCGCGGCGATTTCGTCGAAGATTAGGAGCGCCCCGAATTCGTCGCAAATCTTTCTCGCCCCGGCGAGATAGGCGGGCGAATAGAAGTTCATCGCGTTCGCGGCCTGGAAAACCGGCTCCATGATGACCGCGGCGATCTCTCCGCCGTGTGTTTCGAAAACCTCTCGGAGCGACTTTAAATCGTTCGCCAGACTTTCCTCCTCAGTCATCCCCGACGAATCGACACCGTCCCCGCGCTGAATCGACGAATCGGGGAATTTCGTCCGCGGCTTTTCGGCGAAGAACTGCCTGGTCATGATGCCCTTGAAAAGGGTGTGCATTCCGTCCGGATCCGAAAGCGCCATGCAAAGCGAGGTGTCGCCGTGATAGCCGCCTTTGAGCGCGACGAGCCGGTTGCGTTCGCTGTGGCCGAGGGCGACGTGGTACTGCACCGCCATCTTGGCGGCGACTTCGACGGAGATGGAGCCGGAATCGGCGAAGAACACTTTGTTCAGTCCCGCCGGCGCGATCGCGGCTAGACGTTCGGCGAGTTCCACCGCCGGCTCGTGGGTGAAGCCGCCGAACATCACATGCGGCAGCTTCTCGGCCTGACGGCGTATCGCCTCGACGATCGCCGGATGGGCGTGGCCGTGGGCGACGCACCACCAGCTCGAAACCGCGTCGATCAGCTTGCGTCCGTCCGCGAGTTCGATCTCGGTTCCGCTCGCGCTTCTGGCGAGCCGGACCGGCGGGGGATTTTTGAGCGGGGCGTAGGGATGCCAGATAAATGATCGGTCGTATTCAAGCGTGGTCATTGGAAAATTTCCGTGAAATCGAGGTCGGGAATCGCTCCGTTCAGATCGAAGGAGGGAATGGTGACGAGCCGCTCGGGAAAGCCAAGGCGGGCAAGACGGCGGCGGATCGTCGCGATCGTGTCGTCTTTCATTACCTCGTCCACCGCGGGATGAAGATTGCAGACGACGCCGGCGAGCGGAATCTGCCGCGCCTTCAAGGCTTCAAGGGAGAGAATCGTGTGATTGATCGATCCGAGCCGGGTCGAAGTGACGAGAACGACGGGACGCTTGCGAGCGGCGATGAAGTCGATCGTCAGAAGGTCTTCGGTGAGCGGCACGCAGAGTCCGCCCGCGCATTCCACGAGAGTGAGCGCGTGGTGGTTCGTGACGTATTCAATGCAGTTGTCGATGCGCTGCAAATCGACCGTCTTGCCTTCGAGCCGGGCGGAAAGCTCGGGCGAGGAAGGGTATTTGAATATCTGCGGCGAGGTGAGCCCGAGTTCGTCCTCGTAGAAACGCCTGTTCCAGCACAGCCGGCGGTGGGTTTCGATGTCTTCGGAGCGGTTGGTGCAGCCGGTCTGCACCAGCTTCAGGGTGATCGCGTCGATCTGACGAGACATCAGCGAGCGCGCCATCAGCGCGCTCGCCACGGTTTTGCCTACATCGGTGTCGATGCCGGCGACAAAATACATTTTTTCCATATCGCAGACAGCGTAGACTTATTCCTCGACGAATTTGATTTCTACCTTGCCTTTCTCGGGTTCGGCTTCGGGCTGAGATTTCGCGGCTTTGCGCTCTTTCTTTTCGCGCTCTTCGATCGGGGTGAGATCGAGCGCGAGAACCTCGGCGGCAGTTCCCTTGCGATCGCCCGGTTCGAGGCGGGTTCCGTTCACGTATTCGCGTCCGATGATCGCGTTTTTGGGCAGCCCTATATCCTTCGGCAGGTTCGCGGGGTCGGCAATGCCGATGGTGACGAAGACGAGAATCTCGCTCTGCACCTTCTGGCGGCTCTTCCAGCCGAAGAGTTTCGGACCGATCCAGGGAATCTTCCTGAGGTAGGGGATGCCGCTGTCGACATCGTCCTCCTTGGTCTGGGTGAGGCCGCCGATCACCGCGGTCGCGCCGTCCTTCATCGTGAAGTTGGTGGTGAGGCGCTTCACGTTGATTTCGGGATAGGTGGTGTAGACGGCGTTGTCGGAGGCGCCGGAGATTTCCTTCTCGCCGACTTTCTCGGAGATGGTGGGGACGATCTCCACGTTGATGAGTCCGTCAGGGGAGATTCGCGGCGTCACCGAAAGCGAGATGCCGTAGCTGAAGAAGGCCTCGCCGGCGAACATCAGCTTGTCCTCGCCGGGAATCGTTTCGAGCTTGGTCGAGATGTTCATGTTCTGCGAGCTCGTGCCGGTGTAGTTCGCCTCGACGGTGACGTTCGGCTCCTTGGTGGTCTTGTC
>R11__coassemble_2184_pt1 | contig 9950 bp, 7 predicted proteins | sample R11__metabat2_low_PE_023 | metagenome-assembled genome bin R11
GACATCGCGAACGGGATGGAGGATTTCGCCGATACCGGCGACTGGCATAAGGCGCTCGACACCGCCTGCGAGGTGACTTCGCAGTATTTGAAAGTGCGTGACCGGGTGGAAGGCGAGCGCGTGGTGCAGGCGGCCTTGTGTTCGCTCCTTACCGTCGCGCATGGACCCTACATCGTCGAGCACGAACTCGAGGCGAACGGCGGCTACAGCGATATCGCCTTCTCGCCGCAGCTCTCGCGTTATCCCGAAGTCGGCTATGCGGCACTCATCGAACTCAAGTATTTGAAGCAAATAGAAAATGGAAAATGGAAAATGGAAAATGGCAGGGGGCGAGGTAAGTGCTCGCTTCCCGCACGCCCGTCGCCGGCCGCGCTCGCGAAATTGAAGCGCGAGGCAGCCGAGCAACTCGAGCGCTATGCCATTGACCACGATCTCGCCCGCAAGTGGCAACTCGATCACGTAACGCTCAAGCGCATTATCGTTGTCTTCCACGCGCAGGAACTGCTCCTGTGCGAGGAGTTGAGCGACAAGCCGAGATCGATTTCCAGAAAACTCAAATCCAAATAAAAAATCGAAAGCGAGAATGCCGACAGAAAAGACATATAGGTTAAAGGCGGAGGCCGAGGACGGGGCCAATGCCGAGGCCGAGACAAAGGAGCGCACTGCGAAGGCGGCGCGTGAGGGAGGATGCTGTCTATGAAAAACATCAATACCTCGTATTTTGATTTTGCGGTGTTGCGTGACCCGAAGAATAATTATGTCTATGTCGACAAGACTAAGCAACTTTATGAACTCGTCAAAGACGGGACGGATAAGATTTATTACCTTCCTCGGCCGCGGCGGTTCGGGAAGTCGCTGATGATCTCGACATTGAAGTATCTCTTTCAGGGGCGGCGCGATCTGTTCAAGGGCCTGTGGATTGATTCGTCACCCTGGGACTGGGATAGGGAAGTGTATCCGGTATTGCATCTCGATATGTCAAAGGTGCCGTGCCATAGCGCCGAAGAAGCACGCATCAAGATGAATGATCTGGTGAAAGGCAAGTGCGAAGAGTTCGGCCTGCCGTTTGATCCGAATCTGCCGTTTGACAGCAATTTCAAAAACCTGCTGGAGAAACTGCCTACGGTCGCGCCGGAAAAAGCCGGCGGCAAGTACGTGGTGGTCATAGATGAATATGATGCGCCGATATCGCGGCTCCTTGACAGCGAACAAGGCCGCCGGGAACTGCCTGCGGTTCGCGATGTGCTTCACGACTTTTATGTGCAGGCGAAGAGCGAATGCGGAAATATGCGCTTCTTGATGGTGACCGGCGTCTCGAAGTTCGCCAAGACCTCGATCTTTTCTGCGTTCAACAATCCGTGCGATCTGACGCTGGATGTGCGCACTGCGGATTTGCTTGGCTATACGCATGATGAAGTGAAGAAATATTTCCACGAGCATATTCAGCGCTTCGCCGATTTCAACGAGATGACCTGGAACGAGGCTTTTGATTCGCTGATGGATTGGTATGACTCCTACCAGTTTTGTCCCGAGCGCGAAGTGAAGGTGGTAAACCCCGTGTCGCTGGGGAAGGCGTTGTCGACCCGGACGCTCGCGAACTATTGGGAGTCAACCGCAGGGTCGACCTTGATTTACGATGCCTTCAAGGCGGAAGAACGTTCGCCAATCGATTATGATGTGGTGGTGGATCGGGAAACGCTGGATGCCGCGGATGCGTTGACGGCGCCGACCGAGGCGCTGCTGTATCAGGGAGGGTATTTGACGATTGACAAGGTGGTGGTCGTCAATAAGATGCGCAAGCTTAAACTGCGAATTCCCAATCAGGAAGTCCGCATTTCGCTTGAGCGTGGCTATATGTCGAATTTGCTGGGGCGGACTTTTCATCTCGATGAATTCAAGAACAAGGCCGAAGTCACCGCCGATGAAATCGCGGCCGACCCGACCGGCGGCGAGATGAAGAAACTGCTCATCTCCGCCTACGCGCGCCTGCCGCATGACTGGGTGTGCAAGAACGAGAAAGAGGCGAAGCGTTACTTCATCGCGTTCATGGTCTTCGCCCGCGCGGAAGTGGTCGGTGAAGAACAGCACTCGCTCGGCCGCCCGGACGCCGTCCTCAAAACCGAGAAGGCGATCTACATTTTCGAATTCAAGTATGATCAGTCCGCGCAGGCGGCGATCGATCAGTGCCGCGAACGCGACTACGCCGCTGCCTTCACCGCCGACGCCCGCCCGGTCGTCTACGTGGGCGTCAACTATGATTCGAGCGTTCGCACCGTTAGCGACGTCAAGTGCGAAGAAGCCACAAACATGATATAATAAACCTATGAATATTATGTTGATGCTGGCTGCGAGTGCGGTGTTTTCGTTCGGCGAAGTGACGGTGAAGTGTCCGGAACCGGGCGCGTGGAAGATCGACCTAAAGCGCGAAGTCGCCGCCGACGGGGCGGAAATCGCGAAGCTGACGCTCGACTGCGAGAAAGAGGCGACGCCGCCGAAGTTCTCACTTGCGGCGGCGGTTCCGCAGATCGGGATGGATTACAAATGGTCCGTCAATTGCAGCGACGGACACATGCCCGCGAACTGGTGCGGCTCGATGAGATCGCATTTCGCGAGCGGAATGCCGCTTTACGTTTATTACAACAATCGGGATGAAAGCACCTTCTCCCTCGCGGCAAGCGAGTGCGATCACGCCTTGAAGAATGTCGGCGGCATCCGCGAAGAGGGCAGTCTGCTCGAAATGGAGTTCGCCTACTTCCAGAGCGCCGAGGCGCCGATACGGCATTACGAAACCCAGGTGCGGTTCGACGCGCGTCGCCAGCCGTTCGCGGAGGCGGTGCGCGCCGCGGCGAAATGGATCGAGACCGCGGGTGGTTACACGCCCGCGCGGACGCCGGAGGCGGCGCTCGAGCCGCTCTATTCGAGCTGGTATTCGTTCCATCAGAACGTTTTTGACAAAGACATCGAGGCGGAATGCGCGATCGCGGCGAAGATGGGGATGAAGACGCTCATCGTCGACGACGGATGGCAGACGGACGACACGAACCGCGGCTACGCTTTCTGCGGTGACTGGCGGGTTTCGCCGCGGCGTTTTCCCGACTTCGCCGCGCACGTAAAGCGCGTGCAGGCGATGGGCATCAAGTACATGATCTGGTATTCGGTTCCGTTCGTCGGCTTCAAGAGCGCGAATTACGAGCGGTTCAAGGGGAAGTATCTGCGGATTGATCAGGGACAGGGCGCGGCGGTGCTGGATCCGCGCTTCCCCGAAGTGCGCGAGTTTCTCGTCGGCACTTACGTGAAGGCGATGAAGGAGTGGGGACTCGACGGATTCAAGCTCGATTTCATCGATTCGATCTATTTCTCCGGCGAAGATCCCGCCGTAAAGGAGAACTACGCGGGGCGCGACATCAAGAGCGTGCCGCTTGCGGTGAATCGGCTGATGCGCGAGGTGAAGGCGGCGCTCACGGCGATCAACCCAGAGGTGCTCATCGAGTTCCGTCAGTCGTACGTCGGCCCCGGCGTGAGGCAGTGCGGCAACATGCTGCGCGTCGGCGACTGTCCCGGAAACGCGCAGCGCAACCGTGTCGCGATCGCGAATCTGCGGCTCGCGTCCGGCGAGACCGCGGTGCATTCGGACATGCTCGAATGGAATTTCCAGGAAGCGCCTGCGGAAAGCGCGAAGTACATCATCAATGCAATCTTCGGCGTCGTCCAGTATTCGGTGATGCTCAGAGAGGCGCCGCCTGAACATCTCGCGATGATCGGGAAGTGGATCAGGTTCTCGCAGGATCACCGCGAGACGCTCCTCAAGGGACGGTTCACGCCGCATCATCCCGAACTAGGGTATCCGTGGATCGAGGCGGAAGGCGAGAGCGAGCGGATCATCGGTGTTTATTCCGATTCGCTCGTTATTGACATTCCCGATGACGGAAAGAAGCTCATTTTCATGAATGCGTCGGGGCGCGACTATGTCACCATCCGCCGCGGCGGCAAGGTCGAAGTGATCAAGGTCGCCTCCGGTGATTTTGCAATTTATCTGGCTAAGGTTTGCAATTGATGATCCGGTCGCGGATAGAGTATAATTGTTCTCATGAAAACGAAAGCATGGAGACTGTACGCAGCCGGCGAGGCGCGGCTTGAGAACATCGAGATTCCTTCGGCGGGCGAGGACGGCGTGGTCGTCGAAATCGTCACCAACACGATCTGTCTTTCGGACTGGAAGGCGGTGACGCTCGGCACCGGACACAAACGCGTGCCGAAGGACATCGCGGAGAATCCGACGATGTTCGGCCACGAAATCTCCGGCATCGTCCGTGAGGTCGGTCCGAAGTGGGCGGCGAGCTTCAAGGTCGGGCAGCGGGTATGCATTCAGCCCGCGTTCAACATCCCCGGGCACGAGATGGAGACGATGGGCTACGCCTGGCACACGATCGGCGGAGAGACGACGCACGTGTATCTGCCGTCGATCATCATGGAGGCGGGGTGCCTTCTGCCGTACGACGGTGATGCGTTTTTCCGCTGCTCGCTCGCCGAGCCGATTTCCTGCATCGTCTCCGCGTTCAGAACCAACTATCATCATCCGTTCGGCTCGCATGTCCACGAGATGGGCATTCAGGCCGGCGGTCGCATGCTCCTGATGGCGGGCTGCGGCGCGATGGGGCTCGGGTGCATCGACATCGCCTTGCACAATCCTGAGAAGCGTCCGTCGGAACTCGTGGTGACCGAAGTGGACGACGCGCGGCTCGAGCGGGCGAAGGCGATGTTCCCGGTCGAAGAAGCGGCGGCGAACGGGGTGAAACTCAAGTTCGTGAATCCGAAGATCGAGGCGCTCGAGGGGAAGTTCGACGACATCTTCCTGTTCGCGGCGGTGTCGGCGCTCATCACTCAGTGCTCCGATCTCCTTGCGTTCGGCGGCTGCCTTAATTTCTTCGCGGGGCCGACCGATCAGAAGCTTTCGGCGCCGTTCAACTTCTACAACATCCATTACTCGAATCATCACGTCGTCGCGAATTCGGGCGGCGACGTGAAGGATATGTCCGACTCGGTGGACTGGATCGGCAGGGGCTATCTTCATCCGGAAGTGATGATCACCCACGTTGGCGGCATCGATTCGGCGTTCGAGGCGACGATGAAGCTTCATGAAATCCCGGGCGGCAAGCGGCTTGTCTACACCCATGTCGACATGCCGATGACCGCGATCGCCGATTTCGCGAAACTCGGCGAGAGCGATCCGTTCTACGCCGAACTTGCGCGGCTTTGCGCGGCGAATCACGGACTCTGGAACAAGGCGGCCGAAGATTACCTTCTCGTCCATGCCCCGAAGACCGCGATCGGCGAGCCGACGGCCAAGGTCGTCGAGACCTGCTGCGCCGGAGTCACCTTGAAAGTCTGACACGACTTGATGAAACGACGCAATGTAATCGCGATGATAAGCCCCGTGAGCGCTCCGCGCGTGGCGGGGATCGCCAAGTACGCGAAGGAGCACGAGTGGAATCTGCTCATCATGGATCGTCTCGGGTATCACCCGACGGCATGGAAGGGCGACGGGGTGCTTGCGACGATCCGGTCGGACGCGACCTCGCTAAAGCAGATCGAGAAATTCATCGCCCGCGGCATTCCGGTCGTCGATCTCACGATCAGCCGTCCTGAGGTCAAGGTGCCGCGGGTGATGAGCGACCACTCGGAGATCGGGCGCCTCGCGGCACGGTATTTCATTGAGCGCCGGTATCGCAATTTCGCCTGGTTCTCGACCTCGTGGGGCAATGTGCACCGGCTGCGGTACGACGCCTTCGCGGCGGAGTGCCCGACCCGACCTCTGCGCCTCGTCTGCGACGAGGCTTTGAAGCGTGAGAAGGCGTCGGAATGGAACGACGTCGTCAAATGGCTCGGCGGCGAATTCGCGAAACGCGAGCTGCCGCTCGCCGTGGTCACCTATGACGAGACGGATGCCGCCCGGCTCCTGTACGCGGCGAAGGAACTCGGGCTCAAGGTTCCGGAAGAACTGTCGATACTCTCGATCGGGAACGATCCGATAATCTGCGAGAATCAGGAGACGCCGCTTTCATCCATTGATCAGGATCTCTTCCGCGGCGGTTACGAGGCGGCGGCGACGCTTGACCGGCTTATGTCCGGACGCGGTCGGCCGCCGAAGCGCGGCGCGGTGACACTGGTGCCGCCGATCGGGGTCGTGGAACGGCGCTCGACACAGGCGGTCGCGATCGCCGATCCGTTCGTGCGCAAGGCGGTCGAGTTCATCGGCTCTCATCTCGCCGAGCCGATCGGGTCGCCGCAGATCGCGGAGGCGATCGGCATCGGGCGCAAGCGGCTCGACGAATTGTTCCGCACCGAGTTTCAGCATTCGCTTGCCGAGGAGATAAGATCGATCCGTTTCGCGCGGGTGAAGCGGCTTCTGCGCGCGACCGACCGCCCGATCGGCGACATCGCCCGCGAGTGCGGCTTCTGCACCCCGTCGCATCTCACCAACGCCTTCCGCGACGCCTTCGGACTCACACCGAAGGCCTGGCGTTCCGGAGAATGATTGGGTCGAATTGCGACCGATGCATTATTTGCAATTAAGGCGGACAGTATTTGCAATTGATTGTTTGCTCGCGGATGCGGTATAATAAACTTGAAACTACAAGGAGTATCAATATGCATAACTTGCAGAAATACATCGGAATTCTTGGGGGGGGGTAAATTAGCCGTCCTCGCTGGCTGCGGATTGACCGCGTTTGCGGCGATGGCGTCGAGTCCGTTCGACGACGCGCTCTTCTGGTTCAACGGCGCGAAGGATGACGGCGACGGGGTTTTCGAGACCGGCGAGTTTACCGATCGGGCGCATGCTGGCGAATCTTCTTTCTGGCACGACACTTACACCGGCGCCACGGGCTATGCGAAGATTCAGGAAGAAACCGTCGAGATGCCGTATGCCGGCGACACCTTCAAGAGCAAGTGCATTTACCTGCCGCAGGAGTTCCGCGTGGAGACGAACACGACCGAGCAGACGATCAAGTGGTACGGTCGCGCCGCCAAACTGCACCTGCCCAAGGTGTTCGCCAAGGTTCCGACTCCTTGCACCAACTACACGGTGGTGGTGCGCACCCGCCGCGAAATCATTCCCGGCAAGCCGACCGACACCTGGGGCAATTACCTTCAGGACTGGATGCTCTACATTAACTACGCTTGGGCGTATAAGGGCCTTGCTATCGGTTTTACCGGCGGCACCGACACCAACCGCTACATGGTGGTCAATGCCGGACAGAAGACATACGTGCCGGCCAATTATGCGTGGACGCATAACCCCGCAACTTCTCCGTGGATGGATTTCGCCGTCAGCGTAAGCGGCACGCGAGTCAACTTCTACCGCTCGCTCCAGGACGGTGTATTTCAGGCGGCAACCAACACCTTCGCGATGGGCACCTCAAACGGTTGCACCAATCTCGCGATGTTCGCCGATTCGTTAATCGAACTCGGCACCGAGACCGAGACCGCCACCGAGACTTTGGTCAACACTTACAATACGGGTTCCAGCAAGGTGACGCAGTCGAGCAACATTCTAAAATGCTTCCGCGGCAGCGTTCAGCAGGTGGCGGTGTGGAACCGCACGCTTGACGAGTTCGAAATTCGCGAGGCGTTCGCCTATCCGCGCCCGCGTACACTCTCGGCCGGTCTCGCGAACGACAGTTCGGTGGAGACCGCGAGCGACGGCGGCATCGACGCTGGCGCGGGCGGCGACTGGACCGGGATGAAGACCGAACTCGCCGCGAAGGGCGACGCATGCACGCTCGAGTGGACGCTTGACGAACAGTCGAAGAATCTGCCGCAAATGCTGATTGTGAAGCTTACATCCGCCTCCGACGCGGGCGAACTCATGGTGTACGTGAACGACACGCTCGCGGCGACGCCTTCTGTCACCCAGCGTCGCGCGAAGGTGGTGTATCTCGCCGCCTCGCTGTTCCAATCCGGAACGAACACGCTCAAACTTGAGCGCAGTGATTCGGGAAGCGGTTCGGTCATCATCGACGCGGTGGAGATGACCGGTTCGGTGATGATCGGCAAGGATGTTTCCTCGAACGATCAATTCGAATCGGAATGGACAGCGGGGGCTCGGAAAACTCAGGATATGCACAGTTCACGCTCAAAGATGTTCGTGCGTGGCATCAATCCTCGCAACTCGCCGTCATATCCGCTCACGGTTGTTTTCCCGATGGCGAGCGAACTGGTGAATCAGCGTTATGAATACAAATACCGTACGCGCATCGTTTCGTCCGGCGGCTCTCCGATGTACAAATTGACGCTGAACGGAAATGTCTTGAAGGATGACTTTGTCTATCCGACGAGCGGATACCTCGAAGTCGATCTGCCGACGGAGTATCTACAGGTGGGGGATAATTATCTCGAGTGGACGCTTGGCTCCAGTCAGGGTACGCCTGATTCGTCCATCTGGCGTTGCGTTTCGTTCCATGAGGTGATGGTGAAGACGCCGAAGACGTCGTTCAGTCTGATTCTTCGCTGATCGGCAAAATCGGAGATGAAATGAAGAAATTGATTCAGGCGGTGCTGGCTGCGGTCCCCGCGTTCGCTTTCGGTTACGATTGGCAGAGCGCGGAGACGGCGGAGCTCAAGTCGAATCTGGTCGTCTACGCCGAGTCGCGCGGTGCGCACAAGCTCGCGAAGGCGGTGGCGGCGGATGACAACACCGCCTGGATCGACCGCACGTTCCGTGCAGCGGAGGAAGGCCTTCGCCGCACGGAGGGACTCGACTTCCGGGACGATAAGCGCGAGACGGTGTTACGTATTCTCGACTATCCGCTTCATCTCGACACCTGGAACAAGAACCTGCCGAAAGAAGAACTCGAGGCCTGGAACGCGGCGGTGAAGGGCTGGATCGCCCGTGCGCGGGAACGCATTTTCGCGGAGGCGGCGGTGGCGATCGTGCCTGCGGGCAAGATACGGCTGTGGCATTTCTACAATATGGGCTATCTCATCAAAGGCGAGAGGCATACGGTCGCGGTGGACGTTTCGGAGAATCCGTTCGACTGGCCGCAGGCCGACGTGGAGAAGCTTGTGTCGCTCTCCGATCTCGTGGTCCGTTCCCATCCGCACGGCGATCATTTCTCGAAGCGCATTCTCGAGGCGTTCACCGCCGCGGGCAAGCCGGTGGTGACCGCGAGCGACATCGGCTTCGACGCTTCGGGCGAGAATGTGTATGTGCTCGCGACCGACAACGCCGAGCCGCTTGAGATTGGAGGCATCGAGGTAAGAAATTATCATGGCTATCAGTGGCCGAAGGATCCATGCAATGTATATCTTCTGACGATCGACGGCGTGACGGTGGTCGCGCCCGGAGACAATCAGGATCGCAAGGCGGAGGCGAAACTTGGGCTCGGGAAGGCGGCGGATGTGGTCATTTCGGCGATCTGGAACGATCCCACCAACATCGTCCGTTGTGCGATGATGAATCCCGGGGTCAATCGCGAGAAGTTCGTGTATCTGCCGTCGCATTTCAATGAGCTCGGGCATCCGGTCTTCAAGCGGGAGTCTTATTGGGAAGGATATGTCCGCAAAGACCGCCTCGCCGCGCCCGGCTTTGAATGGCCTCGCACGGTGATCATGGCGCCGGGGGAATCACTGCTTATCGGGAAGTGATCCGGCCATGATTTTATCATTCGTTTTTATCCCCGCGACCGCGGGCATATTCTCGGCGGACAGGGCAATAACTGGAGCGAGTATACCTGGAACGAGTACGATCTCGAATGGAAGATGTGGCCGCGCATGAGTGCGCTCGCGGAAGTCTTCTGGACCGGCTCCGAGCGTCCGACATTCGACAATTTCAAGACGCGGATGGCGACGCACCGAAATCGGCTCATCAAGCGCCATATCAACTGCGCACCGCTTGATCGTAGATTGCAGAACTAAGCGCACCTTTGCGCGGGTAACCGCACCGACGCCGC
>R11__coassemble_2187_pt1 | contig 9945 bp, 10 predicted proteins | sample R11__metabat2_low_PE_023 | metagenome-assembled genome bin R11
GATTCACCCTGTCGCCGATAATGCCGTTCAGGAATTTCGACACCCCGTAGACGATGCCGCCCGCGAGAAGGCAGTTGCCGAGCATCGCCTTGGTGACGCCGAGATCCTGTTCGAGTCCCGGCATCGCGAACGAGAAATTCTTCCGGAGAAAATAAAAGAGCGTGTAGCCGATGATGGTCATCGCCAGCATCCGGCGCTGTCCGCGCTTGAACTCGAGATCATCCGTCATGTCCGTCCCCCTCATTGGATTTCCCAGATGCCGCCTTTGCCGAAGAGCGAGTCGAGCAGTTCGTCCATAAGGCCGAGCCGCGACACGAGATCGAGCGAGAAATACCGGTTGCGCATGTACGGAACGCCGCGGTAGGTCTCGCGGAAGCGTTCGCGGGTGACGCCGATCATCTCCGGCTCGTACGGCGCGCCCACCGCCTTGAGTTTGGCGCGCACCTCGTCGAACGGCATCAACTGCTTTCGCAGTTTCGCACTCAACTCCGGCCAGATGCGTTTCAACAGCGTCAACTCCCTGCGCAGCTCGTCCGGCGTCGAATACTTCTTCGACATCTCGGAAAGCGCGCGCTTGAGGTGGGCGGGACGACCGGCGTAGACCGCCGGCAGTTCAGCGGCGAGTTCCTCGAAACTCTTCGGCCACTTCGCGACCGCCTCCTCGACATCGAGGTTCGCAAGATCTTTAGCGAGCAGAAACTCGATCGTCCTGGTGGAGATCAAAGTGCCGATGCCGACCTTGAAGCCGTGGGAAACCGGCTGGCCGTTGTGCGAGAGATCTTCCATGTCCCAGTAATGCGACACCTGATGCTCGGTGCCCGAGGCAGGACGCGACGTGCCCGACGCCTGCATCGCGAACGCGCTCATGAGGAGCCCCTCGGAGAATTTTGCGATCTCCTTCTCGTCCCCGGCGGCGACCGCGGCCGGATTCGCGAGCGAGGCCCGGAGCGGACCCTGCACGCACTTCCAGGCGAGCGCATGGATCGGCTCGCACCCGTGCTTGTTCTCCGAATCGGCGTAGGCAGGGAGAAGCGCGTCGGCGAGAATCCAGTCCGCACCCGCGGGAATCTTCGCAAGCAGATCCGCATACCCCGACGCCGTCATCTCCTTCGGCGCGGCGGCCGCGATCAAAGTGTCGACGAGCGCGCCGAGCGGTGCGCGGCAGGGAAGCGTCTGCTTCATTCCGTCGACGGTCAAGGCCGCGCCGCTAGAGGTGTAACCGTCCATCGAGGCGGCGGTGCCGACGACCATGTACCTGAGGCCGAGCTCCTCGCTCGAACGCTTGACAAGATCGTTGATGGTTCCCGAACCGACGGCGACGGGAATGAGAGAATTCGTCGATTCGTCGATTCGTCGATTCGTCGATTCGGAACGGATCGCCTCGCGCACCTCTTCAACCTTGTCGTAGGGCGCGTGGAACCACGAGCCATCCGGATTGATCGTGTACTCGGCGGTCTCGATGCCGGCATCCTTCAAAAGCGCGATCACCTTCTCCCCGGCGACACGCCGGGTGTTGACGTCATCGATAACGATAGCGCGGCGCGCCTCCGGGAACAGCTGCCTGAACAGCTCCGCCACACGCCCGATCACGCCCGGGCCATGCACACAGGCCTTGGTGTCGACGGTTTCTTCAAGAATTTCTTCGATCAAACTCATAGCCGAAAACTCCTTTTGCGGAATATTATAGCACTGTTGATCGGCGGTGCTCAATTGTAAATAACTCACCGCGAAATTGCGGAATCTACTTTGTCGAAGGTTTCGACGACGATCGCCGGCGCCTTGCCGCGATAAGCGGCGAGGTCGGCGCGTGTCGTCTCGCCCGAGAGAACGCAGACGAAATCGCAGCCGGCGTTGTCGGCGATCGCCTTGTCGGTGTAAAGCCGGTCGCCGACGACCGCGATTTCGTCGAGCGAGAATTCCGCGAGCACGGGGGCAAGGAGAGTAGGCGAGGGTTTGCCGAAGACATGCGACGGCTTCATTCCGTTCGTGGTCTCCAGGAGCTTCATGAGTCCGCCCATGTCGGGAATGGGTCCGCGTTCGGAGGGACAGCAGTTGTCCGGATGCGTCCCCACGAAATCGACCGGCGTCTGGTTCTTCGTCCTCACCGGACACATCTGCGACGGCGGCACGTTGCGCATGTTCCACAGCCGGCACGCGTTCGCCAGCTTTTCGTAGGTGACCTCGCGGTCGTAACAAAGCGCAATGAGCTCGTTCTTTTCCGGATCGTACTCGAGATCCACCCCCGCATCGGCGAGACGCGCCTTCAAATGCGCTTTGACCGCCTCGCTCGAGATGAGATAGACGCTCTGGTATCCCTTTTCGCGGATGTAACTCTCGAGCGTGATGAGCGGCGTCAGGATCTGCTCTTCCTTCACCGGAATCTCCGCGCCGGAAATTTTCTTAATGTATTCCTCAGGACACTTCGAAGTGTTGTTAGTGAGATAGAAGAATTTGAACCTACCGCTCCGCTGACTTTCGACAATGAACTTGACGGCTCCCGGAATCGGTTTGCCGCCGAGGAAGATCGTGCCGTCCAGATCGCACACAAACGCTTTTTTCCTGCTTAAGTCGAACATAAACTTTTCGCCTTCTTTACCGTTTACGAATAATTGGCTGTCGCGACGAGATCGATTCCGGTCGAGGCGACATCGCGGATGATGACGTCACCGATCGCCACCGGCAGCTGGGCGGTCGCCTGATGCATCGCGAAAAGAACGTCGTTGATCTTCCCTTTCGGTATCGCCGACTTCGTCTTCACCGGGAGCGGCTTCTTCATGCCGGCGACCCTGACGAGTCCGGTGACCATCCGCGTCGGATTGACGAGCTCGCTTTTTCCGTACGCCTCTCCCCGCGGACATCCGTTGCCGGAGACCTTGACCTCGTCTCCCGCCTTTTCCGCCTCCAGCTCGCACCCTCTCGGACAATTGATGCATATCATTTTCATGACTTCAACCCTTTAACCATTCAACCTTTTAACCCTTTAACCTTTTAACCCTTTAACCTTCCCCCTGCCCATTCCGCGGCGGAGCGGCCGGCGATTTCGGAATCGCGGCTCACCCAGTCGACGAGATCGTAGACGCGAACGACGTTGCCGCCGGCGAAAACGCCGGGGACGCTCGTCGCCATCGTTTTCGGATCGACCCTGGGTCCGCGCGTTTTCGGATCCATCTCGATTCCCGCCCGCTTGGTAAGCTCGTTCTCGGGGATGAGTCCGCACGAGAGGACGAGCGTATCACAGTCAAAGTGCATCTCGGTACCGGGGATCGGCTTCAGCTGTTCGTCGACCTTCGAGACCTTCACCCCGGTCACGTGCTCGCCGCCTTCGACATCGGTCACCGTATGCGACAGGAGCAGCGGAATGCCGTAATCGTTCAGGCACTGGACGACGTTGCGCATGAGCCCGGAAGACTTCTTCATGATCTCGATACACGCGAGCACTTTCGCTCCCGAGAAGGTGAGCCGCCGCGCCATGATGAGTCCGATGTCGCCCGAGCCGAGAATGACGACCCGCTTGCCGGGCATGATGCCGTCCATGTTGACGAGCCGCTGCACGGTGCCTGCGGTGTAGACGCCCGCCGGACGCGTCCCCGGCGTCATCAGCGCCCCGCGCGGTCTTTCGCGGCAGCCCATCGCGAGCACCACCGACTTCGCCTTGTACACTTTGAGTCCGCCCCGCGGCGACATCGCGGTGACGGAATGCGGGATCGAGGGCTGGATCTTCAGGACGATTGTTCCGCAGACGATGCGCACGCCCGCCGCCCTCGCCTTGTCGACCCAGCGCTGCGCGTATTCGGGTCCGGTCAATTCCTCGCCGAAGCGGTGAAGTCCGAAGCCGTTGTGAATGCACTGCTGGAGAATCCCGCCCGGCGCATCATCGCGCTCGAGACAGACGACATTCTCCGCCCCCGCCTCCTTCGCCGCGCACGCGGCAGCGAGTCCGGCCGGTCCCGCACCGACGACCAGCACGTCAACCTCGTCGCCCGAAGACGGTTCGCTCGGGGAGCGGGCCGCTTCATCCCTGAGCGCCTTCGGCGCGGTCTTGCGGGAGAGCAGAAACTGCTCGGGCGGCAGTCCGAGTTCGCTCGAGAGGATCTCGATAAGCCGCGGGGTGCAGAATCCTCCCTGGCAGCGTCCCATGCCCGAACGGGTGCGGCGCTTGATGCCGTCGAGCGTGCGCGCGCCGACGCGCGCCCTGATCGCGGCGCGGATCTCGCCTTCGGTGATCTCCTCGCAGCGGCAGACAACCCTGCCGTACGCCGGATCTTTCGCGACCAGCTCCGCAAGCGCCTCCGCCTCGAGCTCGCGCGTCTTCGGCCACCAGCTCACGTCTTTCGAAATGAGCGACGGATTCTTCCTCGACGCGCCGAGTTCCTCCGCGACCTTTTCCGCGAGATACACGCCGATGGCCGGAGCCGAGGTAAGCCCCGGCGACTCCACACCGAGCGCGTTGAAGAATCCGGGAGCATCCGGCGCCTCGCCGAGAACGAAATCGCCGACCGTGGTCTCGTGGGCGCGGAGGCCGGAGAACTCGGTGATGACCTTGCCGAGCGGGAGCCCCGGATAGGTGCGGCGCGCTCCCGCCTTCACCTTCTCGAGCCCCGCATAGGTCGTCGCCTTGTCCTCCTTGTCCGGAATATCCTCGGCGGTGGGACCCACGATCACCGTGCCGTCCACCGTCGGCGAGACAAGAATGCCCTTGCCCATTTTCGACGGACACTGGAACATGGTCGCCGAAAAGGTTCCGTCCTCGTCCTTGTCGAGCATCAGGTATTCGCCGCGCCTCGCCTCGATATGATATTTGACCGCGCTCACCAGATTGTTGAGCTCATCCGAATGAACGCCCGCACAGTTGACGACCGCCTTCGCCTCGAACACCCTGCCGTCCGCAGTCTCGACACGCCATAACTTGTCCCCCGCCTGCGACACACCCGTCACCTTCGCGTCGAACTGAAAGACGGCCCCGTTCGCCGCCGCGTTCTCCGCGGCGCGGAAAGTGAGCTCGTACGGACAGCAGATCCCGCCCGTCGGCGCCCACAGCGCCGCGGTCGCCTCTGCCGAAACATTCGGCTCGCGGCGACGAAGTTCCGCCTGACCGATGATCTCGACCGGAACGCCGTTCTGCACCGCCCGCGCCTTGAGCTCCTCAAGCGTCTTCTCGTCATCGGCGCCGAAGGCGAGAACCATCGATCCGTTGCGCTTGAAGGGAACGCGCAGCTCGCGGCACACGTCCTCGAACATGCGGTTCCCCGCAACGTTGAACTTCGCCTTATTCGTGCCCGGCTTCGCGTCGAAGCCGGCGTGCACGATCGCGCTGTTCGCCTTCGAAGCACCCTCGGCGACGTCACTGCCGGCCTCGAGAACGGTCACGTTCAGGTTGTATCGCGAGAGCTCCCTCGCCGTGAGCGCACCGACGACTCCCGCGCCGATCACCAGCACATCCGTTTGTCTGTTGAAATTTTTCATGGCGCTATTATCGCAAAAATCCCGGAATGACGGAAGACACAGATTTTCACCACGACTTGCACTTTTCGCTCAGGATATGATAGAATGATTCCTGACATGAAAAACATCCTCCTGATGATCACCCCGTCCAATCCCGGACGTTTCGCCGGCATCGCGCGTTACGCCAAGGAGCACTCCTGGCATCTCACCGTCGCCGACCGGCTCACCCACACGCTCTCCGGCTGGACCGGCGACGGCGCGCTCGTCACCCTGCGCGACGACGACACCGTGGTCGACTACGTCAAAGCGCTGCGTCGGCGTTCGATACCGGTCGTCGATCTTTCGAATTCGCGTCCCGAGATCAAGCTGCCGCGGGTCTGCGCCGACAATCCTGCGATCGGGAGAATCGCGGCAAAGCATTTCCTCGACCGCAACTTCCGCCGCGCGGCGTGGTTCTCCACCGCGTGGAGTCCGCAGCATCAGGCGCGGTACGACGCCTTCGCCGAAACCTTCCGCGAGGGCGGCAATCGCGAAACGCCGCCGGCGTGGTGCTGGTCGACGGCGAGCGATCGGGCGACGGACGATTGGAAGGCGCTTTCGAAGTGGCTAACCCGGCTCATCAAAACATCGCCGCGTCCGCTCGGCATCTTCTGCTACGACGATTCCGACGCCTCGCTCGTCGAGAACACCGCCGTCTCCGCCGGGTTCTCGGTGCCGGACGAGATCGCGGTTCTGGGCGCGGGCAACGACGAGCCCTTGTGCGAAGCGCAGGCGATCGCGATCTCTTCCGTGCGCAACGATATGGAAAGAAACGGACGCACCGGCGCGGAGCTTCTGAACCGGCTCATTCACGAGCGCGAAGACCCACAAAGCGCGAGCGGAAAAACCGCGATGAAACCGGTGCTGATCAGTCCTGACGGAATCGCCGAGCGCGCTTCGACCGACGCCTACGCGGTCGACAGCGAACTGGTGCGCCGGGCGGTTGCGATCTACCGCGGCGATCTCGCGCATCCGCCCTCGACGGTCGAGCTCGCCGAGGCGCTCGACGTCTCCCGGGCGACGCTCGACCGCGCCTTCAACTCCGATACCGGCACCTCCCCCGCGAAGATCCTTTCACGCCTCCGGCTCGACGAAGCACGTCGGCTTCTTCGTGACACCGGGAAATCGGTGGCAAAAATCGCCAGGGTGCTCGGCTACTCCACGCCCTCCCACTTCTCCAACGCATTCTCGGACCGCTTCGGCGTCTCGCCGCGCAAATTCCGCAACGCGATGGAAATCTGAAAGCCGAATGCCGTTACGGGGAAACCGCCCGCTCGTACTGCTCGGCAAGTTCAAGAGCCGGATCGGCAGTTACGACGAGGCGCGGGGCCCCATACTGAATCACGTTCTCGCGAGGACGGATCAGATTTTTGAAAGCGCCGAAAGACGGATCCTCCCGCTCCTTGGCGATCATGTATTCAATATCGTTCTTCGCCCAGATCATGAACTTGATCGTCTTCTCCCGGCCGAGCTTAGCAAAAAACGCCGAGATACGGTCGATCACCCTTTTATCGTCATTGCCGATGCGGTAGCATATCGCGCCGTCTTCCAAATTGCGCAGCAATATTCCGCAACATGCGCGCTCCTCGCTCAACGGACTCGGCACGATGAATACCGGCACCACCGCACAACTGCACTTATCGTCCATGTCCGCCTCCGAAAAGATAATCGTTTACCGTTTCCATGTCGAAAACTCCCGCCAGCGGATCGGTCCACTCAGCCGGCAGTTCGCTCCACCACGCGGCGACCGACTCCCGAGTGACCTTTCGACAGATCTCGTCTTTGAATTCTTCGCGTTCATCCGCAGACATGGCTGCGTAATAGCGTCGCAAAATATGCTCCGCGCCAAAATCAGCCGCGTCGAACTCCGGATCAAACGCGTTGTTATGATCGATAATGTAAGCGCTGCCGTTCACCAGTAGATTGCTGTTCGCGTCAGTGCGATCGGTATTGCCGATAAAACGATCGAACATATAAACGCGACCGAGCATCAGCGGATCAACGTGCGCGAGCTCTTTATCGGCATCAAAGACATCTTTCGTTTCCTCTACATTCACTGACGCGAACACGTACTGATTTCCCGAGGTGACAATCTCCGGGATCATCATCGATTGCAGAGCTCTCCATTCCTCGAATTTTTTGCGCTCAAGCCGCAGTATATCGCACTGCGGGACGGGCAAACCGAGAGCCGCGGCGAATCTGCCGCAGAGCCACTCGCAGATACACGCTCTGAGCCCGGTATGATTGCCCTTGCACCAACGAACGCATCCCGTATCGTCCACGCACACGAACGGACGCGATACACCCTGCAGGGAAACTCTTAGTATTCTGTCAACTTTCACGCCGCATAGTATATCAAAAATTTCGCAGTCTCTGTCTATCTTCCTTTGCGCAGCATGAGCTTCACCACGCGCAAGGCGCTTGCGCGAACACGACGACTAAGGCCATGCCGCCGAGAAAACCGCGTCTGGTGGTATTGTTCATTTTACACTTACCGAGTTCAAAGTGTCGAGAATGTACTTCGCACGGTTGGTGGTCACCGTCTGAACGCCGCGCGAAAACGCCTCGGCGGCGATCGCCGTCCGGTAGGCCGGGAGCGTGTTCTCCGGCGCGTCGTACGATTCGCCGCGATGCGCGATCAGCGTATCGTAACCTGGTTTCACCGTGGTCATGCATCCCGTGACAAACATAAGCAGCAGAGCCGCCGGCAATATCGCGATTCTCATTTTCAAGTTCCTTTCATTTCAGCGCGCACGTATCACATCCCGGCAAGGTTCTGCACTAACAAAATTTCACGGTGACTTACATTTTTCACTCAACGGTAAGTATGTCCTTGATGCGCTTCAAGACTTTCGGCGCGGTGCCGATCGCGAAGCGGTCGCCGACCGTCAGGAGATCGTCGTCGGTGATGTCGCGGAATTTTCCGTTGACCGACAGCATGTGAACGCCACCGTGTTCGCTCCACGGATCTTCCGACGGAAAGTCGCTTCCCGTCAAATCGTAGGCAGGCGCGAGTTCCCAATCTCCACCCTGCCGCAGACGGAAAGAAAAGTTCTTCGTGTGGTCATCGCATTCACCGGCGTAAATGTTGAACACTATCCGCCGAAACGCCTCTTCCATGGCGCCATAGCCAAGACCGAGCTTGTCAACGGCGACGAGCAGCTGTTCATACGCACGGAATTCCGTAGGCACGGACATCGGGAAATGCGCCATCGCCGAAAGCGTGAGCTGATGATGCCTCACGCCTCCCGGCTCACGGTCGAAACGCTTCGTCATGAAATGTTTAAGACCGTCAAGCTCGTACAAGCACGACTCGCTCACGTCGATTCCGCATTCCTTCGCCTTGAGATAGTATTCGTATTCCTTCTCGCCGCGCCAGGGGTATTTCGTCGGCGTGAACTTGATTATCCAATGCTCGAAGCCATCGGGGAGATCGCGGTCGCCGAGCATAAACTCATTCGTCCTGCGATTCCAGCCGATAACCGCCTTCGCCTGCGCTCCGCCGGCGGAAGAACCGATGCGGAGAATCTCGCGAAGCGCCTCCTCACCCTTTGCCGCGGCGATTTCGCCGTTGACCACTTTGCGCGCTTCTTCCACCACCCGCCGCAGATCGAGTGAAGTCGGTTTGCCGCCGGGCCCGCGCTCCGGCTCGTATGAAAGCGCCCCCATGGCGCGCCTGCCGACATAGGCGAGACGATCGAGCGGCGTCGCGTCATAAGCGGAATAGCCATGATCGGACATCCACAAGTTGATCATCGAGTTGCCGAAAGCGTCCGGCAGGGAATCGGCGAACACCGGGGGAAGCCCGTAATACTCGTTGCGCGGCAAATCCGTGAATTGATACGGAGATGCCGCAAGCGGCATCATCAAGGGCGAGATTTCAATTCCACTCTTAAGGAACTTCTTCTCGAACTTGAAAGCGTAAAAATCTCGCTCGTTCGACGGGATGATCGTCCCCACCCGCTCGCCCCAAAGCGAAACATTGATGCGCCGCGCATGCACGAACTCAGCCATGACGCACCCCCTTCCGCGGCGGCATCGCCCGCTCGCGGCGCTTCGGCTCCCGACGCTCGAACGCCGACTCGTCAATCATCGCCGGAGCGATCGACATGAGCCAATCGGTCTTCTTGAGCGTACGGCAAAGCGAAATGAGCGAAAGCGTCGAGGAATTCTCTCCGCCCTCCAGGTTACGGACCGCCTTAAGCGAAATGCCGCTCCGCTCCGCCGCCTCACGCTGGGATATATTCAACACCAACCTCGCTGCCTTGAGATTACCCCCCAGGGCTTTGAGCATCGATTCTCGAGTTTCGTATAGCATTTTTCATTCCTTACAAGGCATGAACAACGCCAATATCATATCATATCATTCCTTATAAGGTCAATACTATCCTTCATCTTCAGGAAAAATCTTCGTAGATTGCAGAACTAAACGCACCTTTGCGCGGGTAACCGCACCGACGCCGC
>R11__coassemble_2193_pt1 | contig 9931 bp, 5 predicted proteins | sample R11__metabat2_low_PE_023 | metagenome-assembled genome bin R11
GGATGGTACATTCAAGAAGGTGCCGGCCGCCAAGCCCGCCCTCAAGATGGTCGACCAGATCCCGCTCCGCAAGCCGGAAGCCGAGAACTGGAAGTTCTTCCTCAACCTCCCCGAAGTCGACGCCACCAAGCTCGACACCACCAAGCTCGTCGAGAGCCAGCTCAAGCAGCCGCTCTTCGAGTTCTCCGGTGCGTGCGCGGGCTGCGGCGAAACTCCTTACGTCAAGCTCCTCACCCAGATCTGCGGTGACCGCCTTCTCGTCGCGAACGCGACCGGCTGCTCGTCGATCTACGGCGGCAACCTGCCGACCACTCCGTATTGCCAGCGCAAGGACGGCAAGGGTCCGGCGTGGTCGAACTCGCTGTTCGAAGACAACGCGCAGTACGGCTACGGCATGCGCGTCTCGGCCGACAAGCTCCAGGGTTACGCCTTCGAGCTCCTCGACAAGGTGATCGCTTCCGAGCAGGCTTCGGCCGAGCTCAAGGCCACCTGCGAGGCGATCAAGAAGGTCGACCAGTTCGACAAGCAGGGTAAGGGCGTTGAAGAGGTCCGCGCGCTCGTCGCGACCCTCAAGGCGCAGCTCAAGCCCGGCGTCGACGCCGGCTGCCCGACCTGCCGCGCGCTCCTCGCGGTCGCCGACAACCTCGTCCGCAAGTCGGTCTGGATCCTCGGCGGTGACGGCTGGGCCTACGATATCGGCTACGGCGGGCTTGACCACGTTCTCGCCTCGGGCAAGAACGTCAAGATCCTCGTCATGGATACCGAAGTGTACTCCAACACGGGCGGGCAGGCCTCCAAGTCGACGCCTACCGGCGCGATCGCGAAGTTCGCGGCGGCGGGCAAGGTCCAGGCCAAGAAGAACCTCGGCCTCATGCAGATGCAGTACAAGAACGTCTACATCGCCTACGTCTCGATGGGCACCAACCCGACGGCGACGGTGAAGGCGTTCAACGAGGCGGAGAACTACAACGGTCCCGCGCTCATCATCGCGTACGCGCACTGCATCGAGCAGGGTCTCGCGACCAAGACCGGTCCGGCGCACCAGAAGGCGGCCGTCGAGTCGGTGCACTTCCCGCTCTGGCGCTACAATCCGGAACTCGCGGAGAAGAAGCTCGTTCTCGATTCCGCCGACAAGTCCGCGACCGTCTCGTTCGCGAAGAACGCGGTCTCGAAGGAACTCGGAGAGAACCGCTTCAAGCAGCTCATCAAGAAGGTGGGCGAAGAGCAGGCGATGGCGATGCTCCAGAAGTCCGAAGACGGCTTCAAGGAGAACTATCAGCTCATCAAGAAGCTCTCCGAGATGTAATCCGCCAAATCGGAAAACATCCGAAACAGAAGGGGCGCGGCGCGATGCCGCGCCCTTTTTGTTTAAGGGGGGAAAAATCTTCGACAACACAAGCCGGAATATGGTAAAATAGAGGGCAATGCTTTTACAAATAGAAGATCTTGATGTATCTTTCCGCAATGACGACGGAGAGGTGACGCGCGCGGCGATCGACGTGAATCTCACGCTCGAGCGCGGCGAGGTGCTGGGTATCGTGGGCGAGTCGGGCTCGGGCAAGAGCTCGGTGTCGATGAGCGTGGCGCGGCTCCTGCCGAGTCCGCCCGCGTTCTATCCCAAGGGACGCATTCTGCTGGACGGACGCGACACGCTGACGATGCCGCTCAAGGAGCTGCGCGCCCTCAGAGGACGCAAGATCGGCGTCGTCTTCCAGGACCCGATGGGCTCGCTCTCGCCTCTGCACCGCATCGGCGACCAGCTCGTCGAGACCGTGCTTCTTCACGAGGACGTGAGCCGCAAGGCGGCGCGGGAGATGGCGCTCGAATGGCTCGCCAAGGTCGGGATACCCGACCCGGAAACCCGTGCGCTCGCCTATCCGCACGAACTTTCCGGCGGCATGCAGCAGCGGGTGATGATCGCGATGGGGCTCATGCTCGGTCCGGACCTCGTGATCGCCGACGAGCCGACGACCGCGCTCGACGTGACCATCCAGGCGCAGGTCCTCCGGCTCATGAAGGATCTGCACCGGTCGAACTCCGGAGTACTCCTGATCACGCACGATCTCGGAGTCGTGTCGCAGATGGCGACCAAGCTCGCGGTGATGAAAGACGGCAGGGTGATCGAGACGGCGGAGGATACGGCGGAGTTCTTCGCCTCCCCGAAGCATCCGTATTCGCAGGGATTGGTGCGCGAAGCCAGGAGAATGGAGCTTAAATGAAGAGAATCGGCATTATCGGCGCGGGACGTTTCGGCATGTCGCTCGCGGAATCGCTCGCGAACGCGGGCACGGAGGTTTTGCTCATCGACCGGAACCGTCCGGCGATGCAGAACGCGAGCGAGTTCGCGACCGCCCTGCAGGGCGACGCGACCCAGCCCCACGTCCTCGACGAAGCGGGTTTCGGCGAGTGCGATCTCGTCGTCGTCGCGATCGGCAGCAACATCGAGGCTTCGATGATGGTGACCGCCAACTGCAAGGAGCTGGGCATCCCCAACGTGGTCGCCAAGGCGACGAGCGAACTGCACGGCAAGATTCTCAGGCGCATCGGCGCGGACTCGGTCGTCTATCCCGACCGCGACAGCGCGCACCGGCTCGCGCGCGCTATCGCCAACCACAACGTGATCGATTTTCTCGAGATTTCGGGCGGACTTTCCATCGCCGAGATCGACGTGCCCGAATCCTTCGCCGGCAAGACGCTCGCCGAAAGCGATTTCAGAAACGCGACCGGACTCACCGTTTTGTGCATCCGCCGCGTCGAGAACGATCCGGCAAAACCCCGCACCGTGGTGGTGCCGAAGGCGGACGAGATTCTCCGGGGCGACGACAAGATCATCGTCTTCGGCGAAACCAAGAAACTCGACGGACTCTCCTGAAGCGATGTCGAAACTCGTCATTCAGGGCCGGCGCACCATCACCGGCGTTCACGCGGTGCCGGGCAACAAAAACGCCGCGCTCCCGATGATCGCCGCGGCGCTTCTCACCGCCGAACCGGTCACGCTCCTCAACGTGCCCGCGATCGCCGACGTGAACGCCATGCTCGAGGCGGCGCGGCATTTCGGCGCCAAGGTGACGCGCGACGCGAAGGCCGGAAAGGTGACCCTCGTCACGGCGAAGCTCAAATCGGCGCGCATCGACGCCGCCCTCGCCTCGAAACTGCGCACCAGTTTTCTTTTCGCCGGACCCATCCTCGCGCGGTACGGCCGCGCCTCGATGCCCCCGCCGGGCGGCGACCAGATCGGCCACCGCCGGCTCGACACCCATTTCGCCGGCTTCAAGGCGCTCGGCGCGAAGGCGACGGCCGGACGCAAAACCCTGCGTTTCAAGGGCGAACTCAAAGGCGCGAAAATCCTGCTTGACGAAGCCTCGGTCACCGCGACCGAAAACATCCTCATGGCTTCGGTGCTCGCCAAGGGCAGAACCGAAATCTACAACGCCGCCTGCGAGCCGCACGTCGTCGATCTCGCGGCGATGCTCAGCGCCATGGGCGCGAAGATCGAAGGCGCGGGCACGAACCTCATCAGAATCGAAGGCGTGGAGACGCTGCACGGCTGCGAGGCGAGAGTCGGCTGCGATTACATCGAGGCCGGGAGCTACATCGCCGCCGCGGCGGTCACCGGGGGTGAACTCACGCTTACCGGGATCGATCCGGAACCCTTCGAGGTGCTGGAGGGCGCGTTCAAACGCTTCGGCGTGAGCTGGTCGATCAACCAGAGCGAGAAAACGCTTCACTTCACCCCGAAGAAGAAACTCCGGATGCGCTACGATCTCGGCGACGCGATACCCTCGGTTTCGGACGGACCCTGGCCGGCGTTCCCGAGCGACATGATGTCGGTTCTGATCGTCCTCGCCACCCAGACGAGGGGGACGTGTCTTTTTTTCGAGAAAATGTTCGAGTCAAGGTTATACTTTGTGGACAGTCTGCGCCAGATGGGGGCGAAAATCGTGCAGTGCGATCCGCACCGCGTGGTCGTGACCGGTCCGTCGCAGCTCTACGGCGGCACCTTCACCTCGCCCGATATCCGCGCCGGAATCTCGCTCGTCATCGCCGCGCTCGCGGCGAAGGGCGAATCGAAGATTCTGTCGGCTGAAATCATCGACCGCGGCTATGTCGCGGTGGAACACGAACTCTCCGCGCTCGGCGCGGGCATAAGCCGCGGCTGAAACGCGGCGGAAAAATCTATGACTGAATATCTCGACGCGAAAACTGAATTCGTCGTCGCGCTTGCGGCGCGACTTGAACAGGAACTCAGAATTCTTCCGAGCGGGGCGAAGTCGTTCGCCCACCTGATGATCGTCGTCCCGACCGCGATGTCGGGCCGGCGGCTTAGGGTCGCGCTCGCGAGGAGATTCGGCGCGGTTGTCGCGCCCACGGTCGTCACGCCGTCCCATCTGGTGGAACCCGCTGGCGATTCGATCGCGACGCGGACGGACGAGATCATCGCCTTTCACGAGGCCGCCGAGACCGGCGATGACGGACTCAAACCCCCGCTCGAACTCTCCGCCCAGCTCTCCGACGTGAGGCGCATTCTCGGCGCCAACGCCCTCTCTTTCGCCGACGTCGCGGCGAAAATCGCCGGCGGCGATCTGCTGAAGGGCGATCTCGCCGATCTCGAGATCGAGCGCTGGCGCCGCCTTGCCGAGACCGAAAAGCGCTATCTCGCCGCGCTCGGGCGGCGCGGCAGAATCGACCGCATCGAGGCGATGAAGGGCGCGCTCGCAGACGCCGCCGCGCCGGAGGGCGTCGAAAAGGTGATCGTCGCCGGGGTGCTCGATCCGGTCGCGCTCATGGAGAAGGCGCTCGCGGCGCTCGCGCTCCCGGTGGAGCGCATCGAGCCGCAGGATACAGGGCTGCCGCTCCTCGCGGCCGCGGCGGTTCATCCCTCCGGCACGTCGGCGTCGGAAGCGGAGGAACTCGCGGAGTATTTCTCGAAGGTGAAGCCGGGCGAGGCGCTGCCGGCGCTGTGCCTCGCCGATGCGGAGATGTTCGCCGAGGTGAAAGGCGCGTTCCAGGCCAAGGGACTGAAGGTGCACGATCCCTCCGGCACCCGGCTCTCGACTTCGTCCCTCGGCCATCTGGTGACGATGATCGCGGCGCTTTTGAGAACCTCCTCGTATCAGGTGTTCTCGTCGTTCCTGCGCACCGGCGACGTCCGTCGCTGGGTGTGCGAAGAGCTCGGCTACGACGACGGGGAATTCGCCGCGATTCTGACCGAGCTCGACCGTCGCCAGCAGGAGCTCCTGCCCGAGCGCATTCAGGATATCATGCCGCGCACCGAGAAGAAGCTGAGGAACGTTTTCGAATTCATCTCCGTCAAGTTGAAGAAATGCGGGGTGAGGGAACTCTTGGAGCAGATCTTCCGCCGGCACACGCTCGACGAGAGCGACGAGGAATCGCGCGAATTCGCGGCGGCCGCGGAGGCGGTCAACGAACTCATCGAGGAATGCTTCGCCAAGGACGTTCCCGAGGAACTCCGCTGGGAGCTTTTCGCGATGCGCCTGAACGAGGCCGTCTACGAGCTCGAGCCGGATGCGGGCGAGGTGATTCTGACCGACGGATGGCTCGAACTCGCCTATCTCGAAGCGAAGGAGCTGGTAGTCGCCGGTCTCCAGGAAGGGGCGGTGCCGCAGTCGGTGGTGGGGCACCCGTTCGTGCCCGATTCGCTCCGCAAGGCGCTCGATCTCCCGTGCAACGAGACGCGCTACCTCAGAGACCGGCGGCTGTTCGCGACCGCGCTCAAGTGCCGCGAGCCGGGAGCGGTGAGAATATCGTTCCATGCGGTGAGCGCACAGGGCGACGTGAAGAAGCCGTCGCGGCTTCTGTTCGAGACCGCAGACGACGCCGAGCTCATCCGCCGGGTGAAGAAGTTCCACGGGGTCAGGGCGGGCACGTCGCCGGCGCCGGCGGCGGATCTCCCGAAGGCGTGGAAGCTGAAGCTGCCGGTTCCGCCGCTGTACGCGGAGCTTCGCCGCACCTCGCCGACGAGATTCGACGTCTACTGGAGATGTCCGTTCACCGCGTATCTCAAGGAGAAGTCGGTGCTCGGCGACAAGCGCCTCGACGACCGGGCGGAAGAACTGCCGTCGTGGGAGTTCGGCAACATCGCCCACTCCGCGCTGGAGGCGTGGGGCGACGCGGTGCTGGACGGCTCCTTCACCGATCACGAGGACGAGGCGAAACTTCGCGCCTACTTCGAGGAGAAGGTCGACTGGTGGCTGTCGGAACGCTTCGGCACCGCCGTGCCGGTGATCGTCGCCATGCAGGCCGAGTCGGTCAAGCGGCGGCTCGCCAATTTCGCCCGCATCCAGGTCGGACGGTACCGCGAGGGCTGGCGCATCAGGGCGGCGGAGCAGAAGCTCGAGACGAAGCTCGGCCACACCGTGTTCAACGGCAAGTGCGACCGCATCGACTTCAACGAATCGACCGGCAAGTGGTGCGTGATCGATTACAAGACCTGGGACAAGGCCGACCGGGCGCTAGCCTACGAGGAAAAGAAGGACGGCACCCGGGTCTGGAAGAGCTTTCAGCTGCCGCTCTACTGCTCGATGCTCAACGTGTGCAAGACGCCGGGACTCTCCGGCATCGCGCTCGACGACATCACCGCGGCGTATGCGGTACTGGGCAGCACCGAGGAGAACGTCGTCTTTTCCCGGCCGATGGAAGGGGCGATGGCGCGCGAGGCGGAGCGGGAGCTCAGAACGATGATCGAGAGGTTCGAGCGCGGCATTTTCTGGCCGCCGGCCGAGTCGGAGCGTCCGGAATGGCTCTGGGACTACAAGGACTGGCTCTCGCCGAATCCGAAGGCGACGGTCGACGAGGAATGGATCGCCGATCAGGAGCGCCGCATCGAGGCATGGAATCAGGAGCATGGAACCGGGGAGGTCGAGGCATGAACAACGAAATCATCGAGGCGTCGGCCGGCACCGGCAAGACCCAGGCGCTCGCCGAGCGGCTTATCGCGCTCATCGAGGCGGGGGTGGAGCCGAGCGCGATCATCGCGCTCACCTTCTCGCGCATGGCCGCGGGCGAAATCTTCGAGCGCTTCGTGACGCTGCTCGCGGAGAAAGCCGAGAACGGCGTCGAAGGCGACGGAACCGAGGCGACGAAACGGAAATACGCGGCGCTTCTCCGCAAGACGATCGCGACTCAGAACCTCTCGCAGATCGGGACCCTGGACTCGTTCCTTCTGCGCATTCTCCAGGCGTTTCCGCTCGAGTTCGGACTCATGGGCGAGATCAGGATCATGGACGACGACCGGTGCGGACGCGAACGCGGCGCGCTCTCGTTCTCGCTTTTGCGGCGTACCGATGAGCGGCTGAGAAAGGAATTCGTCGATGCGTTTTCGCTCGCGATGAATCATGAAGACGTGCGGTCGTACATCGACACCTACCGCGATTTCATCGGCGAGTGGCACGAACTCTACTGCGACAATCCGTCCGCCGACGCCTGGGGCGAGAGACGCGCGATCTGGGGCGAACGGTGCGCGTTTCTCGATTTCGACCGCGCGACGCGCGAGGCGGCGATCGAAGCGGTCGCGAATCTGAAAGACGATTCCAAATGGAATGATTTCATCGGATGGCTGCGGGACGAAAAGCGGAAGTTTTCCAAGCCCGGCGGCTACGCCGAGAAAATGCTTTCGCTTCCCGACCTGCTCACGACCGAGACGATAGAATTTACTTTCAGCCGAAAGACGATCGCCTTCGGCAAGCAGGAGACCGCGATGATCCAGGCCGCGTTCTTCGCGATTTTCGCCGCAAAGCTCAATCGCATTCTGGAACGGACGAAGGGGGTGCACCGTCTAGTCGCGGCGTTTGAACGCGAGTACGACCGCAAGGTGAGACGAAAGGGGAATCTCGTCTTCTCCGATGTGCCGCGGCTCATCGCCGGGCTGGGGCCGGACGAGCGGCTCGCGCTCGAGTACCGCATGGATGCGAAGATCAAGGCGTGGGCGCTCGACGAATTTCAGGATACGAGCCGTGAGCAGTGGAAGGCGCTCGGGAATCTGATCAACGAGGCCAAGCAGTCCGACGGCGAGAAGACGCTTTTTGTCGTCGGCGACCGCAAGCAGGCGATCTACGGCTGGCGGCACGGAGACGTCGGCATCTTCGCGAACGAACAGCAGAGCGGCGCGTACGAGCGGAAGAAGCTCGCCAGGACCTATCGCTCCGGCAAGGCGATCGTCGATGCGGTGAACCGGCTTTTCGTGCACGGACCCGTGAACCGCGATTTTCCCGACTGGGTCGCGCCCGAGCACGAGACCGCGCGACCGGAATTGAAGGGCTGGGTGCAGGTCACCGAGGCGTTCGGCGCAAAGGAGGAGGATTTCATCGAACCGGTGATGACGGCCTTGAAGGCGGTCGATCCGGTCCGTCACGGCCTCACTGCCGCGGTGCTGGTGCGGAGCAACCGTTTCGGCGAGAAGCTTGCCGCGGGGCTCAAGGCGAAAGGTTTCACCGATGTCGTGTGGGAGGGCGAGAGCCGGGTTCTCGACACTGTCGCGCTGTCGGGATTCCTCGACCTCGTGCAGCTTGCGGAGCATCCCGGCGACATGCTCGCCTGGCGGCATTTCAAGATGACGGAACTCGCGCGGCGCAAGTATCCAGCAGGCGTGCCGGAAGCCGCCGAGGTGTCGCGGGACATGTCGCTTCTGTTCACGGTGCGGGGACTTGCGCGCGCTCTGCGCGAACTGCGCGCGCTTCTCCCGGAGGATCCGTCCGAGGCCTGGAGCGAATTCACCGAATCGCGGTTCATCGAGATGCTGCGGGCGGCGTCCGACTTCGAACTCGAGCGCGAGGCGTCGACGAGGCTTTCCGACTTCGCCGGCTTTCTCGAATCGAGAACCAAGCGCAGTCTCGCCGAACCGGGCAAGGTGAAGATCATGACGATCCATCGCTCGAAGGGGCTCGGGTTCGATTACGTGGTGCTGCCGCTGTACGAGCCGAAGGGGCTCTCGCGCAATCCGGAGGGTCCGATCGTCGACGAAGGAAAATTCGTGCTTCCGTTCCCGGGCAAGGAAATCGCTTCGCGAATTCCGGTCCTGAGCGAGGTGTACCGGCGCAATCAGAGCGGGGAGGAGCTGGAGTCCGTCGCCAACTATTACGTCGCGATGACGCGGGCGAAACGGGCGATGACCATCGTGCTGCCGCCGGCGCCGAAGAAGGCGCTTGCGCGCAAGTTCTCGGGCTACGTGCGCGAGGCGCTCGGTCTCGGCGTTGCCTCGGGCGAAGACATCGAGCTCTTCGCCGAATCGCCGAAGGATGAAGGCGATGGCGGGGAAACGCAGCCGCTCTCGCCGCCGGAACGGACCGAGCGCGTGCGGCTTCGCCGCCGGCTGCCGTCGAAGACGTTCGTGAGCGGAATGAGCGCGGGCGATCTCTTCGCCCCGAAGTTCCGTTCCCGCGACGCGGCGAAAAAACGGGGCGAAGAAATGCACCGGCTCTTCGAGGCGATCGAATGGATAGATCCGTCGGCGCTGAAAAACGAACTGGAGGCGGAGATAATCGCGAAGCCGGAGTGGCGCGAGGCGTTCGTGCGGCCGGAGGGAATGAAGGAGCTCTGGCGCGAGCGATCGTACGAGCTGTACTCCGCCGGCGCATGGGAGTCGGGCGTCATCGATCGCGCGGTGTTCACCGAAGGCGGGGCGGAGGTCTACGACTTCAAGACCAACCGCCGCAGAGCGGGCGAGAGCGATGAAGATTTCCGTCAGCGGCTGAACGTGTCCTACGCCGCGCAGCTCGAGTCGTACCGCCGGGCGGTCAACGCCCTGACCGGCATCCCGCTCGAACGCATCCGTGCGAAGCTGCTCGTTCTAGAGTAAAAAAAACGGCGGCGGAATTTCTCCGTCGCCGTTTTTTTTTTACGCTGCCGAATCAGAACATGAGCGCCGCGGGGTCGCGCGGGGCGGAGTAGGATTCGCCGAAGCCGCCGGAACCGC
>R11__coassemble_2228_pt1 | contig 9836 bp, 6 predicted proteins | sample R11__metabat2_low_PE_023 | metagenome-assembled genome bin R11
TTCGGGCGGCCGCCGATCAATGCGACTTATATTCTATTTGGAATCTCTGAATCTCATAATTCTCATAATTTTCCGCAGTCGCGCGGGACGCTTGGTCAAGGCAGTCTGGTGCCGCGGAAGGTGATGCCGTGACCTTTCAGATCCGGACCGAAATAGAAGCCCGGATCGGTCGGCACGTTGTACCCGCAGTTCTGCGTCAGCACCGAAATTCGGTACACCGGATCTTCCCAGAAGGTGTGGAACCGGTACTCGGTCGGCTCCGGACTCATATACACGCGTATCGCCTTCGAGTCTTTTCTCCTCAGTAGCAGCTCCTCCCGCCAGTCGCCGAAAATGTCGGCGATCAGCACCGGGCACCCCTTCGTGGAATGGTTCGAGGTCGCCTCGCCGTTCCCTTCCCATACCGTGGTCGAGACGCGGCCTTTCACCGTGTATTCGTGAATCTTGTCGCCGCCCGAATAGGTCTGCCGCGCCATGTCGCCTTTCCACCAGATGCCGAACCTGAGACTGTCGTAGTAGTTCGAGGTGGGCTTGGGTTTCGGATTGTGATACTGCTGCAAAGTCTTCGCGGAGAAGATTCCGCAATGCGTCCCCGAGAAAAGCTCGATTCCCGGCGCCTTCGGGTCGACATCGAGCGCGTTGCAGCTGCCGGTATCCATCGGTCCCAAACGGCGGAGCTGGGTCTTTCCCGACTGTCCGTCGATGAGCGATACGCCGTAGGGACCCGCCTCGTGGCAGGTCCAGACCTGCAGTCCGCGGGTTTCCGGCGAGGCCTGGATCAAGTGGAGCGCGTCGCCGTGTCCGTACCCCGTAGTCCAAAGTCCCTTGCCGTCGTGATCGACGCACATGTGTCCGTAAATAAGCTCGTCCTTGCCGTCGAAATCGACGTCGCCGACCCGGAGATTGTGAAAGCCCTGTCCGCCGTAGCCCCAGTTCTCTTCGTCGTCGGAGGTGAAGTACCACCGCTCCTTGAGCTTTTCGCCGACGACATCGTACGCCGCGATGCAGGTGCGCGAGTAATATCCGCGGCAGGTAAGCGCGCTCGGGTGCACGCCGTCGAGGTACGCGACCGCGCCGAGGAAACGGAACGCCTGGTTGCCCGGATTCCTCGCGCTCCAGAGTTTCTTCACCGCCTTCGCGTCCTTCCGCTCGATCACCTTCGGGTCTTCATGCACGCCCGGCTTGAACGGAATCGAATCGAGCGCCTTCCCGGTCGCGCCGTCGAACAGGGTCACGTAATTCGGCGCCCAGAGAACATGCGCCTCGCTGCCGCGCCAGTCGGTGAATTTCTTCTCGACGCCGAAGCTGCCGCCTTCCTGGGTGAGTCCGGTGCCGTCGACCGTTCCGTCCGCCGTGCGCACCACGAGTTCGGCCTTGCCGTCGCCGTTGAAGTCGGCGCACATCACCGGGAGGTAATGGCTGCCGGCGCGGATGTTGAGCCCGAGATCGATCTTCCACAGCGAGCGGTTGCTGCCGTCGAGTTTCACCCCCTCCAGCCAGGCGTTGCCGGTCTGATGCCAGCTCGAATTGTCCGCCCCGTCCTCCGGCCACCAGATGACCACGAGCTCGAGCTCGCCGTCGCCGTCGAGGTCGCCCACCGTCGAGTCGCAGGGGAAGTGTCCGACCTCGCTGCCGTCGAAGTGCTTCGACTTCTTCGGGGGCGTAAGCTCGATGTCGAAATATCCGACCGGCGCCTTCGCCGGCAGCGTCCATTTCGACGAGGTCTTGAACGCGAGTTCCTTCCCCGCGGCGGTCACCGCCTTCACCTCCCAGGTGTGCGGCTTCAAGTCGGTCCAGACGAATTTGTCGTCGTAGTAGGTGACGTCGCCGATCGGCTCGTCGTTGAGCTTTCTGCCGTCGCGGTAGACGTTGAATCTGAGGTCGGCGGGATCCGTCGACTTGTACCGCCAGCCGACCCGCACCGTGTCTTCCGTCTCCCTCACCGCGAACACGCCGCGGCCGATGCGTTCGTGCTGCATCTTCTTGAGGTTGTACGCGGTCGCCGGCTGCGGAAAGGCGTCCGCCGAAAAATCGCCGCGGCTGCCGCCGAGCTCCTCGACTTTCGCCCCGCTCTCCTTCTCGAGACTGCCGATCACCGAAACCGACGGACACTTGAGGACGGTGCCTTTCTTCAGTACGACCGTTCCGCCCCAGCTCCCGGCCGGACCGAACACGAGCGTCCCTTCCTTCACCACGATCTTCCCTTTCGCGTTTTCACACGGATACTGCATCCCGAGCGCCGCCTTCCCGGTCTTCACCAGCGACCCCTCGCCTTCGAAACTCGCCCGCATCGCGAGCGTGTATCTGGTCACCACCCGCACCTCGCCGGTCAGTCTGATCGGCGCGGCGCTTTTGATCGAGCTCGGCTCGAACGAGGCGATCGCCCCGCCCGCGAACACCACCTCGTTGGTGCGTCCCTTGGCGTAATTCGAGTCGAAAAGAAAACCGGCGCTCCCGAGCGCGAGCGCGCCGCCGTCGCGAAGCTCGAAGTGCTTCGGCTCGCCGATCGCGCACTGCGCCAGCAGTCCCTTGGCGTAGATTTTCGGATTGTACCCCTTGCCGACGCAGACGTTGTCGGGCAGCTCGAACCCGAGGCGCACCACCGTGTTGGTGTCGATCACCGTCTTCTTCGGCGCCTTCGCGAGCGCCGCTTCGAACGCCTGATAGTCGGCGACTTCGCTGCCGTCGCCGGTCGCCTTCTCCTCTTCGTCGGCCGCAAATGCCGCGAAGGCGACGAAAAGCGCTGCGAAAAGTATCTTACTTGATGAAGCCACGGTCGATCGACTCCCTGACCGCCGAAACCCGGTCGCTGACATCCAGTTTGATGAAGATGTTTTTAAGGTGCAGCTTGATCGCGTCTTTGGTCACCCCCATCCGCTCGGCGATCGCCTCGTTGGTGAGACCTTCCTTCAGGTGGCGCATCACCTCGCTCTCGCGCGGGGTGAGGTCGGGCGTCATCTGACGCTTGCGGAAAAGTTCCAGCACCGCGGGCGGAACGAACTTTCCGCCCTGCATCACCGTCGCCAGCGCCTTGCAGATCTCGGTCGCGTCACGGTCTTTAAGAAGATACCCTTTCGCCCCGAGGGTGAGCGACTGATAGACGTCGTTGTCGGCCTCCGAGGTTGTGAGCATGATCACCTTCTGCTTCGGCCTCGCCGCCAGCAGCTCTTTAAGTACCGTGATCCCGTCCTTGTCGGGCATGCGGATATCCAGCAGGACGACATCCGGATTCACCTTCTTCACGAACTCGACCGCTCCGTCGCCCTTCGGCCACTCGCCAGCGAAGGTATATTCATTCTTCTTGACGCCGAGCACGTATTTGAGTCCCATCCGGACGACCGCGTGATCGTCGATTACCGCCACCTTGATCATAATCTTACCTCCAGCTTCATGAAGGTCCAGCGACCCTGAACCCCCCAGTCGATTTTGAAATTGTTGCGGAGCGCGCGCTCCTTCATCCCGGCGAGTCCGTAATGTCCTGTCTCCGGACCTAGCGCCTTGTCGATCTCGAACCTCGCCCCGTTGTTCAAGACCTTCAGCTCGAAGCCGTCCGGCATAATCGGATCGCTCGTGATCACCACCTCGCTCGCCTTGCCGTGCTTGACCGCGTTGGTGGCCGCCTCGCGCGCGATGAGGAGAATGTCCTGATACATTCCCTCCGGAACCGTATCAGGCAGCCCTCTCAGGCACCGCCTCACCCTGAGCCCGGTCTTGGCGAGTCCCCGCGCCATCACTTCAATCGCATCCTTGAGCGACATGTCCCTGAGCGCGTCCGAGCGCAGATTCAACACCGCGCTGCGCACTTCGGTCTTGGCGTTCGCCAAGAGCCCCGACAGGGTGCGCATCGCCTCCGCCACGTTTTCGGGCACGTTCTCGAGCGACATCACGCCCGCAGCGATCAGGTTCGCGCCCGCGAGATGCTGCTCGATGGTGTCGTGAAGATCGGCCGCCATTCTGCGGCGCTCCTCCGCGATCACGTCCATCTCGTGCTGCTTCATGGCCGAGCGCCGCCACATCACGAGTGAAGCGCCGGTGACGGATAAAAGAAGCGCCGCGAGAATTATCGTGAGCGAGAGCGCCAGCGGTGAAATTCCTTCTTCTTCGATAAGCTCCACGTCGTCCGCGCCGGAGAGTTCGAGCACGGTTTCGATCCGTTTGCCGTTTTCGGCGAAAACGCCGCGGACGAGTCCGGTCATGTTCGCCGACCGTCCGAGAAAGTTGTCGCCGGTGAGCTGCCCGGGAAATATGACGTGCGCGATGTATTTTTCCATCGAAAGTCCGAGATGGGTCACTTCGACACCGTCGATTGCTTCGACTCTGAGATCATGGATCGTTCCGCTCAAGGTGAGGCGGCGTCCGTCGAGAAGTCCGCGGCGGTAGTCGGCCTGCTTGCGCGCACCAGACTGCGGCGGAGGCGTCCGGCGGATGATCACCACCCGGTTCGCGTCGAGCGCGTTCGCTCCGTCCACCGTCTTGAGTCTGCCGTAGACCTGGACGATGTCGCCCACCGTCGGCACGACCGCGCCTTCTTCCGCATCGACGATGACACCGCGCAGATACGGCTGCTCGGTCGGGGTCACGAGGAAGCGTCCGCTCTCGATCGACGAAACATAGGCGACGGTGCCGTGAAGCTCGATCGCCGAGCCCGGACGTACCTCGTCGGTATTGAGCTCGAGAAGGCGCTGCGGACCCACCCCCGCGGCATCGTAATCGTTGCCGGCGGCGAATGCCGCGGCGGCGCCAAGCAAAACTCCGATGATGAAGAGAAACTTTTTCATTTCGCCTTCCATTCCGGCCCGAGAATCCGCTCCACGCAGTGAACCGCGTTCGACTCGATGTCGCGCATGAACGGAATCGGCGAGCGGAGCGTTATCTCCCGCTCTCCTACCGGCTCCCTGTAGCAGCTCAGCTTGAGCGTCGGCTCGTGTTTGAAGAGATTCGCCGACTCTTTCTTCACCGTATCGAAATCGCTTCGGATCTCCTTCATCACCTCGACGTCGGTCGAAGCCATGTCCATGAGCGAGCGAAGATAGCGATACCGCCACAGAGCCCCGTCGAGCGCCTTGGTTACGAGAAGATGGGTCTTGAGCCAGTCGGTGCGCAGCGCGAATTCATCGATTCTCGCCTTCTCGTCATCGCTCTTCGCCATCTTGCGCGCGACCTCGAGTTCGTTCTTGATGCGCTCCACTTCCGCAAGGGCGGAGTCCTTCTCGGCGATGACCGCCTTCACCGAGGCCTCCCCGGGCGTGAGCGCCTTGCGTCCTTCTGGAAGGTAATGGCGGTTGGTGTACCTGAGCAGGTCTTCGCGGCGTTCGACGGTGGAGGGGAAGCGCGACTCGGTCGGCGCGCCGAGTCCGAGCGGCGAGAACGACACCGTGCTCGCGCGCTCGCTCCGCAGGAAGCTCGTCGCGACGAGGGGCGCGGCTTCGCCGTAGCGCGGCTTTGCCCACTCGATGAGCGCGGCGACCGCGTCTTCGTCCGGATTCCACGAGAGCTGCCGCCACACGTGGATGTTCGCCGAGTTGACGTCGTCGTCCAGCGCCTCGTAGCCCGGATTGTTGTATCCGCCCGCGTAGAGCGAGACTCCTCCGTTCGCCCCCACCAGCTCGCGCGCCCTGCGCATCGTCCGCTGCGTGTGCGCGGCGACCGAGGCGGGCAGCCACTGCAGTCCGACGGTCTGGCCGGTTATCTGCCATTCGGCGTATTCGAGATGTCCCTTCGCCTCGCCGAGGAGATTCGAGAACGGCGCGTTCGGCTGGCAGTCGCAGTTGTAGACCTTGGTCATGAACCGGGTGTCGCCCTTCGCCTTCATGAACGCGTGCTGCCAGGTGTCGAGCGCGTCGCGCCGCCCGGCGTAGCCCGGCGCGTGCACCCACTCGCCGCGCAGGAAATGCGGTGCCCCCGAGGCCCAGGTGCGCACCACCAGTTTCTTGCCGAGCGGGGAGAGCGCGTCTTCGAAGGTCTTGACCACGAAGGCGATCTGCCGCGAGAAATTGCTCATTCCGTTCTTGCGGCACCTGCGGCAGCTGCAGTAGAGCCCGTAATCGTCCCAGAAGGTGACCACGACGCCGTCGTAGTCGCCGGAGGAGGCGACGTCGGTCATCTTCTTCGCGAAGAACTCCCTGGTCGCCGGATCGCTCGGACACATCAGTCCCTTCTCCCAGCTTCTCCCGTCGTCCGTCCCTTTCGCCGACGGATGCGCCGCGATGAAGTCGCTGTACTCCTTCTCGCCCCACTTGAGCGGATTGCATCCGTAGATGAACGCATACACCTCGACATCGGCGTCGCGGTATTCCCTGATGAGCCGCGCGGGCGCGTTGCGCCCGAGATGCGCCTCGTTGCATCCGGTCGCCGCGATCCATCTGATCGGCGGCTCCTTCGACGCATTGTAGTTGAGCATTCGGTGCGGGAACACGCTCTCGCGCACGACCGGCTTACCCTCCGCGACCTCAAGCCAGCGCTCGGGTTCGTAGGCGGCGTAAAGGAGCGAGCGCGGTCTCGCGCCTTTGATCACGATCGCGTCGCCTTCCCTGAACGCGGCGTAGCCGTCGTTTTTGAGCAGCGTCTCCGCGCCGCCGACGGTGAGGCGCACCGGGGTTTTGCCGGTGCGGCCCTCCAGCATCCCGACGGCGTATTTTGCCGCGGGATGGTCGACGTCGGTCGTCACCGGCTCCGCGAAGAGTCCGGCGGCGGCGAGAAAGAGCGAAATGAGAACTGTCGATTTCATTTTACGACGTTTGCCTTTGATTGAAGCCGTTGGTCATCGGACTTTTCTTGAGTTCACCTGCCGATTTTCTGTTCCCCGAGAACGTCCGAAGTCGGGGTGCCGAAGACCGGATACTTCTTCGGGGGCGGATCGACCGCGAGGGTCTTCATGTAGCGGTCCATCGCCTCGGCGACTTTCTTCGCCCCGGCGACCGCCTCGACGACCGTGCGCGCACCCGCGACCGCGTCGCCGCCGGCGAACACTCCGGGGCGGGAGGTAGCGCCGTTCTCGTCGACGGTCAAAAGTCCGCGCTCGCTTCTGGCCATCGAGACCGAGCCGTCCGACCCGGTGTCGACTTCGTAGGAGCTCCCCTGCGAGACCGAGACAATGACGCCGGTGTGCGGATAAAGCTCCTCGCTGCCTTCGACGAGTTCCCAGCTGCCGTCTTCCTTCTTGTCGAACTTCTGGCAGACGATGCCGTCCATTCTGAGTTCCACCGGCTGCAGGCGCCAGCGGAAGCCGACGCCTTCCATCTTGGCGTAGCTCATCTCGTACGCGCTCGCGGTCGCGTCGGCCTCGTCGCGGCGTCCGTAGCAGGTGACGTGCCGCGCGCCGTTTCTGATCGCGGTGCGCGCGCAGTCCATCGCAGAGTTGCCGACGCCGATGATGGCGATGTCGTCGCCGAGGTTCTTGAATCCTTTGGGATTTGCCAGGTAATCGATGCCGAAGGCGACGTTGCCGTTGGCCTCGCCCTTCACGTGCATCGCGTTCGCCTTCCACAGTCCCGCGCCGATGAACACCGCCTTGTTTCCGTCCCGGAAGAGGTCGTCGATGGTGATCGTCTTGCCGATCGTGGTGTTGGTTCTGACCTTGATGTTCTTGAGCTCGAGGTGACGGTACTGAAAGTCGTCCAGCACCGCGTCTGGGAGGCGGAAGTTGGGTATGCCGTATCTCATCATGCCGCCGATCTTGTCCCGCGCCTCGAAGATGGTGACGTCGTAGCCCCAGCGGGCGAGCAGCACCGCGATGGTGAGCCCGGCCGGACCCGCCCCCACGACCGCCGCCTTCATTCCGTTCGGCTTCGCCGGACCCTTCGTCATCTTGTTCGCGAAGGTGGTCGAGATGTAGCTCTCGATCACGCTGAAATGAACCGGCGTCCCCTTGATTCCGCGCACGCAGTGCCCTTCGCACTGCTTCTCGTGATTGCACACGAGCGCGCACACCGTGGTGAGCGGATTGTTCTCGAAAAGCTTCCAGCCCGCCCCGTCGAGATCGCCCGACTTCAAGAGCTTGATCACGTTCGGAATGTCCGTATGAATCGGGCAGCCCTGCTGACAGCGCGGTTTCGGACACCCGAGGCACATCTGCGCCTCATCCATCACATGTAAAGCCATATCGTTTCTCCTTTTGAGGTTTCACGAAAATTCTACCAAAACATCCGGTCATGCGACCTACCCGCTTCGGTTTTCGCGCTCCCCTTCAGCCGATCAAATTCCCCTTTCGGTTTGAGAGTCATCCGTTCAGTCGATCTTGTAGGTCTCGCCCGGCTTTGGCGCCGCGACCGCCTTGATGCCCATGTCCTTGAGCATCTCGGCCATCGCCGCGACCTTCTCCGGCTCGCCGTGCACCGCGAAGGCGTGGCGCACGTTGTCCTTCACCTCGCCTATCCATTCGGCGAGTCCCGCCCGGTCGGCGTGCGCCGACAGGGCGTTGATGACTTCGACCTGCGCCTTGAGCTCGACTTCCTCGCCGAGCACTTTGAGCGGATTGCGCTTCTCGACCACCCTTCTCCCGAGCGTGTTCTCGGCCTGGAAGCCGACGATGAGGATGATGTTGTCCTCGTCCTGCACGCAGTGCTTGAGATGGTGCAGCACCCGTCCGCCTTCGCACATTCCCGACGCCGCGATGATGATCATCGGCCCTGGCATGTCGTTGAGGGCCATCGATTCCTCGGGCGAGCCGACGAACTGCATGCCGGGATACTCGAGCGGATTCTTCCCCGCCTCGATCATCCTCCTCGCCTCGTCGTTGTACACCTCCCGGTGCTGCGCGTAGATCTTCGTCGCCTTCTGCGACAGCGGCGAGTCGATGAACACCTTCACCTCGCGCGGCACTTTGTTCTTCTCCCTCAGACGGTTCAAATAGTAGATGATCTGCTGGGTTCTTCCGACCGAGAACGCCGGAATGAGCAGCTTCGAATTGTGCCGGTCGATGTATTTGAGGTACTTCTCGAGCCGCAGCTCCACGTCGTCCGCGCTCGGATGATACCGGTCGGCGTAGGTCGACTCGACGAGCAGGATGTCCGCCCCCGACGGATACTCGAAATGACGGATGATCGGCTGGTTCGGCTGCCCCAGATCGCCCGAAAACAAAAGCCGGTGATTGTGTCCGTGATCCGACCTGATGTCAAGCTGCACCAGCGCCGAGCCGAGAATGTGTCCGGCGTTGAAGAACTCCAGCGTCACCCCCGGCGCGATCTCGCGCGGCTCGTGCAGATGCGTCGGCACGAACATCGGCATGAGCGCATCGACATCGCGCTCTTCGTACAGCGGCTCGAAGAGCTTCTTCCCGGCCTTCGCGCGCTTCTTGTTGATGTACTCGAGATCGCGCAGCTGCAGAAAGCACGAGTCGCGCAGCATGATGTCGCAGAGCTCCATCGTCGACTGCCGCGAAAAGACCTTGCCGCGAAAGCCCTGCCTCACCAGCTGCGGAAGGTTGCCCGAGTGGTCGATGTGCGCGTGCGATAGAATGACGAAGTCGATCTTCTTCGGATCCACCGGCAGGTTGCGGTTCTTCTCGAACGCCTCCTTGCGGTGCCCCTGGTAAAGCCCGCAGTCAAGAAGTATGCGCTTGCCGTTCACCTCGATGAGGTGCATCGATCCGGTCGTGGTCTGCGCCGCGCCGTAGAAAGTTATTCTCATGTTCGCGTCCTCCTGTTTGCGGGTTCAATCGAAATATGACATGCCGACATTCTTCATCGGTGCCTGTTCCGTCTTATATTCACCTCGTATTCTACCATTTCCAATCCCCGATAGCAACCCTTCCAGCTTGGTTTGACATCTGTGGATTGCGGAAGTAACTGCACCGGTTTTGGTGCGGTTAACAGCGCGAACACGTAGAAGATCACCTG